>Ga0137403_10004365_pt1 | contig 16664 bp, 15 predicted proteins | sample CZOMad2_1_16fung_FD_122057 | JGI IMG/M metagenome (GOLD analysis project Ga0137403, IMG submission 122057) | Vadose zone soil fungal communities from Angelo Coast Range Reserve, California, USA - CZOMad2_1_16fungal (Hybrid Assembly) | ecosystem: Environmental > Terrestrial > Soil > Vadose zone...
CGCCCTTGTAGTCGGTCCACGCGAAGGACTCGGTCGCCTGAGACGCCGCAAGCACGGCTGCGTAGAGATCACGGTCCGCCGTCGCGATCTGGAGACGCGTCTCCGCGGAGCGCGGCTGGAGGGCCTCGACGCGGTCCCGCAGCGCGGCGAGACCGCGCTCCTCCTCACCCGTCAGCGTCGCGAGCTTCTCGAGCTCCCCGATGGAGCTCGAAGGTCCAATCGTCTCGATCATCGGGTAGACGACGGAGTCACGCTGGAATCGGTGGAGGAACGGGTTGGCCGCCTTCGGCGCGGCTTCGCTCTTCTCGCGCTCGAGGCGGGCCTTCACGGCGTCCATCGCACGATGCACGTGGAGGAACAGCGCGAGCTCGCCGGGTGTGAAGACGTACGTGAGGTCGTCATCGACGTGGAGCGCGACCGCGCTCGCGTCGAAGACGCTCATGCGCGTGAATGGTGGCACGCCCGTCTCGTCATTCCACTCGAGGGATTGGGTCGCCCCGGACAGCTCATACTCGAGCGTCGCGCGTGGCTTCCCGGCCGTCGAGACGTGCACGTTGCCGAGGATCTGCTCCGCCGAGCGCACCGACGCGACACGCTTCAGGACCCGGACGTACCCGGTCTTGCCCGCCGCGTTCTCGCCAAAGAGGACTGTGACCCTGGGGTTGAACTTGATCTCCTGGCCCGTCGCGAGCGCGTTCACGCCGGTGACATTGGAGAGGCGGGTGAGGCGAAGCTCCTCCGCGTTCTCGGCCGCCGTCGCGCCCGGAGAGAGGAGCGCCACGTTCGGAGGCTCTGCCTGGCTGAGCCCCTTCTCCGCGAGGAGCATGTCGTACGCGCCCGCGACGCTCGCGTCGGCGAGCGGGCGGCGCACGGCGATCACCTCCGCGACGATTGCGCGGACCCAGTGGTCCTGCTCGTTGGCCCAGTCGATGAGGAGCTGGAGTCCGGTGGGCGGGGTCGGTGTCTGCGGTTCGGGCATGAAGGAAGCGTGGACGGAAGCGATTCGTCCGGGGTCAAAGGAGCGTGGAGTGCCGGTCGCCGTGCCATCGGCCGTCACGCTCAGTCAGACGGCGAACCTAGACAACCTGATAACCGACCACCGTATTCCGGAACTTGCGCAGGAAGCTCGGCCTCCCACCGTTGAAGCCCGCGTCGCCTGCATTCGCGACGCGCCAGATGGAACGACGAACCTGCCTGGGCGGAGGTCCTGTCGGACCGTCGTGGTATCGCCAAAATCGTCTTTTAGCAGCTCGCCTTGCGCCGCGACGGCGTCATGCCCGGATCGGCAGCGACATCCTGGACGAGATGAACATTCGCGAGGAGACCGAGCTCCTTGCCATCAAGAAGACGCTCGCGCTGCAGCTCCGGCAGGCAATGAAGCGCAGAAGCGTCTCCCAGAGCGCGCTCGCGAAGGAAATGCGAACGAGCCGGACCGTGATCAACCGAATGCTCGACCCAACCGACACGGGAGTCACGCTGGCCACACTGACTCGAGCCTCCCAAGTTCTGGGTCTCCGCGTCGACATCCGGCTCAGCCCTACGCGCCGGTCCGCCGCCTGAGCAAGCGAGTTTCGAGCGCGCCGCCGGGAACATAGATCGCGGGAATAGACTAGAATGATGTTGCATGTACCCAGCAGACCGCGCGTACTGGCCTGAGGACGCAGACGTGGAGCTTTACGAGTTTGATGACATTCCGGGCCGCCGCGATCTGGTCTTGATCGGTTCAGACGAAATCGAGCTTCTTCGGCAGCATGGGTGCGATACCTCGCTGAGCCGGACGGGACAACGCCTCCCCACCCGAACGAGTTCCTGAGATTCCTGTGGTGCGCAGTCGAAGCGCGCGGCGCAGATTCCTGCGACTTAAATATCTGCATTTCGATGAACACCCGCTTTCACCAGGCAGTACTCAAGCTACCTCGATCTCGGTTTGTTACCTGCGTTCACTTTTGGAACTACGCAAAGAGGCCATACCTCGTCATCGACCAAGAGTGGTTCGACCAGATACCGTTGACTCACTTCTCGCTCTACGCTCTCGTCGATGCCATCGGCATGCGCCGGTTGCTCGAAACCCAAGGGCGCGTAGAGCGCGAGCAGGCCACGGCTCTGCGCGACGGCATTGACCGACTCGCCAGACGTCATTCTGACCATGCCTTCATGACCTTCGCGGACAACGTTCTCGTTAAGACCAACTGGACCATGATGGGCGACGCGCAATATGAGGGAACGTACCGGCCAGAGCGCTTCATGGAGCTGCTTCAGGAAATCCGGCAAGTATTTAGGGCCGCGCTACAACTCGATTCCTATGCAGTTGTGACTCAAGGTGCGAACTTGGTGGCGACTGATGGGCTGGTTAGTGTATCGCCGGAACGAAATCATGTGTTCTTCGGGAGCCTCGGCACGCCTTTCGCCCAGCTTTTCGATATGGACAACGCAATCCGGGACGCGGTCCGAGCCGGACTTCATCGACGCAAGGGGTTGTACCTATCAAACTGGTTTTTCCTGACGCTTCGCTACAAGGACTACAAAACGAAAGACGCGCTCAAGAAAGAGCTAGTCCCGTTTGAATCGAAGTGGAGTACTCCTAACGAGTGCTCATATCTGCCAATCGACGCCGATGAGCTGTTCCCTTTGCTTGAATCCCCGTAACGACCGCTGATCATAGGGACCTGTGCTCGGCGCGGAGACCGCGTCGCAGGCGACGGAAGTCGTCAGGAAAGTGGTCCGCTGAGTCGTCAGTAAAGTAGTTCGGCGCCTCATCACGAAAGTCATCAGCACATGTACGAGTTCGCGAACCACCCTGCTGACGAGGCAGCTGATGACTTTCGATCACGCAAGTTCCTGGTTTCCGAGGGAAGAGTTGGCCATCCCGCGCCCCGCCAATGAGGGCGACGCGCGAGCGGGGCCGGTATGAATGTCACCATGAATGGCGGGGGGCGGGGTGGCCAGTCGGAGACTGGCAAGGGAGGACCGAGAAGGGTGACTGTTCGGCCAAGAGAGTAGGAGGGTGAGAGGAAGAAAGGTGATGTGAAAGAAGGGGGAAAGGGCTGGGAGAAGCGGACGCGGAAAAGGGGACGCGGAGAAGGGGAAGCGGACAAGGGGACGCGGACAAGGGGACGCGACGAAAAGGACGACGAAGAGGAGGCGACGAAGAGGAAGACGCGTCAGGCAACGCAGGCGGTCCTCGAGCCCACAACGCAGAGCGAGAACGGTCGTAGTATCCTGCGCAGAATCGTGCTCCGAGGATTCGCGTTGGCGACGGCGATAGCGTTCGTACCCACCATGGTGGCGCGACCGGTGTCGGTGGCGACGGACAAGAGGAGGGCTCGGCGAGCTGACGGCAGCGTGATCCATTGGTCCATCGATCGGCAGCACGTTGCTCCGAGGCAGGGAATCCTGGTGCTCGCTCAGGGATCCGGCTGCCTCGGTACGGGGACGAATCCAAATCTGAAGCGTGCAAAGCGCCTAATTCCGGAGTTCGCAGTCGTGATGGTTGAGAAGTATGGCGTGCGACCCAGCGACGTGCCGAAGGATCCTTTCGGCGGTTGTTCCCGAACGTTCTACAAGCACAACACGGTCAGCCGGCGAGTCGAGGATCTTCAGCGGGTCCTCGGCGAACTCGAGGCGGCGCCATGGTGGGACCAGCGTCTCGTGTTGTTCGGCGGCTCCGAAGGCGGGGCAGTGGTCTCGATGCTGGCACCTCGGGTGACGCCGACGGCAGTCGTCATCTTCTCCGCGGCGCCGGGCCGATCCTTCCGCGAAAGCCTAAAGCTCGTCCTTCCTCCGCAGGTCGCCGCCCAAGCCGACTCGGAGTTCACGAGGATCAAGGCGCATCCACTGAGCTCGAAACTGTGGGGAGGCAATTCCTATCGCTGGTGGGCGGATATCATGGACCACGATCTTACGGCCGACGTGTTGTCGGTGCGCGCTCCCATCCTCCTTATTCAGGGCGAACGCGACCGATCCGCGCCCGTTCAAGATGCGCGTATGGTCCGAGATGATTTCCAACGGGCCGGGCACTCGAATCTCACCTATTGGGAGTTCGCTGGCTACGACCACCAGATGCACGACGCGACGGGGGCCTCGCATCTCGACGAGGTGATGCAACGCATCGCCGCCTGGCTCGCAGGAACCGTCAGCACTGCCTCTACAGTCGACGATAGCGCGCCGCCGACGTTCCCTCGTCAGCAGTGACGTCCGTGGGGCCGTGCAGCGCGGGCTTTGGCCTAGCAGAACGCGGATATGTTGAGACGCCGTTTGGTGCGCCGGTGGTGCGCGACGTGCTGGCGGATCCCGGTCTTCACGAGCGGCTCATGACGGCTCGCGAAGTCGCAGCCCGTCTCGGCGTCTGCACGGCCTTGATTTACAGGTTGTGTCAGCGGAATGAGCTTCTGGCGCTGCGGATCGGCGGCGCGCTCCGGCTCCACCGGGAGACGGTCGCGTCGTTCGTCGGCCGGCCTTCTGGTGACTGCCAAGAAATGGACCGCTTGACGCCTGAGTCCGCCGATGATTTGAGGTTCCGAGCTCGAATCTTAGCGGCGATTGATTCGGGAGCGCTGCGCGGGGGGCTTGGCGCGCGGGTGCGGTCTGACCTGGGCTTCCGGCTTCGGGGGCCATCTCCGATCAGTGGCACGCGCGGCGTTGATCGCGGCGGGTGCCCACGCAACGAGCACATCGATGAATGCACGCACTTGCGGTGGCAGTAGCTCTCTTTCCTGGTAGACGACGGCCACGCGCGATTCGACGTGGATCAGCTCGGGCAGGACTCGAACCAGCGCGCCGCGTTCGAGCAGCGCCCCGACGAGCAGCGCTGGCAACGCCGCAATACCGAGCCCGCGCACCGCGGCGTCGACGAGCAGCGTGATGTCGTTGGACACGAACGCGCCGTCGACGGAGATTTTTCCGCCTCCCGCTTTCGGCCAATGCGTTTGAGGCAGCCCGCTCGGCATGAACCCCAGCAGGCACTGGTGAGCGCGCAAATCCCGCGCCTTTCTCGGGGTGCCGTGGGCCGCGAGGTAGGCGGGGGCAGCGACGGCGACAACGGAGGTGCGCGCCACGGTCCGCGCCATGAGCCCTGGCTCCAGTTCGGTGCCGGCGCGTAGGGCCACGTCATAACCTTCGCGCAGCAGATCCACATGCCGCGACGAAGCGTCGACGTGGATCTGAACCTCCGGATAGGCGCGTGCAAAGTCGCAGACCAGCGCATTGAAGCTTGGGTCCATCATCGGAGGCATCGCGACCCGCAACGTCCCGCGGATGGCCTTGTCGGACGTCCGCACGCTCGCCTCCGCCTGCTCAATGGCGTCGAGGACAATCCGCGCGTGCCGATAGAGAGCGTCACCTGCGTCGGTCAGGGCGAGCGCGCGCGTGGTACGTCGCAGCAAGCGCACGCCGAGCCTCTCCTCGAGCCGCGCCAGCCGCCTTCCGATCGTCGCTCGCGGCGCGCCGAGCTCCGCGGCGGCGCGCGAAAGCGACTTCGCCTCCACGGCGCGCGTAAAGGCGAGCAGCTCCGAGGTTTCCATGGTGGCGCTCATTAGGTCGAAAAAGTAGCAGATGATGCCCAGTCGTACAACTTGCTGACACACTCTCCGCGCGCCCATAAGAGGCGGACTGGAGATGAACCATGAAGTCCAAGCCAAAAGTGTTCGGATACTGGGTAACGACGGGACTCCTCGCTGCCGCATTCCTGGCCGCCGGCGCCGCGGAGCTCGCCTCGAACCCGGCAGCAGTCGCGTCTACGCTCGCGCTCGGCTACCCAGCCTACTTCCTCACCCTCCTGGGCGCCTGGAAGGTACTGAGCGTCCCCGCGTTGCTGGCCCCACGCCTCCCGCGCCTGAAAGAGTGGGCCTATGCCGGCATCTTCTTCGACTTGACGGGCGCAGCCGCGTCCCACGCCTTCTCCGGCGATCCTCCCGGAAGAACCGCGACTCCGCTCGTTCTCCTCTTCATCGCCGGCGCGTCCTGGGCTCTTCGCCCGCCATCGCGCGCTTGGAAATCGGACTCGGCGCTTCCGAACAGCACGCCGGCCGTCGCCCCGCCCGAACAGCAAGGAGTCAACGCATGATCATCCTTGACCCAGCCCAATCGACCGACCCCCTGCACCCGCGGATCAACATGTCGTGAGAAGTCAAAAAACCGCTCAGCGAGAGGTGAAAACATGACCGAGAAAATGAACCGCCCGTCCTACGACGAGCTGCCCTTCGCCCACCCGACAAAGGGGTTCTACAACGGTTTCACCATGGCCGACGTGCTCGACCGGGGCAAGGTCGGGATCCACAACCCGGCCGTAAAGGGCATCGTCGGTCGCGGCCTGCTGGCCGACGTCGCTCGGCTTCGCGCCCCGTTCGACGGCCAGGATCAAATCGGCAGCTATCTCTCCGCGGAGCACCGCGGCGATCCGGCGGACGGGTGCACGCTGGGCGCGCTGGCGGCAGACGCCGCCCGCAAGAGGCCTACGGTACAGGCGCGCTTTGCCGAGGCCGTCGACGGAATGGCCAGCGCGCTCGCGGATCACTTCGCGCGCAAGCCATCGCGCGGCAAGCGGGCCCGCGCGCGCCGCGAGCGTGCGCTGCAGATGCTGAGCGAGTTGGTGGGCGCCCTCGTGCTGGCCCGCGCTGTGGCCGCTGCCCATCCCGTCCTCTCCGACGAGATTCTCGCCGCCAACCGTCGCGGGCTCCGCTGAGCGGCCCGCTCAGTCGGTGCGCGACGCCTCGAGCGTCGCGCTCGCCGACCGCATGGCACCGTTCACCGAGCGCGAGCAAGTCGTCGACAGCGCCGGGCTGGCTCGCGCGGGACGCGAAGTACGGCAGCTGAAACCCGAGATCGCCGATCGCGAGCAATTGCCCGGTATTTCCCGGGCTGCAGCGAACCGGGCACGCCTGAGCACACTGCGCGCGGAACGGACTACTCTACCGCCAGCCGCTGCGCCTGTATGCGGCCCGCAAATGCTCGACGAGGGCCCGTACGCGCGCCGACCCGCGGTGCTCCCGACGGTGCAGTGCGTGGACGGCCACCGGCTCGGTTTCCCAGCCTGGCAACACGAGCCGCAACGCACGGCGCTCGAGGTCCTCGTCGACCAACCACGACGGCAACATGGCGATGCCGGTTCCGTCAATGGCGAGTGCGCGCAGCGCGGAGGGGGCATTACTGCGAAACACTGCGCTCAAACGCACGCGCGCTTCGCGCTCTCGATGTACGAGAATCCAGCTGTCCAGCGCGTCGCCGGACGGGTACGCAAGCGCGTCATGCTTCGCGAGGGCCTCTGGTGCTCTCGGTTCCCCGCGCTTCTTCAAGTAGGTGGGCGCGGCCACCAGGACGCGGCGAAAAGACATCAGGTCGTGCGCGATGACGTCGGCGCTGTCTGGCAGCACGCTTCCGACGCGTATGGCGACGTCGACACCTTCGAGCGCGAGCTCGATCAAACGATCCTCGAGGCGTAGCTCCACGTGCAAGCCCGGGTGTGCGGCCATGAGCGACGACAAGTGCGGCACGACGCAGGCGAGGCCGAACGTGACCGGAGCACTGATGCTGAGCAACCCCTCCGTCCCTTTGGTTCGAGCGAGAGCCTGGGCGTCGTCGACCTCACGCAGGATACGCAAGCAGCGCTCGTAATAGCCGCGACCGGCAGGCGTGATCGACATCTTGCGCGTCGTGCGTCGAAGCAGTGGAACGCGCAGCTCGTCTTCGAGAGTGCTGATCTGGCGGCTTACGGCGGCAGGCGAGATGCGAAGCTGTTTTGCCGCTGCCGAGAAGCTGCCGGCCTCGACGACGCGAACATACGTCGCCATCTTTTCCAGGACATCCATCCCCGACCACTCGATTCGTAACTTGAGCGCAATAGTCTCCTACGCCCGGCGCGGCTACCGCAACCGGGCGCGCCGGCGCATGTTGCCGCCTCGCGAGGTCGAGAGGATCCTCGGAAGAAAGGGAAGGCATGGCAAAGGCATTCGAAGGCAAGGTCGTTCTCGTGACGGGCGCCAACTCGGGAATCGGCGAGGCGATCGCGGTGGCGTTCCAGGAGGCGGGTGCGACCGTCTTCGGAATCGGGCGGCGGCAGGAGGCGCTTGAGAAAGCGCGTGTTCGACATCCCGACATTCGTTGGCTCCGAGCCGACGTCGCCAATTCGACGGACGTCAGCGCGGCTGTCGCGAGCGCGGTGAAGGAGGCCGGCAGGCTTGACGTGGTCGTCAACAACGCCGGCGTCTTTCGCTTTGCGCCACTCGACCAGTCGACCGAAGATCTCGTCCGTGGTCAGTTCGAGGCCAACGTGTATGGCACGACATTCGTCACGCAGGCGGCGCTGCCGGCGCTGCGCGCGAGCCGCGGAACCATCGTGAACATCAGCAGCGCCGCCGGGCACAAGCCCGTTCCGGGCGGCGCGCACTACGCCGCGACCAAGGCGGCCGTGGAGTCGCTGACGCGCTCGTGGGCCCTCGAATTGGCGCCGCACGGCATCCGGGTCAACGCGGTCGCGCCGGGACCGGTCGACACGCCCGGCTTCGACAAGTCGGACATCCCGCCAGCGGCGCTGCCTGCCGTCAAGGAAGCCTTCGTGAAGCAAGTGCCGCTCGGGCGCATGGGGAGCAGCGAGGAGGTCGCGCGCTGGGTGGTGGCCATCGCCGACCCGAGCACGACCTGGTTGACCGGTCAGGTCCTGTCGATCGACGGTGGAATGAGCCTGACCTGAGCAGTTCAGAGGAGCAAAACGATGGCTGGTTTCGACACGTACAAGGACCTGTTTCCGCACGCCAGACTCACACGCTCGCAGGACGGCGTGCTCGAGGTCGTCCTCCACACCGACGGCACCACGCTGGTCTTCAACGGCTACACGCACGAAGAGTTCGTCGACCTGTTCCACCAGATCGGTCAGGACGCGCGCAATCGAGTGGTCATCCTGACGGGAGCGGGCGAGGCGTTCATCGATCGCATCGATCCCGAGGGCTTCGACTTCTTCTCGCCGCGTGGCTACGACAAGATCTATCGCGAGGGCAAAAAGGTCCTTGCAAATCTGCTCGACATTCCCGTGCCGGTGATCGCCGCGCTGAACGGACCGACGACGGTCCACTCCGAGTATGTGCTTCTTGCCGATATCGTCATTGCGACGCCGGACACGGTCTTCCAGGACAAGCCGCACTTCGCCTTCGGGATCGTACCGGGCGACGGCATTCACTCACTCTGGCCGGAAGTCATCGGCTCGATCCGCGGCCGCACATTCGTGCTCACTCAGCAGATCCTCGCTGCCGAGGAGGCGAAAGCGCTGGGGGTGATCAGCGAGATCGTCCCGCGTGACCGCCTCCTCGAGCGGGCGCGCGAGATCGCCGGACGCATCGCCCAGCTTCCGCCGCTGACCGCCAGCTATACGCGCGTGGCTTTGACACAGAAGCTGCGCCGAGTCGTCGACGAGAGCGTCGGCTATGGCCTGGCGCTGGAAGGAATCTCTGCCGCTGACGTCGCGCGCTCGAGGAAATAGTCGTGGCTCAGCAGGACTGTTCGATCGAGTCTCCCGCCGCGGCGACCCCCACCGGTGGATGCACTTCACAGCGACCAACGCGAGGGAACGCGTCGTCTTCCAGTCGGGACGGCTCCTAGAGGACGGGTCGATCGCCGGGAACGACAACGATGCCGAAGCGCGCGCCTACGAGCCCCTGGTCCGCATGAGTGCTTGATGACGGCGAAGATGGTCGCCGCGCGCCTCGGCGTGTGCACGGCGTCGTGTACAGACTTTACGAGAAGGGCGAGTTGGCCGGACTCCGGATCGGAGGGGCGCTGCGCTTCGAACGGGGCGTCATTCGCAGGTACATCGAGCGGACGCGCCTCTGAGCAGAGGTCATTTCGTGCCGCTTCGCGCTCTTCTTCCCCGCGGCGCCGGCCGCCGCGGCGCAATGGCGTCGGCAGGCGTCGCCAGCTCGCGCTCCATCCCATCGACAAGCTCGAACAGCTCGCGCACCTCCCATGCCCGGTTGCGGCGCGCGATCGTCGTCGCGCGCAGGACGCCGGCCTGCGCCAGGAGGGCAATAGCCTCGTTCGCGGCTTGCCGCGATCGATGAAGGATTTCCGCCGCCGACCGAAGAGTGATGATGGGGTATGCAGGGAGCAATTGAATGAGCGCCTCCGCGCTTGAATGTCTGCGAGGACGGCCAGCGCGCTCGCGCCAGGCTCCCTGGAGGCTAGCGAGACGCGAACCCAGCTCCGACGCTTTGGCTGCAGCTCGCTCCGCGGCACGGGCGAACGCCAGGCACCAGTCTTCGATGCGTCCACCCCTGTAGGCCGTCAAGCCAGCGATGTACGCCCTCGAATCTCCTGCCAGCACGAGGCTCACCGGCGGGACGAATCGGGGCGCGAGCTCGCGCCGCCGCAGCACAACGTGGATGAGCGCGCGGCCGACGCGACCATTTCCATCGGCGAACGGATGGATGGTCTCAAACTGCGCATGTGCGATCGCAGCTTGGACGAGCACGGGCATGTCGCTCCGGTTGAGGAATGCCGCAAGGTCTTTCATGAGATCTGGGACGTACTCAGGAGGTGGCGGCACGAAATCCGCCTGCCCTGGGTTGAACCGGTTACCGCCAATCCAGTTCTGACGGTCGCGGAGCTTGCCCGCGATGCCGGGGGTCGTGGTCGCGAGGATCAGCACGCGATGGATCGCGAGCACGTCGGCGACTCGCAGCGGCTTCGCCAGATGACCCAGCCGCACGGCCTCTTCCATCGCGGCCACGTTCCCGAGCACCGAACGAGCCGTCTCGTCCCTGCTGCCCTCGGGCGCTGCCTCGGCCTCCGCCAAACGCCGTTGCGAGAGCTCGAGTCCTTCGATGCGCGATGATGCCACTGACTCGGCCCGCAGGAGCCGGCGCGCCAGCACCTCGAGGCTGGGCAGCACCGGCGGAGCGCGGTTGAGCGAATCGACCACACGCTCGGCAGCCGAGACGACCGCGGCAATGGCAGCGGACAATCGGATGTCCACTTGCGCGATCCGGTCGGGAACGTACGCGATGTAGCGAAGGGATTGCCGCTCGCGCCTCGGCCCAGGGACGCTGGGATCGGCGGGCCAATTGCGCGACTCGAGGCGGGGCATCCGCTAAACCTTGACCACTCGAACGTGCTTGTCAAGGTTTCCTGGCAAAGCTTGACTAAGGAGCAACCCTGGGAGCGGGTCGTACTTGAACTTGTTCTCCGGCCCCAGCCATCGAGGCGGCGTGCCAGGACTCGCGCGACTGCTGTGCCGCGCCCCATACGTTGCATTCATGTCGGACCGCTGCAGATGGTCGGAGCCGGATTCGTCCGGCGCGGTAGCATCTGCCCGTGCCGCCGGCCGATCATCAATCTCCGCGAGGACTCGCGGAGCGATACCTTCGCTACGCAATCGGGGCCATCGCCGTCGGCATCCTGGGCGCGTGCTTCGCCATCGTCTTCCGGCTTGCGCTGCATGAGGGCGTGAAGCTGGTTGTGGGAGATCCGAACATCACCACCGGCTTCGCCTCTCTTCCGATTGTGGCGCGCATCGCGCTTCCCGCGCTCGGCGGCGCTGTCGCCGGCGCCATCGGACTCATCGCCGTGCGACAGGCCGGGGGCCACGGCGTCGCGGAGATCCTCGAGGCCGTGGCGCTCGGGCGCGGCGAGATCCGGCTGCCCACCGTCCTGCTCAAGGCCACCGCCTCGCTCGCGGCGCTCTGCACCGGTGCATCCATCGGGCGCGAGGGTTCGATCATCCAGTTCGGAGCAGGCAGCGGGTCCACCGTCGGCCGCTGGCTGCGCCTACCAGACAAGGAAAAACGGATGCTGGTGGCGGCCGGCGCCGGCGCTGGGTTTGCCGCCGCGTACAACACGCCGATCGCCGCGGTGCTCTTCGTGGTCGAGGTGATCACGGGAGTCCTCGGCCTCGACATCCTGATGCCGGTCACCATCGCGACGGTCATCTCGACGACGCTCACCCGCCTGGCGCTCGGCCGGGGTCCGCTCTACGGCACCCAGGAATTTGTGCTGGTCTCGCAGGAAGAGCTGGTCGCGTACTGCGTGCTCGGCGCGGCGGCAGGGTTCGTGGGCGCGGCTTTCACCGGCTCGCTCTCTGCCGCGGAACGAATCGTCAGGCGTTGGCCTCTGCCGCGCATCGTGCGCGGCGCGCTCGGGGGCGCCGCAGTGGGCGTGCTGGCGACACGCCTGCCGCAGGTGACTGGGAACGGATACGAGGCAATCCAGTCGATCCTCGACGCGCGAACCGCGGGCGCAATTCTGGCGCTCCTCCTCGTCGCCAAGGCGGGAGCAACCATCTCCTCCGTCTCTTCCGGCAGTCCCGGAGGCGTCTTCACGCCCTCGATGTTCCTGGGCGCCGCGCTCGGCGGCCTCGTCGGGAGCGCGGTGCCCCACGTCTTTGTGACGCGCGCCTCGGCAGCCGAAGCCGGAGGTTACGCTCTGGTCGGGATGGCTGCGTTGATCGCATCGACCACCCATGCACCCGTGATGGCGGCGGCGTTGGGATTCGAGCTCTCCGGTGACTACTCGCTGGTCATTCCGCTTTTGCTTTGCACCATCATTGCCGCGGAATTGTCGCGGCGGCTGCGGCAGGATTCGGTCTACACCGAGGAGCTCCGTCGCAGCGGAATTCCCTGGCGCGGCAGCCTCACGGAGCGTCTGGCGCGGGCCGTGTCCGCGCGCGACATCCTCACCCTCGATCCCCCTGTCGTGTCGCCCGATGCGCCGATCAGCGCTGCGCTGGAGATGCTGCAGCCGCCGAACGTGCGCGTCGTCTACGTTCCCGGCGACCCGCTGCGCGCAATCGATCTGCACGAGGCAAAGCGCCTCTGGTCCGGACGACTGCCCGCGGACGGACTCACTGCCAGCGACGTCGCGCATCCGGTCGTGACCGCTCGGCCGGAAGAGACGCTGCTCGATCTCAGCGAGAAGCTTTGGGCGAACGACTGGGGAGAGATCCCGGTGGCGGACCCTGGGCCGCCTCCTCGGCTAATGGGCATCGTCACCCGGCGCACGCTGCTCGGGGCGATGGACCGGGAGATCCTGCATCGCGATGTCCTTCTCACCCGCGTCGTGCGCTTCGAGGGCGAGTCCGAGGGCGGAGACTACCTCGAGCTCCCGCCGGGGCATCGAGTCGAGGAGATCGCCGTGCCCGCGGCCTGGATCGGCAAGCCGGTCGATGTAGGCGAAGTGCTGGCCCGCTTTGGAGTCACCATGGTCGCGGTGCGGCGGCGCGAGAGCGGCGTGGTGGAGCGAGTCCCGGGATCTCAGGTCCTGAACGCCGGGGACAGCCTGCTCGTCATCGGGCTCAGCAAGTCCATCGACGATCTTCGAAGTGGGGGAGGCTGACCTCTTCGAGCGCCGGTACGCGCCGCGCCGCCGATGCCCAGCTGCATTCTTATGCGTGATGGGATTTGTAGCCAGCACGAGCTCGCCGCCCGGATTCCATGGCCGGGCGGGGCCGACGGTTCTGGTAGGGTCTGGGGATGAAGCTCGTGGCCATCGTGCGCGCTCCGCGGCAACCTGAGGAGGCGGCGAAAGCGCTGGCGGATGCGTCGGGGCTCACGCTGGCCGAAGCCCGCATGCGTCTGGCGCCCGAGCCTCCAGCTCTCTTGGCACGGCTAGAACCGGACAAGGCCGCCGCGCTCGTCGTCTCCCTGCGAAAGGGCGGGTTGGCTGCACTCGCCGTTGACGTCCCTTGCCCGACCGGCAAGGACCGCACCGTCGCCCATTCGTTCTCCTTCAGCGACGCGGGCATCACTTTCATGCCGCGCTTCGGAGACTCGATGCAGGTCCTGTGGGCCGACGTGCTGGCCATCATGCGCGGCCTTCGGGCGTCGCGTTCCGATGTCGAGCGCACAGAGAAATCCAGGAGCTTCTCAGTCGCCACCGCGGTCGCGACCGGCGGCCTGAAGATGACCCGCACCTCCACGAAGACGGTGCACTCGCGGGATGAGTCCACCGAGCAGGTGGTCCTCGTCTACGCACGCGATGGGCGTGTGGCCATGCTCGCCGAACATCAGCTTGATTTCTCCTGCCTGGGACCGGCCATGCACCCCGCCAGCACTGGCAACATGGTCGAGCTGACGCATCGCCTCCGCGAGAAGGCAAAGGCGGCGTTCTACGATGAGCGGTTGCTGCGGCTCGGCCGTAGACCGTTGCCGTTCCTGGCCGGCAGCGAATCGCGCTCCCAGGCGGGGACGATCGTCAGCACGCGCACCGAGACGAGCGGCTCGCTCGACGTGCTTGCCGAGGTGATGCGGCAGGCGCTGGCAGAGGGGCTGCTTCCTTGACGCACGTGCCGCGGCGAGCCTGAACAATCAATCTCAGGCGAGGCCCTCCGCCCCGCGGCCTCCGCTCTTCGCCCACTCCTGGTTTCCAGACCCCACCGCTCGACCCGTACCTGTGGCGATTCGGCGGCGGCCGGCCGATCCGCAAGGCGTGGAGCAGCCTGCGCGAGATCACATCCTGGGCTGATCGCGGTTTGGTGCGCCGGTGGTGCGGGGGGCGGTCGCAGCAAGACGCAAGCCGAATCCGCTCCAAGTAATTCCGAAGCGAATCCAGCTACTTATTATTGGTCGGGGAGACAGGATTTGAACCTGCGACCCCCTGGTCCCGAACGGGTGGAAGCGGAATCCCACGGCGTGCCTTCAGTTGGTACCGGGTCGCAACTGCCGGAAATTCCAGCCCACCCTGAGCCGGGTGCTTCGGATGCCGTAGCAGGAAGCGGATACGTTGCGACGCCGTTTGGTGCGCCGGTGGTGCGCGAACTTCCGATCCAGGACCGCACGAGCGTCTACTGACAGTCCGCGAGGTCGCGAACCGCCTCGGTGTGTGTCCAGCGCTTGTGTACAAGCTCTGTAAGCGGAACCTGCTCCGCAGCCTGCGGATCGGCGGCGCGATTCGTTTCCAGTCGGAGACCATCAACGAGTACTTGGCCGGAACGTCGGAGCAATGACGGTGCGAGCTTTAGAGCGGGGGTCGTGGAATCGCGGTCTGTCCAAGCCGCAGCACCGGCTCCGCGTCCGCGAAATTTCGCATCTATTACGACGTCACCGGCGACACTGTCGAGGTGCTCGCCATCGTCGCCAAGTCGGAGGCAGAGTCATGGCCCGCCCAGTTCGGAAAAGCCGAGTGAAGAAGGTTCCGCTCTCCGAGGTCAAGGACGACCTGTCTCGGTACCTCAGAGAAGCTGAGAACCAGGAGGTCATCATCACGAGGCACGGCAACCCCGCAGGCGTTCTCATCGGGTTCGCATCGGAGGACGACTGGTTCGAGTACCGACTGGAGAGCGACCCGCGTTTCCTCGCGCGTATCGAGAAGGCCCGCGCTAGCCTGCGCGCCGGTCGCGGCACTCGTTTGGAGGATGGTGAGTAGACGCCTTCCCCCTACCGAGCAGCGGGCGCTTCGATTCGACGTCTTCCACGGTCGCTCGATGAATCGCGCCCGCAGCAGCGCCGGCCGGATCGGCTGCGCACGGTGCCGCAGCTCGAGCTGGCCCGAGCACGCCTCGATCGCGACCAGATGTGGAGCGCCTCCTTCCAACGCCTGCCGTGCGGTGCGCAGCCCCTCGCGCGCGTAGCGCCATCGTGGCGTCCATCCGCTCGCCAAATAGGCGCTGTGGATGGCTGCGGCGGTTGCGTCCGGCATGAACGTCGTGGCGACACCGAGTTCGGCGGTGACTCCGGCCAGGGTCAACGCGCAGACGGCGCCTCGTCGATCCGCAATCCCCAGCGACGTGTTCAGCGCGATCGCCTGCCACACCGAGTCGACCTGCGCCGCGCCCAACCCGCGCCGAGAGAGAAAACTCCGCGGCGAAGTCCGCAGCGTCGACCTCCAAGCTTTCCGCCTTGTTCGCGTCCTCAGTGAGGCCGATGTCGTGCAGGACGCAGGCGAAGAAGAGGAGCTCGGGGTCGTAGTCGCGCTCCGCCACCAGACCGCGGTGGGACCCGACCAGGCGTGCGTAGAGATAGCTGCGGACGCTGTGGTTGGCGATCGAGGGAGTCTCGGTCCGGCTCACGAGCTCTACCACCTATTGCGTAGCGCTCACCTTCTTTGGATGGGCTTGCCGCGAGTTTGCTCCGCCGGCCGTGGGGACTTAACCAGCTCGGGCTCGACCTGGCCCAGCAAGGCCGCGGTGCCGTCGTCGGCGATGGCCTCACCGAGCCTCTGCAGCGCAGCCTCGTTCGAGGGGAGGCTCACCGCGGGGACTGTCTCGGTCGGGGCCGCTGGTAAGGCGTAGGCCCGTTCGACTGTGTCTTTCTCTGAGGCGAAACGAAGCACGCAAAGTGCGCCAACAAGCACCACGATCACGGCTAGCATCTTCAGCATGGCGTCCTCCAATGTACGCGGGCAATTGCACCGGCTATGCCGTCGCTTCTTCAGATGAAGACGGGATTTCGGCTCGCGAGGCTGCCAAAGAATCGTCAGGCGCCGCCCAGAACTTGGCACGCGTCCGGCCCGCGGCGCCCGGGAACCGGGAGTCGTCTCACGCGCGAACCCTGGTCCGTGCATGAGCGTGCGCGTATTCACCGTGGCCGCGTGTCCGCGCGAATCGTGAAGTAGCCCGATGCGCGATCTGCAGACTCATGCGGGTCTCGCCCGTCAGCGAATACCGCCATCAGCGACCATCGCGTGGATGGCGGCGGCGATCCCATTCAACGGACGAAGGCGAGTGGAATCGCCGCCGCGTACATCGCGGG
>Ga0137403_10004366_pt1 | contig 16664 bp, 17 predicted proteins | sample CZOMad2_1_16fung_FD_122057 | JGI IMG/M metagenome (GOLD analysis project Ga0137403, IMG submission 122057) | Vadose zone soil fungal communities from Angelo Coast Range Reserve, California, USA - CZOMad2_1_16fungal (Hybrid Assembly) | ecosystem: Environmental > Terrestrial > Soil > Vadose zone...
CACCTCCACGAAGGCATCGATCGCCCCCGGCACGGTCACCGATTCCAGGCCGAACTGTGGGACTCCCTTGATCCCCCGCCGTTGCAATTCCTCCAGCGTTAGGCCGCCTGGGCAGCGCCCACTGCCGTTGACCCCGTATATGCGGCCATCTGCTGCCGACTGATAGAGGAGAAAAGCATCCCCGCCGATCCCGGTGGACACAGGTTCGACCACTCCGAGTGTCAGCGCGGTCGCAATGGCTGCATCGATGGCATTGCCGCCTTTTTTCAAAATACCGACTCCGGCCTCCACCGCCAGCGGCTGGCTGCTTGCCACCATCCCCTGTCGCGCCATTACCACCGAACGCCGCGCCGCAAAACCGGCGCGCTCCAGACGACTCGTTTCAAACATGCTTGCACTCCTCTTTCAAGCTGCGAAAAAGTATGGGATCAACGGGGCGCTATCATACGCACGCAAGATGGGGAAGTCAAAGCCTCTGCCGGGATAGGATGAGCATCGAAGTGATGAACGATCGTGCCAGGGCCCGCTCTCCACTCCCTCTCCCAAAGGGAGTCGGAATCGACTCGGAGACAGCGGTAAGGGGACGACGTGACAGTTACGCAGTGGGGGAAGCTGGGGGTTCCACTCCCAATAAAGCCGCCAAATCGATGACGAGGCTGGGAAAGAGTTGCGGCCGGAATTCTTCACCTGGTGCGACGCTCGCCATACGGAGATAGCCCTGCGGGGTGGCGTGATATTCCTCAATGGCTAGGGTGCTCGAATCGATGATCCAGTACCAGGGAACACCGTTGCCATAGTAGACCCGGAATTTATGCACTCGATCGCGCGCTGGCGTACTGGAGGTCACTTCGACAACCAAATCGGGGGAACCGTGGATTTTGTGGTCGGTTGGATTGAGCAAGTGCAGATGCTCTGTGGCAAGATAGGCCAGATCGGGGATGTAGCCACGTCCATCAGGTAAGTAAATATCCACTTCCATCACGACTCTTCCCAACCGGTGCTGTCGCACAAATTGTCGGAGCAGATAGGCGAGTGCACCGACGATGTCTTGGTGTTCCGCGGTGTACGAAGCGACCAGGATCAGTTCTCCTTCCTCATACTCAGAATACGGCGGTCCCTCGGGCAGAGCATGAAGCTCCTCCAGCGTCATGCGCTGCACACCAGTCGTCGTCATGCCCCTCTCCTCCATGCGTTGGAAAGCAGACAAGACGATCCCCCCTATTTGCCAATTGTACCAGACCACGCCGACATCCCTTGACGCGTCCCATGCGGAGAGCATACCAAAATCCTCCCCGCTTGCAAACCATTGCATCAGTCGCAGACGCGCTATGGCGAAACGTGTGAGGCGCGCGATCGTCCAGCGATGGACCACACGATAAGAAGATTTCTCGCTTGACAGCACAAGATACGCGGGTCTACGATGCCGCTTCCAGAGGTCAAGGACTCCTTGCATGTGGGCAAATCGGTGACGGGCCGGGGATGACACTGCCAGGGAGTAGAACTGTTCGGCCGGCGTTTGGCCCTGTTCGACCCCGCCTTCCAGTTGGCCTTTCCGTAGCATGTGCATGAGCTCGACACCAGTGAGGGTATACTGAGCGACATCAAACGATTTGCACCCCAGCATCGGACGCGTGACGCGCTTCACGCCGCGATGATCCTGTTCCACAATATCATTCAGATAGAAAGGGAGGGGAACTGATGCCAGCGCCTCATATTTCGCTGAAAGAACTCCGCCGGGTCGTCATTGCCGCGGCCGTCGGCAACGTCATCGAGTGGTACGACTTCTACATCTTCGGCAGCCTGGCCGCGATCCTCGCCGTCAAGTTCTTCGAGCAGAGCCACCCGGTGGCAGCCTTCCTCAGCACCATCGCGCTCTTCTCGATCGGGTTCCTGATCCGGCCGCTCGGCGCCTTCGTGTTCGGCTGGCTCGGAGACAAAGTGGGTCGCAAATACACGTTCCTCGTCACCCTGAGCGGGATGGGGCTGTCGACCGCCATCATCGGCATCATCCCCACGTACGCCCAGATCGGCCTGGCGGCGGCCGTCATCCTCTTCGTCCTCCGGCTGATCCAGGGCCTGTGCCTCGGCGGGGAGTACGGCGGCGCCATCACCTATGTGGCCGAGCACGTCGCAGACGAGAAGCGCGGGTATTACACCGGGTGGCTCCAGACGTCACCCACCCTCGGGATCGTCCTCTCGCTGGCCGTGATTATCGGCACGCGGACCTACCTGGGCAACGACGCCTTCACCGAGTGGGGCTGGCGGCTCCCGTTCCTCATCTCGCTCCTGCTCGTCGCCGTGGCGATCTATATCCGGCTGTCGCTGCAGGAAACCCCGATCTTCCAGGACATCAAGGCGAAAGGGCAGACCGCGAGCAATCCCTGGCGCGAGGCGTTCCTGAGCCGAAACCTCAGATATGTGCTGATCGCCTGCGTGGTCGTCCTGGGGCAGGGATGCGTCTGGTACAGCGGCCAGTTCTGGGCGCTGTATTTCCTCCAGACGGTCAAGAAGATCGACGTGCTCACCTCCAGCTACATCATCGGCCTCGCGTTGCTGATCGCCACGCCGACGTTGATCTTCTGGGGTTGGCTCTCCGACACGATCGGCCGCAAGCCGATCATCCTGGGCGGTATGCTGCTGGCGTCCCTGACTTACTACCCGCTCTACCTCGCCCTCAGCCACTATGCCGATCCCACCAACCTCAACTATCCGATGGCGGTCCTCATCGTGGTGGTCCTGGTCAACTACGTCGGCATGACCTACGGTCCCATCGCGGCCTTCCTGGCGGAGTTCTTCCCCGGGCGCATCCGCTACACGTCGGTGTCGGTGCCCTACCACATCGGCAACGGCTGGGGCGGCGGTCTGGTGCCGATCATTACGACCTCGGCCTATCTGTCCACGAACAGCCTGGGATGGGCGCTGGCGTATCCCATCGGGCTGCCGTTGCTCATGGGCCTGATCGCCCTCTTCGTCATGCCGGAGACGCGCCAGCACAGCATCTGGGAGGAAGGGGCGATCGAGGCGACGCGCGCGTAAGCACCCGCTGCGTTTCTGGGGTTCGGCTGAGGTACCGGTGCGTCTCTAGCCATCGAGACTTTGTATCCACAGGGCAGCAAGCTGCGGGTCCCGGCGTCCAGCGGGATGACAACAACCGCGGCTCACTGTCCTCAGATTGGTGAACTGATAGGCATGCAGCATGCCCGTTCATACCCTTACCTTCCCGCGCCGTGCTTCCCCCCGGGGTGACAGAGTCCCAGGTGCGCGATGTGACGCTGGCGGCATGTATAGTCATCTGGCTGGCAACACGGCTGCTATTGTCAGTGCTCTGTGGAGGCCCCCTAAATCTGAGGGTCAGAGATGAGATCCCCCGTGGCAAAGCGCGCCAGGCGATAGGGCGCCGCGTCGATGGTTTCATAGCGCCCTAGGCGGATCACTTCGGAGAGCACCTTGCCCGAAGCCGGTGCGAGCATCACACCATGGCCGCTGAACCCTGTGGCCATAAAGAGGCCGGTGATCTCAGGATGCGGCCCCAGGATGGGATTCTCGTCCGGTGTCACAGCGTAGTGGCCTGCCCATCCGCGCTGCAGTTGCACGTTGCCATAGACTGGGAGACGCTGCCGGAGCGTCGGCAAGATATGTGCCTCAAACTGGGCTGAATCCCAGTCGAAGTTAAAGCCGGGAGGCTCATCGCGGACGATGTATGACACGAGCAGATGATTGTCGGTTGTGGTGTCGACCTGTGCAAAGGCCTGCCGGGCCTCAGTCCATTGACGCTGGCGCATATAGCTCCACCCGATCAGATACGCCTCGCGCTCCACGATGGCACTGCCAGGGTACTGACGCATGAGCTCTCGGTATAGACGAATCGCCTCTTCCTGATCGCCACCGCGGGCGAGTGCTTCGGCCATCCATAGCGAGCCTTCTGGCCTCAGCGAGGGATCGGGGGCCGCACGCGCCACTCGTCGGAAGACTTCAAATGCTGGCAGCCAGCGCTCCCCGCAGAAAAACGCCAACCCAATCGCCAGTTGCGCCTCGGATGCTACTGGAGGTCTTGCAGGTCCGCCTCTAGGGCTGCCAGCAACTCCTGTGGGCGCTCAGCTAGCGTGTTTCCTTCCTGTACCTTGGCTGCCTGTGTCAGGTCTAGCTTGTGCTGCTCGATGTTTTCTCTCAGTGCCTTGCGCCAAATCCGTGTCGTGGCCAATTTCATGGTCGTTCCCTCCTACCCCACACACTGCGGGCCGTTTCCCGTCTCTCCTCATCGATGCCCAGAAATAAAAACGCCGACGTCACCACTGGCAGCGTCGGCGTTTTTCACACCATCTGAGGTGTACGTAGATGCTAGATCATGCACTCCTCCCGATTGCCAGTTGGCTTCGCAACGGACCGTTGATACCGCCATTCCCTTGCTCGAGATGGCCGCCTCGCTGCATGGCAAGTCGCGGCTTCGATCCCTTCTAGGGGAAGTCCGCTCCCAGCGCCAGAAAACTCTGGCTGGAGTGACACACCCACTGGGACTCCGTTATGGCCAGTAATGAATTTCAATCCCCAAGCAACGTTTGCACGACTTGGAATCAAGGCGGACCTAGGGAACTATCGGCAAACCGATGCCTAACACCTCCATCGAGCGGCCCACAACGTCGTCCCGGCGTTGTGGGCCGCTCATGTCGAACGTTAGGCCGCCAGGCAGTTCGGGAAGGCCATCTGGTCGAGGCGGGCGACACACCCCTGTCATGCCTTGTCGGTAGACAGGCGTACGGAACGGTGAAGGCCCGAGGACGGAGGATACCCGCATGAGCAACGTGCCAGACCGTGCCACCTTTGAGCAGGCCTACGCCGGAAAGGCGCCCTGGGACATCGGCAAGCCGCAGGCGCCGTTCGTCGGGGTCGCCGACCGGGTCACTAGCCCGGTCCTCGACGCCGGCTGCGGCACGGGCGACACTGCCCTATTGTTCGCCGCCCGAGGTCACCGGGTCACCGGCATCGCCTTTGTGGAGGAGGCGATCCGGCGGGCCCGGGCCAAGGCGGCCGAGCGGGGCCTAGCGGTGGAGTTCCTGGTCAAGGACGCCCTGACGCTGGGCGACTGGGGCGAGCGCTTCGCCAGCCTGATCGACTCCGGCCTGTTCCACGTCTTCTCCCACGACGACCGGCGGCGCTACGTCCAGGGGCTGGCGCAGGTGATCGAGCCGGGTGGCCGGCTGTTCCTGATGTGTGGCAGCGCCGAGGAAGCGCGCGATAGCATTCCGCCGGTGTCGCGGCAGGAGAGGTGGACCGCGTCCAGCATTCGGCGGGGACATCAGATCGGTGGACCCCGATGCCCTCGCGGCACCCCCGCCATGAATTTTGAGTTGATCCGCGGCATGCTAGTGCTGCGGTTTCTGCCCGAGCGGCCATCCATCTACGGCACGCAGTCCATGGCGCAGGATCGCGCCGTGGTCCAGACGACCCTGGTCGACCAGAAGACCAATGGGGAACTCCCTGTCGAGTACCGGCTCATACACCAGGGCCAGCGGTGGGCCGTGTTCGATGTCATCGTCGATGAGGTGAGCCTGGCTCTGAACTACCGAGCGCAGTTCGATCAGATTATCCAGCGGTCGTCGTATGACACGGTGTTGCATAGGATCAAGAGTAAGGCGGAGGAAGGGTCCTCCCAGGAGCACATGGAGAAGCTGGGGATTATGCCACGTCGGGCAACGCCTCGACCTCCATGTCGGGGTACCATCGCTTGAACACTGTGCCCAATTCTTGGTTGAGTGTTTTGACGCGGGTTTGCAGCCGCAGATGCGCACCCCGCTCGCTCTACTGCCTTTGTTGGCGCTTGCAGAACCGTTTGCTCGGCGGCGGCTTCGCCGGTGTCGAGAGCATCGGGGCTACAAACGACCTCGTTCACGAAGCGCTCCGCTACTACCCGCAGCTCGCGCCACAAGAGGTCCGTGTCGTCCTCGTCCACCCCGGCGAGGTTGTGCTGCCCGAACTCGGCGAAAAGCTCGGCCGCTACGCGCAGCAGAAGCTGGTCGAGCGCGGCGTGGAGATCCGCCGGGGGACGAAGGTGACAGGTTATGTCAACTCGCTCGTCGCGATCTCACCGGGCGAAGCGGTCCCCGCGGCCACGCTCATCTAGACCGTGGGGGTGACACCCAACCCCGTGATCGCGCAGCTGCCGTGCAAGAAGGAGAAGGGGCGGGTAGTGGTCGACGACTTCTTAGAGGTGACGCTTCTCCACCATTGGCCAGCTCGCGTCGATCGGCCACCGGCGCGGCGTCGCGAACATCCTCGGCATGACCTTCTCCGGCATCGTCGCCTGGTTCCTGTGGCGAAGCGTGTACCTGCTCAAGCTCCCGCGGCTGGCGAAGAAGACGCGCGTGGCGCTCTCCTGGGTGCGGGAGATGATCTTCTCGAAGGATCTCGAGCAGATGCTGACCCTTCGGGACGTCGAGTTGATCTCGCGCATCGCGACGTCGTTGCGCAGCGACGTCGCCGACTGACATGGGCTAGGAGGTTGAAAGATGTCGAGAAGAACGGAAAGTAAGGTCGCCTGGTCACCGGGGCGGGCATCGGCCGGGCGTCCGCGTCCCCTGTTGCGAGAGAGAGCCGCCGCGAGCCCCACAGCGGCGGCGCCTAGCTGAGGCCGCGATGGATCCCGCTATTCAACCTGCGTTGATCACTGCACTCGCTGCAGTCATGGGCTCGCTAGTGGGTGGACTCGCGTCGTTCGCGACAACCTTCTTCACGCAGCGCTACCAGGCGCGTCGTGACCTGCTGTCACGGGATGCGGCGAATCGTGAAGAGTTGTATTCGCAGTTCATCAAAGAGGCGGCGAACCTGTACATCGATTCGCTGGGTCGAACGCTGGAAAACCCCGCCTCGCTGATCGGCATGTATTCGCTGGTCGGTCGCATCAGACTGATCGGCACGGATAAGGTGCTGTCAGCTGCGGAAAAGGTCGCGGACGGTATTGTCGATTCCTATAGTCGTCCCTCGGCAACATTTGACGACATATACAAGTTAGCGCGCGAAGGTCACGTTGATCCACTCAAGGCGTTCACCGAGGCGTGCCGAGAAGAGCGACAGGTGATGCTCAAGCGTGTATAGCGGTGGCGACACATTTGAGCACGGTAGGCCGTGACAAAGAAGTCAGTCGATGCGGACTGATCGACATATAAAGGTTCATCGCGGCGGTGAAAAATGAGTGAAGGAACACTCAAATGATTAATGAAAGCTAGTGAGGATTGCCATGCGCACGCAGTGCCGCATCTGTGGGCGAATGATCGGAGAGGTCTAGCACATGAGTCAGGCATCGCCGCTTCCTAGAGACTGGACCGAACAGCGGGCCCTCTACGGGTACTCTGTTTATGTGTGGCAGATCAATCTCGCCTCGCTTCTGGCTGTCCTCTTCGTCGCATTCGTCGGCTTCTATTTTTCGGCGCCCTTCATACCGTTTCTGGTGCGTCAACTCGGGGTAACGGACCCGCGAGCTGTGGCCGTTTGGTCGGGAGTGCTCATTGGATTGGGTCCGGCGAGTGCTGCGATCGCTTCGCCCCTGTGGGGCCGGCTTGCTGACCGAATCGGCGGGCGTCTGCTGCTCGTTCGCACAGTCTTTGGATTTGCGCTCATCAATCTGTTGTGCGCCTTGGCCACGAGCATTTGGCAGCTCGCTGTGCTGCGGTTACTGATGGGGGCTTTGGGTGGATTTACCGCCGTCGCACTCGCTCTGGCCAGCCTGTCGGCACCCCCGGAGTCCCTCACCCGTGCGATTGCGATGGCGCAGTCCACACAGATCCTCGGCTTAATGGTCGGACCCGCCTTAGGGGGCCTTCTCGCCGATCACTTCGGCATTCGCGCGGCCTTTGTCGGTTCCAGTGGTCTGGCCATCATCGCCGGTCTCAATATGCTTTTGGTGTACCATGAACCCCGATCGGCCGCACCACTGCGGAAAACACGACCGAAGGCCAGTCTGCAGGCCCTGCTCCGGACCCCTGGATTTGCCCCCATCCTGGTCGTGCTGTTTGCCGGCTCCTTCACGGACCGCAGCTATCAGCCGCTCATTCCGCTGTTTGTGGCGTCTCTTGTGCCCGCCGATGGTGCCGCGGCGTCGCTCACCGGCTTCATCGTCGCGGGAGGGGCTCTAGCGGCGGCGCTCTCGGCAAACGCCGCCAGTCATCTCGTGCCGCGCTTCACCCATGCGCAGGTGCTCTGGGCTGCTCTCGTGGCGTGCATATGTGGATCCGCTCTGATGGCGTTGAGTCACACCGTGTGGCAGCTTGGGTTGCTGCGCGTGGCCGTCGGACTCTTTGCGGGCGGCATTCTGACGCTTGCGTATGTTTTGGGGGGGACGATCGTGCCGATCGAGCAGCGGTCGAGCGCGTTTGGCGCGCTGAACAGTGGGGCGATGGTCGGATCGGCCATGGGCCCCATCATGGCTGGCACGCTGGCAGCGGTCAGCCTGCGTGGTGCCTTCCTGTTGAATACTGGTATCTTCTTCATCGGGTTGCTAGCCGTGTGGCGTGGGCTGGCCGCGCGCCGCGAGCCTTCCTGATGGGTGATCGGTAACGATCCCGCTGGATCCCTGTGGGATGAGTCCTGCCATCTGATCCATGTCATGACACCTGCATCACCCGCATCACTGGGCTGACTTCTCCTCGATGGAAAACCATGCACCGCCCGGCGGTACACGACCGATCAGAACTGTCCGCTGGCGACGCCAGCAGATCAGCTGCTATTCCTCCTGGTCTACCTGCAAACCTACCCCCTCCGGAAAACGCGGTGAGTGGCTCCACGGCTGCGGCCCTATAGACGGTATTTCACACCATGACCGCGTTGGTGACCAGATTGAGGCAGCTGGCCTGATGGGCGAGTGCCTCGCCGCGGCGGTAGCGTAGATGGCCTGTGTTGGCGATGACCAGGGCCGCGGTCACCCAGCCCAGCTTCAAGGAGCCAGCGACCCGCAACAGCTCATCCCACCAGTCGAGCATGAGGGTAGGGGGCAAAACGAAGTTCATGCCGAGCTTCACATGACCACCATTGTGCCCACTACCCTCAGTGGGTGGTGGCCGGGCCGCACGGCGCGGCGGTGCGCCTGGGGCTGAAGCGCTCCACCCGGCAGTTCCGCATGCAGACGCCCGGCATCTCCTCCCGCCATGCGCCGTAATTGACAGAGGGTTTCCCTCTCGCCTCTCGAGATCTGCGACCACCCGCCAGCACAGTCTGGCGCCCTCCCCAGCGTTCGCAGTCCCCGGCGCCGTGCCAAGAAATGGGCGTTCTACCAAGCTTTGGGCATTAGCACGTGGGCACGTCTCTCCGGCCCGCGCCTCCCCGCCCCGCGTCTCGCCTGCCGCCGCCCCAGGTGGCGCGCCACGAGCGCCGTCTCCATCGGCGGGCACGGGGCGTGCACTGCCTCGGGGTGGCCGACGTGCTCACGGTCCTCGATGCCGAACGCACGCTCCAGTCAGCGCAGGAGCAGCTCGCAGATCGTGACACACGCACCGCCACGGCCCTCGTGGGCGTCTATACCGCCCTGGGTGGGGGCTGGGGACATCGCGCCGGAAATGGCCCACTCGAGGGCGCCTTGAGCGCTCTCAGTATGCGCCTTGCCGCTCCATTGATGCCTCATGGCACCAACGGCTTGGCGGGCTGCCATGGGTGCGTCAGTTACGTGGCACCACGCGTACGTTTTCGAATGAGGTAAAGGAGGACATATGAAGACGCGCACACTCGGAAAGAGCGGGCTCGAAGTTTCGGCACTCGGGCTCGGATGTATGGGCCTCACCATGGGGTATGGTCCAGCCACGGATGCGTCAGAAGCCATCAGCCTGATCCGGGCTGCGTTCGACCGTGGCGTCACCTTCTTCGACACTGCGGAGACATATGGCGCCGCCAACGAGGAGATGCTGGGCGAGGCGGTCGCGCCCTTCCGGGACAAGGTCGTCCTCGCAACCAAGTTCGGCTTCAAGGACGGCGACTTCAAGGTCGGTTTCGATAGTCGTCCGGAGCGGATCCGGCTGGTGGCGGAGCAGTCGCTCATGCGCCTCAAGACCAACGTCATCGACCTGTTCTACCAGCATCGCGTCGATCCGCAGGTGCCGATCGAGGACGTCGCTGGTACGGTCAAGGACCTGATCCAGGAAGGCAAGGTCAAGCATTTCGGCATGTCGGAGGCCGGCGTCGAGATGATCCGGCGAGCGCACGCCGTGCAGCCTCTGACCGCGCTCCAGAGCGAATATTCGATGTTCACGCGCGAACCGGAAACCGAAGCCCTGCCGACCCTGGAGGAGCTCGGAATCGGGTTCGTTCCGTTCAGCCCGCTCGGCAAGGGCTTCCTGACCGGGAAGATCGACGACAGTACGACGTTCAAGGAGGGCGATGTCCGCAACACGCTGCCGCGCTTCGCAGACGAGGCGCGGCAGGCCAACCAGAAGCTCGTGGGATTGATCGGCGAGATCGCCGCGCGCAAGCAGGCCACGCCGGCCCAGGTCGCTCTTGCCTGGCTGCTCGCGCAGAAGCCGTGGATCGTCCCTATCCCTGGCACCACCAAGCTTCATCGTCTCGAGGAGAACGTCGGCGGGGCCGATGTCGAGCTCACCGCCGACGACCTGCGCGAACTCGGCGACGTGCTGGCGAAGGTGCCGGTCCAAGGCCACCGGTACAACGACCAGTTGCAGAGATTGGACAACCGCTGACCTTGAACGCCCAAGTGCAGCGGAGGGCGGGTTCCCCGCCGCCTGAGATATCGGGTCTCGTCCGGCGGGTGGCCCACGCATCAACGGTCTGACTACCTCGATCTTTGCATCGTCAAGGAGTGTTCACCGCCTGCGGCGCCGCCGAACTAATAGTTGCAGCGGAGCGCGCGCAAACAGGCGCTCACCCGACATCCAGGGCCGCCGCGCGCGCCCGCTGAACCTGGCGTTCTGGCGGACATGCTCCGCACGTCCGCCAGAACGCGGTGCTCACTTCGTTCGCAGCCTGATTCGGCATCGCGCTTCGCGCCGCCGAACCAGGCTGCTTCACCTGCCGCGGCAGCCGTCAAGCCTTCGGCTCGCCGTCCCCCGCGCAGGTGAGCGCCGCGTTAGGCGTGCACAAGCCCGCTGCTCCAGGATAAAGCGAGACCCATCTGATCAGATGCATCGACATCGGACAATCTGGGCAAGGATGGTGGGACAGAAAGGGGAACCCATGCTCAAGATGACCATCCATGAGGCCGCTGGCCCCCTCCGCATCGAGCTCGAAGGGCGGCTCGCCGGGGCGTGGGTCGGTGAGTTAGAACACTGCTGGCACACCGCCCAGGCGCGCCATCCGCACCGGACCCTCGCGGTGGACCTGACGGGGGTCACCTTCATCGATCAGGCGGGGCGGTATCTCCTGCAGTGGATGCACCGCGACGGCGTGCGCTTGGTGGGGTCCGGCTTGCTGTTGCAAGACCTCTTGGACCACCTCAGGGGCAGCCCGGCATGAGGCCGCCGGGTCTGAGGCGGATGCCGCAACGAGATCCCGATGCCGCGTCAGCCCCACGACACCCGAACGAGGTCGCGCCCTCACCACGGCTGCCGCCAGCAGGGGCAGACCAGCGGCCCCGCGGGTGTGGTCCATGCTGCCCTGGCCTCGGCACCCACGGCTGCGGCGGAGGGTGCCTCGAAGACAAGGGCGTTCGGGCCGCAGCCTTCAAGGCCGGCCAGGGCGATGCGGCGCAGGTCGACGGACTGGTCAAGGCGGTGGTGCAGCGTTTCGGACGCCTCGACATCCTCGTCAACAACGCCGGCGTCTTTGTGACCGGCTCTGACTAAGGAAAGGGCACGAAAGATGCGGAAGCTTCAAGGCAAAGTGGCAATTGTGACGGGCGCGTCGAAAGGGATCGGCGCGGGGATTGCGAAGGGCTTTGCCGCGGCCGGAGCCGCCGTGGTGGTGAACTACGCCTCCAGCCGTGAGGGCGCGGACCGCGTGGTCGCGGAGATCACCGGCAAGGGCGGCACGGCGATCGCGGTCCAGGGCGACGTGTCGAGGGCGGCCGATGTGCGGCGGCTGTTCGCGGAGACAACGAAGGCCTTCGGAGCGCTGGACGTGCTCGTGAACAACGCCGGGGTCTATCAGTTCGAGCCGCTGGAGTCGGTCACGGAGGCCGAGTTCCACCGGGAGTTCAACACGAACGTCCTCGGGCCGATCCTGACGATTCAGGAGGCGGTGAAGCACTTCGGGCCTGAGGGTGGGAGCGTGATCAATATCAGCTCCATCGCGAGTGTGAACCAGACGCCGATGTCGCTGGTCTACGCGGCGACCAAGAGCGCGTTGGACTCGATCACACGCGTGCTTTCCAGGGAGTTGGGGCCCAGGAAGATCCGAGTCAACACTATCGCTCCGGGCGGCGTGGAGACGGAGGGCATGCATCGGATCGGGGTCATCGGCAGCGACCTCGAAACGCAGACGGTGGCGCAGACCCCGCTTGGACGATTTGGGCAGCCGGAGGATATCGCGCGGGTCGCGGTGTTCCTGGCCTCTGAAGACGCTGGATGGGTGACGGGCGAGAGAATGACGGTGTCTGGCGGCTGGCGGTAAGGCCGCGCGAGACGGTGGGCCCTCTGCCGATGGTCGTGCAGGGGGCGGATCACCTCATCGCGCCATGGGGTCTGATCCACGAAGCCCAGCGGCAGTGGGGCACACGCTGCGGTCGGTTCCCCCGGTGCCTCCCACCCGTCGTGGGGTTGAGGGGCTTCTGTCGCACACGGGATCGAGCCGGTCACCCCTAAGGGACGCCTCTAGGCACTGAGCGGGGCTCGTACCACCGGGTACGGTCGGCTTCATGCCCCACCGGTGTCAAGGATGTGGGGTCTGTGCCATTCTCGATGACGGTGGGTTGTGGAATCATCTGCGTGGAATCACTAGAAGGGAGACATCGGTGACCATGTGAAAGCCAGCAGACCATCGAGGAAGAAACAAGGCAGGCCAGGACGTGGTGGCGCGGGGATTGGCGGGGAAGCCCATCACCTGTTTCCTTCCTCGAGAATGGCACAGACCCAAGGGCTAGAGCCGGATCAGGCAGCCAGGCACTGGTTGAGCGCAAACAACGCTCTAGTGCAAACCTGGTTTCACAGCTTTCCGAAGGCTGTTGCACAGTGAAGGGAGGTCAATGGAGATCTATGGCAACCTCTGAGTTACAGAAGAGAGCCCCATGCAATGGCCACAACTCATCCACCAATTTTTGAGCCCCAAGGCCCAAGGTTTGGTCGATGCGCTTGCTGTGCGTGGCGGTGAGCCACTCTACAAGCTTTCTCATGCCGATGCGAGGAATGCCTTGGCTGTCCTTGCTATCGGGACGACTGACGGCTCAGACACATACCAACATCGTAGCAGGGAAATTTAGGGGGGTAATCATGCAAGCCCAAGGCGACATCGCCCTGATCGGCCTCGCGGTCATGGGCCAAAACCTCATCCTCAACATGGACGACCACGGCTTTACCGTCGTCGCCTACAACCGCACCGTGTCCAAAGTTGACGAGTTCCTCGCCAGAGAAGCACGAGGCACCAAGGTCCTCGGCGCCCATTCTCTCGAGGAGATGGTGGCACGGCTCAAACGGCCCCGCCGCGTCATGCTCATGGTCAGGGCCGGTATCCCCGTGGACGAATTCATTGAACGACTGATCCCACACCTGGAGCCCGGTGACATCATCATCGATGGCGGCAACTCACGCTTTGAGGACACCAACCGCCGGGTGAGGCACGTGGAAAGCCAGGGGCTGCTTTACATCGGCACTGGCGTGTCGGGCGGTGAAGAAGGTGCCCGGCACGGCCCCAGCATTATGCCCGGCGGGTCGCCCGGGGCCTGGCCGCACGTCAAGGGCATCTTCCAAGGCATCGCCGCCAAGGTGGCCGACGGGTCGCCCTGCTGCGACTGGGTGGGCGAAGGCGGCGCCGGCCATTATGTGAAAATGGTCCATAACGGGATCGAATACGGCGATATGCAGCTCATCGGCGAGGCCTATCAGCTCATGAAAGACGGCCTCGGGATGACGGCCGACGACATGCACCAGGTCTTCGCCGACTGGAACGCTGGCGATCTCGACTCCTTCCTCATCGACATCACCGCCGACATCCTCGCCTATAAAGATGCCGACGGACAGCCACTGATCGACAAGATTCTCGACACCGCTGGCCAGAAGGGCACCGGCAAATGGACTGTCATCAACTCCGCCGAGCTCGGCATCCCCATTACCTTGATCGCTGAAGCGGTCTATGCGCGGTGCGTCTCGGCGCTGAAAGATGAACGCGTCACCGCGTCGCAAGCGCTCGAAGGCCCCAAACCTACCATCACGGGCGACCGCGCGAAGTTTATCGAGCACATCCGCCAAGCGCTGTACGCCTCGAAAATCATCTCCTACGCCCAGGGTGACATGCTCATGCACGCGGCCGCGAAGGAATACGGCTGGCACGTGAACTACGGCGGCATCGCGCTGATGTGGCGCGGCGGCTGTATCATCCGGAGCCGTTTCCTCGCCGACATTAAGCATGCGTTCGACAAGAACCCGGATCTCACGAATTTGCTGCTCGACCCGTTTTTCAAACAAGCGATCCAGCAATGTCAGAGTGCATGGCGCGATGTCGTGGCCACGGCGGTGACGAAGGGGATCCCCGTCCCGGCACTCAGTACGGCGCTGGCCTTTTACGATGGCTTCCGCAGCGCACGATTACCAGCCAACCTCCTGCAGGCTCAGCGCGACTATTTTGGCGCGCACACGTACGAGCGCGTCGACAAACCGCGCGGCGAGTTCTTTCACACCAACTGGACCGGCCGCGGCGGCGAAGTCGCGGCGGGCAGCTACAACGTGTAGTCAGCCATTCCACAACTCCGCGGAGGGTCCCACAGCCCTCCGCGTTTTTTGGCTGGCGCTCGCGCGCGAAAGGGTTGTGTCGCAATTTTTCAGCGAGGGTGTCGTGAGGCCTGCCAATTCGGTGATTAAGCCGCCAGCAGATAGAACTGTTCAGCCGGTGTACGGCCCTGTTCGGCCCCCGCTTCCAGTTGGCCTTTCCGCAACATATACATGAGCTCAATACCGGCGAGGGTATTCTGGGCGGCGTCGAACGCTTTGAATCCCAGCATGGGACGAGTCACCCGTTTGACGCTGCGATGATCCTGTTCCACAACATTATTCAGATATTTCACCTGACGGATCGTGATGGTCGTCCCATGCGCCTCGTTGTAGCTCCGGATCGCCAAGGCGTTGGCCTCGCTGCCATCAATCGTGATCGTGACAGGTACACCGTGACGACGAATGGACTTGGTCAGGAAGCGCTTGGCCGCTTGCTCGTCGCGCTGCTCCGTCAGGAGAAAGTCAATGGTCTGGCCGGTTTTGTCCACGGCGCGGTAGAGATACCGCCCTTGCCCTTTGACCTTGATATACGTTTCATCTATCCGCCAGCTGATCCACACCGGCCGCTTGCCAGAGTGGAAAGCGGCTTCGAGCGGCGGACTATATTTCAGCACCCAGCGGTTGATGGTCGCGTGGTCGACCGCCCCCCCACGTGCCTGCATCAGCTCTTCCACTTGGCGGTCGCTCAAGGGATACGCCACGTACCACCGCACGCACGTCAGAATAATGTCTTTCACAAAGGGGGCACCCTTGAAGTTGACCACCATCGCTCTCCCTCTTCTCATCTTGGGTCACAGAGGGAGATCATACCCCACATGGCTCACTAAGCAAACATTCTTGCGACACAACCGTTTTTTCCCCTCTCTCATCTCGATAGCTGAGATCACCCGCCAGCACGGGCTAGCGCCCTCCCCAGCCTCCGCCGTCCCCCGGCGCCGTGCCAAGAACTGGGCAGTTTACCAAGCTTTGGGTATGGGCACGTTGGCACGTCTCCCCTGCCCGCGACTCCCCGCCCCGCCTCTCTCCTTCCGCAGCCACAGGTTGGACGCCAGAGGGCCGGTCGCCTGAGGCGGGCACGTGGCGTGCACTGCCTCGGGATGGACACGGGGAGCGGGCCATGCGGACGATCACCAGCACCGAGCCCCCCACGGAGCCACGGTGATGCGCGAGGGCCGAATGCCCCACCCGTGGGCCGCCGCCCTCCGGTGACAGTGGTGGCAGACCCGCCGCGCACGCCAAGGGCGCACCTGCGTCATTGATCTGCACGCCAACACGGGGAGGCTGGCCCAGAGGGTCCACCAATGCCACTCACGTCAGCTGTCCTGGCTTCCACGGCGAACGAGAGGCATCAGCACGATGCACCATGACCATGTGGAGATAACCTGGAGTGAAGCGGTGACGGCCCTGGCGGTGTTGGGCCTCATCACGTGGCTCTTCCTACGTTGAGCGGTTCGCACAAGCGTGTGGCCATGATCCGCACGCGACAGGGACACGACCGTCGGCAGAGTGCTTGACAGGTAGACCGTCGATGACACGACCACACAGCACCACACCAACCCCGGATCGCATCCTCGCCGCCGCCGCGCGCGTTGTCTTGCGTGACAGCGTGAGGCGTCTGACCCTGGAGGCAGTGGCGCGCGAAGCCCAGCGGAGCAAAGTCGGACATCATCGATAAGTTACATCAACTGCGAGGAGGATCGTGTGAACAGTTTATGGCGACTACCCTTTGTCGGGCTCGTGTTCCTGCTGACCGCCTGCCAGCAACCGCAAGCGGTGACACCCCCGCCCCCGCCCTCGAAGGTAACGGTGAGCCAG
>Ga0137403_10004367_pt1 | contig 16663 bp, 15 predicted proteins | sample CZOMad2_1_16fung_FD_122057 | JGI IMG/M metagenome (GOLD analysis project Ga0137403, IMG submission 122057) | Vadose zone soil fungal communities from Angelo Coast Range Reserve, California, USA - CZOMad2_1_16fungal (Hybrid Assembly) | ecosystem: Environmental > Terrestrial > Soil > Vadose zone...
CTGCCTGCGATGGACATCCGAATGATCACGCAAGAACTTGTTCACGCCAAAGAACTGGTGCAGTCCGTGATGGAAGCCATTCGGCAGGCCAGGGACGACGCCGCGAAATAACTATTTTTCGACGAGGAACGGATTGCTTTGGCGTTCCTCCCCTATCGTGGTTGTGAGACCGTGGCCGGGATGGACAACGGTTTCGTCCGGCAGTGCGAGGAGTTTGTGTAAGAGAGAGTCCATCATTTTTTCCATCGAGCCGCCCCACAAGTCTGTACGGCCAATGCTTCCGGCAAAAAGCGTGTCGCCCGCGAAAAGCTGCGGCGCGGGAATGGTTACCTTTCCCGAGTCGGCAGGCAAAAAAAGACACGAACTGCCCGGAGTGTGTCCCGGCGTATGGATCACCTGCGCCTGCAGGTTGCCCCACTCCAACTTGTCCCCCTCCCGCAAAAATTGGTGCACTTCGGTGAGTGGCGGCGCTTCGACTCCAAGAAACGCGGCCTGCATGTCCATCGCCTGATAGAGCGGAACGTCGTCGAGGTGCATCAAAACGGGAGCACCGGTGTAATCGTGCAGCTTTTTCAGTCCGCCGACGTGGTCGATGTGAGCATGCGTGCTGACAATGGCCTTCACCTGAAGTTTGTGCCGGCCGAGCAAATCCATGATGCGATGAATTTCGTCGCCAGGATCGAGCACGAGAGCTTCGCGAGTGATTGGATCACCGATGATCGAGCAATTGCATTGAAGCAGGCCGACCGGCATGGAAAAGTGCAGAAGTTTCTGCGGAATCTGCGCGGGAGATTCTTTCGACATGCAACGCAGTATAACATTCACCCATGGACCTAGAATGCCTCGCCGGCAAGCGGGCACTCACGTTTGCTACACTGGATTGAGATAGCCATGAGTGACGCAACCACAAAGATGGCCGCGGAAACGCCGCTGCTGGCTCTTCACAAAAGGGCCGGCGCAACGGTTGCGACATGGTTTGGTTGCGCCCTGCCGGACACGTTTGGAGATTGGCAGACGGAATACAGGGCCGCGTGTGAAAATGTAGCGCTGATCGACAAGAATTATCGAATGTATTTGCGCTTCAGCGGACCGGACCGCGTGCGCTACCTGAACGCTATTCTGACAAACAACATCAAGGATCTTGCGGCAGGCGATGGTGTTGTCTCCTTGTTTCTGAATCCCCAGGGACGGATCCAGGCGGAGATCGATACCTACGCGACGACGGATCGTCTTTTTTGCGTTTCCTACGCGATGGTTCGGGAAATGCTGGTGCCAGCGCTCGATAAATTCATCATCATGGACGACGTCACGCTTACGGACGAAACAGACACGTTTGGCACCGTGGCGCTCGAGGGGCCGAATGCAGCGGAGATTGCGAAGAAGTTGACGTCGATCAACCTCGGTGATCTCAAGGACCTGTCATTCCAGGAGACCGCCGTGGCCGGCATTTCGTGCGCACTGACCAAACGGTCGCCCGGTGGCGTTGCGGGTGCGGAATTTCTCTCGACGCGGGAGGATTTGCCGCGACTCTGGAAGGCGCTTCGCGAAGCGGTCGAAAGCGCAGGCGGAACGCCCATAGGTTACAAAGCGCTGAATGCTTTGAGACTGGAGCAAGGTATTCCGTGGTTTGGTTACGACTTCGGCGACAAGCAGATTCCGCATGAAGCCGGCTTACAGGACTCGCACATCAGCTATACGAAAGGCTGCTACACCGGCCAAGAAATTGTGGAACGTGTGCGCTCGCGCGGCCACGTGAATCGTGTGCGTGTCTTGGCGAAATTTGACTCGGCCGAAGCACCCCCTGCGGGAACTGCACTGACGGCCGACGGAAAAGAAGCTGGCCACGTCACGCGCGCGTCGTTTTCTCCCGCGCTGCATACCGCAATCGGCATGGCGTACGTGCGCCGCGAAAATAGCGTGGCGGGATCGAATCTTTTTTGCGCCGCCACAAAAGCGACGGTTATTTCCCCGCCTATTGTTGCTGGACCGCAATAAGAACCGAGCACATGCTGCTGGGACTGCTCCGTTAGCGGGGAGCCCGAAAACGAAGAGTAGATAGCCGATTTTGTGAGGAAGGGGCTTGCGTGGAATTTGCGTTTTTAGGCCATCCCGCCGTTTTGTAACTGATGATTCTAAAGGTTCTTTGTTTTGATAGAGAATCGCAAGTATTGAATTTTTCAATTGCTAGTTCTTGGTATACGTGCGGACGTAATCGACGAGCATTTGTTGGGGAAATTGGGTGGTTGCGTCAGGATTGCCCGGCCAGTTTCCGCCGACAGCCACATTCAGAACAATGAAAAACGGATGATCGAAAACCCATTGGCCGCCCGCGGGCCATTGCGTCTGAGTGAATGTCGCATAATTATTTGAATCGACGTAGAACCGAACCGTTCCTGGCTCCCACTCCACCGCATAGAGGTGATAATCGTCGGCTAAACTCTGCCCCGCGGGCAAAGATGTAATCGCAGTCAAATCCGCAGTTGGCGCAACGGAACTTGGCCCATGCAATGAACCGTGATTGACGCGAGGCTCATGCCCGACATTTTCCATGATGTCGATCTCGCCGCATTTTGGCCAACCGTCTTTCGTTATGTCGTTGCCGAGCATCCAGAACGCCGGCCAGATGCCTTGACCTTTCGGAATCTTGATGCGCGCTTCGAATCGGCCATACGCTTGGGTGAAAAGATCTTGTGTCTTGAGTCTCGCGGAAGTGTAGTCGCGAGCGATACCATCCGTGCCAGTGAATTTTTCCTGTTGAGCGGTGATAACCAGATTGCCGTTCTGGATTTTCACGTTCTGCGGGCGCGAAGTGTATGTCTCGAGCTCCTGATTGCCCCAGCCCTTGCCGCCCAGGTCGTATGTCCACTTTGTAGGATCGGGAGCGGAGCCGTCGGCCGACGAGAATTCATCGGACCAAGTGAGCGTCCAAGCTGGAGTCGGAGAAGGAAGGAGGGGACCAGCAGTCGCTCCACCACGGAAACTGGAAGGCGTAAAAAACAAAATCGCCGACACGACGAGCGAGAAAACCCGCATGGCTAGGTCATGAGCTTCGCGCGAGTCACTATCGTCACGCGATGTTCAGGGCGCGCTTGAACGAGCCCTTTTCGCTGTCGATCTTTTTTTGCAATTGCAGAATGGAATAGAGCAGCGCTTCGGGACGCGGCGGGCATCCGGGAACATAAACGTCCACCGGAATGACCTGATTGCAGCCCTGAACGATGGCGTAGTTATTGAAAACGCCGCCCGATGTTGCGCAAGCGCCCATGGAAATCACCCACTTTGGTTCGGGCATTTGTTCGTAAAGCTGGCGCACAACGGGCGCCATTTTCTGTGAGAGGCGGCCGGCCACAATCATCAGGTCTGCTTGGCGCGGCGAGGGCCGAAATACTTCGGCTCCGAATCGCGCAACGTCAAAACGTGCCGCCGCCATGGACATCATCTCAATGGCGCAGCAGGCCAGGCCGAAGCCGAGCGGCCAGATCGAGCTTCTGCGAGCCCAGTTCACAGCTTTATCGAGCGTGGTGAAAATAATGCCTTCGTCTTCGAGGAGCTTGCCGAAATCGTCCGGCTTGGTCAGTGTGACGTGCTTACCGAGGGATGTGCTCATCTGTGCCTCAAGAGTATTTTGGCATAGAGTGAACAGCGAGACAAACAGGCATATCTCGGTGCCAGGGCAGTATCCGCGGATTACAACCCGGGCACGTACTGACGATTGCGGAGGACTCGCGTTCACTGCGGTTTGCTACACCGGGAAAAGTCTTCAACTGCTTCCTCGTAAAAATCTGCCAATCGAGATTTCTAAGAAATATGCTGAGCGGAGACTTGCAGCTACTCAGCTCTCAGCTCTGAAAAGACTCGTCATCGACACACTCCAAGCGCCCAACCGAGAAAAACCATTGGAACCGTCAAACGCCGGTGATCCAGTGCGCAAGAGCGAGCCACGCTCTGGTGCCTCCCGCAAAAATCGCGAGTGGGACGAAGGCCACAAAAGCCAAGCTGCCCCAAATGTAGGCAGGATGGACTCGCTTGCGCGCGAAGAAATCGTAAGCCATGCAGACGAGCAGGACCGCAAGCTGCACTCCCAGCGCCTTGAAGATGATCAGATGAGTGTTGAAAAGCAAGAAGATGCGCGCCAGGGCTGGCGTGAGTATAGTGACCGTGGCGACGATCATGAGCCGCTTGTGTGTTTCCGGGCGGTTGCGCAGCAGAAAGCCGGCGGTTACCAGAGCCGTAAAGAGAACGAGACCGAGAATCTGAAACGCCAGAAAACTGAGTGGCGGCGGACCTCCCGGCGGAGTGAAACCGCGCTGTGCCGCCTGCACGGACATGATCCAGCCAAGACTGAACATCGACACGACGATGGCGATGCTCGCATAGCCGAGCTTCTGATGAATACGGATCTGTTTTGCGGAAACAAGTGCGGATTGTGTTACCAGGAGAACCAGCCAACTGGAAAAAACGATGCCATGAAGAATATAGAGCGATGGAAGTTGAAGCTTCGCAAAGAAACCGTTGAGAAAAAAAGTGCGCGCGAATCCGGCGAAAACGATTGCCGCGGTCAGAACGGCGATAAAGAGATAAAAGCGGCGGTCGCGCAGACGCGCGGTTAACGCTGGGCTCGTGGCCATGTCTGTTCCCTTGATGATCAGAATTTGCGATCAGTCTAGCATGGCGACAGGGTCGTGCACCGTGCTAATCCACGAGCAAGACCACTTTGCCGAACTGTTCGCCGGATTCGAGGCAGGCGTGAGCGGCGGCGCGGCCTTCTAGCGGCAAGGCGCGCTTTTGCGCCCGAACGGAGCTGATGATGCGTGGGACTAGGCGCCGGCGGCTTTGGCCTTGGGGCGCGCGGTCTTTTGTTGCCAGGCTTTGCGCAGCTCTTCGCGGCGCGCGAGGACATGAGATTTCGCTTCGTCGAAGCTAGCGTAGACGCGTGTGCCTTTGATGGTGTTGCAGGGAGTGCAGCAAGCCACGAGATTGCTGGGATTCTTCTTTCCTTTGTGAGCGCGCGGAACTACGAAATCGACACGCATGATCAGCGCGTTTTCAAAACTGGCGCGTCCATCCAATCCACAATACCGGCAGACATAATCGTCGCGTTCGAGAATCTTGCGGCCTTCTTCGAGCGCTACTGGGGAATCGACCAGCGAAAGAGAAGCGAGGCTAATCGGCATGAGGTCCTCCATAGCGGAAATCGTGCGGAGCAGGAAGCAGAGTACGACTTCCAACTTCTGTGGCAATGACGTTAGGACGGGCCGCGGTTGGTGTCAAGATGACCTCCCTCCCAACGGGGACCATCCCGACACGGTCGGCACAAGTTATATGGTGCCCCTACGAAGAGGGTACGAGCACAACTTTCCCGAACTGTTCGCCCTTTGCGAGGTAGGTGTGCGCCGCGGCGCATTCCGCAAGCGGGAATGTGCGATCAACGACGGGCTGCAACCGTCCTGCCGCGACCAGCTTCAGCACCGTCGCGAATTCCGATTTCATTCCCATGTACGAGCCGAGGATGGAAAGCTGACGGCTGAACAAGAAGCGTATATCGATTTTCGCGTCGTAGCCAGTCGTCGCGCCGCACGTCACAAGGCGTCCTCCGCGCGCCAGGCTTGCAACGCTGTCGTCCCAGGTCGCGGTACCAACGTGTTCAAACACCACGTCCACGCCTCGTTTTCCGGTCAGCCGGCGAACTTCGTCCTTGATGCGCTGCGTTTTGTGATTGATGCAATCATCGGCGCCAAGTTCCTTTGCTTTTGCGAGCTTGGCATCATTGCCGCCGGTAGCGATGACCCGGCAGCCAAACATTTTTGCAATTTGTATTGCCGCCGAGCCGACGCCGCTTCCTGCACCGAGGATCAGCACCTCTTCCGCTGGCCGCAGCTGCGCGCGCGTGAGCAGCATGTGCCAAGCGGTCTGGAAAACGAGCGGAACTGCCGCGGCTTGTTCGAAGGTTAAATTTTCGGGATATGGAAAACAGTTGACCTCTGGGCAGCGGACAAATTCAGCACACCCTCCGTCGATTAGATAGCCCAGATTTGTAAACTGAGGGCAGTAATTGTCGAAGCCTGCGAGACAAGCAGCGCATTTCCCGCAGGTCACGCCCGGAGCAAGCAAAATCCTTTGTCCCGGCTTAACGGTCGTGATGTTTGGCCCAATTTTCGCGACGACTCCCGCAATATCGCTGCCTGGAATGTGCGGCAACGGAATCGGCACGCCCGGCAGTCCGCCTCGAACCCAAAGATCGAGGTGATTCAGCGCACAAGCGTGCACGCGAACCAGCACTTCGCCTGATCGAAGCTCCGGCTCCGGCGCATCTGTGTAGCGCAAAACTTCCGGCCCGCCGTGCTTGTCAAAGACAACTGCCTTCATTGACTGCTCCATTTGCCCAAGGTCGTGCCCAAACATGCCTATGGTATTTGCGCCCGCGCCGGCTGTCCAATTCCCATGTGCCGCGTGAGCACGCGTTGCGTTGACAGGATTCAACGCGGGCTTTAGGCTGAAATCGGCATCCCCATGGATCTCTTCGAAGAAATCGTGAGAATGCGAAAGGCGGGCCTGCGCGGCGCGCTTGCGACGATTGTGCACACGAACGGCTCGATTCCCAGCTACGAAAGTTCACGGATGCTGGTCCGTGAAGATGGATCGATCGCCGGAACGATTGGCGGCGGCTGCGTCGAAGCCGACGTCTGGGCGGCAGCGAAAGATGTGCTGGCCAAGGAAACGCCGCGCAAGATGGTCTTCCAATTAAACAACGACGCCAGCTACGACAACGGTTTAATCTGCGGGGGCACGCTGGAAGTTTTCGTGGAGCCGATTCTTCCGCAACCCGTTGCTTACCTGTTCGGTGGCGGGCACATTTCGACGGCGCTGGCGAAATCAGCAAGCGCGGCGGGATTTGGAATCGTCGTGGTTGACGATCGCGAACAGTTTGCGAACAAAGACCGTTTCCCGATGGCGCGCGAACTCTTTACGAGCTACGACGACGCGTTCCAGCGAATTCAGCCCAGTGATGCGTCCTATCTTGTGATCGTTACGCGCGGGCATCGCGACGACATGCGCGTGCTCGCGTGGGCCGTAAGGACACCTGCGCGCTATGTCGGCATGATCGGAAGCCGGCGCAAAGTCCTTTCCGTCTATCAGGCGCTCGAAAAGGAAGGCTACGCTCCTGACGAGTTCTCTCGCGTGTATGCGCCGATGGGATTGGAAATTGGCGCGCTGTCTCCGGAGGAGATCGCCATCAGCATCAGCGCAGAGTTGGTTGCCGTGCGCCGCAACGCACAAACCGCGCAACATAAAAAATTACAGCGCGAACGCCGCGAAGCCGTGGCCTCCGGCTCAAACACGCAGCGCTGAGCCCGCATTCTTATGCTCGCCGCCGTAATCCTGTCGGGCGGCGCTTCGCGCCGCATGGGTTCGCCAAAAGCTCTGGTGTCCTACCAGGGAACGTCGTTTCTCGAACATCTATTGTCAGTGACAAATCATCCCGCGCTAGGAATACGTCGCGTGGTTCTGGGTCCCGATGCGGAAGCGATTTCCAGCCAGATCGCGCTCCCACCGAATGAAATTGTCGTTAATCACGAATGGGAAAAAGGCCAGCTCAGCTCGATTCACGCCGCTCTGCACAGCTTGCCCTCAAACACGGAAGGCATGCTGCTCTGCCCCGTCGATCATCCTTTAGTGAGTGCGTTTCTAATCGGCGGTCTCATCGACGCGTTCTTTGTTACGCGCGCTCCAGTTGTCGTTCCGAGTTACAAGGGGCGGCGCGGACACCCCGTCATTTTTTCCGCCGCGACGTTTCAGGAACTTTTGAACGCACCGATGGACCAAGGTGCCCGCGCCGTCGTCTGGGCGCACAAGGGAAAAGTGAGCGAAGTCTCGACCACAGAAGAAGGGTGCATCCTGAACTTAAACGATCCCAATACGCTGGCGAAATTAGGCGGCAGTCCACGCTAGAATCCGCGTGAATCAAGACAGAAATCAGGGCGCGCCGCGCAATTTTGCTGCAAGGGCTTTCGCAGCATCCACGGCCAAATATGCCCCGTGAATCGTTTCGGGCGGCAATTCGCCAAATGACCCGACCAAGGCCTGCAGTGTGATCGCGTGGAGGTCACCGATGTGTTTTCCGCTCAACAGTTCCGTCAACCGCGAAGCGCAAGCAATTGACGTTGTGCAACCCCTGCACAGAAACCGCGCCTCAGCGATTCTGCCATTCTCAATCCTCGCGCTGAGCCGCAGGACATCTCCGCAAACTGGGTTGCTGACTTCCACAGTGGCCGTCGCCTTGTCCAGCTCGCCTGCATTCCGCGGATTCTGAAAATGGTCGAGAACTTCTCTGGAAAACATGAAGCGAGTATGAAGCCGCTAAGCCGCACCAGCAAGCGGATGCCTCAGAGGTCGAGATGGAGCCGTACTGCAGGCACTAGCACCGGACCGCGGTCGCGGTTGTAGCCGGGATTATTGATGTGTTGCAGGTCGAACGCGCCATACACGCCTCGCCAGACGTGGATCGTGTAAAACATCTCGAAAATGTTTTCGCGGCCATAGTTCAGATGGCCATCGCCCAGCAAAAAACCCTTTCCACCCAGCGCCAGGTAAAGGCGATGGTCCCCAGAAAGTGCGTTCGAAGAGAATGCAGCACCAGCGCGATCCAGTCCGCGACGCCATTTTTTCCCGTTCGCAGCTATCCCGAACGTCACAGCCTGGTTGACCTCGGTGTAAGCGAACGATTCCTGTCTTCCTTCGTTCCAGCCAAAGCGTCCAAACGCGGTCAACCAACCGCTCAGGCTCTGCTCCAGGTTCCCGCCAAAACCATACTTGGTTGTCGTACGAAACGGATGATTCGTGACGTCCGGAACAGCCGTTTCACCGCTTTCAAACTGCTGAATCGCTACGCGATAGTCCCCCATATTCGCGTGATTGATGTAGCTCATCAGCCGGACCACTCCGTTTCTGTGCGGGAGGAGACCGTTGCGCAATTCGAATTCGATATTTTCAGAACGGGCGCGGGAAAGATTCCACTCCAGGTCAATAAAGTTTGCCTGCCGGGGCATCAGCGCTTCCGCAAACCGGATACCCCAATTGTGGTCTTCGAAATCGAGCATCGCCCCAACTGTGTACCCTCGCGTGTCTGCCGCGTAATCGTAGGCTCCATTGTTGTCGACGGTGAGATTCAAAAACTGGAGATGGCTATCGCTTCCGGCCGAGTTCAGATCGAAAAAATCCACGAGTTGGAATTTGCCCAGCCTGATTTCCAACCTTCGTGCGGGTAATTCGCGGAAGACGGAAAGCGGATTGCGCTGCGCGAGCGTGCGGTCGTGGCTCAACGGAATCGCAAAATGCAGCATCGTTCGCCCTACATACGGTTTTGAACCCAGCGAAGGATTGTGAACGACATCCAGATTGGTAAATCCTGCGAGCCCGAAGCCATTGCCAATCCCTTTCCCCCCTGCACTCTCGAGTTGGAAAAGCGCTTCTGCGTAACCCGTCAACTCCACCCCTGTGAAAAGAGTGAACACACGGGATAGTGCGTGTTCGCCTTGCGGCGTCAGACTAAGCGGCCCCTGATACGGAGAATGAAAGCTCGGGTGCCACTGTTCGATGAAATTCATCTGCCCGGAAACCCACAATCGGCTCGTTTCCGAGTGCGGGAAGACCGTGGTCGGAGGATCCGCAGGTGACTCTTCGCCAGGCAGTTGCTGACTGGACGCCTGAGTTGCTGCATTCGGGGCCTCCTGTGAACACAGCGTGCCTGCGAGCCAAAGCACCCCGCCACTGACGACATACATGGCCAGCACAAATCTCATCATCCAACTCATTTGATTACCCTAACGCGCAGCCGCGAGACCCGGAGAGAGATTAGCCGCAGTGGCGTTACAGAACGATAAATGGGACCGACCGAAAGCTGTGCGTTGCGAGGCCACTCGAAAGAATTTAGACTGCGTGCGGACCCATGCTCAACCGCAAACAGGACGGGCTACGCATCGTTTCTCTTGCGCCGTCCTGCACTTCGATCCTCTGCGCTCTGGGAGTATCACGCCACCTCGTCGCTGTGACACCATGGTGCGCGGACGTTGCTCCGGTTCGTGGCCTACCGGCTTTCGGAGACTGCTGGCGCCTTGAATCCATCGAAAAGATCGCGCTCCTCAATCCGACACTCATCGTCGGCTCGGTTCCGTTCCAGGCCGAGACCGTCGCGCGCATCCTTACGATCCCCGCGCAGTTTCTCGCGCTCAATCCCCGTTCACTCGCCGATATTGAATCGGATATTCAGACTCTTGCGCGCCTCACTAATCGTTCCGCGAATGGCCACCGACTGATTCTCCGCATGCGCAAGGATTTCGCGAGTATCCAGCGTGATGCCCCAAAATTCGCTCGTCTGCCGCGGGTCTATTCCGAAGCCTGGCCAAATCCCAGGATCAGTTCCCCTCCATGGGTTTCCGAACTCGTCGATCTCTGCGGGGGCAAAATGGTGGTCAAGCCCGGCTCGCGCGTTTCCGCCGAAGATGTCGCGTCCGCTCGTCCTGATATTATCCTGCTGGCATGGACAGCTACGGGAAACCGCGCTGATCCACGCAAAACTCTGGCTCTGCCACTTTGGAAATCTGTGCCGGCCGTTCGCCGTAAACAAGTCTTTGTGATTCAAGACGAACTTCTTAACACGCCAGGGCCGCCGGTCATCGCGGGCGCTCGCGAGATTTCTCGTATTCTTAAGGAGTTTTCAGGAGTGCGCGTGTGAGCATTCGCATCGTTGCTGCCGTGATTGAACGTGCCGACCGCTGTTTGCTGATCGGCCAGCGCCGCGGTCATGACTCTTCGCCGCTAAAATGGGAATTTCCCGGTGGCAAGGTCAAGGACGGCGAATCGCTCGAACAAGCTTTGGCTCGTGAGCTCAGAGAAGAACTTGCAGTGACTCTGCTGCACTCCGTTGCGATTTCTCAGGTCGAGCACGACTATGGTGGCGGTATGGGTTCGCTCTCCATCACCTTTTTTGCCGCGAACATTCTGGAAGAAGAGCTCCACCCCGGCCCGTTCGAACAGGTGGCATGGGTTCTGCCCAGGGAACTCGGTGGATATGATTTCCTGGCCGCGAATCGGCGACTGATCGCCGAACTCGCAACCGGCCGTATCAAGCCAGCCGAACTCTTGGCAAGGCGCCCTCAGGACGCCACGCGAGAGAGCCATTAGCGGACTCGAAACCTCGCGTTTCTCCATGCTTGCCGTGCCAGCGCCGCCGTACTATTTTTAGCTTTGAAGAGTTAGCGCTGAGGTCTCCATGGCGCTCAGCCTGTCACGACTCTAAAACTCCTGGCACGCCCAGGCTTGGCCCTGCTCTCTTATGTTAAACGGAAAACGCATTCTCGTCGTAATGCCCGCCTATAACGCGGCGAAGACACTCGAACAAACCTATCGCGAAATCCCGAAGGACTTTGTCGATGAAATCATTCTTGTGGACGACGGGAGCCACGACTCCACGGCGCAAGTCGCAGCCCAGCTTGGCCTGACCACCTTTGTCCACCGGCAGAATCTCGGTTATGGCCGCAATCAGAAGACCTGCTATCGCGAAGCACTTCGGCGGGGAGCGGACATCGTGATCATGCTTCACCCGGATTATCAGTATTCGCCGAACCTCATCGTATCGCTGGCCGGGATGATTGCTTTCGGAGAATACGAAGTCGCGCTGGGCTCACGCATCCTGGGTGTTGGCGCCCTGAAAGGCGGCATGCCGCTTTACAAGTACATTTCAAACCGCTTCCTTACCTTTTTTCAGAATCTGCTGCTGAAGTACAAGCTCTCTGAATATCACACGGGCTACCGTGCATTCTCCCGCGCAGTACTTGACGCGCTGCCACTTGAAGCCAACACCGACGATTTTGCCTTTGACAATCAGATGCTCGCGCAAATCATCTTTTTTGGCTATCGGATGGGCGAAATTTCCTGCCCGACGCGCTATTTCCCCGATGCGTCAAGCATCAATTTCTGGCGCAGTATCAAGTATGGCTTCGGCGTCCTTGCAACGTCGCTCCAATTCCGCCTGCAAAAATGGGGACTCGCCAACTTTCGCATCTTTAGTAATGAGGGCCACAAACTCCTGCCCGACTACTACGTCATGGTGAAAGAGTGAGCTCTTCCGCACTCTCAGTTGAAACTGTCCCGGCTCACCAGCCTCGGAATGTACACCCTGCGCAAGTCGAGGACACGACTTCGCCCTGGCTGCTTGCCCTTTTTCTGGTCGCCATAACTCTGCTTTCCTACTGGCCGACGTTTTCGAATGGGTTCCTCAATTACGACGACAACGGCTATATCCTGCAAAATATCCATGTCCAGCCGGGTCTGACGGCCGCGAATGCCTCCTGGGCTTTCCGGTCGACCATTATGGCCAACTGGCATCCAATCACCTGGATTTCCCATATGGCCGATGTCCAGCTCTTCGGCCTGCATCCATGGGGACACCATGCCACTAGCCTTTTTCTTCATGCTCTGAACGTCGTCCTTCTGTTTTTCCTGCTACGTTCCGCCACAGGGTTTCTGTGGCGGAGCTTTATCGTGGCCGCACTGTTTGCGTTGCATCCCTTTAACGTTGAGTGCGTCGCGTGGGTTTCTGAACGCAAGAGCCTTCTCTATACCCTTTTTCTATTTCTTGCGCTCTTTGCCTATGGCTGGTACGTCCGTAAGCCCAGTGTTGCTCGTTACGCGTCCGTCGCGATCCTGTTCGCTCTTGGACTGGCGTCGAAGCCAATGATCATAACTCTGCCATTTGCGCTCCTGCTGGTCGATTACTGGCCTTTTGCTCGTCTTCCGATTCCAGAAGACTCGGAAAGCACTTCACTCTTTTTCAAGAAGTTGTGGCCGCTTGTCCTGGAAAAAATTCCACTCTTACTTTTGTCCGCGGCCAGTGCGTATCTCACGGTGGTTACTCAGACTCACGCCATGGCCGTGAAGGGAATCTTGACGTTCCCGGTGCGTTTGGCGAACGCACTTTGGTCGTATCTGCTATACGTACTGAAAGCCCTGTGGCCCATTCGTCTGATCATTTTTTATCCGCATCCGGTGAATAGTCTTGCGCTCTGGAAACCGCTCCTGGCTCTTGCCGTCATTTTGGGCTTTACGTATTTCTGCATACGCCATCGCCGCGATCGTTATCTCCTTGCCGGCTGGCTCTGGTATCTCGGCTGCCTTGTACCTGTCATCGGATTGGTTCAAGTCGGCCGCCAGGCCATGGCCGACCGTTACGCCTACACGCCTCTTCTCGGGATTTTTGTTCTTGTCGTGTGGTGGATTGCGGAGCATTCTGGTTGGCTGCCGCACCGCACGGAACTTCTCGCCGGCGTGTCCGCGATTTTCCTGATTTTCTTTGGAGCTTTGACCTGGCGGCAAACCACCTACTGGAAAGATAGTTTCACTGTTTTTAATCACGCGCTGAAAATCGCGCCCGTCAATTTCATTGCGGAAAACAATTTAGGAGAAGCATATCTACAAATCGGCCGGCCCGACATCGCGTACGGATATTTTCTCCGCACGACCGAGGACACACCTCGCTTCGGACTCGGACACTACAATCTTGGCGTCGTCCTGATAGGCCAAAAGCGCCGCGATGAGGCCCGCAAGGAATTCCAGCTCGCCATCCAACACGCCATGGAAATCAGCGATGCTTCGGCGGCATTCCACAATCTGGGAATCATCATGCTCGAAGACAATCAATCCGCCGATGCCATAAATATGTTCTCGAAAGCTTTGCAGCTTTCACCAGACAAGCAATCGAGTTACTTGGGAAAGGGGATTGCTGAATTTCGGCTCAACAATTTCCGTGCCGCGGAGGCGGATTTCGTCGCAGGAGCCTCTCTCGCCCCAGATGCAGCTGCATGTTTTTGGGTGGGCCGCTCCCGCGAAGCCCAGGGGAATACCAGCGGAGCGATCGAAGCCTATCGCAAGGCTCTCGAGTTGCAGCCCGATATGTCCGAAGCCCAGGAACACCTCGACGCGCTGCTCTCTGGCCGCGTTTTTCCCTTCGCGAAATCAGAAAATTAAGCGAGGCCTCTTGCGGGGCACTGATGCTTATGCCGGTTGCGGCCGCCGAGCCAGGCACGCCTCTTACGATGTGACTGGATTCGGCTTGGTCTTTACGATCCCCAAATCCTCGATTGCCTTGTCGACAACCTTTGGGTCAACTTTTTCGTCCGCGCTCAATTCATGCAGCGTCGCCAAGGTAATGAACTTTGCGTCCACTTCGAAGAAATCCCGCAATGACGTGCGACCCTCACTTCGTCCGAAGCCGTCTGTGCCGAGCGCTGCCAGCCTGCGCGGCATCCATTTGCTGATCATGTTGGGCAGCGTCTTCAGGTAATCCGAAGCCGCCACGAACACGCCCGGCGCATCCGCCAGACATCGCGTAACGTACGGCACGCGCGGCTTCTCGCCTGGATTCAGCCGGTTCCACCGCTCCGTTTCAATGGCATCGACGTACAGCTCCTTGTAACTCGTAACGCTCCAGACGTCCGCGGCCACACTGTATTTCTGTTCCAGAATTTCCTGCGCGTGCAGCACTTCGTTCAAAATCGCTCCGCTGCCAAATAATTGCGCCTTCAGCTTCGCTTTCTTGTTCGCAGAAGCGCGGTACTTATACATTCCCTTCAGAATGCCCTCGCGAACTCCTGAAGGCATCGGCGGCATCGCGTAGGGTTCGTTCATCACCGTGATGTAGTAGAACCAGTTTTCTCCGTCCTTATACATCCGGCGAATCCCATCCTGAATGATCACCGCAATTTCGTACGCGAACGCCGGATCGTACGCCTTCAGATTCGGTACGGGCAGCGCCAGAACGTGGCTGTTGCCGTCCTGGTGCTGCAGGCCTTCGCCGGAAAGCGTCGTTCGCCCTGAGGTTCCGCCCAGCAGGAATCCGCGCGTCCGCATGTCCGCAGCCGCCCAGATGAAGTCTCCAATTCGCTGGAATCCAAACATCGAGTAGTAAATGAAAAACGGAATCGTATTGATTCCGTGCGTCGCGTACGCACTGCCAGCAGCGATGAACGATGCCATCGAACCGGCTTCCGTGATTCCTTCTTCCAGAATCTGCCCGTCTTTGGCTTCCTTGTAGAGCAGCAAGGTGTTCATGTCCACTGGCTCGTACTTCTGTCCGCCGCTCGCGTAAATCCCGACGGTGCGGAACAGTGACTCCATGCCGAAGGTCCGCGCTTCGTCCGGCACGATCGGCACAATCAGCTTGCCGATCTCCGGATCTTTCAGCATTTTTCGAAGCATCGCCACGAACGCCATCGTCGTCGAGACTTCGCGCTCGTCGCTACCTTCCGTGAATTCCTTGAATAATTCGTCGTGGTCTGCCGCGATCGGCTTCGAGCGCACGCTACGCTTCGGCGTATATCCGCCCAACGCTTCCCGTCGGCTCCGCAAATACTGAAGCTCGATGCTGTCTTCCGCAGGCCGGTAAAACGGCACCGTTATGCAGTCATCATCGTTCAGGGGAATTCCAAACCGCGAACGGAATTCCCGCAGTTCGTCTTCATTCAACTTCTTCTGCTGGTGTGTGACGTTTTTCCCTTCGCCCGCCTCTCCCAGTCCATAGCCCTTGATCGTGCGGGCCAAAATTACCGTCGGCCCGCCCTTGTGTTCCACAGCCGCCTTGTACGCCGCGTACACTTTGCGCGGATCGTGGCCGCCCAGCCGCAAACGCCGCAGCGCCTCGTCCGGCAGCGGTTCCACCAATTTCAGCAATCGCTCATCATGACCAAAAAAGTGCTGCCGCACATACGCGCCAGACGAAACCACCAGTTTCTGGTATTCGCCGTCCACTAACTCGCCCATGCGCTTGACCAGTAGACCTTCCGTATCGCGCTCCAGAATCGGATCCCACTCACTGCCCCAAAGCACCTTGATGACGTTCCACCGCGCACCGCGAAACGCCGACTCGAGTTCCTGAATAATCTGCCCGTTGCCGCGCACCGGGCCATCAAGCCGCTGCAAGTTGCAATTGACGACGAAAATCAAATTATCCAGATGTTCTCGCGACGCCAGCGTGATCGCGCCCAGCGATTCCGGTTCATCTGTCTCGCCATCGCCAAGAAACGCCCACACCTTCGCATCGGTCGCCGGTTTCATCCCGCGATTTTCCAAATAACGGTTGAATCGCGCCTGATAAATGGCCATCAGCGGGCTCAATCCCATTGACACTGTCGGAAATTCCCAGAAGTCCGACATCAGCCAGGGATGCGGATACGAGGATAAGCCGCCGCCCGGCTTCAGCTCACGACGGAAATTCTCCAGTTGCTGAGCGCTGATTCTTCCTTCCATGAACGCGCGCGCATAGATTCCCGGCGCAGCATGTCCCTGAAAATAAATCGTGTCGCCTTCGAACTCCGGCGTCCTCGCGCGGAAGAAATGATTGAATCCGACTTCGTACAGCGTGGCCGCCGACGCGTAAGTCGAGATATGTCCGCCAATGTTGTGTTCTTCGCGATTCGCGCGCACCACCATCGCCAATGCGTTCCAGCGAATCAGTGACTTAATCCGGCGCTCCAGCTCTTGATCGCCTGGAAATAACGGTTCCAGCCGTACCGGAATCGTGTTCGCATACGGCGTGTTCGCCGTGAACGGCAGGTCGATCCCACTCACCGTCGCGTGTGCGCGTAACCGCTCCAGAATCTCGGCCGCCACT
>Ga0137403_10004368_pt1 | contig 16660 bp, 23 predicted proteins | sample CZOMad2_1_16fung_FD_122057 | JGI IMG/M metagenome (GOLD analysis project Ga0137403, IMG submission 122057) | Vadose zone soil fungal communities from Angelo Coast Range Reserve, California, USA - CZOMad2_1_16fungal (Hybrid Assembly) | ecosystem: Environmental > Terrestrial > Soil > Vadose zone...
GGAGCTTTGCCTCAAAAGTCTACTTCGGCTTTGCAAGGCCGCAAAGAAGCACAAAAAGCGCAAACGATTTATGGAAGACCTTTGTGCTTTGTGTTCCTTGAGTGGTCCAACCCGCGAATTTTCGTTCCTTGAGTGGTATCTCAAAGCCCTGCTCAAGAAGTTGCCGGTGCGAATAGGCGTGCTATCTTGGCAATTACCTGTCGCAGGAACCTGACTATTCTTGGCAGGACCAACGCGGACACTACCAGGCCGATTGCTACAACCAGAAAGAGCAGCGCGGGCAGGAAAAGAGAGAACGCCACCGTGGCTACTGCCAGGATATCCTCCAGCGTGCTGACGACAATATTCGAGACTGGCTCGGGACTCGCATTGATGACTGCGCGGGCGGCGGCTTTTGTACCGTGCGAACTCAAAGCCAGTCCTCCGCCCAACAGGAATGCAATCACCTGAATACTTTTATCGAAGTCGCCGAATGCCGCAGCCGCCAATACCGCTCCAGCAGGAACTCTGATGAATGTATGGACCACGTCCCGGACGCTGTCGACTACAGGGACCTTATCGGCGACGAACTCCACGACATAGAGTGCTGCCGCTATTGCAATTACCCACCAATTGGTCAGCACTTGAAGTTCGCCGGGCAGGTGAAGGTGCGCGAACCGGCTCAGCAAACCCAGGGTGGCGACGCAAGCGTAGAGATTGATGCCTGACACCCACGACGCGCCCATTGCAATTGCAAGCGTTGAGATAAAGCCCATATCAAAAAGGTCTTCCAGTTTCGAAAACTCATTCAATGAAGCTGCGACAACAGCGAGAACCAAGCCCGGAACTCCGTCTTTTAAACGTTATTCGCTTGCTCCGGGTTCGCTCGATCTTGCGCTCGATTGGCAGCTACGGCATCGTTGATAAGTTTGACGGCCGCCATTGGGTCTTCCACTTCTATAATTAGCTTTCTGTAGCGCTCGTGTGACAGTTCGATGACGATTGTTCGATCCGGCTGGTGAACATCCCAAAACACCAGGCCACCGTCCTGATAGAAGGTTCCCGCGCGAAAGATGTTGGGGATATCAGTGCCCCCAAGCTTCAGTCCCTGGAACCATCCCATCGCCGGTTGCGGATCAACGTGAGCGCCGTTGATGTGTGCCAGCGGTATTTCGAGCCGGCTTCGCAGACTCCAAAGTTTATCCAGACCTTCGACGTCGAAAACGAGCTTGTCGTACTGCGGGATTATGTTCACCATATGACACGACGGAAATTAAGCCGAGGATCGATTCAGCAGAAATCGTTCAAAATCATCGATGTCCCTTACACCGCTCTCCAGCACCGCCCGGTAGATGAGGTCGCTCGTAACAGTGTCTCGAAACTCCGGTCGACGCCAATAAGCCTCTTTGATTGCCATAATGCCGGACCGGCTTTCCGGCGCAAGCTTTTCGATCATGGCGGCTGAATAGGAGGCATGGCCGTCATATCCCTGCTGGTCCAGAAACCAGAGGTCGAGCTTCCACGCACCCTCACGAATGTCGCCAAGTTTGATGCCCCAGTAAAACCCATCCGGTTCGCCGCCGCAGTTGTTCGTGAACCTGGACTTGATCGCAGCCAGTCGCCTCGTCACCTCGTAAGCAACATCAAAACATTGCTTCAAGTCCTGCCCGGGATCAAGGACATAGACGTCGAGATCGCGCCAACACATCAGATCGTAGCTATAACTGCCGCCGATGAACCAGCCTGGATAGTCAGCCAATAACTGAGGAAGGCGCGCCGTAAGCACCAGGAGATCCGCTTCCGACTTTATCCTGGTGTTATTCATAAAGGCCCCTCTTTGGAGTGCGCTGCCTTGTCAGCACTTTTCGTCTTTCGGTAGAGACAACTTGAAAAGCGGCGACCAGTCGCCGCACTGCAAAGAGTTGAACAGCTCTGTCAGTCGCTTTTGTTTCAAACAATTTTTCTGGCGACATCGCCGACCCGAATCAGGCCCGACTTTACAACCTTTGCATTGATCCCGCGGAGGCAAAGCTGCCGTCCCACAGCAGAATTTACGAACTTCATCGCCTCGAGACCAAAACGGGCAACGAATTTCTGGCAGCCCGTATGAGGCAGCGGTGTAACCTCGATGACCGCCGAGCCGAGCTCCAGCCGGGTTCCCGCAGCTAGGTTTTCGACACTCAAATCCAGATCCATGAATAACTGATCGCCCGCCAGCGTCCAACGCTCCTTCTCCTGAGCGATGAGCGCAATCGCCCGAGCGTTCATGATGTTGAGCTGCGCCTCAGGGTGAGCGGATCGGTCAGGAGTGCTGGAACTGCCGCGGCTCTTCCAGTTGTCTCCGATCAGGCCGTGAGCTATGTCTAGTTGACCTTGTTCGAGCACTTCTCTTTCCTCGGTTTGCGGCCGGCGACAGATCAACTCCAGCACACCCAAGTCCTTTGGCGCCCGTCTGATCTGATCTAATCCGGCCTCTAGCTCAACAGTAGTCAAATGTCGCAATCTTAACTAACCCCCATTACTGGTTTCTGCGCAGGAATACTATTCTTGAGTCCCCGAAAGCAGACGAAAAAGCGGATAATTCTCCACTGGTTTTAAAACCACAAACTATTCCACTTTGATCTCCAGTGTGTACGGATCATCGTGTTGGTCCGGATTTCCAGTTTAGAGTTGACTCTCGCTGGATGCAATCGAGCATTCCAGTTATCGACGCCGGCTGAACCGGCCGATCCGCCTATCGGCTTGCAAGATCAGCTCACAGGCTTTGAAGGCGTAGTCTTCAAAGTCTTCCTGGCTGGCCGGCAGGATTATCCAGCCATTGCCACTCTTCTTTGATTGCCAAAAACAATGTTTGGGTAGCGCCGGGAAGTGTCGTCGCAGGCTTTCAAGGTGTTCTGATTGAGTATAAATCCAAATGCCGTTGAATCGAGGTTGACGCTGATTGTCGCGGAGCGAAAGCAGAAGCTTCTGGTCCAGATACACGTGAGTAAAACCAAAAACCTGCCTGACGTCGGGACGAATCGCCAACAATTCATCCAATACAAACTGGAACGGCAGTCGTTTTTTCGCGCGTTGCATTGAAGGGTAACGCAAGCTGTCAGCTTGCGTCGTATGGGTTCCGCTCACGATCGGACGCAAGCTAACAGCTTGCGTTACGAATTATGACTTCACTTTTTTACTCGATAGGACAGCGCCACACAGCCGTTTTTCAGCGGCTTACAACTGATCAGTTCCAGATTAATCTGTTCTTTCATTTCATGGAAGAGGGGAATGCCCGAGCCGAGCAAGACTGGATGAACATTGAAACCGATTTCATCGATCAATTTTGCCTCGAACAAAGTCCTGGCAAAATCTCCTCCGCCCATAAGGCAAATGTCTTTGCCCTCCTCGTTCTTCAGCTTGCGGACGAACCCAGCGGCATCTTCAGAAACGATCTCCACGGAGTTATCTTTGCCTTTCGGCAAGGTCCGCGAGAACACGTAGGATTTTATCCCCGGATAAGGATAGCTCTTACCTTTGGTCTGCCTCAGTGCGACCTCGTAAGTCCTGCGGCCCATAAGAATGGTATCCACTGATTTCCAGTATTCTGCCATGATCTCTGCGACTTCCTCGGTCCACATCAGCCAGTCGACGGCATCGTCTTTGCGGGCAAAGTAATTATCCAAACTGTTAGCGCCGCCAAAGGTTATCTTTCTCATCTTGGATTTCCTTTCTGATTGCGCACTCCAAAGGAAATCTTACGTCCGGGCAGACCGCCATGTCTTGGCGGTTTTTGATATTTTTTGAGTTTTGGTCAATGTCGAGGCCGCAGGATCTTCTTACAAGCCCCCGGTGATGAATCGGTAACATTGCGAAAGTGCTTGTAAAAACGACTCAAGTCGTTGTAGCCCACTTCCTGAGAAACATTGACTATCTCTTCGCCCCTGGCCAGACGCAGCGGCGCATCAGCGACTCGTAGTTTGTGAAGATAAGCACTCGGACTCAGCCGGAAATCGCATTTGAATTGGCGAGACAAATGCTCGTGCGTAACTCCCAGACGCTGGGCGATCCGAGCAATCACCGGATGGGCGCGATAAGTCTCGTCGATCAGCCGTTTTGTTCTCAATGCGAGCAACGACGGTCTGGGATTCAAAGGCACAGCGCGCCGGTTAATGCCGCGCCTGAGGATCTCCAAGATTTCAACGACGCTGGGGGGAGCTTTGGCGATGGCCAAGTCGAAAAGAATCGGCGTCGACTTGAATTCCTCGAGTAAGCTTCCTGTGGCTGCGATTCCGACAAGGTGGCCCTGCACGTTTGTGAAGCGGGGCTGGGTAATAGTGAAAGGCGGATACAACACGCCTAACTTGTGAGTCGATGCAGCGATACTTTCATTGCCACTGAGGAAAGCAAGGTCGCCCGACTTAAGTTCATAGAGCTCGACAAGCCAGGCCTCGCAGGTGATGACAGTGGCACTGAGAGGGCCATCAATTGCCAAAGTGTCTTCGAACAGATAGGTGCCGTCTGATAAAAGTTCGGTCCTGCGGCGCACGACCAGTCCTCCATCATCTGGTTCGACCTTGACTTCGCGTTTTGCTGTCATCCGAAAATGCCCGGGCAAGTGACTGTGTTAAATCATTCAATCCGGCTGGGGCCATCGTTTCGGAGCCATTCGCCTACGACTTTACCCAACCCGGTTGGCTGCTGTCTGAATCCGAGCTTCTCATAGAACTCCACGGCATCGTCGGAAAATAAGTAAACGTGTTGCCCCTCGAGTTTTTGATTCAGGATCTCCATCATAGCTCGCGCGATTCCTCGTTTACGGTAGCTCGATAACGTCCATACGTCGACTACATAAGCATTGCATACTCCGTCGGACAATGCGCGCGCGGTGCCGATGATACGGTGTCCGTCATAAGCGATTACTGTGGCATAGCTGTTCTCGAACGAGACGCGAAGTTGTTCCGCCGTGCGGCCATTGTCAAAACTGTCATCAGCAAGCGTTGCCTTCATTTCAGGCCACGCGACACCATCAAGATCTGATCTGTAAGTTATGCGATCGAGCATCAGTACTCGTAACGCAAGCTGTCAGCTTGCGTTGTGTTGAAGTCAGTCAATGATCGCTACGCCGTCTCAACACCCGTAACGCCCGTCGGCTTGCGGCGTGATCGAGCTTATCCACCAAACGCAAGCTAACAGCTTGCGTTACCGGAAAAATATTGCCGGGCAGTTTTGGTGACTGAAATAACGTACTCACTCTTCGCTTCTGTGTAAGCGATCCGGTCCTGAGGGTATTTGCCGGCGAGCAGTATCTTTAACTCTCCATACCGGTTTGCTTCATCAGGAAACAGTCTTAGGTAGTCTCTAAACAATAGTCGCTCCCACAAAGCTGACTCCGCTTCGACCATGTGGATATGATGTGTACGCGACCCAGCAACGTTTCTTTTGATGAACCAGGCATACGCCGGAGAAACGTCGGTGCGCCAAAAGTAATCGTAACCGGCGGTTTCCATCAAAGGCACAAGTTGTCGTTGAGTTTCGTCCAGACTAGCAACCTCGACCAATAGATCAATGATTGGCTTCGCTACGAGACCAGGGACCGCGGTGCTGCCAAAGTGTTCCATCCGACCGATTAACTGTGCCGGCAAAATCGTTCGCAGAAAAGCGACTTCCATCTGAAACATAAGCGGCCATGCCGGATCATAAGGCACTATGGCTATCTCTTCGCAAACCGCATCCGCGATACGTTGCTCGAGAGACTTTTTCACTGCCTAAAGCTCCCTCAGATTCCGCACTCTCTCAGCATTTCATGGATCTTTTTTCGTGTGATTTTGTGGACTATCCCGCCATCCAAAAAAATAGAATCCACTAAACACATGAAACTGTGGCTCTCGGTTTGTACGTGCAGTTGCTCAGATCTTTCTTGCGAAGATATAACCCCGGCGACTCGGATATTCGACATCCCTGTATGGTGAGCGCTCAATTACCTCCTGCAATTCGAAATTAACTTTTGCAAGGTACCCTGTCATCTCGTCTGTTTCAAAGAAAATGAAATCAAGGTCGACCGGCTTATTCCACCACTCGTCGCGATGGATGATTTCGTTGCCGATGTGGAAGGTGAGAAGCAATGTTCCACCATGACGCAGAACTCTTCTTAACTCTCGCAAAGCGTCGATAACCGATTCGCGTGGAATATGAATGATGGAGTAAAAAGCCGCTATCCCACCAAAAGAGTCGTCTGCCACGTCTTTCAGATCGAGCATGTCTCCCTGGTGAAAAGGGACCGCAGGATTTAGTGTCCGGGCTTCGTTGATCATCTGCTCTGATAGATCCACTCCGCAGACGCCGGCGCCCATTTGGTGGAGATAACCGGCAATTTGGCCCGGACCACAACCCACGTCGCAGATCGTACCAAGATTGCCCACTTTCTCGATCAGTAGTTCGAGCATCTTCCGGTCAAATGGCTTCTTGTCCAACTCAAGAGCAAACTCTCCCGCGTACTCCTTGGCCACTCGATCGTAGCTGCTTGCCAGTTCTGACTGCGTTACCTTCATGGTGATTGATCGATTTTCCTCGAGAACAAAATGACATCCACAGATTACGCAGATTCAAAAATCGATATCTTCAAATAAGATCAAGGGCTGATGTCCCCAATCCTCCTTAGGGGTGAAATCAATCCGTCAACTCAAGGCATCTCATTCCATTCAACTGTCCTGGTTTTGAATCTGCGTAATCAGTGGTTACATTCCTTCCCCATTTCAGCGTGTGGTGGACCAGTGGCGTAACTCTTCGTCCGTCAATTGCTCTTCATCGTTTCAGCCATCATCGTCATGCAGTTGTTCGTTTCTTGCCCATTTAATTCGTTTGCCGGCCGTGTACATTCGTCGCCTGACAGAAAAGATCAGCTTTTTGAAACGTTGATTTGGTGGGAGGTTCTGTTCCCTCTGTTTTAGCCACGAACCCTCCCAATAGTGAATGCAATACGTGGCCTCCTTGATGCACTCAGGAGAAAAGCTGGAAAACCAGGGATAAGGGTAGAAGTATTCTGCCGGATAGATTTTTATTCCGTTAAGCTCCTGCAGTCCATAACTCCTTAGTCCCATGTTTCTCAGGACTGTGGTGACAATCGAGGGGGACCGGAAAAACTCGCCGGTTTCAGCGTGCAAGGCCTCAGTCAATTCTAAACAGCTTCTGATGAAGGGATGCGCTGACTGCGCGCCCAGCACGGCGCTGTTGACCCAATCATCATCTTCCGATCTCTGTTGAAAACCCAGAAAACACCTGTCCAGCAGGAGTGGTCCAAAATCCTTGAGCACTTCCACGTCAGTGTCCAGATAGATCCCACCCTCGCTGTAGAGAACCTGCAGTCTGACGTTGTTCGATAACCTGGACCAGAGACCTTTCCTGTGGGCTTCCTGGCAGTAAGGACTGTCAAGGGGGCTGTTCTTCTCATTCCATTCTTTTACGTGGTATCCGGGCAGCACGCGGCGCCAACTATCCAGGCATCTTCTGTTGAGGTCGCTCTTCTGAGCGTCGCCAAACCAACAGTAATGAATTGTTCTCGGAATCATCAGGTTCATTTTGTTTTTTCTTTCGTGTAATTTCGTGGATCCATTTCTTCTTATGGGCCAGTACGATCCACTAAATCACACGAATGAAAAAACAAAATGAGAAATGAGAAATGTCAAATAATGTCAAATGACGAATGGAGAATCATTGCTTTGATGCTTGAATGCCCTTGAACAGTTACTACTCGTTCAGATTGTCGAGGCCGACAAACTTCCATCCGGTCTTCGTGCGGGAGAACGAAAAAACCACGACTTCATTACCACCTTCGTCCGGACAAGCAAGCGAAAAATCTTTGGGGTTCGCGGCATCCTTTTCGGGCTCTTTTTTGGCGAAGCATTGCGCGGCATTTGTCTGCTCGTCGAAAACCTCTCGATAGCGGCGCATCAGTTGGGCTTTTGTTTTGATGCTGGATTTGCCATAGGACATAGCGATGGGAAACCGTGACAGACTGGCGACCGATTGCTTATCACCCTTGATGACGGCGGCCTTAAACTGTTGCCAGAAAGTTTTGAAAGTGTCATTGGTCTGCGAGCCGGAGGTCGGCGTACCTGCCAGCGTTAACAGTAGACACACGCAAAGAATTGTTTGCCGGTTCATTAGTCTCCTCATGATCAAGTCTTGTTTCTCACTAATCTCAATCTCTGCGTCAGCCATGCGCGCCGGTCAATTCGCGCTTCCTCAATGTTCATCTCATGAGTGGTGTGGTACCACTTTATCTGTTTCGGTCGACTTGCCGCACTATAAAACGCCATTGCGGCATGCCGGGAGATGTATGTATCCATGTTTGCAAACTGGAACAGCAATGGCGCTGGTGCAGCGCGTTTTATCGTGGTCAGCGGTTCAACTGCCAGCATCGCTTCGCCGTATTGCTTTTTGAAGTCATCGGGTTTGGCTTTTAACCAGTACTCGAGTGACCAATCCGTAAACGAGCCGATCCCCGCAATCAAAACGTAGGTCTTGACGCGCTTCTCCACACCAGCGAGCAGGCTGCCGTACATCGCCCCATAGTCATGGCCCACGTAGCCGACGCGCGTTCGATCCACCGTCGTTTGCGAAGTCAGAAGGTCCAGCGCCCGGCGAGCCTCGATCGTTTCGTCGACGATTAATTGGCGATCGGTTGGTCCATCGACCGGATCAACCTGCCAGGGAAAATAACCCTGAATTAGTAATGAAACGGTTCCCTGCCGTGCCAGCGATACCGCTTCTTCGACGAACTGTGTCCGGTCGCCATTAGGTCGCCCCAGCCAGTGGAAGAAGAGTACCCCGGCAAAGGGACCATTTCCGGCTGGTCTTACCAGGAAGGCTTTGATGCGACCTCGTTTCGCGGTATATGGCGCGTATTCGACATCGCTGATGGTCACGCCCTGTCGCTCCTGTTTCGACAACTCTTTGAGCTCGAAAGGTCTGGAACGATCGTAGGCAAAAAGGCTCGTGCGTACATCGATTCTCCGCCCGCCGCTACTTGTTTTTGCGAACCCCTGTAAAGCGATTGAAATGAGAATCATGTTAACCGCAAAAAACTTACATGCCTTCATCTTGTCCTCCTCAAAAACGTGATCACGTTTGGTACTGACTTCACTGACACTGGGCTCCATTTGGTAGGTTTAGTCTTCAGTTCTGCCATTCAAGTCTCTGTTGTTTCTGGGTAGTGTCATGTTTTCGGTTTTTCGGTTGGTACTCAGTGTCCTCCGTTTCTCCGTGGTGGAATATGACCAGGAAACCGCTCACCACGGAAACACGGAGGACACAGAGATGGCAGCGACAACCGAAAATATGACACTACCCTTTTCTGGAAGAAATTGATTTAGAAGACTTCCTTTCATGCTTTTGTCTTATTAACGTCTAACTTCTAATTGTTTGGCAAGAAAAAAGACAGCGCTAAAATGAAAATCCAGGGGCTCTATTACAAGGGTCGCGCGAGAGCCCCCAACCCTCTAATCAGCCCGCTCGAGATTGAGTTTTCGTTCCCGAAAGAAAAGGAACAAAGGGAAACCCAGCGACACACCAATCAGTGACGTGCAGACCACGTAAACCCAGAGGTGTTTCATGCCCCGTCGGCGCCCTTCGGAAGATACAAAAGCAAACAGCACCAGCGCGGAGATGATCACATCAAGGCCGAACGACGCAGATATGTTCGTTTGAAAAAGTTGCCTGACGATCAGTGGAAGATCGAGGCCGTTAGCCAGCACAAACGGAACGAAATATGACAGGGGCAGGACTGCTCCTGCTATCGCCAGAATCAAAAAAAGGTATTGCATGATTGTGTTCTCACTCGTTTCTTTATCCTCGAGCTATCTCTCTTTCAATGCGCCGGTCAGGGATCAACCACCAGATTGCCACCAGAACGTACAGGGCACAGGAAAGCCACGAATGCCAAAAGGCAAGGGGGATTGCCAGCAAATAAAACAGAGGGGAAATCTTTCCCTTGAAGTCGCGCCCAAGCGCATGCGCCAGGGCTGAGTCTTTGCCATGGTGTGAAGTGAGCGCGCGCGTGAGAATGAAATACGCAATCCCCGCGCACGACAAAACTATACCGTATAAAGCGACTGGCCAGGCGGCAAACTGGTTTTCGCCCATCCAGCCCGTGACGAAGGGAATCAACGACAGCCAAAACAAAAGATGAAGGTTGGCCCAAAGGATCGCGCCATCGACTTGCTGCGCCGCATGCAGCAGGTGATGGTGATTGCTCCAGTAAATCCCGACAAAAACAAAACTGAGTACATAGGTAAGAAAGATCGGGAGCAGCGGCCGCAGCGCAGCCAGATCGGTTCCGTGCGGCACCTTGATCTCGAGCACCATGATGGTGATGATGATCGCGATTACGCCGTCACTGAAAGCTTCCAATCGATCTTTCTTCATCTTCTTAGTTTTCTAGCGGTTTTTGACAGAGCCAATCCACGAAATTACACGAATAAAACTTTCGTGTGTTTTCGTGGATCAGCTTTCGATGCGGTTTTGATCAGATTACTTTTGAGCGTCTCGGTAATTTTCTCGGGACTGCCTTGTTCGTTACTTTGTCGATCACGAAATAGTAGTTAAGAGTTTCCGGCTGCATGCCGGATATATTTGCTGTTTCTATTCGAATCGACGGTCCTGCGTGCGTGTAAAGCACATGCAGGAAAATAGATTTCCCGAGTCTTGAATAATAGCCGTCGAGAACCTGAGTCACGTACACCTTTTGGCCCTTCCGATAAAGAATGAACGCATTCGCCCCGTTATACGACGTTTGATAGCAGGGATCGGCCAATACCACCAAGCGCAGCCGGTTGTCTCCCAACAAACTGGCCTGGTACTCCGAGCTTCCGAGTTGATCAACTTCATCCGCGCTTAGGGTTCCGACACTTCCGTGCAAGTAGCAGACATTCAAATCCGTTACCGGCGAGTCCCACCATCGGCTACCCGTGAATGAACGGAGTTCTTGAATAACGCGATCGATTGCTTTGAGCCTGTCCGGGCTTTTCAGAATAATGTCGTCCGAGTCGCTCGTCGCATTTGCTGGGCATTGATACGTTAGTTGCGGAAGTGGCTTTGCGACGGCAAACACGTCACTCTTGCAAACAACGGTTTTATTCTTCCGCTGGGCCAACAGCGCTGGAGGCAGCAGCAAAAGGACAAATGTCGCCGCAGCGGCCCGCCTGATTAAATTAGTCATTTTTTTCAGGTTATTGTAACGGTGACAGCTGACTGCGGAAATAACTTTCCGCCCTCTCAGCCGTGCCAACGGTCCGTACGAATTCCATGTTCCTCAAAGCCCAGGCCGGGTGCGAGTCGATTATGAGTTTATTAAACGGACCATACTCGCCACTCAACATGTCGATCCGGTAGAGAATTCCATCTCTGTGCCTGCAGTCAATCAATAACTGTTACCGAGTAACCCTGCTTCAGATTCAGAACATATTGTTCCCATTTTGTTTTGAATGAAACCATGTCACGTTCACCCAAAACGTTTTGCAGAGTCTTGTAGCCGGTTGGGTCGTCTTTCTGGTGCGCCACGAACTCCTGATAGAACTTTATCAGCAAGCCCTTTTCCTGCAAATAATGGCAAAGATAGCGCGCCTGGCCGTAGTTCGTTCCTCTGCTGTCCCCATAGAAAGCGGAACTGCTCATTGCCGTCAATTCTTTGAAGGTTGGTACGACACCGGCTTTGATTGCCCGTTGCAAACCTGGCAACCGCCAGTTAACAAAACCGTGAATGTGCCCGTTAACCTCACCGCACTGTTCATAGAGCGAACCTAATCCTTCGTTGAACCAGGGTGGGCAGGCAGCGAAGTTAGCTTCCATAAACGGATGGACCAGCTCGTGTACCAGAGTGCCGCCGCCAGTCCCGATATTCATCACCAGCGCCTTATTAGCGCTTGAATAATAGCCATACGGAGTCGTTGGTTTCTCGCCGAAGAGGCTGGAGGCATTCTTTTCATAAGACGCGGCGTCCTTGAAGAGCCAGATGTCCAGAATCTCTTTCGGATCTTTTGTAAAGAAATCCTGCTTTAACCGGTCAACGGCCCATTTAACAGTATCCCGGGCGTGCGCTTCGACGACAGACTGGGCTTCATCGCCAATGACCACAAACGGCCGCTGAATGACAATCGAAAACTGCCTGGAAGGAAGTCGCTTTTTGAGAGCATTGACGTGTTGGAGAAAATCGGCCTCTGTAAACTCGCTTATCAGTGCGGCCATTGGGCCAGGAGCAGGGGTGACCGATTGGCCGGCCGATCTTACCGGCGACGAATTATGCTGACAGGCAACGGCAACCAGCACGAGGAAAGTTAGGTATCCGGTTGATTTCAAAACTTCTCCATGCGTTCAAACAAGGAAAGCATAAAACGCAAAGGGCGCTGAGAAGAAGACGCAAAGTTACGCTAAGGAAGAACTTTGCGGACTTTGCGAGTCACCTTTGTGCCCTTTGCGTTGAAACACCTCTTCGAACCGACAGTTCCGGATCAATCACAGAACCTTCCGCATCGGCACAAGTTGCAGCTTTACACCGCTTGTGAGCTCGCATTCGACTTGCTGGTCCCCCTCGAATCCGCAAGCTTTGTATAGTTTCACGCCGGGAAGGGTTGCCATCAGCTCAACCGAAGTAAACCCCGCAGCCTTTGCCTCGCTTTCGCAGGCTGAAAGAATCGCTCGCGCTATGCCCTTTCTCGCAAACTGCGGATGAACAAAAAATGCGCGTATCCTGGCGGGCTCAGATCCCGGGTCGAGGTAACCTGGGTCTCTGCCGGGGTACTGGTCTCCACCAAACAACGTCTTTCTCCTGCTCCAACCGCCACAGCCAAGGAGAGTGCCGTCTCTTTCAGCAACAAAGTAAGTGTTGTCTATGACGAGATCCGAGTCAAAACCGAAGACCGTAGCGATTGCCGTCTCAATTTGCGTAGCAGTGTAGTCTTCCGTGCTTAACTCGCGCGCCGATTCAGCGATTAATTTCTGGATAGCTGATCGATCGTTGAGAGTTGCTTTTCTCAGCTGGTAGTCCATTTAACCTTTTCACACACCTCCGGGGCAGTCTAGAGATCTCTTCCGAACAATTTGATTTCGGGAGTATTCTCTGACAACCTCACCATCTTCTCAAAGCGAAAGCCGATCTTCTCGAGCACGCGAATCGAGCTCTGATTGTCGGGGTTGGTAATCGCGACGACGCGTTTTAACCCCAGTGCGCTGCCGGCATGCTCGAGGACAGCCGATGCTGACTCCAATGCGTAGCCTCTGGACCAAAACTCCGGAACCAACGCATAGCCAATGTCGACGTGTTCGAGTGCATCTCGTTTGAGCAAGCCGCACATTCCAATACTTTCGCCCGATTCTTTTATCTCAACCAGCCACAAGCCAAAGCCGAACTTCTCATAACTGGCAATGGGGCCGTTCAGGATATATGAACGCGCATCGTCTCTGGTCCGGACACCTTTATCTCCGATGTTCTGAATAAATGACGGTTCGTTCAGCAGCCGCAGTATGAAATCGGCATCTTCGACTAAGAGTGTGCGAAGCCGCAGGCGATCTGTTTCCAGCACAAGCATAAGAAATTAGAAATTAGAATGTAGATTGCGAACTTCTCCATGCGTTCAAACAAGATGAAAGCATAAAACGCAAAGGGCGCTGAGAAGAAGACGCAAAGTTACGCTAAGGAAGAACTTTGCGGACTTTGCGAGTCACCTTTGTGTCCTTTGCGTTGAAACACCTCTTCTGGAGCGTATTGATTGATTCTGTTTCAAACACTCAACCCCAAGCGGACGAAATTCGCAATTCGAAATTCGCAATTCGAAATTCCAAACTCACCGCCGGGGACGTTGCTTGGCGGAAATCAATCGGATGAACATGCGACGCCGGCCCTTCACCGGGAATGGTATCTTCGACCAGTCGATGGCGTCGGCCATCAGCGCCCTGACCGCCGGTTTGTCGAGCACCGATGCGTCCGCCAGTCTGATATGTCGCACCACATTGCCATTGCCCAGCAGAAGTTTTTGCTTGTCCGGCAGTTGTGCCCCCTGCAAGAAACAGAGGCTGACGTGATTGGGATAAAGCACCAAAGAGAAAATCGCATCCGAGGGGCGTTCGTTAGGACCAAAGCCAATCACCAACGCGTAGTAGTTGTCATAAACGAACTCGGTGGCCGTGGGCAGACGTTTTCTGAGCTTGCTGAGAGCTTCTTTGCCGAGCGAGCGTATTTCCGGTTTGAACTTGGCTAGAAACCCGGCTAGTTGTCGGCTGGGTGAGACCGTCTTCTCGGGTTGCGTTGGTTTCGCAGCGAGTTTCACCGCAGTTTTCCAAGCAGATAAACAAGCAGGATAACGATTGCCATTATCAGCAGCGAGCCGGCGAGAACGACGCGTCGATAGAGCCGGCCAAGTTGTTCCTGACGAGTGACAGCCTGTTGTTGCAACTCGAGCGAGCGTTGGGTGACTTTTTTGTATTCCCCAAGACTCTCGCGTTGCAGGTCGCGAATCTCAGTCAGTAGCTGTTTGATCTCGTTCGATTCTTGCATGATAAGTCAGTTTCTATCCACGAAATGACACGAAAAACAGCATGCGGTCGCTACTAAGAGCTGACAAGTTACGAATCGCCGAGCGAGTATTCGAACTCATAGGAGTGTTTTCCCTCGGCGATCTCTATAGACATCCGGCCAGACAGCCCGACAAGCGCGTCCGTGCCGGAGTCGGGCACCACAGTGATGGTAAGTTGCGGTGCCCCGCGGGTCATGATGCCAGTGTGTTGCAAGACAAACGAGCCGGCGCGACCATGCAGGGTCCCAGTGACCCGCTCGATCGCCACGTAGCCGGCTGAGCCCGGAACGCTGGACATGGCGGTCAGCATCTGGCCTTTGTTCGTGCCCTCGAGATCGCCGTGAAATTGTTTGTCAATTGTCATCCGGCCGATACTGCTCTCGTCGTCCGCTTGAGGTGTGAGCGATACTTCAAACATTCCTCTGGCAAGGGTCATTCCAGTCTCCTTCGCTGAGCTTATCGGGAGGGCGGCATCCTGGCAGTCCCCTCGGATTTCATCGTCAACTACAAGCTATCAAACGCTGATCATAACCGGCCCTTACGAGTTCTTCGTATGCGGACCAAACATCATCCGGAATATCCTGGCGGATCTGAAATCCCTTGTCCGGGTACACCCGGATTCGCTGCAGATCTCCCACCATAATGCTGATCACATCGTCAGACGAAAGCTCTTTATTGGCATAGTCCTCCAGGTATTCGCTAAACGAGACCTGTGGTGACGTAACGATGACATCTTTTTCGGGCCAGAGTTTTCTGAAGGCAGCAAAACTCCGGCGTTCCATGTAAGGCTTCTGCACCAGAATTAGCTTTGCCGGATCAATCTGTCTCTCGGCTAATAACTGCTTCGTAAAAAGAATGTTTTCGCCGGTATTCGTGGATCTGTTTTCGATGAGAATACTTTCCTGTGGCACTCCCATCTCCCTGGCAATTCTGGCGAATTGGCCGGCTTCGGGCTCGTTCCACAGGCGGCGCGTGATCGAACCAAATCCGCCCGAAAAGACCAGCAGAGGAGCCCAGTTCTTCAGAAACAACTCAGCGCCTCGTTCCGCCACTCTTATATCATGACTACAGAGGACGAGAATCAAGTCGGCACTTTCAATTTGATGCTTCATCTGGTGATAGTCCCAGATCTTTTCTGCCAGGGCGAGTATGTGGTCCATGCCAAAGGAATCTTAAGTGGTCCAACCGCGTTCATCGGTGGATCGTTCGGTCATCGAGGTGAAGTTGAGCATCCGCAAAATCGATAAACTGTCTGATTTGATGAAGCGGAATGCGCTTCGCGCGGCCGAGACTTTTGTTCCGCATTGCTTGACGAATGATGTGGCGCCATCGAAGCGGAAGATGCTTAATTGCCCAATTGGCCGCTGTCTGCTTCGAAACGATTGTTCCCTTGCGCCCCGAATACAAAATTCTGCAGAGTGTCAAAACCGCATAGTCGCGATAAGAGGAAACGTCTCTCCATTCACTTTTCGGCTTATTGCTGATTTCTTCCCGCAAGTAGCCGACCTCCCGTTGCAGCGCCTGAAACAAAATCTTCGAGGTGATTGGTGGAACAAACGACTCAGCGCTTGGGCCGAACAGTACCGCACCACTCTTTAGCACATTCAGCCAGATAATTGGATTGCCGTCCGAGCCGCAGCGCTTAAGAATTCCAAACTGATACAGACAGGCCCGCGCAGTCATGGTCAGAACCTGATCCTTGATCAAGAACGTTATTTGCAGACGTGTTGTCCAGGAATTTAGCTTTGCGGATACGGTCAGCCATTTGCGCAACCTGGCGAATTGCTTTTCGCTCAGTTCTCGCTTTGTTACGACAATACAGTCAACGTCGCTGCGTTTGGGATTGAATGCCCGCTGTGTAATTGAGCCGTAAAGATAGACGCCAACGAGATTGGCCCGCAAAATTGCAGCGAGATTCTCTGTGAGAGACTGCAACAGTGCCGATACTTGTGTGGGAATATGCACCTAACAAGCGACTCGTTCGTATGATTTCGCGGACGGTTTGCTGGTCAGCCTGGGTCCGATCGATTCCGATCGATTCATCTCCGATGCACTCTCATTCCTAAGCGCTTGAGTCGGATTTATCCTGGCACTTCACTTGTGACTCCGGCCATTTCGTGTGTTTTCGTGTCTTC
>Ga0137403_10004369_pt1 | contig 16658 bp, 11 predicted proteins | sample CZOMad2_1_16fung_FD_122057 | JGI IMG/M metagenome (GOLD analysis project Ga0137403, IMG submission 122057) | Vadose zone soil fungal communities from Angelo Coast Range Reserve, California, USA - CZOMad2_1_16fungal (Hybrid Assembly) | ecosystem: Environmental > Terrestrial > Soil > Vadose zone...
GACGAGGCCCAGCTCGCGTCCGTAACCCGACTGCTTGACGCCGCCAAACGGCAGGCGCGGGTCCGACGCGACCATGCCGTTGATGAACACGGCGCCGGCTTCGATGCGGCGAGCCAGCGTTTCGGCGCGCTGCAGATCGGAGGTCCACAGCGCAGCGCCCAGGCCGTAGTCGAGGGCGTTCGCCATGGCGAGCGCTGCGTCGACGTCTTTCACCCGCAGCAGCGCAGCCGCCGGCCCGAAGGTTTCTTGCGTCGCCACGGCCGCGTTCGGCGGAACATGGTCGAGCACGGTGGGCTCGTAGAAGAACCCTGGGCCGTCGACCGCACGCCCGCCCAGCATGAGCTTTGCGCCCTGCGCCATCGACTTCTCGACCTGCGCGTGCAATTCGGCACGCAGGTTGCCGCGCGCCATCGGGCCGATGCCGACATCGCGTTGCATCGGATCGCCGACCTTCAGCGCCTTGACGTGCGCGCAAAACAGCTCGGCAAAACGATCGGCCACCGACGCCTCGACGATGAAGCGCTTGGCGGCAATGCAGCTTTGGCCGGCGTTCTGGAAGCGCGCTTTGGCGGCCGTGCGCGCGGCACTCTCGATGTCGGCATCGGCCAGCACGATGAAGGGGTCGGAGCCGCCGAGTTCGAGCACCTGCTTCTTCAGCACCGCACCGGCCTGCGAAGCCACCTGCTTGCCCGCCGGCGTGGAACCGGTTAGCGTGACGGCGGAAATACGCGGGTCTTCGATCAGGGCACGCACGCGTTTGGAATCGACCAGCAGCGTCGTGAAGAGCCCCGCCGGCGCGCCGGCATCACGGAATACCTGTTCCAGGGCGAGCGCGCATTGCGGAACATTGCTGGCGTGCTTGAGCACGATGCCGTTGCCTGCGGCGAGTGCCGGTGCAGCAAAGCGCATCGCTTGCCAGAACGGGTAGTTCCAGGGCATGACGGCGAGCACGATGCCCAGCGGGTCGAACACCACCTTGCTTTCGGTGGCGTTGCTGGCGACGATTTCATCTGCCAGGAACTGCGGCGATTTCTCTGCGTAGAAATCGAAGTTCCAGGCGCATTTCTCGATCTCGCCCTCGGCTTCGACGATCGGCTTGCCCATCTCGAGCGTGATCAGCCGCGCATAGGCGGCCCGGTTCTTTCGCAGTTGCACAGCGACTGCGCGCAGCAGCTGATTGCGCTCGCCCAAGGGGCGCCGCGCCCAAGCCTTCTGCGCTTTCGAGGCCTTGTCCAGCGCCGTCTCCACGGCAGAGTTGCTGTGCTCTTCGAACTCGGCGACGGCTTCGCCGTTGAAAGGATTGATGGAGGTAATCATGACGATGTGGCACCTTGCAGGGACGCATTGGAGTTGAATGGGAGTGTTGCCTCTGCGGCAAAACCGCTGGACTTCATGGGTTCGACAAACGCGTTGCGAAGGGTCTTTGCATGACTTGGCTTCAAAAACGCTGAAGTCTATTTTTGTCAATACAAAAAGAAATGACAAGCCGTGCGCGTTCCGACGCCGCCGCGTCGACCCGCTGAGCGTCTTCTGCAGCGGCTTGGCGCAACGCCTGGGCAGCGTTCAAGGCTTCAATTCAACTCGAACCTGAATTCCTGGATGGCGATCACTTCTGAGCCATCGCCCACAGCACAGCGGTATTGCAGCATCGCGCTGCGCACCGCCTCGTAAAAGACCCTGGGGCCGGACAGGAACTTGACCTCCTGGACTTTGCCGCCGCTGATATGCAGCTCGGCGCGCACCGTGCCGCTGATGCCCTCCCGAATGGCCCGGCTCGGCATGTCCGGCTTCTTTTGGTCGGGGCAGATCAATGCAATTTCGGCCTTGGCAGGTGCCGCCGGCGCGGGCGCTGGCGCCATGGCCGGCGCTGCCGGCGGTGGCGTCTCCGAGCGCAGCGCAATCGGCGGCTCCGGCAGGGCCGGCGGCGTGAACTCGGGCGGTGGCACAAAGGGCGGTGGCGGCGCCAGCGGCACTGGCGGTGGCTTGACGATCTGCTTGGGCGGCCGAGGGGGCGCAGGGGGCGGCGGTTCTGGAATTTTCACTTCCTGCAGCAAGCTGGCCTGCACCGGCGGGCGGATCACCTGAATGGCTTTTTGCGCCAGGCCTGTGGCCAAGGCGTAGCCCACAACGAGGTGAATGACGATGACAACCGCCAGGCCCAGGGCGCGGCTTGGCGGCTCGGCAGCGGACGCATCGGCCTGCAGCAGCGGGCTCTTTTGAAGCGCCGCCCGCACCCCGCCGGATGCAGAACCGTCCGGGCGTGTCTGTTCGCTCATTCGATGTACTGCTCGCTTCCCACCAAGCCGATCTTGTTCAGGCCCAGCCGTTGGGCCGAGGCCATCACGCCCACCACGACATCGTATTTGGCGCGAGGGCGGGGCCGAAGATGGATCTCCGGCTGGACCGCCTGATTCGACGCCGCCAACATCAGGACTTCGAGGCGTTCACGCCCGGCCACGGCCTCGCCTTGCCAGTAAACGACAGACGCGTCGTCCACATCGATGGTCACCACCTGTGGCGGCATCACGCTGGGCGGCGGCGTTCCCACGGGCATGTTGAGATTGACGGCGTGCAACTGGATCGGAATCGTGATGATCAGCATGATCAGCAGCACCAGCATCACGTCGATCAGCGGCGTGGTGTTCATCTCCACCATCACCATGGGTTCAGCAGCGGGCGCCTTGCGCTTGCGGCGGCGTAAATGGCTCATGGCAGTTCCTGAGGCTCAACCACCGCGCGCGGGCGGCTCGGTGATGAAAGCCACTTTGACAATGCCCGCGCGCTGGCAGGCATACACGACTCTGCCGATCGACTCGTAGTCGGCCGCCAGATCGCCACGGATCTGCACCTCGGGTTGCGGTTTTTGCGGCGCGACCTTCGTCAGCTTGTCGACCAGGGCCGCCGCATTGGGCATGCGTGCGTCGTACCAATAGATGGCGCCGCGCTGGTCCACCGAGATGATGATGTTTTCGGGTTTGGCGGCGCGAATTTCAACCGCCTCTTTGGGCAATTGCAGCTTGATCGATGTCGTGACGACGGGGATCGTGATCAGGAAGATGATCAGCAGCACCAGCATCACGTCCACCAGCGGGGTGGTGTTGATGGTCGAGACGAGCTCGTCCTCGTTGCCGTCATCGGCTCGCACATTCAGGGCCATGACGGACTCCCGACGGCTGTCACGGCTCAGGCGGCGAGCAGTGCCGAATGCACATCGCCGCTGAAGTCGCGAAGATGGTCGATGACCCCCTTGTTGCGACGCACCAGCCAGTTGTAGCCGAGCACCGCCGGCACCGCCACAGCCAGGCCGATCGCGGTCATGATGAGCGCCTCGCCCACCGGACCGGCCACCTTGTCGATGGAGGCCTGGCCCGCGACACCGATGGCCGTCAGGGCGTGGTAGATGCCCCAGACCGTGCCGAACAGGCCCACGAAAGGCGCGGTAGAACCCACCGTGGCCAACACGGCCAGGCCTTGCTGGAGCTGACGCTGGACCCGATCGACGGCACGGTCGGTGGACTGCGAAATCCAGTCGTCGAGACCGACCTTCGAAGCCACACGCGCATGCTTGCGAAGTGCGTCGAAGCCGGCCACGACCACACGCCGATACGGGCTGAAAGCGGCGAGATTTTCTGCAGCAGCAAGCAGTTGCTCGGCGGTCTCGGCCAGGTTGGCGGCAGCGCGGCCATGCACTTCGATGCGGCGTTGATCGAGCAACTTGACGACGATCACGTACCAGCTGGCGGCCGACATGACCGCCAGCATCACCAGCACGAATTTCGCCACCAGGTCGCTTTGCATCCACAGCGCGCCCAGCCCGTAGGGGTTGTCGACCTGGACCGCAGGGGCCTGCGCCGCAGGCGTGCCCAGCGGCACCGACGCAGGTCCCGGCATTTGTCGAGGCGCCGGCCGGGACGCCTCGGCGGCCGAAGCGGCACTCGCGCCGGCGGCGCTGTCCTGCGCCTGAGCCGGCACAGCAAGCGTGCACAAAGCCGCGGACACGGCGATCGATCCCAGCAGTCCAAGCCATCGAGTGAACATCAACACCATCTCCTGAAAAAATACAAAGACTCGCTTTTGATGCGCAGGTTTCCTGTCAGTGTAGGGGGGTCAAAAGCCTGAACAAAACCCTGAAATATCGGGCATACCGGCTGCGGTGACCCCCCCCCGGGATCGGGGCCCGCCCGAGCCTCAACTTGGCCGGGCCAGCGCCGATAACGACGACAAGAGCATTGGTTGCAGGGTTGGCGCAACAGTGACCGAAATACAAGTAGCCAACCGCACGGGTTCGCTGCCCAGACCAGGCTGCGCGAGAGGTAACGAGAGATGGACCTGTTGGGTGACGCTTTGCTGCGCGATACCGCACCTGATGAAACAAACGCAGCCGAGGAAGTCCTCTACCGCAGCGAACGCACCTTGATCCTCCGGCGGCGGCGGCCCGGCCGCGGCCGCAGCGTCGTCCTCAAGCAGGCCATCGGCATGGAGGCGATGCGCAGATTGCGCCATGAGACCGCGATCCTGGAACGCCTGGACAAGGTGGACGGGGTGGTCAAGATCGCGCGCATTCCCCCGCAGGCCAACACCTTGGCCTTGCGCGACGATGACGGCGTGCCGCTGTCTCGGTTCATCAATTCGGATCAGTTCGGCTTGCCCGAAGTCGTCGCCCTGGCGTGCGCGTTGGCGCGCGTGCTGGCAGGCGTGCATCGGGCCGGCGTGGTTCACAAGGACATCAATCCGTCGAACATTCTGATTGGCGGTGCAGCGCACAAGCCCACGCTGATCGACTTCAACATTGCCAGCAGCGCGGCCGAAGAACGGCCGGGCTTCACCCACCAGAGCCACATCGCGGGCACGCTGTCTTACATGTCGCCCGAGCAGACCGGACGCACCGGCCGCGCCGTGGATCAGCGCTCGGACCTGTATTCGCTTGGCGTCACGCTCTATGAGCTGGCGACCGGGCGCAAACCCTTCGAGAGCGATGACCTGCTCGACCTGGTGCACGACCATCTGGTGCGCGTGCCGGCCGCCCCGACCAGCGTCAGGCCGCAGATTCCGCAGGTCTTGTCCGACCTGATCCTGCGCTTGCTCGAGAAGGAACCGGATCGTCGCTACCAGAGCGCCGAAGGCCTGGGGCTGGACCTGGCCCGCCTGCGCGACGCGATGCTCAACGGCGACACCCAGCCCTTCGCCTTGGGCCAGCGCGACTTTGCCTCGCGGCTCACGCCGCCCTCGCGCCTGATCGGCCGGGAGGCCGAAGTCGCGATCCTGCGCGACACGCTCGACCGCTGCATCGGCGGCGACCGCCCGTGCCTGCTGGTGGCCGGGGCCCCGGGGGTCGGCAAGACCGCACTGATCAATGAACTGCGGCCGCTGGTCACGGCGCGCCGCGGATGGTTTGTGGCGTCCAAGTTCGACCAATACCGGCAAGACGCCCCCACCGCGGCGTTGGAAACCCTGCGCGCGCTGGGCCGCCTGCTGCTGGCCGAGCCCGAAGAGCAACTCGCGCTGCACCGCGAGCGCATCCTCAAGACGCTGGGCAGCAATGTCGGCTTCGGCCCGGCCTTGTTGCCGGAGTTCGTGCTGTTGCTGGGCCCGCATGCGCCGGTGGAGGTCGCCGACCCGCGCGAAGCCGAAGCGCGGACCATCCAGGCCACCCTGGACCTGCTGCGGAGCATTGCCTGCGCCGAGCGCCCGCTCGTCCTGGTGTACGACGACGTTCAATGGGCGCCGGCCATTTCGCTGCGCCTGATCGACGCCGTGGTCACGGCCAGCGAACGCATACCGGGCCTGCTGGTGGTCGGCGCCTACCGCGTCAACGAGGTTCATGCCGCCCACCCGCTGAGTGCGATGTTGGCGCGCTGGCAAGCGTTCGGCGTGGCGCCGCCCCAGTTGCTGCTGAACAACCTGGCGCCCAGCGACGCCAGCGCGCTGATCGGCGAGATGCTGCGTCTGCCCGAAGCCGAGGCCGGCGCGCTGGCCGCCGTGCTCGGCGAACGCAGCGACGGCAACCCGTACGACACCGTGGAGCTGATCAACGCCTTGCGCCAGGACAGCCTGCTGCTGCCGCGCGATGGCGTGTGGGACTGGAACGCTTCGGCCATCCGCGACCATGTGGGCGCCTCCAGCGTGGTCGACTTGCTGGGCCGACGCATCGCCAGGCTGCCGCCAGGGACCCGGGCGCTGCTCCAGACCATGGCCTGCCTGGGTGGCGAAGTCGGCCCTGGGCTGCTGGCGCTGTGCAGCGGGCGCAACGCCGACCAATTGCAGCAACGCCTGGCGCCGGCCCTGGAAGACGGCCTGCTCGTCACCGAACAAGGCGAGGAGACGCTGCTGCGCTTTCGGCACGACCGGGTGCAGCAAGCCGTCTTCGAGGGCCTGGGCGCGGCACAGCGCAAGCGCCGGCATCTGGCCCTGGCGCGGCGCCTGGTGGCGCTTCCCGAGCTGGGCCACGTGGCCGCCGAGCAATACCTGCCGGCGATCGACGCCGTGACCGACGAAGCCGAGCGCCGCCACATGGTCGGCCTGTTCCAGCGTGCCGCGCTGGGCCTGGGCGTGCTGAACTACGCGGTCGCCGAACGCTTCCTCGGCGCGGCCGTCGGCCTGCTCAAAGCGGTCGAAACCCGCGCCGACGCCGGCCTGCTGTCCGCGCTCGAAGCCGAACAGCACCGGGCCTTGTATGCGCTGGGCCGCCTGGAAGCCGGTGACCTGGTCTATGCGTCCATCGTGGCGCGCTGCACCGACCCCATGGGCCGGGTCGAGCCGGCGGCCGTGCAGATGGACAGCCTGGCCAACCGCAGCCGCTACCCGGAGTCGGTGGCCCTGGGCCTGAAGCTGCTGGCCGAGTTGGGGCTGTGCAAGCCGCAGGATCCGGGCGCGGCCATCGCTGGGGGTTTTCAACGTCTGGCCGAGTGGCACCGCAGTCCAGCCAAGCTGGCGGACTTTGAGCGCCCCGTCGTCGTCGACCCGCGGGTGCTGGCCTGGGCCAGGCTCATCGTCCGGACCGGCGACGCGGCCCACTACTGCGACCCGCTTGCCTTCGCGTGGTTGTCCCTGGAAGCGCATCGCCTGTGGGTCGAATACGGGCCCTGCGCCCAGCTGATGCCCAGTGCCGGCACCGTCCCCTTCCTGCTGGCGGGCATGCCGCAGGACTACCGCGGCGCCTATGAGTCCGGGCGCCACATGGTGTCGGTGGGTGAAGCGCGGGGTTTCGAGCCCGGCACATCGATGGTGCGCGTCATCTTCTCGATTGCCGCGTGCCATTGGGTCGAGCCGATCGAAGACGTCCTCGATTCCTATCGACAGGCGCGTGAAGACCTCATACGCGCCGGCGACTTCCCGTTCGCGCTGTACACCTACCTGAGCTGCGACCTGCTGCTGGACTGCGCCCCGACGCTGGCGCCGGTCGCGGCTGAAGTGGAGGCCGGCCTGGCCTTCGCGGCGCGCACCGGCAACGCCGCCTATGCGGAGCGCAACCTGCCGCGCCGACAAGTGATCCGGGCTTTGCTCGGCGAAACCCGGACACCCGGCGGCTTTGACGACGCCAGCTTCGATGAAGCCGACTACCTGAAGAACCTGGGGGAGCCCGGCGTCAAGTCGGCCGTGTACCACATCAGCCGCACGGTCTCGGCAGCGATCTTTGGTGATGCGCGCGCGCTGGCCCACCATGCGGCGCAAGCGATGCCGCTGCTGGGGCGCCTGCCGGGCCACTACATCACCGGCCTGGCCCGCGTGCTGCAGGCCGTCGCGCTGGCCGACAAGGCCCGCCACTCGCCGCAAGAGGCGCGCGCCGCCGCTCTCGAAGAGCTGGACAACAACTGCCTCAAATGGCTGAGCGCGCGCGCCGCCGATGCGCCGATGAACTTCCTGCATCTGCAGCGTTGGGTGGAGGCCGAACGTGCCTGGGCCGCGGGCAGCACGTGGCTGGCGGGAGCCGCTTTCGACACCGCCATGCAAGAGGCCGCGCAACGCGCGCGCCCCTGGCACTGCGCCTTGATCACCGAGCGCGCGGCGCTGTTCCATCTGGCTCTGGCCATGGAGCACAGCGGGCGCGCCTTGCTGCTGCACGCCTGCAAGCTCTATGAGGCCTGGGGCGCCGTCGGGAAGGTCCGCGACATGCAGCGCACGCATGCCTTCCTGCGCAGCGAATCGGGGCTGCGCCGCACCGAGCACGACCTGCGCAGCACCTTCGTCGCGACCGATGTGGTCGACATGGTGGCGGTACTGCGCGCCTCGCAAGCCCTGAGTTCCGAGACCAGTCTTTTGCGCCTGACCCACCGGGTGGGCACGGTCCTCAGTTCCATGACCGGCGCGACCAACGTGCAGTTGCTGGTACGGCCCGACGACAGTGCGGGCTGGTTCATGTCGGCTTCGCTGGACGACGGCGCCACCCCGGTCACCATGGAGCAGGCCGGGGCCAGCGGCGAGTTGGCCCTGTCGGTGTTGCGCTATGTGGAGCGCACCGGCGAGGCCCTGGTGCTCGACGACGCGACCCGCGACGACCGCTTTGGCGCCGACCCCTACTTCGCCAAGCTGGACCGCTGTTCGATGCTGCTGACGCCGATCCTGAAGCACGGCCGCTTGCGCGCCATGCTGGTGCTGGAAAGCCGCCATATGCGCGCGGCCTTCAGTGCCGACCGCCTGGATGCGGTCACCTTGATCGCCGGGCAGTTGTCGGTCTCGCTGGACAATGCACTGCTCTATGCCTCGTTGGAGCACAAGGTGGCCGAGCGCACCGCGGCGCTCGAAGAAGCCAATCGGCGCCTGGAGCACCTGAGCCTGGCCGACGCGCTGACCGGACTGGCCAACCGCCGGCGCTTCGACGACGCGCTGCATGCCGAATGGCTGCGCGGCCTGCGCACCCAGCGTTCGCTCGGCCTGGTGATGATCGACATCGATTTCTTCAAGCTCTACAACGACAGCCATGGTCACCCAGGCGGCGACGCCTGTTTGCAGTTTGTCGCCCAGGCCTTGAGCGCGGGTCGGCGCGGCGGCTCGGACCTGGTGGCGCGCTACGGCGGCGAAGAGTTCGTGGTGCTTCTGCCGAGCACGGACCTGGAAGGCGCGCTGCTGGTGGCCGACGGCCTGCGCGCCGCCGTCGAAGCGCTGGCCCGGCCGCACCTCAAGTCCTTGTACGGCATCGTCACGATCAGCGTCGGCGTTGCGGCTTGCGTGCCGACGCAGGCTGCCCAGCCGGCCGAACTCATAGCCGCCGCCGACGCGGCTCTCTACGAAGCCAAGCGCGAGGGACGCAACCGCGTCGCGGCTCAAAAACCTGCGATGGGTTCACCAGGCTCCGGTTGAGCGCGTCATGTTGACCCTGTTGCGGCACAAGAAGACGCGCTCTTGACGCCCTGGTGTCAGTGATCGAGCGAAACGATGCGGCCGGTGCCAGCGTCGAGTCGCAATCGGCGCGCATGGGGACTGTCGCCGAAGTCAAAGAGTCCGCTGAGGGAACCCGCGACGGCATCGGCCGAACCATTGCCGATTCGCGGCAGGCCCCAGTTGTCCTCGATGAACTTGAGAATGGACGACTGATCCGTGACCCTGTGGTCCACGTAGTTGGTCTTGGCCCACGGCGAGATCACCAGGAGCGGAAGACGAGGCCCATACCCGCAGCGGCCATTTTGCACACCTCCCGCCGGGTCGTTGAGCTTCGGCTCGCCACAGCTTCCCGCTGCCAGAAGCTGGTCGTCGGTGACGTTGGACTGCATCACGATCGGCCCCATGACATGGTCGTACCAGCCGTCGGAGTCGTCGTAGGCGATGATGATTGCCGTCTCGCGCCATTCGGGAGAACGCATGATCTCGTTGACCATGCCGACCAAGAAGGCCTGCTCGTCGAGCGGATCCGAGTATCCGGCGTGACCGTCCTGGAATGCGTTTGCCTTGACGATGCTGACTGCCGGCAAGTTGTTGTTCGCCAGAGCGGTGTGAAATCGGCTGAGATCGTACTGATGGTTCGCCCGGTCGGTTCTCCCGATGTTGGCATCCGAGGACGGTGGCAGGTGCGCAGCATTTTGGGTGCTCTTCCAGTATTGAAAGAACGCGTGGTGCGGGATGTAGTCCGCGCCCGCACTCATGCCGGAAACATTGTTGTGGGTCCGGGTGCAGTCGTCGAAGCCGCCCATGAACGCACCCCAGGGGATGCCGGCAGCGTTCAGCCGATCGCCAATGTTCTCGCCCGACATGAGGATCTGCGTGCGCTTCGGATTGGAGCAAATGTCATTCGCGGGGTCCGGATCGCCGATGACCGACCCCATGCTCGCGCCGCCCGCGATGTTGCCCTTGGGCGAGAGGCCGTTTGTGATCGTCGCCGCGTAGGTCGTGCCGGCAACCAGGTTGAGCAGACCCGGAGTTGACGGACCGAAACTCGTGCCGAACGAGTTGTCGCTCATGGCGTAGTGCTGCGCATAGTTCCACAGCGCAGTCACGGTGTTGCCATCGTAGTAGCCCAGGGTGCTGTTGGGCCCGAGGCTCGCATCATTGCAGCTGTGTACCAAGAAGCGGTCCATGAGACCCCCATGGAAGGCGAACTGCTCGTCGCCATAGCCGTGATCCTGATCGCAGGTCACGGCGGCGCTGCGATCGATACGGAACGGGTTCGCGCCGTTCGGATTGTCGACAAGCAGCCCGGCGCTTTCCAGGTTGTTCACGCTTGGGGTGTCGTCCTTCGGGTCGCCGAAAAAGCGTGAGCCGTCAGCATTCGCAACAGCTCGCGGATAGGTGCCGAAGTAGTGATCAAAGGAAACGTTCTCCTGAAAGATCACGACGACATGCTTGATGGGTGTCTGGGTGTGGAATTCGCGATCGGCGTAGGCCGGTGGCCCGCCCAGGAGGGTTGCGCCAACGAGCGCTGCCCACACGCTCGCGCGCGTCAGCAGGGGAATCTTTACTTTTGCCATTTGGAATCTCCATTCGAAGGACAGGCGACCTTCTCGCCCGGCTCCAGCGTATGTAGCGCTCATTACGGAATGGTGACGACATCACGCAATTTGCCACTGCGAATCCCACGACCTGAGACGAGTGAGTTGACCGCAAGCGGCAGCCGCTGCCTGCCGCGATCAGCGATGAATCCGGCCATCGGATCCGACAAAGACGATGTCGGTAAAGCGAGATCCCGGATGGGCCCGGTCGGCGAGGTCAATTTCATAATCACCAAGATTGACCGTACCGGCGTTTCGCAGAGATCGGAGCACGGACGCGGGAGTTGGTGTGGCTGTGGCAGCCATTCCCTTCAAGACTTCAGCCAAGACGAGGGGCGCCAGGCATCCTTCAAGTTCGCCATAGGAACGGTCCCGAGGCTTCTTGTTGACCCGGCTCATCGCGATCTCGAAAACACGCACGAGTCTGAAGCGTGGATCGCTTGGGTAGGGAAGCACTTGGCTCATCGAGAACCCGCGCGCCCTGGCACCCGTTGCCAGCAGATCCGACAAGCTGGCCGATGAGGACATGCCATAGATAGGCAGAAGGCCTCGGGACTCCGGGCGATTGGGCGACAACGCTTTCAGCACCGACACCGTGGAGGCACCACTGGTTCCGAGGAACACCACCTGGGCAGCTGCAACTGCGGTCGCAGCTGCGCTTGCAGCGCCGTCTCCATTTGGCTGTACAGCCAACATGGCGACGGGATTGATCCCGACAAAGGACAGCGCTTCCTGCAGGGCCGCCAACGAGGCTCGCCCCTCTGAACTGTCCGTGAAAATGACGGCTACCCGCTGCCATCCGAGCGATATGACATGGTTGGCCAGGCGCTCCGCTTCTGCGCTCTGATTCGCAGTCAGGAAGTAGCTGGTCTTGAACTGCTGGACTCGATTGCCGATGTCGCCACCAAAGGGTCCGACAACGGCGATGCCTGCATCGGCCGCCCAAGCCAGTACGGCGTTGTTCACGTCAGCGCCCATCGGACCGAACAACACGATCGCATGATCTTTCTCAAGGAGCCTGCGATGCAGGCTGACCGCAAGTTCAGGACTGCCCTTGTCGTCCAGCGTCACCAATCGAAGACGCCGGCCAGAGATCCCGCCTCGTTCATTGATGTCGTCGACGCAGGCCTGACGCCCCGCCAGAAGATCGCGCGCGATGTTCGCAGAACCTCCTTCAAGCGAAAGCGTCTGGCCAATGACGATCTCTTGAGACCATGCACCGGCGACACAGAGCGCCAACCCGATGGACAGGAGGGTCGCGCGGATCAACGGCATCGACTTCTGGGCTCGCACACCAGACACGCGTTGAACACGCGACGAGGGAGACCCCGAACCCCATGCGAAGGCTTCATACATAGTGTCATTTCAGAGACAAACGCAGCGCGCTAAAAGGGACGTCACGAAACTGCGCCAAGGAGCGCAGCCCGCTCAGGACCGGCCTATTACTTCTTGATGCCTTCCACCTGGATGACCATGTGCACGTTGTCCGGCATGCCCCACTCCAGCCCGTAGTTCAAACCGTATTGACTGCGCACCAGCGTCGTGTCGAAGTCTCCGCCGCAGACTTCGCGCTTGGTCATGGGGTTCTCATAACAATTGAAGTTCTGCGCCTTCAGGACCACGGGCTTGGTTTCGCCCATGAACGTCAGCGTGCCGGCGATTTCCGAGACCTTGTCTCCAACGAACGTGAACTTGCTGCCGACGAAGTGGGCTTTCGGGAACTTCGCGGCGTTCATCATTTCCTTGCCCAGGATTTCCTTGGTGAACACGCTGCTGACCGTTTGCAAGGAAGCCAGTTGAACGGTGAGATCGACCTTACCGGTCTTGGCTGCCTTGTCGACTTCGACGGTGCCTTCCGTCTTGGTGAAGCGGCCGCGGTTGGTCGAGGTGTCGAAGTGATTGATCTCGAATATGGCCGATGTGTGCAGTGGGTCGATCACATAGGTGGCGGGGGCTGCTTGAGCAGCTGCGGCGGCGCAGAGCATCGCACCAGTGGCGAGCATCGAGAGGTTTTTCATGTTTGAAGGCTCCATGGATGAAAGATTGAGAGGTCGAAGAAGGACGTTGGTTGGCGCTCGGCACAATGAGGCATGAAAAGGCAAGTGCTCGCGCTTCCGAGGTGAAATCACTTTCATGAAGGCTGCATGCTCGATCTCCTTGGTTTCTGTCGAGAGTCTTCTGCGCAGCGGCGTCAGCGCGCAGCCGATCCATCGGGCAAAGGCGCAGGCGAAGACGCCACATTGCGCAGCACCAGGATGAACATGGCCGAGATGGCGCAGCACCCTGCTGCAAAGACGAAGGCGTGACCGGCCGACAGCACCTCCATCAGGTTTCCGCCGATCGCCGCTCCGACGCCGTTTCCGACGCACAGAGCCGTGGGAATCAGCATCACGTAACGGCCGACCGTGTCGTAAGAGGGCAGGATCGCCATCAGCAGTGTGATTGCGGCGGCCCAGGCAAATACATAAATCAGACTGGACAGGATGAACAACCCCGCACCCGGTGTCTGGGACAGCGCCAGTGCGGCTGCGGTGCAAATCCCCAGCGCTCCGACGGTCCATGCAAAGACGTGTCCGCTGCGCACGGCAAACGGGACGCATGCGCATCCCGCAATGCTGAGCACGTTCGATGCACCGAGGACGCGGTCGACGAACACGTCGCTCAGGCCGGCGGCCTGGCCCTGATACCCGATGAAGGTCCAGACCACGCCCACGGCCGTGTTCAGAGACAGGATGGCCATCAAGCAAAGCAGCGAGCCGGCACGGTGCACCACGCCGCCGCCTTGCGGGCCGCCGGTCGGGATCTCCCCCGGCTTGAACAGCTTGAACAGCGGCAGGCACAACAAGCCTTGCACGGCCAGGACCACGAACGCGCCTGCGGCATGCCAATTGGCGCCGACGACAGGCAAGACGACGGTCAGGACGAGCGTTGAATACAGCGTTTGGCCGATCGTCATCCACGCCAAGTTGCGCTCGGACGATGCGGCCAATGCGAGATAGCGCACCCCGAGTCCAGCCAGCAAGCCGCTGCTCGTTCCCGCCAAGGCACGCGAGACCAGCATCCACTCGAATTCAGGGTGCATGGCCGTCATCAGATTGCCGGCTGCGAACCCGAGTGCGCTCGTCACGATGATGCGCCTGACGGGCATCCGGCTCAGCACACCGGAGAGCAAGAGCGGGCCGGCCGCGCTGCCAATGCTGTCAGCCGTGACGAACATGCCGAGTTGCCGACCGCCGTAGCCCCAGTGCGACGACATGAGGAGCACAAATCCGGGGGTGGCCAGGATGAAGGCTGTGGCGAAGCACACCACGATCACCATCAAGAGGGTGAACTGGGTGGATCGGACAGGGGCAAAGTCGGATGGTTCGGTCACATTCAATGCCCGCGATGGATGTTAGGAGGGACGCCCAATGACCGGACGCCAAGTGAGCCATCCAACAGCCTTCTCCAGTGCCGCACCGACCCTGAACGCTTCCGGCTCGCAATACGTTTGCGCGACGATCTGCACAGCCGTCGGCACACCGTTGTTCGAGAAGCCGGTCGGGACGCTCAGCACCGGGTGGCGGCTGAGGACGTTGAAGGGATAGGTCATGGCGTGACTGAGCAGGTAGTCGTGCGCCTTTGCGGAGCCTTCTGCGGGCATGTCGTTGCTTGCCATGGTGGGGCAAATCAGCACGTCGAAGCGCTCGAAGACGGATTGCAGCGCGCGATGCATGCCTCCGGAGGCTTCCTGCGCCGCCATGTACTCTTCAGGCGTGAAATCAGCCAAGGTGTCGACCGTGTCGACGATGAAATCGCTGACGCAATCGTGAGACCCGGCGACGAGTTCACGCATGTCGCGCACCATCAGGAAGCCCAGGCCCACCGTGAAGGTTTGGCGGATCGAAGCGTCCCAGTCGATGGCCACTTCCTCGACGATGGCACCCTGGTCACGCAGGTGTTGTGCAGCCAACAGAGTGTTGCGGCGTATGTCTTCGTCGACCTCGAAGAAGCCGAGGTCCAGAGATACTGCGATGCGCATCCCCTGCACGCTGGGCTGTGCCAGCGCAACCCGTATCTTTGGCTTGACGGTGCTGGGGTCGGCCGGGTGCGGCCCGTTCGCGACGTTGAAAAGCAACGCGCAGTCTGCAACCGAGCGGGCCATCACGGCGTTGTGGTTGTACGTGTTCATGGCGAACTCGTAGGTGCTCTCCGGGATGCGGCCATAGCTGGGCTTCAGTCCCACAACGCCGTTGTACGCAGCCGGGATGCGGGCAGATCCTCCGATGTCGGAGGCCGAAGCCAGCGTCGTCATGCCGGTTGCCAGGGCAACGCCGCTGCCGCCGGAGGAGCCGCCGCAACTCATCGCGGCGTTCCAGGGGTTGTGGGTCACGCCATAGGCCAGTGAACGCGTGAAGGGTGCAACGCAAAACTCGGGCACATGCGTGCGCACATGGATCAGCGCGCCGGCGTCGAGCAGCCGTTGGGTGATCGGGGCATTCTCGGTGTCGACGTGGTGGGCAAGAAGCCGCGAGCCGACGTCGGTGACTTCGCCGATCAGGTTGTGTTCGTTCTTCAGAGCGGTTGGCAAACCCTCGAGCGCGCGCGCAGCACCGGGTGCGCTTGCGTAAACATTTTCGGCGTGACGCGCGTCCTTTCGGGCTTGCTCGAAGCGGGTCGCTCGAATGGCATTGAGTGCGGGGTTGATGTCCTCGATGCGAGCGATCTGGGCCTCCAACATCTCGACAGGCGACAGAGATTTATCCCTGAAACGGCTCAATGCGTCAGTGGCGCTCAGGTAGCAGAGCTCGATGTTTTTGGATGCCATGGGAAGAACGGTGCGGTGAGGTAGAGCGAGACGGACCCCGGGTGTCGGGCGACTTGAATAATATACGAGCAAATGCTCGTATTAATCAGGGTAAATCCTAGGTATCCGAGCAATCGCTCGCATCCGTTAGCATTCGGCATGACTTCCGCCTCCGATCCCCCAGACGATCCCTCGACGGCTTCTGAAGCCGAACGACCTTCAGTGCCACTGCTCAAAGACCTCGCGGCTCGTCGGGCTCCGCGTCAAGCGCGGGCGCAGCAAACCGTTTGGCGCATCCTGCAAGCGGCAGGCAAGGAAATCGAGGAGGGGGGGCTGGATCGCCTCACAACGAACCGCATCGCAGCGGCAGCCGGGCTCTCGGTCGGGACAGTCTACGGCTATTTCCAGAACAAGGAGTCCATCGTCAACGCCTTGTTGGGACTGTGGCTCGAGGAGATTTACGAAGCCGTGGACGGCGCTCATCCACGCCATGGCACAGGCCGGGATGTGCTCAGCTATATCCGAGAGACCGTCGAGCGTTGCGCACTGCTTTACGAACGGCAGCCAGGCTTGGGCGCGCTGTTCGCCATGGTCCCCGCCGTCCCCTCGTTGGCGGAAGCGACTCGCAAGCATGACGCGGCCATCTTTCAGACGCATGTGACCGCGCTGCAGTTCTATGCGCCGAACGCACCACAGATTGACATTGAATCCCTGTCGAGGTGCATTCCGTTGATGGCGCACGACATCCTCACCGTGGCCATTGTTCAGCGCCAGGGCAACAGACAGCGATTGATGGCGTACCTCTACGTCGCGCTGATGGCCATGGCTTCCAGCCTGCTGCTGGCCCCGTAGGTTTGGGGCCCCAAGGCCGCGCTGCGCGCGTCCCGCCCCCCCGAGGGGAGCAAAGGAAACTTGGGAACGGCCCGGCGTTTCCTTTGGTTGGCGACGCGCCC
>Ga0137403_10002499_pt2 | contig 16655 bp, 13 predicted proteins | sample CZOMad2_1_16fung_FD_122057 | JGI IMG/M metagenome (GOLD analysis project Ga0137403, IMG submission 122057) | Vadose zone soil fungal communities from Angelo Coast Range Reserve, California, USA - CZOMad2_1_16fungal (Hybrid Assembly) | ecosystem: Environmental > Terrestrial > Soil > Vadose zone...
AACAATTTATCGGCGGCTTTGAGACCGGAATTGAAACAGCGCGCATGACGACAAGGAGGCCAGGCATCTCGGTTGTTTATCCAATGTTCAATGAAGAAGAGAACATCGAGCGCGCAGTCCACTTCGCGGAGGCGGTCCTTACCGATCTGTCGTCTGATTACGAAATCCTCATCGTCAATGACGCCAGCACGGATCGATCAGCAGAACTCGCGGAAGCGTTGGCGGGATCAAACCCTTGTGTGAAGGTGTTCCATCACGAACGGAATTTGAAACTGGGAGGCGTGCTTCGCACCGGCTTTAGCAACGCGACCAAAGAGCTGGTCTTCTACTGTGACTCGGATTTGCCGGTCGATCTCACGGAGTTGAACAGGGCAACGAGCGACGGCAAACCGGTTCTGTTCGCTACTGGCGCCCAAGGGAGTCGCGCGGCGGCCGTGGATTCGGCCAGGTACCTATGCTTTTGAGCTTTATGGCGATGACCAACGGAGGATGTTGCTTGCCGCAGTGCGCTATTCGGTTTCCAGCATGTAACTGGCGAATTCCTGCTGACCAGTGGGACGATCGTGCTCCTTTTCATTTCTCTGTTCCTGGCGGTTGCCCAGGAACGCAGTCAGTTTATTGATCGCCTGGCTTTGCAACCGGCGCGCGTTCAAATACCCGCATACGTCCTCGCATTTCTGGCGCTAGAACTCTTTCCAGCAACTGGTCCCGTGCCGTTTGTTTATTTCCAGTTTTGAGCTGCGGCCTGACTGCGGCGACGCCGATGCTCTATGTACGCACGCCCGAGAAATTTTGAGGGTTTCCCTCTTTGGACGTCCGGGTAAGAGTAAATATGTGCCACTTCGTAAGATTGTGCGCCCGACCGCGTTTGACAGGCTCATAGTTAACCTGCGGAATTTTCGTCACCTTAAATTTTCCCGCAGGTCTTTGGCGATCGCCTGCCTTATTCTAAGTGGCCTCATTGGATATGCCGATTATCTGACAGGCTACGAGCGCTCGCTGCTTCTCTTTTATCTTCTACCTATTTCGTTGGCGGCCTGGTTTGGCAACTTCGCGTTCGGTGTCGCGATGGTGGTTGTCTGCGTCATGGTATGGGTACTTTCAGATCTTGCATCGGGAATCCCAGCTCTCGGATTCTGGAACATTGGGACGGCTTTCGCCTCATACGTGCTTTTTGCAGGTGTGCTCTCGAAGTTAGGAACACTTGTTCGGGAACTCGATCGACGCGTTGAAGAACGGACGGCAGCGCTGGAACGCGAGATAGCTGAGCGGCGGCGGTTCGATCAGGAGATCGCAAGAGTAGCGGATCATGAGCGGCGGCGGTTGGGCCACGATCTGCACGATAGCCTGGGACAGCACCTCACTGGCACGGCCCTCGCAGCTCAGGTATTGAAGGAAAAACTCGCTGCACGGTCGGCCCCGGAAACGGGCGAGGCAGAGAAACTCGTCCGCTGCGTTGAAGAAGGGATCGATCTTACGCGGAACCTTGCCCGTGGGTTCTTTTCGCCAGAACTTGACGCCGAGGGGTTAGTCATCGCCTTGCAGCATCTTGCTGAGACTGTTAGGGAACGATTCGAGATTAACTGCGTTCTGGATGGCGACGAGTCAATTCGGGTCCACGATTCCACGGTTGCGAACCAACTCTATCAAATTGCCCAGGAGGCGGTGACAAACTCGGTCAAACATGCCGCGGCCAAGCAGATTGATATTCGGCTCGCAATGGATGGCCCCGAACTTTGTCTATCGATCATCGATGATGGAGTTGGATTTCCTGACAAGCCGCGATCCGAAGGACTCGGGCTTCATTTGATGCGTCATGGTGCGGCAATGAGCGGTGCGACGTTCGATGTTCGGCGAAATGGCGAGCATGGGACGATTGCGACTTGCCGCGTAAGGCATTCTGAGTCGTAATGATTTTGGCCTGACCCGATGAATCCTAGCCCTTCTAGAACGGTCGCACGCAAGAGTCGCGTTTTTATAGTCGATGATCATCCGCTTGTTCGCGAGGGGCTAACTAACCTCATAAATGGGCAGGATGATCTCATCGTTTGCGGGGAGGCAAAGGACTCGGCCCAAGCGATCAACGGAATCGCGAAGGCGCGGCCCGATGTCGCCCTCATTGATATTTCTCTCGAAAACGAATCAGGATTGGAATTAGTAAAACAGTTGAAGACCCAGTTCCCGCAAGTTGCGTTAATCATTCTCTCTATGCATGACGAAGCCTTATATGCCGAACGTGCGCTGCGCGCGGGCGCACAAGGTTATGTCATGAAGCACGAGACGAGCAAGAGTGTGCTTGCCTCTATCCGGCGGGTGCTCGGAGGCGGCGTTTATGTCAGCGAAAGGATTGTCAAGAGAATGGCGCTAAGACTTACCTCGTCACGCCAGCCAATCACCAGTTCGCCGGTCGAACGCTTAAGCGACCGCGAACTGGAAATTTTTCGGTTGCTCGGCCAAGGTCGCACCACGTCGCAGATCGCCGGAGACTTGAATCTAAGTCTGAAAACCGTTCAAGCCTACTGCGCTCGCGCGAAAGAGAAATTCGGCGTTGCTTCCCTGACTGAGCTGCTTTACGCAGCCATCCGATGGGACGATGCCAGTCACGTAAAATAAAGATGCCGAAGAAAGATAAGAGCTTCCGATTGACGTCAGGTTAGAGGGCGGAATGGCGCTGAAAGACCGCGCTCACTGCTAATTCTGAGTCGTCAGCGCAACAAAAACGATTAGTCGCGTGTCAGGCGAGGCCCTACATAAAAATTAGGCGGCGCCTGACTAGACGGATTCGTGCGGTTTCCGTAAAAACGCTTTCATTAATCGCGTATGGTCGTCGAGCAATTGCAGCGCGCTCTTACCTAAGTCGAACTCGACGCGATTATGGGTCACAAGGGTCGAGATGATGACAGCGTGTTCTATATACATTCGAATTGCCATTCACATTCGCCGACATGGACCAGATACGAGAGTGGCGGATTCCTAAGAGTCGAGTGCTCCGACTGTTTAAAGACAATTGCAGTCGTAAAGGTCGCGGAAGCATGAAACCGGCCGGCGCAACCTTCTACGACTCGCGAAAATCGCCCGCGTGCTCGTGCGTCTCGATCACGTTGCCCGCATGATCGTAAACGCGAATCACAGCATCGTGTGAGCGGCTGCGAAACTTCGCGTAACCAACCGCGTTGCTGCTCGCATCCGCTCGCCGTACCAAAGCCGACCGAAGGGCAGCGCATCGGAAATGAGATCGACGCCGCGATGACGCGATGCCAATCCCGCTGGATCAACGTGATCATCATTGCGCTGGTCGTCATCCTGCGTGCGCCTACGCTCTTGCCGTCAATGTACACGAGCGATGAGGGCTATTACGGCACGATCGCAAACGATATCTTGGACGGTGGCGCGGTCTACCATACGGCGGTGGATACCAAACCGCCGGGCATGTATTACATTTATGCAGCCGTTTTCCGCGTGGCTGGCAGGAACAACCTCTTTGCGGTTCACCTCCTCGCCATATTTGTCGTCGTGGCCACAGCCCTCGTCTTACGGCGAATCGGTGCGCGAGTGGCGGACGACTGGGCAGGGGCGTGGAGTGGAATTGGCTATGCCGTGTTCGTCCATGCCTTCTGGCCAGGTGACACCCTGGGCGCGAACAGCGAGATTTTCGCCTCTCTTCCGCTCGCGTTGAGTGTTCTTGCCTTCCTCCAAGGGCAAAGAAAGCCGGCCTTGGGTTTGATGTTTCTCAGCGGCGCGTTGGTCGGGGTCGCTACGTTGATCCGGCAACCGTCGGCCGTGATCTTGGGAGCAATGCTGGCGTGTCTCGCTTACGTCTGGCTCATTTCGCGCATCCACTCGTTCGCACGGGTCTTTGCAGCAGGCACCGGTATCTTGATTGGATTCATTGCGGTGATTGCGGCACTGGCCTGGTATTACCAGTGGCAGGGAAATCTGCATGATGCGTATCTGTGGGCGTGGGCGTTTGCGATTCGCTATGTCGAGTCTGAAACAACCTTCCTTTATGTTCTGAAACGTCTCGTCACGGTTCATCTTGCCGTGATGCTCGCCTGGGGCCTGTTATGGTATTTTGGTGTTTGGCAAGTGATTGAGACACTCAGATCTTTTAGGCGCAGGAGCGCTGTGCCCACCGAGCAGGTGCTGCTTATTTTGTGGTTGGTCCTCAGTTATCTGGCGATCTTTATTGGATGGCGATTTCCGGGACATTATCATTTGGCAGTGCTTCCGCCGTTGTCGATTCTCGCGGGCCAGGTGTTCTCACGCTTTGTCGTGGAACAGCGACGTTTTCCTCGGTCACGCTGGCGATGGACGCGAGCAGGCATTATTGGTGCGGCCGCTCTGCCGGCGATAGGCTTTCTCACTGTGGCGTTCGCGACGCGGGTGAAGGATCTCGATTTTCTGCCGATTGTTCAGCACATCGTCAAGGAAACGACCCCGAACGATCGTATCTTTGTCTGGGGAAGTTCCCCGCAGCTCTACAGTTTTTCCGGCCGGCGAATGGCGACGCGTTTCGTCAGCTGCACCCATCTGGTTGGCGCCTACGCCGCCCGGCCTCGCGAGGTTAAAGATAGAGCGGAGAGTGTGATTCCGGGGAGTTGGAAGATGTTTCGAAGGGACTGGGAAGCGCATCCCCCAGCGCTTATAGTCGACTTGTCGACGGTGGTTCCGGGCTGGGCGACGCATCCTATGACGCGATATCCCGTGCTTCGTGCCTTCCTTGGGAAATATCGCGTAGAGACTGTGATCAATGGCAAAACAATTTATCGGCGGCTTTGAGACCGGAATTGAAACAGCGCGCATGACGACAAGGAGGCCAGGCATCTCGGTTGTTTATCCAATGTTCAATGAAGAAGAGAACATCGAGCGCGCAGTCCACTTCGCGGAGGCGGTCCTCACCGATCTGTCGTCTGATTACGAAATCCTCATCGTCAACGACGCCAGCACGGATCGATCAGCAGAACTCGCGGAAGCATTGGCGGGATCAAACCCTTGTGTGAAGGTGTTCCACCACGAACGGAATTTGAAACTGGGAGGCGCGCTTCGCACCGGCTTTAGCAACGCGACCAAAGAGCTGGTCTTTTACTGTGACTCGGATTTGCCGGTCGATCTCACGGAATTGAACCGGGCGGTGCGCATGATGGAGTTTACAAGGTCCGACATCGTTTCGGCGTTTCGATTTGATCGTACCGCGGAAGGACCTCTCCGCACCCTGTATTCGGTGGTTTACAATTTGCTTATCCGTTTCCTTTTTCCGTTGCGGGTGAAGGACATCAATTTCTCCTTCAAACTATTCAAGCGGGAGGTGTTGGATAAGATCGCATTGGAGGCTGAGGGTTCGTTTATCGACGCGGAACTGCTGATCAAGGGCAAGTTGCACGGATTCAAGATTGTGCAATTCGGCGTAGATTATTTTCCCAGAAATCGCGGCACCTCCACTCTGGCCAGTCCGGACGTGATCCTTAAGATGATTCGGGAACTGGTTGCATTCCGGATGAAGATGCGACACGAAATCCGCGCAGCTCGGGTTCCGCGCCTTGAAACAACTGATTATTAACGCGGATGACCTGGGTCTGACGCCCGGAGTCAACCGAGGGATAATTCGGGCGTTTCAAGCTGGAATCGTAACGAGTGCCTCGCTGCTTGTGACGGGGAGTGCATTCGAGGAGGCTGTCACGTTGGCTCGACAGAACCCGGAACTGGATGTTGGCCTCCATCTGACGCTGGTGGAAGAGCGGGCCGTCTTGGGGCGCGACGCCTTACCAACACTGGTTGATGAAACGGGACGGTTTCCCCGCACGAGTGGTGAATTTTTCAGACGCGCCGTTCTCGGACGCATCAACTGGGATGAGGTCGAGCGTGAGATCGCGGCACAGATGGCGCGTTTTGAGAAGACAGGCCTGCGGCTGTCCCATCTTAATAGCCACCAACATCTCCACATGTTCCCGCCTGTCTTCCAAATCGTTAGGCGCCTTACCCGCGGGATGGACAATGTTTGGATTCGCAATCCTGCTGGTCCATGGCGAAAAGCGCCGGGTGTCCGAATGGGACGGTGGCTACAACAGCTTGGTTTGAACCTGACCTGTTTGTCGGCGCAACGTTTGCACGGCCTTCTCCTGCCGCAAATGCCGCATGGTATGTACGGATTCGAAGTCAGCGGGCGTTTAACTCGGTCTGCGCTCGAACAAATACTTCGGAAAATTCCTGACGGCCTGTATGAATTGATTTGCCATCCCGGCGAAGATGATGCTGAGACGCGGACGCGATACAGCCATTGGGGCTATCGGTGGGCCGAGGAACTGGAGGCTCTGACCGCGCGCGAAACGCGGGTGGTTCTACAGGAACAGGGAATCGTACTGACCTCGTTCGTGCGGTCGACCGGAAACCGCTGCAATGCAGTCCTTACGTGACGGACCGTTGCAATCTCGATTGTGCCTATTACACCGAGTACGACAACAGCTGGCCGCATCCGAGCCTCGACTAGTAAAAAAATGGATACGGGAAATTGTCGCGCGCGCCAAGCGCGTGCCCTCGATCTTATCTCCTTCTTCAAGCTCGCGGGATGCTCGAGCTCCGACGGAAGAAAGCAGCCTTCATCGATATCGAGAGTATTTATTAGCGCGACCTGGTTTAAACGAGCTTTTTTTGCCGAAGGATGGTTCAAAGCAATGTGATGCCTTCGCAGTCGCCCGTAAACCCGTCTGTTAGCCGGCTTCAGGACTATTTCGGCCTGGCCAGCAGGTCGGAGGTTTGGATCGCTGCAGGCCTCCTCTGCTTGGGGACTTTCTTCAAGTTCTGGAATGTCTTCCTTTTCCGATTCAACAGCGATGAACCGCAACATTTGCATGTCGTTTGGGCCTGGACACACGGGCTCGTCCAATATCGGGATGTGTTCGATAATCACATGCCTCTCTTTCAACTGCTCTGCGCTCCGATTCTCGGGCTTCTTGGCGAGCATGCCGCTGATCTCTACTGGATGCGGCTTCTCATGGTGTCACTCTATTTCCTTAGCCTTTGGTGCGTTTATCGCATCGGCACAATCGCTTTCTCTCGGCGAGTCGGACTTTGGGCGACGCTTCTCGCGTCGGGCATCAGTGTCTACCACTTCTGTTCAACGGAGTTCCGCACCGATAACGTCTGGACTCCCCTCTGGTTCCTCTGCCTGATTGTGTTCGTAGGTAATCCCTTCGCTTTCCGCTCTTTCATAGTCAGCGGATTACTCCTTGGTCTTTGCTTTGGGATCTCAATGAAAACCACTCTGATGCTGGCGGCAATGGTATCGGCGTGTGGAATTGCGATTGCGCTGGTCGGTTGGAGACGGCTCGGTCTAACGCTGCGGCAGTTAGCCGTTGGGGCCGCGTTCTTCGCGGTATGCATGGCCGTGGTGCCGCTTCTGATCATGGGTTACTTCGCGGCGAGGGGCGTGGGGTCACAGTTTCAGTACTGCGTTTTTGCGTACAATCTAGAGCCCGCGGACACTAAAATCTATTTGAACCTGCTCTGGTTAGTCGGGGGAGTGCCCATCCTGATTTATGTGACTCGAAAGTTTATCAGGAAGGAAACCAACCCGACTGTCGCGTTCCGTCAGGCTTTTGTTGGCCTCACATGCGGCATGTATTTTTTACTGCTGTACGGAGTTTGGCGGCATATTACTCGGGAAGATTATCTACCGCTCTTTCCTCTGGTCGCTCTAGTTTGCGTGGCAGTTCTGTCCAAGGTGTCTGACATACTCAGCGAGTGGAGATTAATGCCTCGTCTTTTGCTGCAATTTCCACTGCAGGCAATTGCCGCCTGCCTGGTAATGATTTTGGATCTCGCTTTGCGGATTCCTGTGACCAACGACGCGGCGAAAGAGGTTAACCGGGTGCGCGATGTCCTGGCTTTGACGAATCCAGATGATTCTGTTTTCGATTGCAAAGGCGAGACCGTCTTTCGCAAGCGCAGCGTGCGTTACGTGCTTGAAACGTTAACGGTTGATCGCATCGAACGCGGAGAAATTGCTGACGAGCTTGAAGAGCAGTCTCCGGAGGCTCGCGCAAGGGTCGCAGTGATCAGCGATGAAATGCCAGAGAATGGCGAGAAATTTTTTGAAGCCAACTATCTTACTGTGGGTCACGGCGTTATGGTTGCGGGCTCCAGGCTAAACGCTGCCTCAACCGCCGACGGGACTGTTCCTTTCCACGTTGCCATACCGGATCGCTACGAAATCATCACGCCGGATCGTCCTGCGCCTGGACTTCTGGATGGCATTCCTGCCGAAGGCGGCCGGTTCCTTGCCGTGGGCGAACATAGCTTTGTCCCAGCCGAACCCGGTCCTCCTCTTGCCGTCCTGTGGGCCCAAGCCGTAGACCGCCAATTCACCAACTTTCTCAACGCACCGCAGCTGCGTATCTCGTACCGGAAAGTGCCGATTACAAAAACGGGGTGTCGGACAGTTGACATCATCGACCCGACGAAGAAACGGGTCGGGGATTTCCTCGGCATTTTTCACCACTGAGACCTCTCTCCGCACTAGCGTGTCGAATTCCTCACATCCGGGCTGGTTCAGTGAATCGATTAAGACCGCACAGAATCAAAACCACATGAGTTAAAGTTAGACTACGCCTTACAAGTAATTAAGGTGCCTCTCAACCCTCATATCTCTTAGAAGAAAGTAGGCCATGTCCTTGGACGCCCCGTTTTTCACTGCCCAGTCGAGGCTAATGGTCATAGCGCCACATCCTGACGATGAGTCCCTTGCCTGCAGTATTGTGGTCCAGCGCGCCGTCCGCGCCGGCGCAAGGGTTCGTGTCACTTATGCCACCGACGGAGATAATAATCCGTGGCCGCAGCGAGCAATCGAACGAAAATGGTGCCTGACTGAGTTTGATCGTGCACGCTGGGGACAGCTGCGCCGGAAAGAAGCGCTGAACGCGCTTGAAGTTCTTGGGGTGGGCTGGTCCGATGCTGATTTCCTCGCGCTCCCCGATCAGGGCCTAACCGATCTGCTGCTGGCCGGCTGCCCTCGAACGCTCCAGCGGCTGACTCATTGCATCGCAGAGTGGGCCCCTACCGACCTCATCGTACCAGACATGAGCGACATTCATCCCGACCACAATGCGTTGGCTCTGATGCTTCGGTTGGTTTTGGAAAACCTTTCCCCCGATGCACGCCCTTCATCCAGCTGGAGTTTTGTCGTTCATGGAAAGTCTGAAGACTTCATGTCGCGCGCGACGGCCCTGCGACAGACACCGGAAGAGGCGGCAGTAAAGATCGCCGCCATTAGGTGTCACAATACCCAGTTAAAATTGTCCTGTGGACGTTTTATGGCCTATGCGGCGCGCCCAGAACATTGCTTGCCGCTGGAGGTAGAGAGCTGCCAACCCGCATCAGGTTGTCTGCGGAATGCGTGGCGCGATTCAGGCAATTTCGTCGTTACTGTTCCCGTCGCGCGACGACGATTCTTGCCCGGTCGTGCCAACTTATTGTTTTTCGGACGAGAACCGGCGGGCCGACAGCTATGTGCACGTATTCCCGTAGAGAATAGTGCCGATACCTCGGAAATGTTCGACTGCGCAACCGGCGCGTCGATTTGCCGCGTTCAGACTGACGGGAATCTTCTTAGCGGATTGAGCATTGCCATCCCAAGAAGCGTTTTCTCGTCTGATGATGCCCTTTACCTCAAGTTGGAGCGGCGTCGCATCTTCTTCGACGAAGCCGGCTGGATCGAACTCGCCGCACAGACGGAAGCGGTCCCGGCTGCATCGGACGACATCCATGGCGAACTGCTGGTGGCAGCAGGCTAAATCCCGATTAAGGGGCAGCTTGCGGCCGGGTTACCGTTGCTTCAAAAGACATCGGATTGTTGCCTCCAATTCCAAAGCCTTCGCCTGACACGTTTGGTCACGTTTTTCCACAATTAGAACGAAACGGTCAGCACGGAAGCCAAGGGGAGGTCGGTTGACGGGCATAGAGACATTTTCCCGATTGAGATCAGCCGGATTGTTTAGGTCTCGCCTTTCCGGGAAAGGCGAAACGGATTCGCGAAATCATTTGTTTGACTGAAAACGCTTGTACTGCGCTGGTCTGAACCCTGAAGGTTGCGGTGTTTATTGCGCAGTGAGTGATTCCCTTCTCGTGGAAAAGCTCTGTTCAGGTTCTCGGGAAGGAAAGCGTCGCGCGCGCCAAGCGAATTCCGTCAAGGATTCATGGTTCCTTAACTCCTAATACCGACAAAGCGACGCACGGCACCATCACAAATCCAGATGGAACGCACGAGATGAACGGCAGCACTAAACGCAGCCCATCCGCAGATAACGGCGTAACTTTGCGGAAAAGCGTCCAACAAAAAACCACACGCCAGGATCCAAACGTAAACGTTTCTTCTAGCTGCGATCAGTCGGAAAGCACGGTCGAACGGCGCGACGTCATCCAGCAGGCGGCCTTGAGCCATCGTCGCCCGGCGTTTCGCGAATTCATGCAATAAGCGCGACCCGACGAGCAAGACGAGAAAATAGAACGCGTTCGGAAATTGTCCGCTTCTCCACAAATCAAAAGCGATGGCCGCCCACCACGAGTTCTCGATAAAATAATCGAGATGATGTTCCCATTTGCCGCGCTCGGTCGTTTCAATTTTGACGCGCGCCTGTTTTCCGTCCAGTCCATCGACGATACCAAATATGAGAGCAGCAAGGATTCCGAGCCCGACGCGGCCAAGCGCGAATGCCGCGGTCGCACTGCATCCGATAATGAAACCTCCAATCGTAATTTGGTTTGGCGTGATTCGCGTTTTGCAAAGAAGCGAGATGATTGCCGTTTCGATTGGTCCGTGAATGTAAGCGGGCAAGTCGAGTGTTCCATTTTGCGCGGAATTGAGAATGACGCGCTCCGCTACACGACAGTTCCGCTCTGGCGGCGCTGAAAAACAAAGTGGCCTCACGCGCCGGCGCATGTTGACGATGTAATCATCCTCCTCGGCCGCGTCGACGATATCGATCTCGCGGTTGTCGATCTTTTTTTTGAGTTCCTCAAAAAAAGGCGCCGGCGAAAGCGCAAAGAGAAAATCCCTTGTTACCAGTGCAGGCCCACACGGATTCCGGATTAGAGACTGTGCGAATTCTGGTGGATCGGAATCGACAAGTGCGGCGGGAGACTGTTTCGCGCAGAGAGCGGCAAGCAAACGCGCGTCACAATAAGTATTTGCTGGTACTATTAAGAAGCGCTCGGAGGGGCTTTGTTCCAAAACGTGCCGAGGAGTAAGAGGCCCAATTGCGCCCGAGACAACATGGACAATTATTTCGTCGCGTGCCCACGAGCGCTTCGCTAATTCAGCTCCGATGATTTCGGGTGTTGTGGAAAAAACACTCGCGCTGCGAAATCCGAGCCGCTGCAGAATGCGGAGCAAACGTTCGAGTAAGTTGACACCGCACAATTCGATCAACGCCTCGGGTGCATCTGCGATTAAAATCGGCAGGATATTCTCCATCGCCCGCGAGATTAACAGTGGACTCGCACGGTGCCAACTGTCAGCGATTTCAGTTGAGGGGTGCCTCTGCGTTTGATCGACTTAAGAAATCGAACTTCCCGCGCCCCCGCGGGTGGCTGGCGGTGATCCGGCCGTCTTTCATCTCATGGATCCAATCGCAGGCTTCGGCGATGACAGGATTGTGCGTGGCCAAGAGCAGAGCTTTGCCGCCTTCTTGCACGATATTTTGAAGCAGGTCAAAGGCGCGCTCCGAATTCGCTGTATCGAGATTGCCTGTCGGCTCGTCTGCCAGGATGACACGCGGATCGTTCGCCAGCGCGCGCGCGATGGCAACCCGCTGTTGTTCGCCTCCCGAAAGGTGACGGCTGGGCCTCCGTAATTTGTCGCCCAAACCTACTGCTTCCAGCAGCCCGGCAGCGCGTTCGCGCATCTGATTATCGGAAAGCTGCCCCAGCCTGCGCATTGGGATCATCACGTTCTCCTGCGCGGTGAAGTCTTCCATCAGGAAGTGGAATTGAAAAATGAAGCCGATGAACCTGCTCCGTTTGTGTGCCATCGCGTCATCGCTCAGGTGCGACACTGGCTCCGAATCGATGGAAACCTGGCCGGCATCGGGCGGATCGAGCAGACCGAGAATATAGAGCAACGTGCTCTTGCCGCAGCCGGACGGGCCGACAACGGCGTGGATGCTGCCTGGCTCGAGATCGAGCGAAACGCCCCGAAGCGCGTGTACGCGCTCCTCCTCTTCACCGAGGTAGCGTTCGATGTCGTGGCAACTGAGGCAGATTTCCGTGTTCATCTGGAACCTCGAATTGTGGCCACTGGTGCCAGCTCAGCGGCGCGGCGCGCCGGAACATAACTCGCGATGAAGACGGCGAGGATCGCGAGCAGCGTAGCGAAGACGTAGTGCCGCCATTCCCAGGTCACCAGGAAGTAATCGGAATAAAGCAAACCGCGGATCCGAATAGGAATATGCGATACGCCCCAGGTCATTAGCGCGCCGAGCAAACAGCCGATCACCGACCCGGTCACTGCGATCAGCGCGCCCTGCCACAAGAAAATCGCGCTGATGTCCATCCGTCTATAACCCATCGAACGCAAAATTGCGATTTCCTTGATTTTCGCGAGCACAGACATTGTCAGCACATTAAAAATGCCGAAACCGGCGAGCAGGATGATAAGAGAGACCGTAATGGCAGCGGACATTCTTAAGGTCAGAAAAAGTTGCAGCGTGCTCTCCTCGCGTTCCTGCCAGCTCGATGCGCCATGCTGAAACAGCGTTTCGAAATGCCTGGCGAGAGCCGGCGCGCGGTCTGGATCGCGCAGTTTGTAGATGATCATCGACGCTCCAAACGGTCGTTGCAGCAGGGTCTGGGCGATCCTTGCATGTGAGTAAACGCGGGTTGCATCGATTGATCCGACTCCGGCGCGCGCGATCGCCGCTACGGTGAAACGCCAGTACTCGCCGTTGGGCGAAAGCAATTGCACCGTGTCGCCTATCCCGGCTTGAAGCATCTCGGCCAGCTTGGAACCAACGATGATCGAGCTGGTGTTATTGCGGAAGTCATCGAAGCTCCCTTCAACCAACTGGTGCAGAAGGTCCGTCGTTTGCGCGTGTTGCACCGGTTCGATGCCGTAAAGCTCGACAGTCGCATTCTCAAATCCCGCGCGTGCGCTAACTGTGCCGCGCAGGACCGGTGAACAGGACACGACGTTGGAAAATCGCCGGCTGACCCGCATGATTTCGTTCGCATTCGTAATGCCCTCGAAGTAGAGGCGCCGTGGCGCTTTCCCGTTTGAGGTCTTGGAAGAGACCATGAGCGGTTCGTAGCGCGGACGGAAACGCGACTTGATAACGAGCGCGCCGTTACTGCCAATGGTCGAATCAATGAAATGCCGGGCGAACCCCTCTGTCTGTGCCTGGGTGCAGATAAAGATGGCAACACCGAACACGACACCGCTAAGGCTGAGGAGCAACGCCCGTTTGCGGTGCGTCAAAAAGCGCAGCGCAATGTAAAGGGGCGGCGTCATGGTTCCTTCGGCAGCGGCGGGACGCTGACCATTCGTTGCCGCACTGGCTCCCCGGGCCGCAACTTGTCCTGGTTGGAAACGACGACGCGATTGCCTTCGGAGAGACCGCTGACCGCTTCGGCAAAATCGAGGGTCCGAAATCCAACCTGGACTGTGCGCAAGCGCACAATGCCTCGTTTGACCACCAAGGCTTGATCGACGGTCAAAGCCCGTGTTGGAATGAGCAGAACGTTTTGATGGGTGCCTGTGATAATGTTCATTTCGCCAGTCATACCGGCCATCAAATTGTCGGGAGGATTTTCCATCTCCAGCACGATGGCATAGCGCTGAGTGGTCGGGTCGGCCGCGGGCTGGATGGATATAACACGCGCGGTGAAAGTCCGGGTTCGATAAGCATACAACTGCAGCTTTGCCTTCATCCCAGGCTTCACCTCGCCTACGTCTTCTTCGTTAACTTCCCCGCGAACGTAATTCTTACGCGAAGACACCGTGAAAAGCTCATTGCCGGCCGAAACAAGTTCGCCATCGATGGTTTGAACATTCGTCAGCAGTCCGTCGATGGGGGACTGGACCTCGGCGCTCTTCATCTGCGCCTCGAGCTTTTTGGCGGCTTCCCCCAGAGCATTGAGATTACGATCGCGCTCGATGCGTTCCGCCTCCACGACGCCACGGAGCCGCTTCGCTTCGCTCTTCGCCTTTTCGTATTCGACCACTGGCACGTTCCCTGACGAGACCACTTTTTCGAGCCGTTGCAGATTGTCTTCCGCCGCCTTGAGCAGCTCCGAAGAGGGAAGGGCGAGTTCGGCGCGTTGCACGGCGGCATCCAAATCCGCGCGCGCTTGCTTGAGTTGCCGGGCGGTTGTCTCGTCGGCGATGGTCGCCAGCAATTGCCCTTTCTCCACGCTCTTCCCGATTGCGCCACGCCCGGCCGAGAACGGTTCTGCCAACTGGATAAATCCGGAATTTTGAGCGCGAACATGCACCACGAACGCGGGCTCGATTCGTGCCGTCCCGTAAACTGCGGAGATGGCCGTGCCGCGACGGACGGTAGCCACCTCCGCCACTGGCATCAGGAAGTAGTATGCCGCCGCGAAAACAAGCCCGACCAGCGCTAGACCGCCCCACACAACCCTTTTTGATTCCGGCAATTTCAACTGCAGGAACTAATGCACGTTTTGCGCGGTGTCGTCTGAAAATTGAAAATAACGCCCGGTTGCGCGGTCCCATTCGGCTACGGCGAGATTGTGTTGATATATGGCATCTAACAATCCGCTCTTGGTCTCCAGAAAGGCGTTTTGAGTTACGCGGTATTCAAGTGGCGACGCCAGACCGCTGGCCAGGTTTTCCTGCACCGCGCGTGCGCTTTCCTCCGCGGCGGTCGCCGCGGAGACAAGCGATTTTTCCCGGACCTCTGTTGTTTTGAGATCGTTCGCGATGCGGGAGAGCTCACCAGGGATGTTCGCCTCCAGTTTCCGGCAGGTTAGTTCGTTTATCTCTCGCGCGGAGCGTGCCCTGAGAACTGCGCCCCGCACCTTGCCGTTATCGATGACCCGCCACGTGTACGCCGCCCTCTCACGAATTTCCGACCCGATAAAATCCTGGTTCCTGCTCGTTGAGCCCTCGCGATGAATTCCTGTGACTGGGACGTACTCGCCTGGAAAGCTTCCGATCACGATGGGATAATAGTCTGCCGCGATGATCCGTTGATCTTCGTTGGCAGCGCGCACGAATAAACGCGCAAGCCTAAGATCCGCCCTCCGCTGTAAGGCCGCTGCTGTTTCGGAATCGAGATCGACGCGCATTGGGGTGGATTGCAGTTCGCCTTCAGGCTCGGGCAGCGACGCCTTAGCTGGATCGATCCCCATCGCCGACGCCAATTCCAGTTGCGCGCCTAGATAGGCGCGATGCGCGCCTTCAATTTGGGTGGCCAACTCAGACGCCTGAACCGTCGCGCTTGTAAGCGCGCTCTTATCAGCCAGCCCGGCTTCGAAGCGAGTTCTTTGAGTAGTCACGTTCTCCTGCAACCTTCGTTGTTGTTCTCTGCGGATGGATTCCAATGATCGATTGTAGAGCGCAGTGTAAAATGCCAGGCGCGCGGCGTGCAACTGCTCCACGACAGCAACATTCAATTGCTGTTGCGCAATCAAGACCTCAACATCTCCCCGCCGCAGAGAGGCGGGCAGGCCAGCGTTGAACAAGGTCTGCGTCAAAACGCCCCGTCCCACGGCAAAGCCTTTTATTCCGCTTTCGCCGGCGCGGTGGCCGCCTTGAACACCGGCCGGCACGCCTAGTTCAATATCAGGCCAGACAACGGAACGGAAAACAAGCCGTTGCCCGGCGGCTTGTTCGAGACCTGATTTCGCCTCCTGGATGGCCGGGTTTTTTTTTAGCGTGGTTTGCAACACAGTTTCCAGTGTGATGGCGTCGCTTGGTTGCGCGAAAGACGCTAGCAAGATCGCAACGAAAATCCCCGATACGAGCCACGTTCCTATGAGTCGCAAGCCGCGTTCTGGGGAGCACAGGCTGCCAGCCTGTAGTTCGCGGCAGCTTGCCGCGAACAGCTTACGCCACTTCGCGTGTTCATATTGCAGGGCATTCGGCCAGCGGCCGAATGCTACAGGCCGGCGGCGTGTGCTCCCCAGAAAAAGAAATCGTCGTTTCATCGCCGGCTTAGTTTCGAGGGCGGACGCGCCACATCGGAAGCTTCCGCCGCATTGCGTTTTTCGTTCTTCGCGTTCCCGGTCTTTGATGCGAAATCGAGCGCTTCCGAACTCGCGCAGGCGTGCGCCAGACGGGCAAGAGCTACGTTGTGCAAGTAGATTGCGCTGAGTCGTGTCGTGCGAGTCCGAGTCACGTCGGATGCGGCTTGCAGGATGTCGAGCTGTGTTCCCAATCCGGCAGCAAAATTGCTTTTGGCGATCTCGAGAGATTCATCTGCGGCCTGAACGTTACTTGTCTCCGTTTCGAGCACACGATCAGCCTGTTGGAGATCAAAAAAAACGCTGCGCACTTCTGAGGCAACAGCGCGCCGAGCGGCTGCCAATGCCTGCACGGCCGCTTCGCGCCGGGCGCGTGTGGCTTGCATGCGTCCTTTGGTTGCAAACCCGTCGAAAATGTTCCATGTCGCGTTTATCCCCACTACATACCCATAATTAAATTC
>Ga0137403_10004372_pt1 | contig 16654 bp, 14 predicted proteins | sample CZOMad2_1_16fung_FD_122057 | JGI IMG/M metagenome (GOLD analysis project Ga0137403, IMG submission 122057) | Vadose zone soil fungal communities from Angelo Coast Range Reserve, California, USA - CZOMad2_1_16fungal (Hybrid Assembly) | ecosystem: Environmental > Terrestrial > Soil > Vadose zone...
TATTTGACGCTGCAGGATTGATCGTTGCGCCAGGATTTATCGATATTCACGCGCATTTGCGAGAGCCCGGGCAGGAAAATTCGGAAACGATCGAGACCGGGACGCGGTCTGCGGCGCGTGGCGGATTCACTGCGATTTGCTGCATGCCGAATACGAAGCCTGTGAATGACAACGCGAGTGTGACGCGATTTATTATGGACCGCGCGAAAGCAGGCGCGAGCGTGCGCGTATGGCCGATCGGTGCGGCGTCCGTGGGTAGCAAAGGCGAAGCGATCGCGGAAATCGCCGCGATGAAACAGGCGGGAATCGTTGCGGTCAGCGACGACGGAAAGCCAATCGCTACGGCGAAACTTACGCGGCAGGTGATGGATTATTGCAAGTCGCTCGACATTCCGGTGATCGAGCACGCGGAAGATGTTTCGCTGGCGGCGGGCGCGGTGATGCGCGAAGGCGTAACGTCCACGCGGCTAGGGTTGGCGGGAATGCCGGCCGCGGCGGAATCGGTATGCGTTGCACGCGACGTGCAGCTGGCGGAATTGACTGGCGCGCGTTTGCATATCGCGCACCTCTCGGCGCGCGGCTCGCTGGAGCAGGTGCGCTGGGCAAAATCTCGCGGGTTGAAGGTTAGTTGCGAAGTGACGCCGCACCACTTCACGCTGATTGATGAGGACGTGCAGTACGATTCTCGCTTTAAGATGAATCCACCACTGGCCGCGCGCGAAGATCGCGACGCTTTGCTGGCGGGCTTAGCCGACGGGACCGTGGACGCCATTGCGACCGATCACGCCCCGCACGAACCAGCACTGAAAGATGTCGAATTCGATCGCGCACCATTTGGAATCGTTGGATTCGAGACCGCTCTCGCGTTGTCACTGGAACAACTGGTCCACACGAGCCGCATCTCGCTCATGCGGATGGTGGAACTGTTTACCACAGGACCTGCTCGCGTCCTGAACATGGAACGCACGCTTGCGGCTGGACAGCCAGCTGACCTGACGATTTTCTCGACGGATCACGCTTGGTCTTACGACGTCAAGGAATCCCCAAGCAAGTCACGCAACTCGCCCTTTGATCGCCGCGCGTTCAAGGGCGCACCCATGGCCACGATCGTGGCTGGGCGCATGGTCTGGAAACTGGAATCACGATAGGACCCCAGAGCGCGATAAGAAGAGCCGGCGCGGATGTCGGCGCTACCAGTAATCCGAAAGTTTACAAATCGAAAATTCTGAAGAATTAATGAGCCTCAGCGGCGGGATGTAACCCATGCTGCGGCACTTCGTGGATGCCGCGCGCAGGCGGCTCGATTCTCTGCCGATAAAAGTGATCGAGCGGCGACCTGCCCTTGCCAGTCGGATAGCTCTTCTCGATGGCCTTGGTGACGTAAGCCTTCGCCAGCATCGCCGCTTCCACCAGAGGCCGCCCGGATGCGAGCTGCGCCGCGATCGCCGCCGCGAAGGCGCAACCGGTTCCGTGCAGAGTTTCTTCTCTTACCCGATCGCCTGCCAGCGCAACAATCTCGTTGCCGTCAAACAACACATCGACAGCGCGCTCCATGTGGCCGCCTTTGACGATGACGGCATGCGCGCCCATCTCCACGATCTTGCGCGCGGCGGCTTCCATGTCGCCGAGATCTTTGATCGTCAGTCCGGTCAGGATTTCGGCTTCGGGGATGTTGGGCGTGATCACGCTGCTGCGCTTCAGGAGTTCCGTTACCACATACTTGATGCCGGCGGCATCGAGCAGCTCCGTACCGCTGGACGACTTCATCACCGGATCGTGCACCACGTGCGCGAATTTGTGCGCGTCCAGAAATTCCGCGACCACCGCCGCGTTCCCGCGGCTGCCCAGCATTCCGATTTTCACCGCGGCAATATCGGAGTCGTCGGCCAAAGCCTCCAGCTGAGCCCGGAGCGTGGCGCTGGGCGTATTCTGCACGTCGCTCACACCTTGCGTGTTCTGAACGGTGAGCGACGTAATCGCCGCTACACCGTAACAACCATGGGCCGCGAAGGTTTTCAAGTCGGCGGCAATTCCCGCGCCGCAGCTGGGATCAAATCCGGCGATGGTCAGCAGAATCGGCGGGGTCGTGTTGGAGTGATTGTTGTGACCGTTGTGAGTGCTCATGATTTCGTACTGGTTGCTCCACAATCCGAAAAGTTTGAAATATCACCGAAACTTTTTCGCTTCATCGCGACTGCTGATCACGCGCAAAACGCTCGTGAAGCGAAAAGTGCCGGTACGCCCCGCGAACGGGATGTACCGGCACTTGCGAATGTACGCACGTTTGTTTCGTCAGCGCAAGAAAATATTTCGTGTAGGACGCGCCGCCATGGGTAGTCGGAGAAGCGAGATAGTTCGTTGGAATTTTACGGGAACAGACCGCGAACCAGAAGCGCCTCGGCAACGCGGCCGACAGCGAGAATCATTGCGCCGGCGCGTGGTGGCACATGGTGCTTGCGCATGGTGTCGACCATTTCGTGGAAAGAACGCACCATGGTCTTCTGCAGCCGAGCATTGACCTCTTCGGCGTCCCACGCCAGACCTTGCTGATTTTGGACGGACTCGAAGTGGCTGACGGTGACGCCGCCTGCGTTCGCCAGGATGTCGGGCAAAACGGTGATACCGCGTCGCGCGAGAATTTCGTCGGCGTGTGGAGTCGTTGGACCATTGGCAGCTTCAGCGACGATGCGGGCCTTGATGGCTTCCGCGTTGTGCAGCGTGATGACGTTTTCCAGCGCCGCCGGCACCAGGATGTCGCACTTCATGGTGAGCAGTTCGTCATGCGAAATGCGCGACGCACCCGGCATACCCACGACCGTGCCGGCGCGTTCCTTGTAGCGGATGGCTTTGATCGGGTCGATGCCGCGAGAGTTGGTCACGCCGCCGCGAGTGTCGCTAATGGCGACGATCTTCGCCTTTTTTTCGGCAAAAATGCGCGCTGTCGCGGCGCCAGAATTGCCGAAACCCTGCACGGCAATAGCGGCTCCGCGCAACGGGATTTTTTTGAGCTTACAAGCTTCTTCCACGACAGCGACCAAGCCGCGCGCCGCCGCCTCGTCACTCCCCACCGTACCGCCGATCGATTGCGGCTTACCTGTGACGACACCATGGGCCGCACGGCCGACGGTCATGGCGTACGTGTCCATGATCCAAGCCATAGTCTGTGCGTCGGTGTAGACATCGGGCGCGGGGATATCCTGATCCGGCCCGATCAGCGGAAGAATTTCGCTGGCATAGCGCCGCGTCATGCGTTCCAGTTCGCTCTTGGACATGCGCTTGGGGTCGCATATCACGCCACCCATGGCGCCACCCAGCGGCAAACTGACCATAGCGGTCTTCCACGTCATCCAGGTCGCGAGTGCCTTGATTTCGTCGAGCGTAACGTTGGGGTGAAAGCGGATGCCACCTTTGCCAGGCCCGCGGGCGACATTGTGCTGCACGCGAAAGCCGGCGAGAACTTTCACCTGCCCGTTATCCATCTTCGTGGGAATGGAAACTTCCAGAACACGCTTGGGTGTCCGCAAAATCTGCCGTAGTCCCGGATCCAACTTAAGAAATTCCGCCGCCATATCAAATTGAATTTGCGCGATGCGGAATGGATTCAGATCCTCGCGCGGCGCAATGCGCGGAATCATCGGGGCAACGCTGGGCTTGGCGACCGTGGCCATGGGCTGTCGGTCCTTTCCTGTACGCGGGCGTCACTCGAATACGATCGAGTGTTTTCTATTGCGCATCCACTTGGCCTAACAGCAACGGCAAAATCCTCTGGGTAGAAGGCTCGCTAACCGGTCGCTGCGATCTTCTTCGTGTTCTTGTCGGCGTTAGTGCGTAGGTACTCGTCGCGACACGCGATGGAACAAAAATGCAGTACGTCTCCGCCTTCGCGCAGCGGAATGGCCAGAACCTCAGCCACATGGGCGCCGCAGACAGGGTCGCGAACCAGGCGCCTCGCCATGCCGACGGCTTCGGAGTTGCCCGCCACGTGTACGCCCTGCGGAGAAGCAGCAGGCGTTGCGCCGCGCAACATCCAGGCCACCAACCGTCGCAGCAATGCGACGCTCCAGGACAGCACTAATAGCCAAAACAGATATCGTATGACGCGGGAAATAAAGCTCATTGAATCTTTGTTGACCGTGACCCAATCGCGGGCTGAAGCCATCTTACGCTCGCCGCGATCCGGGGCAACTTCCCCTCGAACCCGCAAGAAGCGGTGAGCCGAGTGTATGCAAGGGGAAAAGGGTGAGTCAAACGAAAAGGCGTAAATTCAATGGGTTGCGAGTCCAAACGGGTGTTATCTCACAGAGAAGTAGAGTTTAACTTCATTGTTTCCTATAGGATGTGCCATCCGACAGGCAAAACTGGCGATAACCGCTGAATTGCATGGGATTCAGAAAGCCTTGGGGGTCTCGGAGTTGACGGCGACCTCGGAAGCGTGTAAATGCACGATTTTCCAACCGGTGGACGTGCGGTTCAGAATCACCGTTCGACGATTGACAAATCCGGGTCGGTCATCGAGATGGAAGGTCACAACCGCCATCTCTTCCATGATTTGTATCCCCAGATCCCGCGGCTGGATATCCATATAGGGTGCCGTCGCCTTCCGCCCCCGGATTTGCTCAAACACTTTCTTAAATTGCCGTTCGATCTCCGACCGCCCGTTTGCACGGTCTGGGAACTCGCGGGGATAGAACACCGTCGCATCGTCGGCGAACGCGTTGCGAAATTTCTCCCAATCCAGGTTTTCAAAGGCCGTAAAAAAGTCACTGAGAGTCTTGCGAACTTCTTCCCGCAAGGTTGCCTCAGAGCGTTTTTCCGCCAAAGATCTCGACGGAACGAACAAGAACAACAGCCAAAGAAGGATAAAGAGTTTTTTCATGATTCTAGTTACGACGGCTCCTTCGCTCGCATGGCGTGAGGTTACTCGACTGGAATGCGGTCAATACCCATATATGGACGCAGGACTTCCGGAACCAAGATGGAGCCGTCCGCTTGCTGGTAATTTTCGACCACCGCGATCCACGTTCGGCCGACAGCCAGCCCGGATCCGTTCAGCGTGTGAACAAAATCGCTTTTCCCGCCGCCTTTTGGCTTGAACCGAATGCCCGCGCGACGCGCCTGAAAGGCTTCGCAATTGGAGCAGGAAGAAATTTCGCGGAACTCCTGCCCTGACGGTAGCCACACTTCGATGTCATAGGTCTTCGCAGCGGCGAATCCCATATCGCCGGAACAAAGCAGCATCAAGCGATAGTGCAAGCCAAGCTTCTGCAGAACCGTCTCGGCATTGCGCACCAGCGCTTCGTGTTCTTCGTAACTTTTGTCGGGATGCGTGAACTTGAACAGCTCCACCTTTTGAAACTGGTGCTGACGGAGAATACCCCGCGTGTCTTTTCCCGCAGCTCCCGCCTCGGATCGAAAGCACGATGTCCAAGCGGTGACGCGTATGGGCAGCTGTTCTTCAGGAAGCGTTTGGTCGCGATGCAGATTGTGGAGCTCGACCTCGGAAGTCGGCGTGAGCCAGAAGTCGGTATCCTGAATCTTGAACAGATCGGCGGCGAATTTCGGAAGCTGCCCGGCGCTCATCAATGAAGCAGTGTTCACCAGAAACGGAGGCAGAATCTCCGTATAGCCATGCTCCCGGGTGTGTACGTCGAGAAAGAAATTCGCCAGGGCCCGCTCCAAGCGTGCGCCCCAACTCTTATAGACCGCAAACCGCGCACCGGCAATTTTCGTGGCCACAGCCAAGTCGAGTATGCCGGCACGTTCGCCCACCTCCCAGTGCGGTTTCGCGACAAAATCAAACGTCGGCGGCGTACCCCACCGGCGCACTTCGACATTGTCGGCAGCCCGGTAACCCACCGGCACACTGCTGTGCGGAATATTCGGGATCGTCAACAGCAATTCCCGCTGGGTCGCATCCAGCTGTGTGATCCGTTCGTCACCCTGCTTGATGCGCTCGGAAACCTGCTTCATTTCGGCGATCAACGCGTCTGCGTTTTGCTTCTCCTTCTTCAACCGCGCGATTTCTTCGCTCGCTTTGTTGCGCTGCGCCTTGAGCTGCTCCGTCGCGGTGATCAATTCGCGGCGTTCTTTGTCCAGCGCGCGAAACGCGTCGAGATCCAACGTCGTGCCGCGCTTCTTCGCCATGTCGGCGAACACATCAAGATGTTCCCTGAAGTAACTAAGATCATGCATAGTCGAGAAAGAATAGCGTACTACGCGACGGGAATGTAGTTCGCGCCCGGTATTTCAATTCCGCGCGACTAGAATTTCGGGGTTCGCGTTATCCCAGCGTACATGACACCGTAATGGAAGTTGTTGTTCGGAAGCACCAGGGCGTGACGGATGAGCGCGGAAATGAAGGCCGGCTGCGTCCCAGGATAGTAGGGCAAAGCCGCATCTATCGTGGACCCGGCCAAATACGTCTTGCGACTTCGGAAAGAGAATCCGCCTTTCGAGACATTGCCGCACTCGACAATCTCTTCCACGCCGTCCTGCCGGATACAAGCCGTGAAGCTCACCCGCGTGCGTACGTCGCGGCGTCGATTGGCAGTCCGTGCGACCGTGGCGGTCGCCCCGGGGGGTAGCGGCTCGGCCGGCATTGCTTCTGGGACGGCGATTTCGATTCCCGCCAATCGCTGATGCCCGGTTGATGCAGGCACGGGCGAGTGCGAACGGCTCAACTCTGATTGGCTTAACTCCGATTGGCTCAACTCGAGTTCTGGCGCGCTTGCGACCGGACCCGGATCATTAGGCGGCCCGAGATTCGCAGGCGGAGCTTTTGCCGACCCGGCCGTGGCCACTTTGGCAGCACGCCGCCACTGCGTGGACATTCCACAATTCGAGCAAAATCTTAATATGAATTCCGCCAGAGCGTACACGTCCGCCTCGATTTCGCTTTGATCCACAACCTCAAGGGTCTGACATGCAATGCATTGCAGCGGAGCTTCGAAATCAACGTGCCACTTCGGTGGTGGAGGAAACTTCAACTCCCAGAAATCCAGATTAGGATCTACAAACGCAACACCATAGACGTATCCGCGAACGTCTTCCCCCATTTGGCCCACCAGGCGTATCGACGCTTCGCTGTTGCCACCCAGGAAACGCAGAATCAGCATGCCGTCGGGGGCCAGCTTGTGTTTGGAGATGACCCCGGCTCCGTGACGGCTCAACGTGACCGTCTGGGTCTCTTCCGCAAAGACACGGCCGGACGTGTCCGTGCCGATCAGCACGATGCGGATGTCTTTCGCCACTCGACCGCTGCGACGCACGGATCCCATAGGACGGCCGTGTGCAGGTGGACGGCCACAGGAGTTATCGGCCTGAAGACCGAAATTCTTGAGCGCGAGTTCGTCGACTGATTACACGGGACTTGCGTAAGAAGTTACAAGAGAACGTGCTAGCGAGACCGTGCTAGACTTCGGCTTTCGATCGGCTTTTCCGCGGCAGGAACGCCGTGCAGAAATGGGATTCGGCGATGACCAGTAGTTCAAAGATGACCGCGCCTCGCGTGGTCGTGAACCCACCGGCGGCCATGCTCGGTGCGCGAAACGCCATCCTGTGGGGTAAAGGGAAGCAGTACCACGTTACGGACTTCCCCGGACCGCTGTCGGTCAAGACCGTCGTGCGTGGATCAGCATATTGGAAGACGAACGAAGCCGACCGGCTCGTCGACGAAGGCAACTATCTGGTGCTCAACTCCGGGCAGACCTACTCAATTACAATTGATTCGCACGAAACGGTGGAAACGTTCTGCTTGTTCTTCCGGCGAGGGATCGCCGACGACGTTGGCCGTGTCGAAGCGTCGGACGCCACATCGCTGCTCGATAATCCTGTCGTTGATAAACCTGACGAGGCAATTGGCGGCATAGACTCCGGAGGCGCAATTGCCGCTGCGAAGGCTGCCCAGCCAGGATCGCGGGTCGAATTCTTCGAGACTTTGCGCGCGCACGATGACCTCGTTAGTCCGCTGATTCGACGAATGTATACCCAGCTGAAGGACAAAACCGCGAGCGATGCGTGGCTGGAGGATCAATTCCTGGAGGTCGCGGCAGGGTTGTTTCACGTTCATCGGGAAGCGGGCAAGTGCGCCGCAAGGATTACAGCGAAGAAGTCCTCGACGCGGGTCGAGATCTATCGGCGTTTGCTTCGCGGCAAGGATTATATGGACTCGTTCTCGGGAGGCCAAATCCACTTGGAAGAAGTGGCCAATGAGGCCTGTCTATCCCCGTATCACTTTCACCGGTTGTTTCGGGAAGTTTTTCGCGAGACCCCGAATCAGTATCTTCAGCGCAAGCGCCTTGCTAATGCTAGACGCCTCCTGGAGGGCGGTGAACACAGCATCACCAACGTCTGTTTGGAAGTTGGGTTCGAGAGCATCACTTCCTTCAGCGGACTTTTCCGGCGCAACTTCGGATGTTCGCCCCGCCAATACCGTTCGCGGGTGCGTGCGATTCGCTAATCGTCATTTACCGCAACCGGCGAAAAAGGGGCCGCCGTCAGGTGGGTACGTTGGTACTGGAAATCCTATGCTGCGCGTGCCTGGGAAGTACTGTAGGAAATGATACCGGCGGTCTATCGACCGCTCCGCACGCTTCCGGCAGAATCACAAAGTGATCGGAAGTGAGTTCGGCCTTCGGAGCCATTCGGATGGTTATCGGGTGTCTGCTCCTGTGCATCGTCCTGCTGCTCGCGAGCGCAGCGGAACGGCCAACTCCTCGCCTTGCGCGGGGTGACGAAGAGCCGGATTGATTTCAGACCACGTACCCTCCAGTACCCACGCCCGAGCGGCCGGTCCCCCCACCGGCCGCTCCTTTTTTTGCCTTCGGAAGCCAACCAAACCTGCGGGAAGCAGCCTCGCCAAGTCACAGGATGGAATCACATGTAGTCTCGTTCTTGAGCCGGCACAAAAAAAAGACGCAGGAGTTACCCTGCGTCCTTCTAAGATTTCAGATTCACCCGCGGGAAGCTATTTCCACCACCGAGGCCTACATCCACTTCGAGAAAATGAAAAAGGGGACTGGTGCAAGTCCCCTTTTTCGAACTGACCCCCCAAAACCAGAATCCCAGTCGAGGTTGGGTTCCGGCCACCCCGGGAAGCCAATCTTGTTTGTTGGTATGGATAGAGCAAACGGTGTGCCAGCTGCGAGATTGATTCACGAGCCGATTTAGACGCATGAAAAGATGAGACTTAACCGCCTCGGAGCGAGGTGTAACCAAATTTTCGCTCGGTCACATCTACAAAATCTCACAGGCAAACCGATGTTACATCCAATCTTTGGGAGACTAGCCGATTGGATCCCTCCTGCAGCTGCATCTGGCGACCCCTTTAATCCGCCAGCCCGAAAGTTGCTAGACACCGATGGAGGAGCGTAGCGCGTCGGCTACGGACTGGCTGAAGCGCTGGACGTCGGCTTGGTGCTCGGCTTCGACCATGACGCGGGCGAGGGGCTCCGTGCCGGAATAGCGGAGGACGATGCGGCCGTTGTCGCCCAGAGCGGACTCGGCATCGGCGAGGGCTCGCGCCACCTCCGGGAGCGTTTCCATGGGCGGCTTGGAGCGAACCTTCACATTGACGATGACTTGCGGGTAGTCCTTCAGGCCGGTTACCAGTGATTCCAGGCGGCCGTGGAGGGAAACCAGCGATGCAATTTTGACGGCGGTCAGCAGGCCGTCGCCTGCCGGTGAATCGTCTAGAAAAATGACGTGGCCGGACTGCTCGCCGCCCAAGACGTTACCGCTGCGAAGCATTTCCTCGAGGACGTAACGATCGCCAACCGAGGTGCGGCCCAGTTCGATACCTTCGCCGGCGAGCACCCGTTCGAGTCCTAGATTGGACATGGACGTGGCCACGACGCGACCACCCTTCAATTTCCCCTGGGCTTTCAGATAACGCGCGACGGCCAGGAGCACTCCGTCACCGTTTACGATTCGTCCGGTACCGCAGACAAAGAGGGCACGGTCCGCATCGCCGTCAAACGCAACGCCGAGCGCGACTTGTTCTTCGCGAACCCGCTTTTGCAAACCCTCGAGATAGAGCGACCCGCAGCCCGCGTTGATGTTGCGGCCATCCGGCGAAGCGCCCATGGCTACGACTTCCGCTCCCAGCGAACGGAATAATTCCGGGCCAAGCTTGTAAGCGGCGCCATTTGCGCAGTCCAGCAGGATTCGGAAGCCGGAAAATTTGGCGCCAGGAATCACGCGGCTGCGCAGAAACGTCAGGTATTCGGCGTCGAGCGTGTCGTCGGCGGTGAGGGATAGCGGATTCTTGGGCGGAGCTTCCGCTCGATGCTTGAGGATGTCTTGTTCCAGCAATTCTTCGACGGAATCCGGAAATTTCATTCCGGCGCTGGAAAACAATTTCACGCCATTGTCGTGAAACGGATTGTGCGATGCGGAGATAACCACGCCGGCTTGGAAACCTTTTTGGCGTACCAGGCAAGCAACGCCGGGCGTAGTGATTACGCCGGCAAACGCCGTGGAAGTCCCGGCGGCGCGAAGTCCTGCAGCCAGCAGCGCGGCGATGTGCGGACCCGATTCGCGCGTATCCATCCCGATGAGGACACGAGCGGCAGGATGCTGAAGCGCCAGGTAGCCGCCGAGCGCGCGGCCGGTGGCGTACAGAGTGGCGTCGTCGAGAGGTGCTTTGCCGGGTTCGCCGCGAATTCCGTCGGTGCCGAAGAGTTCTTTCGCCATGCGATGAAGATCCTGGTGGAGCTTTGTCGAGCTTAGCACAGCGCGAAATTGCGACTCAGAAGACGGGTACCGCAACGTTCCTTCCGTAAACGTAAGTGACTAGACACAAATTCACACCTCTATTGAAGACCGAGTGCGTTCACCGAAATCAATGCTTGCGACTTGGATAGGCGCTTGCACAGATGTGTTACCGTGTTTGGCACGGAGTCCTTTGTGTCGGCAACAGAAACGCCACCAACACCCGCGATCGTCCGGATCAGCGGGTCTAATTTCAGTATGCGCGTGATCGCTGGCGCGATCATCTTGTTGTTCTGCTACTACGCTCAAGGCGTGGTGATTACGCTGCTCCTTTCCATTTTATTGGCGTACTTTCTGGATCCCGCCGTCGAACTCCTCGAACGAACCGGTCTGCCGCGAACTGGCGGCGCCATGGTGATGGTGCTCATTCTGATCATGGTGTTGGTCATGGTGGGCTATGGGCTTGGGAGCAGGATGGCTGATTTTGCCGAGAATTGGCCCAAGTATGGAAGCGTACTGCGTGGCGCGGCAGACACGGTGGAAGGAAAAATCAACGGAATCGAGGGGCGCGCAGCACCCGGCACCGACGCGGGAAGTCAACCCGGAGAAATTCGCCGGCTCGAACCTGGTTTAGTGCGCACGATGATCCTCCGGGGAGCAGGATCGCTTTACGCCATATTTCTGGAAATCACGTTCGTGCCGTTTTTGGTGTTCTTCATGCTGGCGGGAAAGCGCGAAGTTTGGCACGGGACGCTGCAATTGTTTCCGGTGACTCGCCGCACGCAAGTGAAAGAAACCTTAGAAGATCTGCGTGAAGTCCTGCGCGATTACCTAGCGGGAATGAGTATCGTCGCGGGCATGGTGATTGCGGCCAGCAGTTTGTTTTTTTGGATGATGGACATCGATTACCCAATCCTGACGGGCATCGCTTCCGGTCTACTCAACATGGTGCCTTATATCGGAGCGGTGATGGCCTGGTTTCCTGCGTTCGTCATCGCTCTGGCGAAATTCAAGACCATTAGTTCGTTCGTGCTGATTGCCGGAGTGCTAACGACAATTCACGTGATCGCGGCAAATTTCATCGCGCCGGCACTGGTGGGGCGTCGCGTGCGGCTGAACGCCGTGGCGATTACCGTTGCGCTGTTGTTCTGGGGTTGGGTTTGGGGCGGCATGGGGTTGTTGCTGGCGATTCCGATCACCGCGACGTTGCGCGTGATTTGCGACCACACCGAATCCTGGCGGCCCATCGGGCGCTGGCTAAGCGCATAAACAGGCACCTGAAACTGAAGCTGCTCCGTTCGCGTCTTTCCTTCCGTCGACATTTCATCGGACAATCCATTTGAGGCCAATTATGAGATCTCGTGCCGATATATTCGGGAGCTTCGCGGCTCCGTCTGCAACCGTTCTGGCGATACTCTCTGTGTCCGTGCTCGCAACGCTGTTCGCGGTGCCGTCGGCTCGTGCGTGGGGCTGCAAAGGCCACCAGACCGTGGCATTGATCGCGGAAAAACATTTGACGCCCGAGGCTAAGGAGCTCGTTTTCAGTTTATTGAGCGCGAATTCCATTGATCCCCAAGTGAAACGCTATTGCGGTACCGCCGTCAGCGATCCCATGGGCGACGTTTCCACCTGGGCCGACGATGTTCGAGCGGAACGAAAGAATGGACCCTGGCACTACATCGACATTCCACGCGGGGCGGCGCGGGGTCCTATTGAGGGCTTCTGCGGCAAAGAGGGCTGTGTTGTCAGCGCGCTTGCGGAACAAGTCGCGATCTTGAAGGATAAAAGCGCGAGCAGCGCAAAGCGCGCCGACGCCATTCGCTATATCATTCACTTCGTTGGGGATCTCCACCAGCCCTTGCACTCGACAACGAATTCCGACCAAGGCGGAAATTGTGTACCCCTGAAGTATTTTCGGCGGCAGCCTCATGAGCGCGGTCACGGTTATTCACCCAACCTTCACTCCGTTTGGGATTCCGCGATCCTCGAACGCGATTCGGAGGGCGCGGATCCAGCGGAATACGCGGAGATGCTGGAATCAACCTTCAGTGGAGCCATCGAGGGATGGCAAAAGGCTGGGATCCACGTCGATGAGTGGGTGTGGGAGAGCCACGAACTTGCTGAGGCGAATGTTTACGGCGGGCTTACACCAAAAGTCGCCATCGAACCCAATGCGCCAGTGCGTAGCTGCGCCGACGACAACAATATTGGCGAACGGCTGCTGCATCAACACCTTACGGCTGGCGAAGCGTATCAAGAGGAGGCCGCGCCCGTGGTTGAGCGGAGAGTTGCGCAGGCTGGCGTGCGCCTCGCGATGATCCTGAATGATGCGGCGAGGGCCACACCTTAGCCTCTCGGCTCCCTGAGATTTAATTAACGTCTCCTCGAATGCACCCCGTTAGTGACTTGGAGAGGTTTTAGACTCGGCGCCGAGAGACTTTATATAGGCGACCAACTGCCAACGCTGCGGCTCAGGCAGTTTGGACCAGACAGGCATTCCGTGCCAGACGATACCGTTGGTCAGGACCCAGAAGATCGCTCCGGGCGGAGCATCCTGCACTTCCGAGTCGTGAAGGCTAGGGGCTCGGCGCGTACCTTCTGCGGCTTGGCCATGACATTCGGCGCAGTGCACGCCGAAAAGTTTTTTTCCCGTGGCGACGGCGTCGGGATCATGTTCCAACGGGTTTTGTCTCCCGCGAGCTTTCTGAGGAGCTTTGTCTAGCTCGCTATCGCCGGAAGCCTTTTGTTTGGCGGTCTTTGCAGTAACCGGTCCCGCGTCCGGATCTCCTTGCTGGGAGTAGCCGATCGAAACAAACACAAGCATTACCGATGCGCAAAGGGCTGACACCCAAACCCGGTTGGAACTTCTCATCGGCGACCCCCAAATAGGTGGCCCACAAAGTCGCCGAAGCCGGAGAACTCTCGCGAGAGCCCCCAGCGGAGAAGCAGGCGGTGGCTGTTGTCGTTGAGGCCAAAGCCCGGGGAGATGCGGATGGTCCAACCTGACGGCAGGTTCCATGCGGCTACCGGTGCAAGGTAGTGGGATGTGTCCTTCAGGCCGAAGCTGTGGCGGTCTCCGAGACCCCCATAGAGCTCTGCTCCGACGATGAAGTTCTCCGCGCAGAAATTGCAGCGTTTGGGAATGGCTTTCAGCTTCAGAGGGTGGCTGGCACCCAGGGCGTAGCCAAATTCCCAAGGCTCGTTTGCGAGGTTTTTAGCCGCAAGAGTGTTTTCAACGAAGTTCCAGCCCTTGTAGGTGCTGGATAGCAGCAACTTGAATTCTAGCTCCTGTTTATGTTCCTGCCGAGCCAACGCGTTGGAATCCGCGGTGTCCCCTTCTCCGTCGTGGCCTTCGATTTCCTTCAGGATCTTGTCGGCGCCGCTTATGTGTTCGTACTCCACATAGATAACAGGATTGATGAAGTGTTCGTGTTTTAGCGGGCGGAAACGATTCTCCCAGCGGAACCCGGTAAGGAGAGTGCTGTCGTGGAAGGTTGTCTGGCCGTCCACATAGAACTCTGTGGTCCACCAGGCAGTGGCGCCGTATTCGAACTCCATCCAAAAGGAATGGAAGTCATTGCCGGCGCGCTGAGTACCGAAAGTAGAGAAGTATTCGACCTCCAGGCTGCCAGGCTCCTCCATATAGTGGTCGTAGGCGACGATATAAGGGTTCTCCTGCGCGACGACACGTACCGGGATCAAGGAAGGGAGCATTGCGATGACGAACAGAATCAGACCAGACCGAACGTGCACGGTATCTCCTTGCAAGTGATTTGCAACTAAGCGATATCAGACTAAACGAGTCGGATATCAATTGCAACCACGTTGCAAGTAATTCACTCGCCCCCTACGTTCGGTTCTAGACTGTGCGCGAGGTGCTGCCCGCAAAATCACTAAGTTCTTTTCGCCCTTTCTCAGTGAATCCTGGTTATTGAATACGCTGCGTGCGACGCCATTTTTGGCTCCCAAATCAACATTGTTTGTTAGACTGATTCGAGCGCGAGACCCCTTCTCGCTGCTAACTTGCCCGACTGGGTTCGACCCTCTTGCCCTCGGGAAACAACCGCTGTTCAGCGCGAACGCCTTTCCGTTCGGAAAGTCTGCCAGGTAAAACATGGCGTTATGTGTGCCGAGCGAGCACTTGCTCGCTGCGATTCTGTCCTCAACCGATGATGGGCTGCTCAGTTTCGGGCTCGATGGGACCGTACAGAATTGGAGCCGGGGCGCGGAAATCTTGTATGGCTTTAGTAACTCCGAAATCGTAGGACAGCCCCTGGGCCGGCTGCTGCCCTCAAACCAAGCGCCTGGTTTTGAAGGCTTGCTTCATGCGGCGATTCAGGGTGAGTTTCCGCAATGCGAGCGTGCCATGAGGCTGCGCAAAGATGGATCGTCCATTCTCGTGGCAGTCACCCGCGTACCGATTCGTAGCGAGCATGGCGAGATTGTTGGGGTCGTGGAGCGCGGGAAGGCGCTGACGGCGGGCTCGACCGAAACCCTCAGCGAAGGGCAGCTCAAGCAGACCATCGAGCAAATGCCCATGGCGCTGTGGACTACAGACCTGAACTTGCGCCTGACGTCGTGCCTGGGCGCCGGATTGCGCAGCGGAAAGAATCGGAACGAAGAGCTGCTGGGAAAATCGGTCAACGAATTTCTGAAATGCCAGGATCCGCACACAACGCCGATAGCCCAACACTACGAGGCTCTCCGGGGTGTAGCGTCGCAATTCGAATTCAAAAGGAATAATCGCGTGCTGGAATTGCATCTGGAGCCGCTGCGATCCCCGTCCGGGGAAATCATAGGATGCGTCGGGGCGGGACTGGACATTACGGAGCGCAAGAAGACAGAAGAGAAGATGCGCTACCAGGCCACTCACGACGCCCTGACAGGATTGTCGAACTATCGAGAATTTCTGGATTCGTTGGAGCAGGAAGTTCGCCGTAGTCAGCGGAACAACCGGTCGTTTGCCGTCTTGCTGCTGGACTTGGACGCCTTGAAATCGATCAACGACCGCCTGGGACACTTAGGCGGGAATCGTGCGCTGAAACGGTTGTCCGAAGTAATGAAAGAGCAGTGCCGATCTACTGACTTGGCGGCCCGGTACGGCGGCGACGAGTTTGCCGTCCTGTTGATCGACGCCGACCCGGGAATGGCGCGCCAGATCGCCGGGCGCGTGCAGAGCGCCTTGCAAGCTGGCCGGGAACAGCCGCCGTTAAGCGTGAGCATTGGCATCAGCGTCTTCCCGGATGACGGACGGACGGCTCAGGAGCTTCTGGAGGCAGCGGACCGGGAGCTTTACCAGCGCAAGCGAACATCGCGCAGCCGAGTTGTTTCGGCACGGTCTCGCTAAGTCCAACATCGCGGAAGCACTGTGCCGCATTGACATGCATGGTAGAACGCGGGATCCTTGCGTCGTTTTCCACGTCAGATTCCTAAGGCAATCACCGTGAAATCAACGCAACTCGTCCTGACGCTGCTGGATGAGGCCTACGAAAAACCGACCTGGCACGGACCCAATCTGAAGCAAGCAATACGTGGAGTAAGTGCCAAGCAGGCGGCTTGGCGTCCTAACGCGGGGCGCCACAATATCTGGGAGGAAACTGTGCATGCCGCTTATTGGAAGTATGCCGTGCGAAGGCGCATTGAGGGCGGGAAGCGCGGTTCGTTTGCGCTGAAGGGCAGCAATTTTTTTGCTCGGCCTGAAACGGGGAAAGGGAATGAATCGGCGTGGCGAGCCGACAAAGAATTGCTCGAACGGGAACATCGCGCGCTGCGCGCTGCGATCGCCAAGGTGCTGCCGACTCCACGCGGCGCGAAACTACTGCGGCAGTTATACGGAGTGGCGTTTCATGACATTTATCATGCGGGACAAATACGCCTGTTGCGGAGGTTGATGAACGCCCGCAGATGCCTTTAGCAGCCTGCGGAAAAAATCGAAAAATGTGTC
>Ga0137403_10004374_pt1 | contig 16645 bp, 17 predicted proteins | sample CZOMad2_1_16fung_FD_122057 | JGI IMG/M metagenome (GOLD analysis project Ga0137403, IMG submission 122057) | Vadose zone soil fungal communities from Angelo Coast Range Reserve, California, USA - CZOMad2_1_16fungal (Hybrid Assembly) | ecosystem: Environmental > Terrestrial > Soil > Vadose zone...
CAGGGAAGTCAAGACAAAGGTTGGTTACGACCCTCGGTCCAAATAAAGTGGAAGGCTAGGAATTGCGTCAGTAACCGTCGGTTTGAGCGAGAATGTCGCGTGTGATGCGGCTGCGAAGAAGGAGGCGTGTGCCGGGATATTGCTCGGCGAGAGCCGGGAGGCGTTCACGAGCGGTATTGAGATCGCGAGTGCTTTCGATACGGAGATTTCTGCCGTCAGCGTCTTCGATCAGGATGTCAAAGCGAAATTCACCCGGGGCGGGATTCGTACGCGCCATAAACAATTACTCTCCCGCTAGATAGTGATGGGAAAGATAAAAACGTTTCATAGAGGAACAGGCAGAAGGGGAATTGGTAACATGGGGGCTAGATGAGAGCGTTCTTGATTGTGAGCTGTTTGGCGGGAATCGTAATTCCCTACTGGTTTGCGCTGCCGTTTTTCCTGATTCATGGAGCAAATTTCAGCCTCTTTTTTGAGGAGGCCTTCGGGACACGGATTTCCAGTTTTTTCGCGGCGGATTTGATTGTGGCGTCAGTGATTTTTCTGGTGTGGTCGTGGAAGGATGCGCGCGAGCGCGGGATTTCCGGTTGGTGGGTCGTGTTGCTGTCGAATTTGGTGGTGGGATTGTCGCTGGCGCTGCCCTTGTATTTGTTGAAACGGATGGGCGGAGCAGAAGATGCAAACGGAAAGATCGGCGGCTAAAACAACACTGCGAATGATGCGATTCAGAAAACTCCTGTCGCTCCGGAAACGGTGATTCGTTTTTGGACTGGCTTACACGACTTCTGATAGGCTGCAGCTCGGACTTGGGTTGCGAGTGCGGCAGGCGCGCGAGATGGTCGGCATTTTGGTTCACGGCGACAACCATTTCATTTTGAGCGGGGCGGAGCCGTCGGAAGCCGAGGCGATTGCGATGGCGCGGCATTTTTCCCTGGTGAAGATTGGAGAGCCGGTTTCGAACGCGTTTGAGAAGTGGGAGATTCGCAACAAAGAGTTCCGCGAAAATCTGGAATGGGCGGTGGTGGTTCCCGGGGACGCGGAAGTGTCGCGCGGCGTATCGCAATTGCTCGGGGAGCTAGCGCAGCGCGGAGTGATCATTCGCGCTTGCGGCGAGGGCTGCTGGTAGTTTTGAACTTACGAAGCGGCGGTCGGCAAAAATACCCAAGACAAAATGGAAGGGATGTATAGAATGGCGGGGCGTGTGAGGAGCGGGCAAATGCTGCAAACGTTTACAGGCGGAGGGTGGTAATGAAATCGCGCAGAGAGTTTGTGAAGACGGCAGCCGTGGCGGGAGCAGGACTCGCGGCAAATCTTGGACTGGCACGAAAAGCCTGGTCGCAAGGCACGAATTCGGCGACAGCGCGGATCTATCTGGATACGCGACGGACAATTGGCACGGTGGACCGGAACATTTTTGGATCGTTCCTGGAGCACCTGGGACGCGCGATTTACGAAGGGATTTACGAGCCGGGTTCGAAGCTGTCGGACGCGAACGGATTTCGGACGGACGTGGCGAATGAAATCAAAACGATGGGTGTGCCGATTGTGCGCTATCCGGGCGGAAACTTTGTGTCGGGATATCACTGGCTCGATGGCGTGGGGCCCAAGGAGAAACGGCCGCGGATGGTGGAGAAGGCGTGGAATTCCATCGAGACGAATCAATTCGGATTGAATGAATTCATGGCGTGGTGCAAGACGGCCGGCACGGCGCCGCTGATGGGAATGAATTTTGGGACAGGGACAGCGGAGCAGGCGGCGGCGCTGCTGGAATATTGCAACGCGGAACGCGGAACGAAATGGAGCGACCTGCGGCGCGAGCATGGCGTGGAGAAACCGTACAACGTGAAGCATTGGTGCCTGGGAAATGAAATGGACGGGCCATGGCAGATCGGGCATATGACGGCGACGCAGTACGGACAAATTGCCGCGGATGCCGGACGACAGATGCGGGCGGTGGACGCGAGCGTGAAGCTGATTGCATGCGGATCAAGCACGACTTTCATGCCGACGTATCTGGAGTGGGATCGCGAAGTGCTGGAGCAGTGTTACGAATACGTGGATGCAATTTCGCTGCACCGCTATTACGGAAACAACGCGCGTGAGACGGGCAGCGACAGCACGAAGTACATGGCGCTGAATCTGGCGATGGAACGGCAGATCGAGGATATCGAAGCGGTGTGCGATTACGTGCAGGGGCGGAAGCGCTCGCAAAAGAAATTGTGGCTGTCGTTTGACGAGTGGAATGTATGGTACCGGGAGACGTCCGGAGACGGGCACAAACAAGCGGCACCGCATCTGCTGGAGGAAATCTACAACCTGGAAGACGCGCTGCTGGTGGGCGGATTAATCAATGCTTTGGTGCGTCATTCGGACCGCGTGAAGATGGCGTGCCTGGCGCAACTGGTGAACGTGATTGCGCCGATCATGACGAACGAGTCCGGACTCTACCGGCAGACGATTTTTTATCCGCACGCATGGGCGTTGCAGTACGCGCGCGGCGCGGCGTTGCAGCAGTTAGTGGAATCGCCGACGTATGAAGTTGTGGGAATGGGGGCGGTGCCGTACGTGGATGCGGCGGCGACGTTCGACAAGGAGAGCGGAAAGACGGCGCTCTTCGTGTTCAATCGAGATTTGGCAAAGGCGCACGAAGTGGAAGTGATGTGGGAAGACTCGGCACCGGCGCGAGTGGCGGAAGCGATGGTGCTGACCGGCGACGATTTGAAGGCGTTCAACAGTTTTGAAGCGCCAAAGCGGGTTGCGCCGCGTGCTTTGGAGAAGCCGGCGGTGAGCAATGGAAAAATGAAGTTTGAGGCGCCGGCGCGTTCGTATTCGATGATTCAGTTGACGGCGTGAAGTGGGCCGCAGCCGAGAGCACGCGTCCGAGTCTCTCCACCGATTAAGAAGGCGCGGCGACGCGTCAATCGAAGAGGGCACGATATATCGTGCCCCTACTTTTCGAAAAGCATAGCGTGCTTGATGCCTTAGTGAGGCCATTTGTCGGGGGGAAGAGCGGCACGGATGCTGGCGATATTTTGGAAGCCGTCTTTTATGACGGTGGAATTGACGTTTAGCTTGTTCACGGCGACGACGGGACCAAAGATTGCCGGAACCGCGCGTTTGCCGTTGGAGATTGAGCCCGAAGATTTCGGCTGCTGGCCGTTGGCAAGAGAGACGGCGGCTTCCGCCGCCTGCGAAGCAAGCGAGGCGAGCGGCTTATAAACGGTCATCGTCTGCGTATCTTTTAAGATTCGAATGATGGCGGCGAGGTCGGCGTCCTGTCCGGAGACGGCGACTTTGCCATCGAGTTTATTTTCTTCGAGCGCTTGCACGGCGCCGCCTGCGGTTCCGTCATTGGAAGCGACAATCGCCGCGATTTGGCCGTGATTTTTTTCGATGACGTCCGTGATGCGCGTGTAGGCTTCGAGCGGTTTCCAATCCGGGCACCAGACCTCCGCGACGATTTTGATGTCACCGCTGTCAACGAAGGGTTTGAGCGCTTTCTTCTGCCCTTCAAGCATGAAGTGGGCATTGCTGTCCGTTGGCGCACCTTCGAGCAGAACGTAGTTCCCTTTTGGTGCGACGGCAGTGAGAGCTTTAGCTTGCAGTTCTCCGATTCCGACGGTGTCAACACCAACGAAGAAGTCGATTTCGCTGTTGGGAATCATGCGGTCATAGGCGATGATCGGCACGCCCTTGGATTTGGCGAGTGCGACGATGCGAACGGCTTTCTCCGTGTCGTGCGGAACGATCACGAGAGCCTTGACGTGCTGGTCGATCATTTTTTTGGCTTGCTTGAACTGGAGATCGTCATTGCCGTCGGCGTCGCCAAGTTCGACGCTCGCGCCGAGTTCTTCAGCGCGCTTCTTGAACGAATCGAAGTCCGTCTGCCAGCGCTCGACTTTGAGCGAGTCGAGGAGAAAGCCGATTTTGGGCTTGTCTTGTGAACCCTGGGCGGAACTCCGCGCAGGAAAAAGGCAAGGGCTAGAGAGTAGGAGCAAAGCAACATACAGCCGGACCCTGGGAGAGGGAGTCATTGGCGCCTCCTGCCAAGATTGAATGTGAACAAACTTTAACATTCAACAACTGAGCCGAATAGTGGGCACAAGGTCAGTGGTGCGCAAAAGGGGATTGATTCGCTGGCCAAATGGCGAAGGACTACGAGAGTCCTGGGCAGGTAGGTGATCGATCGAAGAGAGATTCCTCGACTGCGCGGCCCAGCGCGCAAAATCCGCACGCAAGAAAATACTGGGCCGCTCCGCTCGGAATGACAAGTTATTTGTGGTCGGGAAGAAAACGACAGCCGACTCGATTATTTTTCGAAGTGGCGGGAGTAGGTGGCCATGTCTTTGTCGCCACGGCCGGAGAGATTGAGGATGACGAGGTCGTCTTTGGAGAAGCGCGGGGCGCGTTCGATTAGGCCGGCGATGGCGTGAGCGGATTCGAGCGCGGGGATGATGCCCTCGATGCGGGCGAGAGTGCGGGCGGCGTCGAGCGCGGCGGCGTCGGTTACGGCGGAATATTCGGCGCGGTGCTGATCGGCGAGCCAGGCGTGCTCGGGACCGATGGCAGGATAGTCGAGACCGGCTGAGACGGAATGCGTTGTGGCGATTTGGCCGTCTTCGGTTTGCAGGACGTAAGTGTACGTGCCCTGCAGGACGCCGGGGCGTGCGCCGGTGAAACCTTGCGCGGCGGCGAGGCGTGCGGCGTGTTCTCCGAGGCCGTTGCCTCGGCCGCCGGCTTCGATGCCGATCATTTTCACTTTGGAATCGTTTAAGAATTCGTGGAAGAGGCCGATGGCGTTTGAACCGCCGCCAACGCAGGCCATGAGGTGCGTGGGCAGGCGCTTTTCCGCGGCGAGGATTTGCGCGCGGGCTTCGCGGCCGATGCAGGAATGGAAATCGCGAACCATCGTCGGATACGGATGCGCGCCGAGAACGGAGCCGAGGAGATAGTGCGTGGTGCGGACGTTGGTGACCCAGTCGCGCATGGCTTCGTTGATGGCGTCTTTTAGAGTGCGGCTGCCAGAGTTAACGCCGACAACTTCCGCGCCGAGCATGCGCATGCGGGAAACGTTGAGGGCCTGGCGCTCCATATCTTCGGTGCCCATGTAGACGACACATTCGAGGCCGAGATGCGCGGCGACGGTAGCGGTCGCGACGCCGTGCTGGCCCGCGCCGGTTTCCGCGATGATGCGCGGCTTCTTCATTTGGACGGCGAGGAGGCCCTGGCCGATGGCGTTGTTGATTTTGTGCGCGCCGGTGTGGAGCAGGTCTTCGCGCTTGAGGTAAATGCGCGGGCCACCGAGATGTTGCGTGAGGCGTTCGGCGAATTGCAAAGGTGTGGGACGGCCAGCGAAATTTTTTAAGAGATCGTTGAACTTTGTTTGAAAGACGGCGTCGGATTTGGCTTGTTCGTAGACGCGTTCGAGTTCGAGGAGAGGAACCATGAGCGTTTCCGGGACGTAGCGGCCGCCGTAGGGGCCGAAGCGTCCGGGGACGGAGGCGGGGATGGTGAGTTGGGAAGACATGGAAGAATTATTGTCGCATAGAGGCGCTTCTTGCACATCTAAGACAGGAGTTAATTGAATTGTCGAAAACGAGAATGGCTGTAAGAATGGCGGATTATGCGATGGACGGCCGGATTGTTGTTAGCAATGTTGTTGGCCCGGACAGCCGGGCCTGAGCAAGCACGCGTGGTTCGAACCGATTTTTGTGAAGTGCTGAGCAATGCAAAGCAATACGACGAAAAGGAAGTCACGGTTCGCGCCACATATCTCTATTGGTTCGAGACAAGCGAACTCTTTTGTCTGACCTGCCGCGACAAAGGAAAAGTCTGGATCAAATTCGACGACCTTGACGAGAAATCGGAAGCCGCGCTGCGAGCCGCACCGGAAGTGGGGGAGATCAATTTAACAGTGACGGGAACCTTTCGGACAGGTTCGACTTATGGGCACATGAACGGCTATCGTCATGAATTTGTCGCGCGAAGAGTATGGGATGTTTCAACACTCTACAGCGGCATACCAAAAATAAAGAAGGAAAGAGCCATAGAAGCGAAGTGGGCTTGTGGTGGGACGAACCCCAAGTAGTTGCCTACCTAGTTTTCTTACCAATATTTTCAAGAGCGAGGGCGCGGTTGGCGCGGGCGACTTCGGCGAAGAAGTCGCGGAGTTTGGCGGAGTCTTTGACGCCGGGGCGCGATTCGACGCCGCTGGCGACGTCGACGGCGTACGGGCGAACGGTGAGGATCGCTTCGCCGACGTTTTCGGGAGTGAGGCCGCCGGCGAGAATGATTTTGTGTTTTGCGGCGGCTCTTTGCGCGATAGACCAGTCGAACGTCTTTCCGGTACCGCCGAATTGGTCTTTTTTTGCGGCGGAATCGAGAAGGAAGTAGGACGTGCGGCGGAATCTCTTGAAATTGGACATGGAAAAACCGGGGCCGGCACGAAACGCCTTGATGACGGGCAGATCGTCCTCGAGATAGTTGAGATGCTTCGGCGTTTCGTCTCCGTGAAGCTGGACGCTGGTCAGCTGGAGCGCGTGGACAAGATACATGATGACTTCGGGCTTCCAGTTGACGAAAACGCCGACGGCTTGGGTGGTGGGAGCGAGTTTGCGGCGAATTTTCCAGGCGTCGGCGGGAGCCACGGCGCGTGGGGATTTTTCGTAAAAATTGAAGCCGAGAGCCCAGGCGCCGAGTTTTTCGGCGAGGCGGGCGTCTTGCGCGCGAGTGATACCGCAGATTTTTACGAGGGTGGTCATAGGGTGAGCGCGCTTGCAGTGAGACGCGCTGCTTGAAGCTTACGTTGAGGTCCTTCGCACATCTTCTTGGATGCGCTCAGGATGACGCGCGTTGGGAATGGTGCTCGCATTAAGAAGTTGTGGCTTAACAAAAGAGTTTAACTCCGGCCGCCGAGGAGGGCGGAGAGGGCGGCGGCGGGGTCGGTGGCGAGCATGAGGCTCGTGCCGATGAGGAAGGCGTCGAAGCCTGCATCGCGAAGCTTGAGCAGTTCGGCGTTGCTGCCGATGCCGGATTCGCTGACGGCGATGCAGTCGTCGGGAATTTTGTCGATGAGTTCGAACGAAGTCTCCGCGCGGACGTCGAGCGTTTTGAGATTGCGATTGTTGACGCCGACGATTTTTGCGCCGGCATGAAGAGCACGGTCGAGTTCAACCCCCGTATGAACTTCGACGAGCGGTTCCATCTTCAGTTCACGGCCGAGGGCCAGGAGTTCGGCGAGCTGCGCGTCGGCTAGCGCGGCGACGATGAGCAGAAAACTGTCGGCATCGTTTGCGCGCGTCTCCCAAACCTGCCACGGATCGAAAATGAAATCTTTGCGCAGGACGGGAATCTGTATGGATTTGCGGGCGTCGCGGAGATTTTTCAGCGTGCCGCGGAAAAATTCTCCTTCCGTGAGGACGGAGAGCGCGGCGGCTCCGGCGGATTCGAGAGAAGTAGCAAGAGCAACGGGATCGAATGGTTCGCGAAGGACTCCGCGCGAGGGAGACGCAGGCTTTAGTTCAGCCAAGACGTTGAGGCCAGGACGCGTGAGCGCCGCGGAAAAGTCGCGCAGAGGCGTGGCGGCAGCGACGCCGTACTTGAGCGCCGTTTCTGGCAAGACCTGTTTGCGGTGTTCAACTTCGGCGCGACGCGCTTCGAGAATGCGGTCGAGGACGGTGCCAGTGGGAACAGGTGTGTGCATGAGTGTGAGTTATCATGCTAAGGAGTGGCGCAACGAGAGTCAAACACGACGGAAGTCGTCAGTCATCAGTTGTCAGTCGTCAGTTTTCGGAGAGAAAAAACTTAGGGCAGGACGATGGCCAAATACAGCGAAGAGTTCGGGAGATTGCTGGAGGGGATTGCGAACGAGGCGGACGCGATTGCGCTGAAATATTTTCGGACAGCGGATCTGCAGATTGAACAGAAGCGCGATGGATCGCGCGTGACGCAGGCGGACAAGAAGGTAGAGGCGATGGCGCGAGAGCGCGTGGCGGCGAGTGGCTTGCCGTTGGATGTGCTCGGCGAAGAGATGGGCGGGAGCGGCGCGAATGCGCCGGCCGGCGCGCGAGCGCGGTTGATTATCGATCCGATTGACGGGACCGAAGAGTTTTCGCGGGGAATTCCAACGTTCGGCACATTGATGGGAATCGAGAAGGATGGAGAAATTGTCGCCGCGTTTGTCAGTGCGCCGGGTTTGCACTCGCGGTGGTGGGCGTACAAAGGCGAAGGCGCGTATCGCGACGGCATGCGGCTGCACGTTTCGGATACGGCGACGCTGGCGAAATCCATGGTGTTCAGCACAGGGACGGGGCCGAGCAAGGATTCGGTGGACCAGGCGCGGATCCGAAAATATCTCGACGGCGCAAGGAACAGCCGTTCGTTCGGCGGATTCTGGCAGCACATGCTTGTGGCGGAGGGTGCGGTGGAAGCTGCACTGGACTGGACATCGAAGCCCTGGGATTTGGCGCCGCTGATCTTAATTGTGGAAGAGGCAGGCGGGAGATCGACGACGATCGGCGGCAAACGAACAATTTATGAAGGAAGTCTGTTGAGCACGAACGGAGAGATTCACGACGAAGTGTTAAAGCTGTTGCAGTGAAGGAAGAGATGTTTGTAGTGGAGCGAGTCTACTGCAGGAGTTACCCATGGACGTTCGAACGCAAGCTGCAAAAGCGGAACAATTCCGAAAGTTGCATCACGGGCCGAAGATGCTGCTGCTGCCGAACGCGTGGGACGTGGCGAGCGCGCGCATTCTGGAAGAGGCCGGCCATCCGGCGATTGCAACGACGAGCGCTGGCATTGCGTATTCACTTGGGTACGCGGATGGAGAGCGGATTTCGCGCGAGGAAATGCTGTCCATGGTGGCGCGAATTGCGCGCGCCGTGCGCGTGCCGGTGACTGCCGATCTGGAAGCGGGATATGGCACGACTCCCGAAGCAATCGCGGATACGGTGAAGGCCGCGATTCAAGCGGGTGCGATTGGAATGAATCTCGAAGATCTGGCTGGCGAAGAATCGCTCGTTGAGCTGCCCATGCAGATTGAAAAAATCCGCTCGGTTCGAGAAGCGGCCACGGCGGCCGGCGTGCCCTTCGTGTTGAATGCAAGAACCGATGTATACCTGGCGGCGATTGGCCCGGAGGAAACGCGGTTCGAACGGACGGCCGAGCGGCTGCGAGCGTACGTCAAAGCCGGCGCCGACTGCGTTTTCGCGCCGGGCCTGACCGACAGAACGACCATTGCAAAGCTCGTGAAGGCAGTTGAAGCGCCGCTGAATATTTTGGCCGTGCCCGCGTGCCCGCCGATGGTGGAACTGGAAAAGGCTGGCGTGGCGCGAGTGAGTACCGGCTCAGGCATCATGCGCGCTGCGATGGGATTGGTGCAGCGCGTTGCGAAAGAAATAATGGTTGAGCGTTCGTGCGATTCCATGTTTACGGGCGCAACGCCGTACATCGACCTGAAGCGAATGATGCTGCGACAGAGTTCCGCTGCGAATGGGTGAGCCTGCGACTTCCCTGCGCGTTTTGAATGAAGAAATTGTGGCGTGCCGGAAGTGCGCGCGGCTGGTGAAGTATCGCGAAGAAGTGGCGCGCGTGAAGCGGCGGATGTTTCGCGAATGGGAATACTGGGGCAAAGCTGTGCCGGGATTTGGCGATCCGCGGGCGCAGCTTTTTATTTTAGGGCTGGCGCCGGCGGCGCACGGTGCAAATCGCACCGGGCGTGTATTCACTGGCGATCGCAGCGGGGATTTTCTGTACGCGGCGCTGCACAAGGCGGGATTTGCGAATCAGCCTGCTTCTCTTCACCGCGGTGACGGGTTGAAGCTGAGCAACGCATACATCGCGGCTGCCGTGCGGTGCGCGCCGCCGGCAAATAAGCCGGAGCTTTCGGAGATTCTAAATTGCCGGCCATATTTGGAAAAAGAGCTGGAGATTTTGCGGCCGCGCGTAGTGTTGGCGCTGGGAAAAATCGCCTGGGACGCGTATCTGGAAGTTTTGAAGCAGGAAGGCAAGATTGCGTCGCGTACGAAATTCCTTTTTAGACACGGAGCGGAAGTGAGGCCGGTCAACGATGGGCCGCTCCTCGTCGGTGTCTATCACCCGAGCCAGCAGAATACGCAGACAGGCAAAGTTACGGCGGTGATGTACGCGACGGTGCTGAAGCGAGTTGGGAAAATTCTGATGGACGGTCGGGTTTCCGATCGGGCGAAGGCGGACGCACGCTGAAGCGTACGCTACTGGCGGCTTTGGCTGGCGCGGGTGGTGGTCTTGGGCGACAGTTGCGGAACCCTTCTCCGAGTGACCGAAATATCCTCTTTGTAAGCCTTCAGAATTAAAGGAGTTAAGCGGCTGCCGGAAATGGCCGACGGCGGCTGGCGTGCTTTCTCTTTCGGTGACGGGGAGAAGGAACAGACCAATGAAAGCACTCGGAAAACTGTTTTTGATGGGAATTGCAATGGGAGTGACGGGCATGAGCGCGAGGGCACAGGCCCAACAACCGGAAGACGACAGGCCACCGGTTGTATCGCGCGACACGATGGGCGGAACCGCGCCTACGCCTGGACCAGCGACGGCGCCAAGCCAGCCAGCGGACGGTTCGCGGCATGGACTGCCGCTGGAAGCATTCGCCGTTGTTCCCGGCACCCGCGTTTTGGTGCGGCTCGAAGATGAATTGAGCACCGGCGATTGCAAAAACAATTTCAAATTCAAGGCGCGCACGATGGAGCCGCTGGAGGCTGGTAGTGGATTTTATTTACCGAGCGGCGCGGAGATTAGCGCGCACGTGAGCCGCGTGGAGCCAGCCAACATCACCGGACATGCAAAGCTCTGGCTGGTGTTCGACGAAATTAAAACGCGATTTGGCGTGTTGCCGCTGGTGGCGGACGTAGTGAGCGTGCCAGGAGATCACAGCGTAAAGAACGGACCGGGAACGGAAGGCATGATCGAAGGTAAAAAGAGTACGCAGCAAGCAGCAGGAGAAGCGGCAGCGGAAGGGGCAGCGATGGGCGCGGTGCGGGGCGTGAAAGACAAAAATGCCAAGGAAGCCGTTACGAGGGCGGCGGAATCGGCACTGGCCGCGTATCTAATGGAAAGTGGACGCGGACACGAGATCGTGTTGCCCAAGGGAGCAAAGCTGGAACTGGAATTAGAGCGCGCGCTGTATCTGGTCAAAGAATGACCGATTTTTTTTCCAATACAATTGTTTCCGCAATCCTCTTGTGCGCGTTCGGCCTAAACGTCGGCGCACCGCAAGCTCCGACGAAGCGGCCGGCGATATTGGTTGAAGTGCAGGCATTGGAAAAATGCGTCGGGCTGGATTGCCCGCCGTGGCATGTACCGGAGGATATCGGTTTTTGCTTCGAGTCAGACGGTAATTTCTATACCGGAATTTACCGACCCGCACCGTTTCCCTGGGCCACGAAGGGAGAGAGACTCAGAGCGCTCAAGGACAAATCGGTGACAATCGAGCTTAAGGCGAAAACAATATGGGTTTCGGCTCCGAAACTGCGCCTAAGTCTGAAGAGGGTTCACCACGCTTCCTTGTTTCGCCTAGCGAACTGCGCTGATAACTGAAGTCTTCGGCATGGCGGCCATCCAGACTCGTCGAGGGCATATCCAAAAACAGCATCCAAGTGTTCTCCTTTGGCCAAAATCTGCCAGAATAAGAGAGACAGCCCAGGAAGAGGGTCGTGGCATGACCGAGGACAAAAAGGCGGCGGTGCGCGCGGTGGAAACCGGCGAGCGCAAGGACCGTGTACTGATCGTTGAAGACGAAGAGAATGCGCGCAAGGGGTACGAGCAGCTTCTGCAACGCTGGGGCTGCGAGGTGCTCGGCGTGGGCACAGCGGAAGACGCGCTGGCGAAATTCGGCGGCTTTCAGCCGGATGCATTGATTGCGGACGTGGAATTGCCCGGCATGAACGGGCTCGACTTGTTGACGCAGTTGGGGCCGGATCTGACGGATGTTCCCGCCGTAATCATCACCGGAAAAGGCAGCGAAGAGCGCGCGGTGGCGGCGATCGAGGCCGGCGCGTTCTGGTACATCGAAAAGCCGCTGAAAGGGCCCGTGTTGCATGCCTTGCTGGATCGCGCCTTGAGTAAGGCGCGCGATGCGCGGCAACTTGCCGTGTTGCAGCGGCAACTGCGCGAGTCCGGACGGCTGGGCGACCTCGTCGGCGGTTCGAAGCCGATGCAGGACGTGATGCGAATCGTGGAGATGGCTGCGCCGAGTTCCGCGTCGGTGCTGATTACGGGCGAGACGGGCTCGGGAAAAGAAATTGTGGCGCGGACGCTGCACAAGCTTTCGCCGCGCGCGGGCGGACCGTTCGTGCCAATCAACTGTTCGGCGATTCCCGAAAGCTTGATGGAGAGCGAAATTTTCGGTCACGAGCGCGGCGCGTTTACGGGCGCGGCGGAACGTCGCATCGGCTGCTTTGAACTCGCGGACGGCGGAACGCTGCTGCTGGATGAAATCGGCGAGATGCCAGCGCCGACGCAGGCGAAACTCTTGCGCGTGCTGGAAGACCGCAAAGTGCGGCGCCTCGGGAGCAAAGTGGAGACGCCGGTGGACGTGCGTGTACTTGCAGCGACGAACAAAGATCCAGAGCAGGCCGTTTCGAGCGGGCAGTTGCGGCAGGATTTGTACTTTCGGCTGAACGTATTTCATGTGACGCTGCCGCCGCTGCGCGATCACAAGGAAGATATTCCGCTACTCGTCGAATACATTCTGCGCGACATCAATGCCAAACACGGAAAGAGCGTGCGCGGAGTCGGCGCGGAAGTGATGGACATTTTCATGAGCCACACCTGGCCGGGAAACATTCGCGAGCTGCGCAACGTGCTGGAGCGGTCCGCGATTATGTGCGAAAAGGATTTGATTTCACGCTCGAGCTTGCCGGGAGAATTCGGCAAAACAACAGCCAAAAACACGAGCGACCTCGGCGGCGTAAAATTCCCGATTGGGACAACCGTGGAAGCGATGGAGCGCGAACTGATTCTGCAGACGCTTGCGGCGACAAACAATAACAAAACGCGCGCGGCGGAATTGCTGGGCATCAGTTTGAAGACGCTGCACAACAAATTGAAGGAATACGGCGGCGCCAACGCCGACGGGGAGTAGGAACTCGCGATGCAGCTGCGGCTGCGCACAAAACTTACGCTGGTGATGACGGGGCTGGTGTTCCTCGTCGTGGTGGTCCTATCCGGAGTGTATTTCGCCAGGCTGACCGGCCAGGTGATTCAAGAAACGTACAATCGAGCGAATGAACTGACACAACAGGTGTTCGGGCAGGCGAAGCGCTCGCTGGCGGATGCGAGGCAAAGCGGGCTACAAGCTGCTTCCGATTCGCCGGACGACCGCCGCGACTACGTGAGGCAGGCATTCGAGCGCAACGAGGGGCTTTCCGAGGAATTGCAGGCGCCGCTCGGCGCGAACGCCTGGATGTACGACGTGATGATCGTCGACAAATACGGAATGGTATTGGCGTCGAGCGATCCGCAGATGCCGGGAACAACGGTCGCGCCGCGGCCGCTGTTTACGCAGTTGGAACGGGCAAACATTTTCAAACAGATGAAGGCGCTTTACGGCCCGCAACCCGTTTATGAAGTGCGCTACCCCTTTACGATGGCCAAGGAACCCTTTGGCGAAGTGCGCGTCGGCATTTCAATTTCACTGCTGCGAAGTGAGATTCTGCCGAGCCTGCGGAATTCCGCCGCAATTGCGCTGGTCGCGCTGCTGGTTTCAACGGGACTCGCGATGGTCGTGAGCGGAGCAACACTGGCGCCGCTGCACGAAATCAGCACACAACTGGATCGCATTTCCGCGGGCCAATTTGACGCACCGGTGGCGCAAGCGACGGGATTCGCCGGTGGCGCGGATGAGTTGGGGCTCGTCAGCAAGAAAATCTCGCAGGTTGGACAGCAACTGCGCGGTGTGCACGAAATTTTCAGCACGATGCGCGAAAATCTGAATTCCGTAATGGCTGGTCTCGAAGATGGTTTGCTTCTCTTCACGCGCGATGCGCGGGCCGTGATGGTTAGTCCGGCGGCCGAGAAATTTCTCGGCGCGCCGTCCGGACATTTTTTGGGAAAACGTGTGACCGACATTTTTCCGGAGGGCCACCCGTTGCGGCAGGCCCTTCACCTTGAAGGCGACGAATTCAGCGAGACTGCGGCCGAAACCGAACTGGAAACGAGTGAAGGCACGCGGCGGGTCGGCGTCAGCGTCCAGGCCATCCACGAAGACGGCGAAAAAATGGGCGCCCTCGTGACGTTGCGCGATCTCGATTCGATCGAAAGCATAAATACGCAATTGCAAGTGAGCGAACGATTGGCCGCGCTGGGGCGCATAACGGCAGGCGTCGCTCACGAGGTAAAGAATCCGTTGAACTCGATGCGGCTATGGCTGGAAAACCTGAAAGAGTCGTTGCCTTCGGATTCGGATGCGAATTCCCATCAAGCGGTGCAAGTGCTGGACAAAGAGATCGACCGGCTGGATACGGTGGTGAAGCGGTTCCTGGATTTCACGCGTCCGATGGAAGTGAAACTCGAGCAGACGCAGCTTTCGCGATTGCTCCGCGAAGTGCTGGAAGTCGCGCGACCGCAACTGCAGAAAGCGAATGTAGAGGTGGTGCAATCGCTGCCGACGGACGTCCCGGAGGTTTTTGTGGACCGCGACCTGCTCAAGCAGGCCGTACTGAATCTCGTACTCAACGCCGTGGAAGCGATGCCGGGCGGCGGGCAAATACGGCTGGAGTTGACACGGCGGGCGGAAATGGCGGAAATTTCGGTTGCCGACACGGGAAGAGGCATCGCGCCCGAAAACCGGCAAAGGATTTTTCAACTTTTCTTTACAACCCGGCCCGGCGGCAGCGGAATCGGATTAGCTAGCGCGTTTCGAATCGTACAGTTGCTGAATGGTTCGATCGATTTCAAATCGGAGGTCGGACGGGGCACGACGTTTCGGATCGAATTGCCACTGGCTGCCTGATGACAACCGCGACCCTTGTGAGGAAATGTTTTGGAACCGAACGGTGCGGACAGCATGCCACGCATGTCGCCTTGTGTTGCGCGGCGATTTTCATGCTGAGCGGCTGCGCTGAACGAAAGGTACATGCGTTTCCGTGGGCAACCGCGGTAGTCGTGCGGCCGAACCCACCGGTCGCGCACGGCGATCTTTCCGCGGCGGATGACCCGACTCCTGACTTTCGAATCGAACCGCCCTCGACCAATGGAAAAATCCTCGGAGCGAGACCTGTTCCGCCGCGGCCGCGCCTGAACTCGCCAACGCAAACCGAAGCCGTTGACGCTGTGAGCACGACCGGGCTTGTCCCGGAGTTGAGCCCGCAAGATACAGCGGCCGCGAAGCAACAGGTTGCCGACAGCATCGCCATAGCCGAGCGCAATCTGGTGGCTGCACGAGGAAGAAAATTATTGCCCGCGCAGTCGGATATCGTCTCCAAGATAAATGGATTCATGATGGAAGCACGTGAGGCAAGCCGCGAAGGCGACTGGGCACGTGCAAGAAATCTTGCAAAGAAGGCTCAGATTCTGTCGGAAGACCTTGCGTCGTCGTTGTAACAATTTGTCGGCTCCGGATGCGCAGCGAGACGCCCCTCGACACCTCCAAATTCTCCTACTGCGATAGAATCAATTCATGAAGACATTTGATGTGGCGATCGCGGGCGGCGGCCTGATTGGCGCATCGATCGCATTCGAATTGGCGCGCGCGGGCCTACGTGTCGGTCTCTTCGATAAACAGGAACCCGGGAAAGAAGCGTCATGGGCGAGTGCAGGCATCCTGTCGCCGGCGCCGGAAAGCCCCGCCATGATTACGCTCGTGTCGCTCGGCAAAGCGAGCATGGATCTTTATCCAGAATTCGTCGCGAGCGTCGAGGAAATTGCAGGACTGGACGTCGGCTATCGAGCCAAGGGTACCGTGGAAGTCCTTACTTCGCAGCAGGCGCGCGAGGAAATGAGCACGGTCATCGCGTTGCACCACGGATTGGGACTGCGAGCGGAACCATTGAGTCCGGACGATGCGCGCGAACTCGAACCAGATTTGCGCGACGACCTCGAAGCGGCGGTGCTTCGCCCTGCAGAGGCGTCCGTTGACAACAGGCTGCTGACACGGGCGCTCATCGTGGCGGCGCGAAAGAGCGGCGTCGAAATTCATGCGGGCGCCGGCGCGGAATCATTGTGGATCGAAGGGGAAGCATGCAAGGGCTTAATCGCGGCCGGCGAACGGATTTCTGCGAAGCACATTGTCGTTGCCGCCGGCTGTTTTTCAGCGCAGATTCACGGCGCGGAAAAATATGCGCCGGTCCGGCCGGCGAAGGGCCAAATGATTTCGCTGGTCTGCCCCGACGTAAAAATCGAGCGCGTGCTATGGGGCGATGAAATTTATCTGGTGCCAAGGAACGACGGAAGAATTCTGGCGGGCGCGACGGTAGAGTACAAAGGATTCGACAAGACGGTCACCGCAGGCGGCCAGCGAAAATTACTGTCCGCCGCAATTGAACTGGTACCGGCGCTCGAAGGCGCGCGAGTGGACGAAACATGGGCTGGACTGCGGCCTGACTCGCCGGACCACCTTCCGATTCTGGGGCCAACGGATTTACTGGGCCTTGTCATTGCGACTGGCCACTTT
>Ga0137403_10004375_pt1 | contig 16642 bp, 10 predicted proteins | sample CZOMad2_1_16fung_FD_122057 | JGI IMG/M metagenome (GOLD analysis project Ga0137403, IMG submission 122057) | Vadose zone soil fungal communities from Angelo Coast Range Reserve, California, USA - CZOMad2_1_16fungal (Hybrid Assembly) | ecosystem: Environmental > Terrestrial > Soil > Vadose zone...
AATCCTCCTACTCGCTCGAACCGTGACGGAGTCGGAGTCCGAGCGGCCTCCAGTGCACCAGCATTTATCGAGAGTGTCGCATTGGTGCTGGGGGTGACGGATGTGGGCGAAATGCCGCAAGTAGGCATCGGTGCAGGCCCTTTCACTGAACAAGAGAGCGCAATGTTGGCGGAGAAACCGCCCTGCGCTGGGATCGAGATGATTTCGCTCGCCTGACCGCCGCGCTTTACGATCAATATTGTGGCCGTTGGGTCCACGGAAAAGTCCGGTGATATCGCAAACGTTGCGGTCACCGATTGGTTGGAGCTTAGAGTGACCGCGCAGGAATTCGGGTCCGTGCCAGTGCACGAGCCGCTCCAGCTGCTGAATTGAGAACCGGCGGACGGGACAGCCGTGAGCAAAATCGACGAGCCGCTGACATAGCTTTGCGAACAGGCTCCGCCGCAATCGATACCCGATGGGCTGCTGGTTACCGTGCCGCTTCCCGGGCCTGCTTTGGCGATGGTAAGACTAAAGATTGGCACAACCGTGGTGCTCTGGGTCGCGGTGTTATTGGCAGGTACGAGGTCCTGCTCCGTCACCGACACGTCCATGTTGTTGGTGATCGTACCGGTTGCGGTGGGAGTCACAACAATGTTCACTGTTGCGTCGAAAGCAGAGGCCAGCGAGCCAATGTCGCAGCTAATCATGCCGTGAGACTGTATGCAGCTCCCTTGCGTGACGCTGTTGGACACGAAACTCACTCCGTTTGGCAACGTGTCCACGAATTTCACGCCGGTGGCACTCTTCGGTCCTTCATTCAAAACGTCCGCCGTGTAGGTCAGATTTAGCCCAACGCCTGCAGCTTGCGCGCTGGCCACGGCGCCGATGACCCGCGCCGTCTCGAGCGTCGGATAGACAAGGTCGTCGATGAGCGCGTTCACGGACGCGATGCAGCCGCCCCAGGAGCCGGTCATGCCCGACGACGTCGCGCGCTGGGCGATCTTGCCCTTCGTACCCACCACGTGGCTCAGCCGCTCAAGCTCGGAGGCCATCCGCTCGTTCATCTCGACCATCTCGTTGAATGCGTCGGCGATCTTGCCGGCCATGCCGAGCCAGTTCACCGGGAGTCGGACCGAGAAGTCACCCTTCTTGAGGGCCTTCAAAGCGGCCAGGAGAGCGAGGTGGTCGATCTCGTCCGCAGGAGATGCCGGAAGTACCGCCATGTCTAAAGCTCCTCGGGAAGGGATAGTGCGCAGCGCCGATGTGGAGCACGCAAGCCACATGCCATCGCCGGGCTGTCAGGATCACCCGGAGGGGTCGGTAGAAAATCACTCTCTTCAGTGATTACGAAGGGTTTCGCAGGGCTCAAGCTCTGCGCTCAAGAAAAAGTAACTCGGTAGGATTTTCCGGCTCGGAAATTCCGTCGGTAGTCTTCACCTCACGGAAGATGAGGTAAACTCGCTGTGCTTGATACGACAGGTCGGTCGGGTCACAGGGCAATGGGCGGGTAGCCCAGTGGGAGAGCGCGACCGTTACACGGCCGAGACCGCAGGTTCGAGCCCTGCCCCGCCTACCCCCGCCCCGCCTACAATGGTCCAGGGATTGCCCAGAGTGCCGAAGATCCATTCAATCAGCGCGGTCACGCTCGCCACGCGCGACATGGCGCGAGCCGTGCGTTTCTATGAGGCACTCGGTCTCTCGATAGCCTACGGGGGCGAGGCAGCCGCCTTCACGTCGTTCCAGGTCGGGAAGGGACACCTGAACCTCGCGAGGGCCGAGGATCAGGCGCGATCGCCGGGTAGTGTGCGCGTCATTTTTTACGTTGATGATGTCGACGCCATGTACGCGCATGTCCAGGCGCAGGGTTTCACGCCGGAGGCGCCTGCTCGGGACGCGTCGTGGGGCGAACGCTACTTCCATCTGACCGACCCGGACGGGAACGCCCTTTCGTTCGCCCGGCCCCTAAGAAATGCCGACGGATGACGGCGCGAAGCACCGGCGATATTCTCGTGCTGAGCGGACAACCCCCGGGGGGGGGTTCGGCTGTTCGCATAGAAGCATCCCTGAGCAAGGAGGCGATCATGGCGAGGATCGAGCCGCTTGGAATCCACGAGGTCGACGACGAGATTCGGCATCTCTGTGAAGAAACCGAGCGCCAGTCCGGCACCTCGGCAAGCACGAGGACGTACGCGAAGAACCCCGGCGTCCTCAAGGCACTCACCGCCTTCCGCGCCGCCCTCGCGCGCGAGGGCACGATCGATCCGGTCATACGCGAACTGGTGCGGCTGAAGATCGCCGGTCTCAACGCCTGCCGCTATTGACTCACCCTTCGCTATGCCGGGGCCCGGCATGCGGGAGCGACCGAAGCGAAGATCGCCGCGATCAACGACGAGAGCTCAGATCTCTTGACTCCGCGCGAGCGGGCCGCCATCCGGTTCGCGGAGAAGCTCGCGGTCGACCACCAGAAGATCGATGACGCGCTCTGGTCCGAGCTGCGGCGGGAATTCTCGGAGCCCGAACTGATCGAGCTGGTCGCGCACACAACGCTCTACATCGGTTTCGGCCGGTTCAACGAGATCATCGGGCTGGATCCGGCCTAGCGCCATGTCAGTTCGAGGACCGTTCTCACTGCCTCTCGGCAAGCCACTTCAAGGTCCACCGACAGAGCACTCTCTGGCTTTCGAGAATCCGGCACACGTGGAGCGAGTCGAGAACGCTTTCCCTGCGCTTCTTATAGTCCCCGTCGGGCGGATGCCCTACTTCTCCATGAGCAAAGTCATCTCGATGGATTGACATGATTACCAGTGAGTGTCGTAGTCGCTCGGACCCACTCGATCCAAGGGCGCTCGCTTTTTCACAGCACCCCATCTCTTTGACCGTTCCGAAGAAAGTGGCGAGGGCGGCACGGCTCCAGTCACCGTCCCCCTTCAAGAGCGGTGCGAAGGGGCTCACAAAACTCTCGATCGCCTTCAAGACGGCTACCGGCAATCGAAGGGATGCGGACGCGATGAAGCTGTTTCCCAACTTCGCGTCTGTTGATTCCATCATCTTTGGGAACAGCGGTTCCCCTGATGGCCAGGGGATTGAGGGACCCGCACCCGCCTCCGAAGTCCGCAGGGCGCCGTGAAGTGTTCCCTCTTCATACATCTCGATCGCATTACGTTGGTAGATCAATGCCATCGCGACGAGTTCAAATGACTCTCTGGCATTACGGTCCCAACTTGTCTTCCGTTTGGAGACTTCCTTGGCCTCTTCCCACAGTGCGGCCCATTCCCCATAGTGCTCAGCCTTGTTCATAGAGCCATTCACGTCCGTTTCGGCGCACGCGGGTCAAGGGCCTCTCGCACCCTCCGGGTCAGCACCGCCGCCGTGAATGGTTTCTGCAGAAATTCCGTGTCGGGATCGAGCACTCCATGATGCACGACCGCGTTGGCCGTGTACCCTGACATAAACAGCACCTTCGTGGTCGGCCGTAGGGTCACGAGTTGCTGCGCCAACTCGCGGCCGCTCATTTCCGGCATCACCACATCTGTAAGCAAGAGGTGGATCGGGGCCGCGTACCGCTCCGAAACGGCGAGCGCCTCCGCGCCATGACTGGCTGCGAGTACGGTATAGCCGCTGGCCTGGAGAATGTCGCGCACGAGGGCTCGCACCCCGTCTTCGTCTTCGACGACAAGCACCGTTTCCCGACCATGGCATGGAGCGCCAAGTGTCGAAGGCTCATGGACTGCGTCGATCGGTGCCTCGATCTGTGGTAGATAGATCTTGAAGGTGGTTCCCTGGCCGGGCTCGCTGTAGACCCAGATATTGCCGCCGCTCTGTTTCACGATGCCATAGACCATGGCCAAGCCCAGGCCGGTGCCCTTGCGCGGGCCTTTTGTAGTAAAGAAGGGTTCGAAAATGCGCGCCCGCGTTGCTGAATCCATCCCGACGCCCGTGTCGCTCAGCGCGAGCATGATGTAGGACCCGGATCGCGCTCCGACATGCTTTCGGGCATAGGCGAGGTCCAGTTCGACGTTCGCGGTTTCGAGCGTGAGCCGACCCCCCTGAGACATGGCGTCTCTCGCGTTGACGGCGAGATTCATTACTATTTGTTGGATCTGCCCCGGATCGGCCTTTACGCGGCCCAAAGCCGGCTCGAGCACGGTCACAAGATCGATATCCTCCCCAATCAATCGGCGAATCATTGCGCCCATGTTCGAGACGACGGCATTCAGATCGAGCACCGCCGGCTGCAGCATCTGCTTCCGGCTGAAGGCGAGGAGCTGGCGGGTCAAGTCGGCGGCCCGGTGTGCGGTTTGCGTGATCTCCTCGATCGCCACGCGTGTCGGATGTCGAGCGTCGAGGTTCGTGAGAACCACCTCGGCCCGTCCCATGATCACCGTCAGGAGGTTGTTGAAATCGTGGGCAACACCCCCAGCGAGATGCCCGATGGCTTCCATCTTGGTGGCCTGAGCGAGCTGATCCTGGGTCTGGGAAAGCTCGTCGTAGGCCCGCTGCGTTTCCTGATAGAGGCGGCTATTCTCGAGCGCGACCGCCGCCTGGGCGGCGAAGGCCGTGGCAATCATCAAGTCTTCGCCCGTGAATCCGTCGTCGCGCCGTGACAGGGCGCTGAGCACGCCCATGACCCGCTCCCCGACCTTGACGGGGATGGCCAGCAGCGCCCGGTAGCCCCTCCCGTAGAAACTCGCTCGATGTGCCGCAGTCACGCGAGGATCATTGGCGAGATCCGTGACGACCAAAGGCTCACCACCCACAGCCACGCGCCCCGCGAGGCCTTCTCCCATCCGCAGGCGTGACGTGATCATCACGTCCTTGGCATCACCCCACGAGCCGGCAAGCACGAGTTCCTCGCCTTCGACGCGGCGGAACCCGACCGATTCCGAGTCCAGCAGGCGCCCACAGGCTTCCGCAATGGTCGTGAGCAGCGATTCGACGGGTTGAATCTTGGAGAGCTGGCGACTCACTTCCAGCAGAGTCTCCAGATCGGTCTGCCGAGTCTGCAATGCTTGCCGCAGTCGGGCGTTGCGAATCGCTATAGCGGCTTGGTCGGCCAGCAGTGCCATCAGTTCTCGTTCCTCCGCCGTAAAGGAACGCCGTTCGTGGAAGAACATGGCGAGCACTCCGACGATCTGGTCGTCGGCAATCAGGGGCAGGCCGGCAAAGGCACGGAGCCGTGCCACGGTGGACAGACGCCGGTTCTGTAGCTGCGGGACGTCGCCAATATCCAGAATGTACTCCGGCAGCCGAGATTCGACGATGCGGCCGGTGAGTCCCTGTCCATACGGGATGGTGGGGACCTCGGTCACAATCACCTCCACGTCTGGATCGAGGCTGAAACCGCCCTCGGTACGCAGCACGCGCGCCACCGCGTCTGCCACGGATACGCGGGTCGTCGCCGCTCCGAGCAACGTCGTGGCCGCCCTCGCCACGGCCTGGCACACCCTGGGACTTCCCTCCGCTGAGGTCATCAGTCGCGTCAGCCTGCTGAGGGTCTTGAGTTTCTCCGCGCGGGCCTCCGCCTGTTGATAGAGGCGAGCATTCTCGAGACCAATTGCCGCTTGAGCAGCGAACGCGGTGGCGATGGACACATCTTCAGCGGAGAATCCTTCTTCGCGCAGGGTGCGGATGCTCAACGCCCCGACCACGGTGTCGCCGACCTTGAGTGGCACGCCAAGAAAGGCGCGGTAGCCGCCGCGTCGATAGGCCTCTCGATGCGATGGCGTGAGTCGGTGATCGTTGGCGGGGTCCGACACGAGGAGTGGTTCACCAGTGGCGACCACAACGCCGGTGAGGCTTTCCCCGGTCTTGATCCTCGGCGTCGGCATAGCCGATCGGGCATCGCCCCACACGCCCATGAGAACGAGCTCATTGCCCTCCACGACCCGGATCCCCACTGAATCCGAATCGAGAAGCGATCCGCACGCCTGCGCCATGTTCCCCAGTAAGGTGTTCAGAGGCAGGATCTGGGAAAGTTGGCGCGTCATTTCGAGCAGAGCCTCGATTCGCGCCGGCAGGGTCGTCGGTTCACGTGTCGAGACGGTCATGCTGTCCTTTCGCTCGGCGGCCGAATTGAAGGTCCCATGTGGGATGAGAGGCCTGCTCGCCGCAGGCCCTCGCCACGCTAAGAGGGCAACCTGCATGCCAGAAGGCGGATCGTCGACGGCAAAGGTAAATACGTGAATTGTTTCGAGCACTCGTCCGGGCGCAGCCTTGAAGCAGACAACTTCGTTCCTGAATGGTGACAATTATTGACGGAGGCGGGAAACAGGTAGGGATCGAGACGCGAGCGTTACTAGATTCAGTTCGTGAAGGACGGCATCCTAGCTGAACGGGCTGTCCATGACGTGTATCTCAAGCAGAGGTGACCGCTACAAGCCTAGAGCGCTGAGCCATGTCCTGAGCTCGGGCGAGATGGACGTGAACCAGATCCTCGCGCGGCCTGGCGTTTCCGCGACCGACTCGAGGACTTTGCCGTAGATGTCACCCGTGGGATTACCCTGCGGGGTCTCGCTGACGGTGATCTTGAGGTTGCTCAGGACCGCCAATGCCAGAGGAGACTGGACGCTGGCCTCAACGTCGGACACCTCTGTCAGATGGCCTTCGTGCACCGTGCGCCCGGCAAAGCTGTCCTCCAGGGTCGTGAACCGGATAGGGAGGGGCAGCGCGAGCGGACGAAGAGGCTTCGACCTGGATGGCAGGGACAGATCGAACGAGCCGCCGATGGCGCCGATTTCGAACAAGCGCACGCTGCCCGCCGCCCCTTTGGGCTCAACCTGGAACTGTTTTTCAATTCGAAGGGGTGCCTTGACCTTGCCGCGCGTGTCCTCGGAAATCAGCAGCTGCCCACCGACAGTAAAGGATTCGATACGCCCGGCCAGGTTTACGTTGGAACCGACGGCCGCGTACTTCGTGCGGCGCAGCGAGCCGATGTTGCCCACGATCACCCGGCCCGTGTGTACGCCGATGCCCATCTCGAGCTCAGAAGCGCCCTTCGCGACGAGACGCTGGTTGACGTCTCTCATGGCGAGCTGCATGGCCAGTCCACACGCGACCGCCTTGTCGGCATGGTCATCGCAGGACACCGGCGCGCCAAAGATCACAAGGATGGCGTCGCCGATGATCTCATCGATGGTGCCCTGGTAGCGGCCGATGACATCCACCATCGCCTCGAGATACAGGTTGAGGACCTCGATCACCTCGTGCGGGGTCAGCCGTGCCGCCATGGCGGTGAAGCCGCGCAGGTCGGACATCAGAATGGTGGTTTCCCGTTCCTCTCCGCCGAGCTCGAGGCCCTCGGGCGCGCGCAGGAGGCTTTCCGCCACCTCCTCTGACACATAGCGCCCAAAGGCGTGCCTGACGAGCTCGTGCGCGCGGGCGAGCTCCGCATTTTTGCCGGCAAGGCTGCGGCGCAGCTGATCGACGGTAAGGTGGGTGTTCACGCGCGCCAGCAGCTCATGCGCATTGAATGGTTTGGCGACGTAATCCAGTGCGCCCACCTCGAATCCATTTACGATGTCGGCGGTCTCAGTCCTCGTGGTGAGGAAGATGATGGGAATGTCCCGCCACGCCTCGTTGTTCTTGATTCGCCGGCAGGTCTCGAAGCCGTCGATGTCGGGCATCATGACGTCCAGCAGGATCAGGTCCGGACGGATACGCCCCAAGACGTCCAGAGCCTGCCGGCCGTTCGTAGCGGCGCTGAGCCGGTACCCCTTCTCTTTCAAGATCGCCGCGACGGTCCGAATATTGGCCGGGGTGTCGTCAACCACCAATATGCGTTCGTTCATGCGAGACATAGCCTCTCAGATGCTGCGGGCCTTCGTCGCGTGCTCGAGCAGGGCCTGCGCCTCACCAAAGGCGTAGCCTTGCACGTGCTGCTCGAATATCGCAAAGTCATCGCCTGATAGCAGGAAGCGGAACACGTCGCGATTGGCTTCCAGGATATCCGCCGCCGCCGGGTCGAACTCGCCCAGTTGCTTGCGGATGTCTGCCACGACGGTCTTCAGCTGTCCTGGATCTACTGGCGCGGCCGGCGAGGTTGCGGCCGCGTCGGCCCTCGGCGCTTCGGCGATCGCGGGGCGCAATCGGGCGATCAAGTCATCCAGCTGACCGGCGACGCGTTCTCTGAGCGCCTCGATGTGGCCGGCTTCGCCGCGACTGCTGATGGCCTTCTCCAGCTCGCCCGCCGCAGCCTGTACGGCGCCGGCGCCGAGGTTGCCCGCCACCCCTTTGACCGTGTGGGCCAAGCGCTCAGCCGTCGCGTGGTCGCCTGCCCGCAGACACTCGGCGATGCGCGCGGGCACAGTGGATTGCTGCTCGACAAATTGACGCAGGAGCTTCAGGTAGAGCTTCCGGTTGCCCGCGACACGCAGGAGTCCATCCGAAGTGTCGAGGCCTTCGACGGACGGGCATATCGGTTCTTCGGTGGAAGTCATCGTTGTCGGCTGGGGGGGCGTCGTAGCGTCACGGCCTGTCCCGCCTTCGAACGGGGGGCGGTAGTAGTGGCTGACCGTCTCGAATAGAGTGCTGGGATCGATGGGCTTCGACACGTGATCGTTCATGCCGGCGGTTAGGCACCGCTGCCGTTCCTCGAGCGTGGCGTGGGCGGTCATGGCAATAATCGGCAGGTTCGCGAAGAGGCTTTCAGCACGGATCTTCGCAGTCGCCTGGTAGCCGTCCATCTCGGGCATCTGCACGTCCATCAGCACGAGATCGTATCCAGTCGGGTCCTGCATCAGGGCCTCCACGGCCTCGCGTCCGTTGTTGGCCACCGTCATACGAGCTCCTACCCCTTCCAAGAGCTCCACGGCGATCTGCTGGTTGATGTCGTTGCCTTCCGCGAGGAGGATGCGCGCCCCGCCGAGCCGGCCTGCGTATTCATCGCCCGATACCGGCGCCTTGGTGGTCTCCCCGGCGGCCGGCGCGAACAGGGTGACCAGCGTCTCCACCAGCATGGACTTTGTAACAGGTTTGGCCAGGGATCCGTCTATGCCGAGCTTCTCTGCCTCGTCACGGATCTCCTCACGGCCGAAGGCCGTGACCATCACGACGGCCGGCGGCTTGCGAAGCTGCGGGTCCTGCCTGATGCGGCGTGTCGCCTCCAAACCGTCCATACCCGGCATCCGCCAGTCCATGAAGATCAGATCATAGGGCGACGCCTGGTCGTGCTGTTTCACGGCGGCAACCGCCCCTGCGCCAGAACTCACCGCATCCACGTGCGTGGCCACGCCGCTGAGCGCATCCATCAGGACTTCCCGGGCGGCGGCGTTGTCGTCAACCACGAGCACGTTGAGGCCGGGTAAGCGCTCGGACCGGATCTTGCCCGATCCTCTGCCCGCGCCGACACCAAGCCATACCGTGAAGAAAAACGTGCTGCCGACGCCGGCCTCGCTCTTCAGCCACATCTGACCGCCCATCGCTTCTGCGAGGCGCCTGCTGATGGTCAGGCCGAGCCCGGTGCCGCCGTGCTTGCGGGCGGTGGACATGTCGGCCTGCGTAAACGGCTGGAACAGTCGGTTGGCCTGCTCGCGTGTCATGCCCATGCCGGTGTCGTTCACAGAAAAGCAGAGCTCGACCTTCTCGGCGGTCTGGGCGAGCAGCTCCGCTTTGATCCGGATCTCCCCGCGCTCGGTGAACTTCACCGCGTTGTTCACCAGGTTCGTGATGATCTGGCCCAGGCGCAGCGGATCACCGACCAGGTGCTGGGGAATGGTGCCCGGGACGTCCACGAGCAGCTCGAGACCCTTCTCGGATGCCTCTTGTCCGGAGAGGGTGACGACCGATGTGATGACCTCATCCATCTGGAAATCGATCGCCTCGAGGTCCAGCCGGCCCGCCTCGATCTTCGAGAAGTCGAGAATATTGTTGATGATCCCGAGCAGTGACGTGCCCGCGTTGTGCACCTTGCCCACGTAGTCGCGCTGCTTGGACGTGAGGTCGGTCTTCAACGCGAGGTGCGACAGGCCGATGATGGCGTTCATGGGGGTCCGGATTTCATGGCTCATGTTCGCGAGGAACATGGACTTCATCTCGGTCGCATCTTCGGCGATTTTCTTGGCTTGGCGCAGCGCTTCCTCGGCGGCCTTGTGCTGGGTGACGTCTTCGAGCATCCACACCGTACCCTGCGACAGATCGCCGGCATCCACCGCCCGGCCGCTCAGGCGACACCAGAACAGCTCCCCTCCCTTGCGCCTGAGCTGCTCTTCCCGCTGAGGGCTTTCCCCTCGCGCAATCTGCTCGTGGACAGCTCTCCCGCCTGCCGCGTGGCTGGGGTCGTCCAGATACCAGATCCGGGTGGGCTGGCCGATCTGTTCGCCACGCTCGAACCCGAACAATTCATCGAGCCTCGCGTTGCCCCGAACGATCACCCCGTCCTTGACGAACGCGATACCAGACGTGGCCGACTCGAGAATCGCGGTCTGCTCCTCGCCGCTGCGTCGCAGCGCGGCCGTCGCCTCATCCACCCTTTCATTGATGACACGGTTGCGCCGGATAAGACCGGCCATGAACATACCGAACAGCAGGGTCGTCGTGATCCCTCCGACCAAGGTAATCGCCGCGAACCCATAGGCGGGACCGTTCTCATACTCCTTCGTCACCCGCCAGACAATTTCCAGGTCGGCGCCTCCCGTCGCGGCCCTCGTGGCGAGCTTCTCCCGGACTACCTCGGGAGAATCGATCTGGAGGATCGTCCGGATGTCGGGGGTGGCCATGAACTTACCCTTCAGCGTCAGGTAGAAACCCTTGGGCGTGGGCGCTTCGGTCAGTGCGCCCGCCAAGGTCGTGTAATCCAGCCTGCCGACCAGGACGGTGGGGGTCTTGACCTTTGCCGGCGCGATCAGCACGGGCGACACGAGCTTCCCGCCCACCGTCTCGACCGGAGGCGCGAGCACGAACTGATTCGGCCGGGCCATGGCAAACTCGATCGCCGGCCGCAGCTTGCTGAATCCGTCCTTGGCGTCCTTCTCGAGATAGTCGAAATCGCCGGAGGAGATGGACAGCACCCACTTGCCTTGCGCATCCCGCTCCAGCATCGCCGCCGATCCGAGAAGGAAAGTAGTGACCCGAGACTCGATGCCCTCGAGGGCATTCAGGAATTCGTCGGGCTTGGTCTTCTCGGAGTTCTCCACCAACGCCGCCAGGCCGGACAGCGGCGAATAGCTCTCTTCGATCCAGCTGAGCAGGATGGTGGAGAGTCTCTGCGCGGACGAGTCCGCGCGCGCGATCCACTGGCGTTCAGCGGTGCGGTAGAGCGTATAGCTGATCGCGAGTGACCCGCCGAGCCCTACCGCGATCACCAAAGCGAGCAGCCACGTGTATCTTCTCGTCCGCTGGACCGGCGCCGTGTCGAGCCGTGGAGAGGCAGGGAGCATGCCGACGCTACTCGGTCGTGCTGAAGATGGGGCGGAAGCCTGGAGGCTCCAGACTCGAGCTGAGGTCGAACTTCGGCAGGCTTCCGCTATCGACCAATATCACGGTGGCACTGACGTGCCGGAGGTAGTGTTTCTTCTCCAGAACGCGAACCATCAGATCGACGGAGAGCTTCGCCTGAATGGCGGGCTGGTCGGTCGGCGCGGCGACGATGGTCCCGCGCTGAATGCCTCGATAGACTCCCGCCCCGAAATAGTAGGACAGCACCTTGGTCTTCGCCGACATCCTGCGCTCGCGCAGCACGGGCACCGCGGCTTCTGCGGTGACGGCCGTCCCCACGATGTAGTCCAGATCCTTGTGCTGGTCGAGAGCGGCCGTGACCAGCTTTGTCTGCTCCGCGAGCCCGGTGTCGCCGAAGCTTGTCTCGACGATGACTATCTTCGCGCCCTTCACCGCTGCGCGGAAGCCCGCATCGCCCGCCGCCACTCAGCCGGCCCCCCTGGGTCCTGGGAACCATGCGATACGAGCAGGCCTCCCGTCCGCGCCGGCCAGCTTCTTCAGGGCCTGTCCGGCCGCGAACCCCATGTCATAGAAATCCGCCGCCGCCCGCGCCGCGATAGCCTTGGAGCTCACCCCGTTGATGAGATCGACGATCGGGATGCCGCGCCCGGCGTAGGAGTCAATCAGATCGTTGAGGCCATCCGCTGAAATCGCTCCCACGATCAGACCATCGGCCCCCTTGCTCATGCATTCGGCGATCTGACGCTTCTGCGTCTCCAGGTGTTCATAGCCGCCCGCCTCGAAGAGGTTCAGGCGCACGCCCAGACGCCGCGCTTCCTGGATCAGAGCGGAGTTGACGGCCAGCCAGTAGTCGTCCTTCAGATGGGGGATCGATGCGCACAGCTGCCACGGCTTGCTCGCGTGCGCCAACGGCACGTACTGCTTGCGAATATGCTGCCGCTGCTGGTTGAACGGAGGCTCCCACACGTCAACCGGGAAGGGTTTCGCTTCGTCCGCCGCACGACCCTGGGCCGGAACCAACAACATGCCTGCGACGATCGCTATCGCGAATGAAAACTTCATCGACCTTGTCTGCTCCCTCCGCTGCTCCCGCCAACGATCGTTCGGTCCTTATTGCAGTAAGCCGACCTGCCCTAAGACCGCGGTTTGGTCCCAGTAGATGCGCTCGGCGGCCATTTTGTCGTCGCGAACTTCGACGACAATCACAAACTCTATCTCGAACGACTTGCCGGTGGATGGCACGCCGGGAAGGAACGGAACCGCTTCAGCCGGTGAGAAGACTCTCTCACTGTAAGACGAGAAGTCAACTGGATGGGACTCAGTCGCATATCAGATTTCCGAGAGCCAGTCCAGGTAGGCGCGGTTAGGCAGGTTGTGAACGAGAACCCCGATCGGAAAGCTCGTCCAATTGTTGCGCGAAGGTAAAGCCGAGCGTCAAGCGAATCGGCGCTTCTTGAGTCCGACCTTATCATTCGGGAAATACGAGACGCCGGTCGGATACTCGGAATCGACGTCCTGTTTCTCGAGATAGCAAAGCCCGAACAGGTTGGGGATGCGCTCGCAACAGTCGCCGCAGAACGCATGGACGCACTGCTCCTGACGGGTGGGTTGTCGATGGCTCCGCGTCGGCAGGAGAGGGCAGGCGTCTCTAGCGGGTGAGTCGATCCTGAGCTTGCGCAGTGGGAGGTGCGACGGGCTTGGCCGCCACGTCGAGCGAGGCGCGGGCGTTGATCTGGGGCGCGAGGAGCCGCAGTACGGTCAGCGGGAGCGCGCTCGTGAACTGGTACTGCCCCGCTGCCTTGCCCGCGACGGACGCGGTGATGATGCCGAAGTAGCGGTCGCCAATGTAGAAGGCGAAGGCGGCCGTGCGGCTCACGGGGCGCGAGGAGATGAGCCGCCCGCGGCCCGCAAAGGTATCGAAGCGATTGTCGCCCGAGCCTGTCTTGCCGCCCACCACGATGGGCTTGCCCCCGGGCTCCTGGAAGGCGCCGGCTACGCGGCGGGCCGTGCCGCTCTCGACCACCTCGGCCAGCACCCGGCGTAATGCCCGCGCCACGGGCACGGGCAGCACACGCTCCCCCGAGCCCGGCGCGGGCTGGAAGACGGTGTGGTACGGCGTGTCCGACGCGAAGCGTAGCCCCTGGATGGACGAGGTGGGGCGGCGGACACCGTCATTGGCGATGATGCCCATGAGCTCGGCCAGCGCGGCGGGGCGATCGGCCGAGCTGCCGATGGCCGTGGCGTACGAGGGCACGAGCTGCTCGAAGGGGAAGCCCAGCCGCCGCCAGTAGGGCGTCATGCGGGCGAAGGCGTCCTGCTCCATCTGGATCCGCACCCTGAGATCCTGCGGGTGGCGCTGGCGCTCCTGGAGCAACCACGTCGAGGCGAGCCGCCGCGGCTCGCTGCTTCGCGCCACGAGCTCGTCCCATGTGATCGACGGCGTCCGGCTCATCTCGCCGGCGCACCACACCTCGAGCGGATGGCGCCCGAGGAGGTAGCCGTAGTCGAGGAGGGTGAGCTTCGGACTGCCGTAGGCCCGCACGAGCTTCCCGGCATCCTCGGCCGTCACCGGGTGGCCCAGCGCATCCGACCACCGCTGGAGATCCTCGGCATTGCCGCCCGGGTGCCAGGCGAAGAACACCATGGCGAGGTGGCGAGGCGAGCTCACGCGCTCGCCGAGGAGGCGCTTGAGCACGAGACTGGTCTCGAGCCCCTGGTACTTCGCGTGGGCGCGCGCGAGGTACTGCCGCGACTCCTTGTCGGCCATCTCCTCGAGCATGCGGCGGCGCTCCGGGTGGTTGGGATCCTCGAGCACGGCCTGCTTGTCATAGGGCAGGCGCGCCTCGTGGAAGCGTACCAGGTCGCGCATCAGCCGGATGAAGACGAGGTTGGTCGAGTGCGCGAGCGCCTCGTGCACCTGGAGCACGCGGCCGTTGTCGTCGGGATCGAAGTTCTCGAAGCTGTGCACCCCCCCACCCGTGAAGAAAGCCTCGTAGGGATGCGCGGGATACTTGCGGGCGAGCGCCTGGGCCAGGAAGGTATCGAGATCGAGCGCGGGCGTCTTGCCCAGCGTCTCGGCGGCCCAGCGGGTAATGGGGTCACGCGCCTCCGCGGCCCGCCGGCCGAGAGCGCCAGGGTCGAGACCCGCGAGCTCCTGATGCAGGCCCGCTACCACCTCTAGGTAGTGCGTGAGGGTGCGGAGCTTGGCCGTGCTACCCAGGTCGAGCTTCATCCCCGAGTTGATGTCGAAGGGACGATCGAGGTTGTCCGCCTGGACGCGCAGCAGGTTGGCCGACGGCGTCCGCTCGAAGAGGAGGAGGCTGTAGACCACGCGCTGCGGGTCGCCGGTCAGGAGCAGGTGCTCGGCGCGGAGGCCGCGGGCGTCCACGAAGGCCTTGTCCCCGAGCTGGCGAAAGAGCCTGGTGGCGGTCGCCTGCAGCGAGCTGTCGATGGTGCTCTCGATCTCGAGATGAAGGCGATCCATCTCGTAGAGACTCCGCACCCCGAGGAGACGTCGCACGTCCTCGCGGATGGCGGTGGAGGCGCGGCGCTCGGCGAAGTCAATCGGCGGCTGGTCGACGCGGCTGCCGAAGCGCAGGGGGACGTCGCGGAGAGCACGGTGGAGCTCGCGATCGATCACCCCGGCCTTCAGGAGCCGATCGCCGTAGGCGTCGATCTTCTTCTCGAGGAGCGTCTGGTCATCCACCAGGTAGCGGGTAGGGGCACGGACCGCGTAGAGGAGGGCGAGCACGTGCTTGTAGGCATCGGCCTTCGCGGTGCCCGTACTGGGAGCGGCGAGCGCTTCCTCCAGGATGTCGAGATCGAGATCGAACCACGCGCGAAGCCCGTTGCCGAGCCCGTGCACCTCGCCGTAGCCCGGGGCGGCGGCTAGGGGCATGGTGTTCAGGTAATCGAGCACGATCTCGCGGCGGCTCGCCGTGCTGTCGGGGCCATCGCGGTACGCTCGCAGGCTCGCCGACGTGAGCTGGCGCAGCTTATCGAGCGGCGAGGCGGTGCGGCCGCTCGCCGAATGGCGGTACTTTTCGAGCTGCACGGCCAGGGTGCTGCCGCCCTCGGAGCGGACGGGCAGCCCCATCCCACGCACCACGTAGAGGCTGCCCGCCTTGCCGAGCCGCCGCCAGTCGATGGCGGGATTGCTACCGGGATCCGTCGAGCTCGTGAGCTCGCGGTTCTCCAGGAACAGGAGCGTGTTCACGATGAGGGGCGGGATGTCCTCGAAGTCCCGGAAGAGCACGTCCCGCGGTCGAGCGTCGTAGAGCGACTCGCCCCTGAAGTCACGGACGACCAGTCCCGCCACGGCCGGCTCGCGGTAGGGCGGCGTCACACCCCATCGCACGAAGCGGATTGTTCTTGCGCTCTGGCGCGCCTGCTCGGCCACCGTGTATCCGGCGGAGGCGAGCCGTCGGCTGAAATCGCCGAGTCGTGGGTAGCCTCGCTGGGCGTCGAAGGGACCGCCGCGCGGGAAGGCGATGCTAGGGCTCGGCCCGGGCTTGATCTCGTACGAGAGGCTTGCCGCGTAGCGCGAGAGCAGCCACGACTGGATGGCCGACGTACGGAGCTCGTGGTAGGCGACGGAGGCGAGGCCGCCCACGCAGAGCGTCACGACGATGGCCAGCTTGAGCCAACGCGCAGACTGATGACGCGGGGCCTCCAGGCTCTGCGAAGAGACGACGTCGTTCATATGCCTACCTGATCTCAAGACGGGTGGGCCGCCAGCAAGGTCCAGTCCGGGGCTCGCGTCAGCTGCTGGTTCGCCGGTGAGTGTTCTTTATAGCACGCCTCGGCGGGACGTCAATCCGACGTGGCGGGCCGACGTGGCGGGCAGCTTGGTGGGTGCATCAGTGTCGGGGCTGCGACTCGCGAACGCGATTGACGGGGCACAAGATCAGTGTACCGTTTCAGTCACTTGGGAGCTACTCTGTCATCTATTTTCGCCGATCCCGCGATGCGGGCGTTCGACCTCTTCTGGAACTCAGACCTGTGAGTCTGCTGAGAGAAGCATAACCCGCTCGGCGATCGGGCGCCCATCGCGGAGCACTTGCACGAGGCGGAGGTGCCGCCTCGTCCATGCTTTCCTAGCCCGCCGAGGGCCTCGCCGGGGCTATGCTGCACCGTCCGGGCTTGGGATGATGAGCCTAGATCCGCACTCCTTCGCGGGATTTGGGAGAGACACCGCCCATGAGGAATGACATCAAATACGCCAGGAGCGGCGACGTCCACATCGCCTACCGAGTCTTTGGCGACGGGC
>Ga0137403_10004376_pt1 | contig 16641 bp, 13 predicted proteins | sample CZOMad2_1_16fung_FD_122057 | JGI IMG/M metagenome (GOLD analysis project Ga0137403, IMG submission 122057) | Vadose zone soil fungal communities from Angelo Coast Range Reserve, California, USA - CZOMad2_1_16fungal (Hybrid Assembly) | ecosystem: Environmental > Terrestrial > Soil > Vadose zone...
GAGAGCGGCCAGCCGTATCCCGAGGTGGTGGATCGCGTGCTGCCGGGTCACGACCAGTACTGGAAGACCGAGGACGCCATGGCCGAGGGCAGCCCGGTCATCGCGCTGGAGCGCGGGGAGAAAGTGGAGATGCCGCCGGCGATCTATCTGCAGGGCGCCGACGACAAGGCGCATCCGCGCGCCGACCTGGATCGCTTCGTGACGCAGTACCGCAAGGCGGGCGGCCAGGTCGAGCTGGAGCTGTTCGAGGGTGAGGCCGAGGGCTACATCGGCAAGAAGCCGATGACCGACGCCGGAAAGCGCACGATCGAGAGGATCATCGAGTTCGTCCGCAAGCAGCTCGCATGACGGTGCGCCCGCTCCCCGCGATCGCGCTCCTCTGCGCCGTCCTCTGCCTGGGCCTCGGCACCGACGCCGCGGCTCAGGCCGGGCCCGAGGGCGAGATGCGCTGGGCCCTCTACGTGACGGTCTCGCCGAACTGGTTCGATCCGGGCGAGGTCGTGGGCCAGCTCACGCCGTTCTGGTTCCTCTACGCGATGCACGACGCGCTCGTGAAGCCGATGCCCGGCAACCTCATGACCCCGAGCCTGGCCGAGTCCTGGACGGTGGGCCCCGACCAACGGTCCTACGAGTTCAAGCTGCGCGAGGGCCTCAAGTTCCACAACGGCGATCCGTTCACCGCGGAGGACGTGAAGTTCAGCTTCGACCGCGCGAAGGGCAAGCTGCTGCACGACAAGGTCAAGGAGGTCACCGTCGTCTCGCCCTCCCGCGTGCGCTTCACGCTGCACGAGCCGTGGCCCGACTTCATGAGCTACTACGGGACGGTCGTCAGCGGCGCGGGCTGGATCGTGCCCAAGAAGTACGTCGAGCAGGTCGGTCCCGACGGCTTCAAGAAGCATCCCATCGGCCTGGGCCCGTACAAGTTCGTGAGCCACTCGCCGGGCGTCGAGCTGGTGATGGAGGCCTTCGAGGGCTACTGGCGCAAGACGCCGAGCGTCAAGCGTGTCGTGTTCAAGATGGTCCCGGAGCCCACGACGCGCGTGGCCATGCTCAAGCGCGGCGAGGTGGACATCGCCTACCTTCTGGAGGCGCCGCAAGCGATCGAGCTGAAGCGCGATCCGAATCTGAAGCTGGCCTTCTCCGGGGGCATCGCGGTCTTCTTCCTGGACTTCCTCGACATGTGGGATCCGAAGTCGCCGTGGGCGGATCATCGCGTCCGCCTGGCCGCCAGCCTCGCCCTCGACCGCCGCTCGCTGAGCGAGGCGGAGACGCTCGGCGCCTCCAAGCCCGCCGGCAACTTCGTGCCGCGCACCTTCGAGTTCGCGCTGCCGCTCGAGCCGCACCCGTACGACCCGGCGCGCGCGAAGAAGCTGCTCGCCGAGGCGGGCTACCCCAACGGCTTCGACGCCGGCGAGTTTCACCAGCTGCCCCCGTACTTCGGCCTGGGCGAGGCGATCGTCGGGTATCTCGGCGCCGTCGGCATCCGGACGAAGATGCGGCCGATGGAGCGCGCCGCCTATCTCTCGGCGCTCCAGGCCAAGAAGCTCAAGGGCGTGTGTGTCTGCTCGAGCGCGCTCTACGGCAACGCCGCCTCGCGGATGTCGGAAGTCATCCCGAGCGACGGCAGCTTCGCCTACGGCGGCTTCCCCGACGTGGACGCGCTCTACAAGCAGCAGGCGCGCGAGATCGACCGCAAGAAGCGCGAGGCGCTCCTGCACCAGATCCAGCAGATCGTCTACGACCGCGTCCGGATCGCGCCGATCTTCCAGTACATCTGGCCCAGCGGCATCGGGCCGCGCGTCGAGGAGCCGGCGCTGATGCTGATCGACCCCTATCCGTGGTCGGCGCCGCTCGAAGAGGTCCGCCTCAAGAAGCGCTGACGACCGGAGCGCTCAGCGCCGGACCATCCGCGCCGTGCCCAGCACGCTCGCCTGGCACATCTCGTCGGTGGTCTCGAAGCCCGAAAACACCGGCCGCGGCGGCTTGCTCGGATTCTTGGGGTTGCCCGCCGAGTTGTCGTAGATGCACTCGGCTTCCACGCGCGTGCCCGCGGGCAGCGGCACCGGGCGCTTGTAGTTGTAGCGGATCTGCCATTCGAAATCCCAGTCGTCGATCCGGAGCAGCGGCTGTTTCGTCCCATCCGGCAGGTGGGCCGTCACCGTCATCTCCCGGCCCAGCAGGTGCATGTGGGCGTGGATGGACAGGGCCTCCAGGTCCTCGGCCAGCGTCGCCGACGCCTTGACGGAGCTGTGCGAAGCGCCGGCAGGGATTCCGAAGTTCCACGCGAACGCCCGCACGAGCGCGAGGCGGCGATCGAACGGTCCCGACGTGAAATGGACGCCGACGCGAGTCACGTCGGTCTCGGGCGTGTCGCCGGGATTGTTGTAGTGCACCTGGATGACGAGACGCGCGCCAGGCGGAATGCCCCACGCCACCCCGGACGGGATCTCGATCGGCGGGTATCCCGGCGCCCAGCCGCCGAGGCCGCCGGCGCTGTCGAAGCGTGGACCGCCGAAGCACGTATAGCCGGGCCCTGGCTCGCCGCGATCCAACTCGACGGAGCGTCCCGTGACGTCGAGAAAGGTCTGGACGTGGTGAACGATCTTCCGGTTGCCGGGTAGCACTTCGGAGGCGCGGATCATCCGCCACTCGCCGGGAATCCTGATGGGCACGACGAAACAGCGGTAGATGTCTTTCGTCTTCGCCGGCACGGTGAACGGCTCTTCCATGGCCAGGACGGCGCTCGGCGTGCCGAGCGTCCATCCCGTCGGGAACTTGCGCGGCGACGGGAGATCGCGCGGGTCGCCCTCGGGCGCGCCGTCCGCGACCCAGCGCTCGATCAGGCGGATCTCGCCCTCCGACAGCCGGCGCACGTCGGCGAACTCGCCGTGACCGGGCACCGCCTTCCACGGCGGCATGTAGCGCGCCTCGACGGCCTCGCGGATGTCGTCGCGCCGCGCGTGCGCGTCCTTGTAGGCGGTCAGCGAGAACGGGGCGACCTCGCCGGGGCGGTGACACGTCTGGCAGTGCTGCTGGAAGACCCGGACGACCTGATTGTTGAAGGTGACGGGTTGGTCGCCGACGGCCTCCGGCCGAAGCGGCGTATGAGAGCTCGTCTGGCAGGCGGCCAGGAGCAGCGCTGCGAGCAGGGCGGCGCGTCTCATCGCGTCAGGACGCGCCCCGGCAGCGCGCCGGTGTGGTCGCCGCCGTCGACGACCACCTCGCCGTTCACCACCACTGTGGATACGCCGACGGCGTAGCGGTGCGGGTCGTCGTAGGTCGCGCGGTCGGCGATGCGACCGGGATCGAAGACGGCCACATCCGCCCAGTAGCCCTCGCGTAGCACGCCGCGGTCGGTGAGCCCGAGTGCCGCCGCCGCGGCGCCTGTTGTCTTGTGGATCGCCGCGGGGAGCGTCAGCAATTTCAGGTCCCGGACGAACGAGCCGAGCAGGCGCGCGTGGGTCCCGTAGGAACGCGGGTGCGGCTTGCCCTGGCTCGTGACGCCCGAGGTGGCCAGCGAGTTGGCGTCCGAGCCGACCGTCACCCACGGCGTGCCGCTGATCGCGTGGACGTCCTTGTCGCTCATGGACGTGACGAGGATGCGCGTCTGGCCACGATCGGCGATGACGAAGTCGCACACGGCGTCGAACGGATCGACGCCCCGGCGCCGCGCGATGTCGCCGAGCGTGTGACCGGCCTCCTCGGGCAGGTTTGGCGCGACAGCGATTCGCACGACATCCCAGGAGGGGATGCGGCCGAAGTTGTTGAGGCCGTCGCGGGCGATGTCGGCGCGGAGGCGCGCGCGCACGTCGCCCCGCCCGAGGCGCTCGAGCATCGCCGGGATCCCGCCGTCCATCGCCCAGCGGGGGAAGAGGTTGCGCAGAGGATTGCTGGCCGTGTCATAGGGATAGGCGTCGCAGTCCACGGCGAGTCCGCGGCGGCGGGCGGCGGCGATCTCGGCCAGAAGCTTTTCGGCACCGCCCCAGTTGTCGACCCCCGAGAGCTTCAGATGCGCGATCTGCACGTGGACGCCCGTCGCCTCTGCGACGGCGATCGCCTCGCGGACCGCCTCGCCGACGCGGTTGGCCTCGTCGCGGATGTGCGACGAATAGGCGGCGCCGTGACGGCGGAGCACACGGGCCAGCGCGTGGATCTCCGAGGCCTCGGCATAACAACCGGGCGCGGTGAAGAGGCCGGAGGAGAGTCCCCACGCGCCAGCGGCCAGCGCCTCCGCCAGCAGGCGCTCCATCGTCGCCAGCTCCTCGGCGGTGAGCGCGCGATTCTCCATCCCCGCGGTCATGAGCCGCAGCGTGTTGTGCCCGACTTGCAAGATGACGTTGAGCGCCGTCGCCGGAAAGGCGGCGACGTAATCCGCGAAGCTGGTCTCGCCGAACGGCAGCCAGGGCGCGCTGGAGGCGAGATATTCGCGGAGCATCGCCGCGCGCCCGGGCAGCGCGGGGGCGACGGAGAAGCCACAGTTGCCGACCACCTCCGTCGTCACACCCTGGCGGATCTTCGACTCGGCGCGCGGGTTGAGCGGCAGGGTGAAGTCGGAATGGGTGTGGATGTCGATGAACCCGGGGGCGACCACCTGTCCGCGTGCGTCGATCACGCGGCGGGCCGGGCGTGCCGAGCGCAGCTCGACGGCGACGACGCGGCCGTCGCGCACGCTGACATCGGCCTCGCGCGCCGGTGCGCCGGTGCCGTCGATCAGCTGGCCGCTCCGGATCAGCAGATCATCCATGGGTCCCTCCGCCGCCAGATGGTAACAGGAGTCACGACTGGCCTGGCTGCGCCGGGTGCGATAGCCTGCGGACCATGAACGCGCCGCGCTGGCAGCGCAAGTGGGAGCGGGATCATCTGACCGACGGGTGGTCCCCGATCCCCACGCAGATCGTTTCCAACGAGGAGTATCTGCCGATACCGCCCACGCGCGAGCAGCGGCAGGTGGCCGATCGTCTCCGGGAGACGTCACGCCTGCACGCCGCCACGCTCGGCGTGACGCGCCGGGACTTCCTCGCCTCACCCTGCGGAATGGCCGCGGCGTTCCTGGCCATGAACGCTGTCTTCGGCCGTTTCTTCGACGTGACCCCCGGCGAGGCGTGGGAGGCCGCGGCTGTCGCCGAGCGTCAGCCCGGGGGACAGTTCGTCTTCGACGTGCAGACGCACCACGTCGCGGCGCCGCGACAGTTTGGAAGCGTGCTGCGCTTCCGTGAGATGGCGCGACGCTGGAACCCGGACATCGGCGCCACGCGAGACATGGGCGAGGTCTACCTCGAGAACTACATCAAGGAAGTGTTTCTCGACAGCGACACGAGTGTCGCCATCATCAGCGGCGTCCCGTCGGCCACGGACGAGCAGAACATCCTGCCGCCCGACAAGATGGTCGAGACGCGCGAGATCGTGAACCGGCTCGCGGCCTCGCGGCGGATCGTCGCGCACGGCCTGATCGGCCCCAACAAGGGGCGTCGCGATCTCGAGGACATGGAGCGGCAGGCCAAGGAGCTGAAGGTCGAGGCGTGGAAAGGCTACACGGGCCAGCCGATGGGCGTCACCGGGCGCACGTGGGCGGTGGACGACGAGAAGGTCGCGTATCCGATGCTCGAGGCGTCGCGGCGTCTCGGCATCAAGAACATCTGCCTGCACAAGGGCCTGCCGTTCGCGCGGACGCTCGAGGCGCCGTGGCACCCGCGCGACGTCGAGAAGGCCGCGCGCGACTTCCCGGACCTGAACTTCATCGTCTACCACTCCGGGCTCAAGTCGGTGGAGGAGGCGGCGCGTAGCGACGTCACCAAGCCGACCACGCGCGTGGACTGGGTGACCGACCTCTGCGAGATCCGTACGCGCAACCCGAAGCTGACGAACATTTACGCGGAGCTGGGCTCGACCTTCGGCCTCGCGGTCGTCACCTCGCCGCTGCTCTGCGGCCGGATCCTCGGCATGCTGATGCAGTCGCTGGGCGCCGACCACGTGCTCTGGGGCACCGACTCCATCTGGTGGGGATCGCCGCGCTGGCAGATCGAGGCGCTCCGGCGACTCCAGATGCCCGAGGTGCTGATGCAGCGCCTCGGCTACGCGCCGCTCACCGACGACGTGAAGGCGCGCATCCTCGGCCTCAACGCGGCGGGTCTCTTCGGCGTGGACCCGGGCGCGGTCCTCAACCCCGTCCCGGCGGACTTCGTCTCACGCATGAAGGCCGCCTACCTCGAGCAGGGGCCGCGCCCGAGCCTCACGCAGTACGGCTGGGTGCTCGACCGCTAAGCGTCGATGCTCACGCCCGTCATCGGGATCCGGAGCACGAGGCCCCGAGAGCCCCGTAGACGGATCGCGCACCGTTCGAGCGCCGGCTTTGCCGGCGCAATCCGGTCCTGGGGGAGGCGAGTTACTAGTACACCACCACGCTGCGCTTGACCTCGCCCTTGAGCATCGCGTCGAAGGCGTGGTTGAGGTCCGTCAGCGGCACCCGGCGCGTGATCATCTCCTTCAGCTTGTACTTGCCGCTCATGAACATGTCGATCAGCATCGGCACGTCGGTGCGCTGATGCCCGGCGCCGAACGACGAGCCCGTCAACACGCGCTGCTGCAGGAAGAGCGCCGGGTCGAGCGAGACCTTCGTGCCCGCGGGGCAGACGCCGACGACGACAGCCGTGCCGCCGCGGTGCGTGGACAACACCGCCTGCTCGATGGTGGCCTGCGTGCCGACCATCTCGAAGGCGAAGTCCACGCCGCCGGTGCCGCTGATCGCCTGCACGCGCGCGACGGGGTCTTCGGTGGCGGCGTTGACGACGTGGGTGGCGCCGAACTCTTCGGCCCACGCGAGCTTCTGGGGCATCACGTCCACGGCGATGATCTTGCCCGCGCCGACGAGCCGCGCGGCCTGGATCGTGTTGAGCCCGACGCCGCCGCAGCCCCACACGGCCACGCTCGCGCCCGGCGGGACCTTGGCGCGGTTGAACACCGGCCCGGCGCCGGCGAGCACGCCGCAGGAGACGAGGCAGACGACGTCGAGCGGCGCGTCCTTGCGGATGGGGATGACACTCTCCTCCATGAGCACGGAGTGCGTCGCGTAGCCGGCCACTTGCAGGTAGTGGTTCAGGCTGGTGCCGTTCTTCCGGAACCGCGTGGTGCCGTCCAGCATGAGCCAGCGCGGCTTGTCGCGCAGCGCGCACATCGTCGGCTGGCCGCCGATGCAGTAGCCGCACTTGCCGCACGACGGAATGTACGAGGAGCACACGTGATCGCCGGGCTTCACGCTCTCGACGCCGGGGCCGACGCGCTCAACGACGCCTGCGGCCTCGTGGCCCAGGATCACGGGCAGGGGATGCGGCACGTCGCCGTTGATGAGGTGGTAGTCGCTGTGGCAGACGCCGTTGGCAACCCATCGCACCTGCACCTCGTGCGGGCCGGGATCGAGCAGCTCGACGTCCTCGACCACCAGGGGCTTCTTCACCTCGTACATCACGGCCGCTGTCGCTCTCATCGTTGCCTCCTCACTTCGCCTCGATCCGGCCGATGCGCTTGATCACGTCGGCGAGCCGCGCGGCGTCGGCGTCCCACCACGCGCGGAACTCGTCGGCGTCCTGGTAGGCGATCGGCACCTGGATCTTGTCCATCGCCGTCTTGAACTCGGCATCCTGCACCGCCTTGCGAATCGCGTCGCGCAGGACCGTGAGCGTCGCCGGCGGCGTGCTCTTCGGCGCGAACATGCCGATCCACAGGTAGTACTCGACGTCGTAACCCAGCTCCCTCAGCGTCGGCACGTCGGGGAAGTGCGGGTGCCGCGCCGCCCCGCTCACCGCGAGCGCGCGGAACTTGCCCGACTTCACGTGCGGCGCTGCTGGCCCCGTGGTGGACATCCAGAACGCGGCGTGGTTGCCGAGCACGGCGGTGGTGGCGGGGCCGCCGCCCGTGGTCGGCAGGTGACGCATCTTCAGCCCGCCCGCGGCGTGCAGCAGCATCTCGGTCGGCACGTGCGAGGCGCCGTAGAGCCCCGACGACGCGTAGGTGATCTCATTGGGACGGCGCTTCGCGTCCTCCAGCAGCTCCTTCGCGCTTCGCCATGGTAGGTCCGCGTTCACCGCCAGGATCGTCGGATCGGCGTTGATCCGCGCGAGGGGCGCGAAGCTTTCGCGCGTGAACGACGGCGTCCGGCCGAAGAGCTGGTCCACCTCGGGCAGCGTCGAGACCGCAGGCACGGTGATGACGATCATGTAGCCGTCGGGTCTGGCGATGGCGACCGACTGCATGCCGACGGCGCCGGACGCGCCCGACTTGTTGGCGAGGATGACCGGCTGTTTGAGGACCCGCTCCATCGCGGCGGCGAGCGGACGACCCGTCAGATCGGCCTGGCCGCCCGGCGGGAACGGATTGACGATGGTGATCGGCCGGCTCGGGTACGGCTCCTGCGCGACGGCCGGCCCGGCGACGAGCGACGCGACGATCGCGACGTTCGCGAGAAGAGCTCGTCTCATGGCGCCTCCGCGGGGGCCGAGGATATCAATAAAGATGGCACGCGACCAGCCGCCCGCTCTCGGGCCGCAGCACCGGCTCGTCCGTCGCGCAGTGGGGCATCGCGAACGGGCAGCGCGGGTGGAAGCGGCAGCCGCCGGGCGGCGCGAGCGGGCTCGGCACCTCGCCCGAGAGCGTCACCTCGTCGGGCGGGCGATCGAAATCGATCGGCAGCGCCGCCGAGAACAGCGCCTTCGTGTACGGATGCTTCGGCGCCAGCGCCACCGCGTCGGCGTCGCCGACCTCCACGAGCTTGCCGAGGTACATCACGGCGATGGTGCGGCTCATGTGGGCGACGGCGGCGAGGTCGTGCGCGATGAACAGGTAGGACACGCGCAGGCGCCGCTGGAGATCCATCAGGAGATTCAGGATCTGGGCGCGGATCGAGACGTCGAGCGCGGAGACCGGCTCGTCGAGGACGACGAGCTTCGGCGACAGCGCGAGCGCGCGCGCGATGGCGATGCGCTGGCGTTGGCCGCCCGAGAATTCGTGCGGGTAGAGCGTGGCCGCGCGCTCCGGCAGGCCGACCAGGTCCAGCAGCTCCGCCACGCGGCGGTGGCGCCCGGCGGCGTCCAGGTCGGTGTTGATCACGAGCGGCTCGGCGACGATGGCGCCCACGCGCATGCGCGGATCGAGCGACGCGTACGGATCCTGGAAGACGGCCTGGACCGAGCGGCGGTAGGCGCGCTCGCCCTTGCCGCCCAGCGTGGACACCTCGCGGCCCTCGAATCGGATGCTCCCCGCCGTCGGCTTCTCCAGCGCGAGGATGAGCTTGGACGTCGTGGTCTTGCCGCAGCCCGACTCGCCGACGAGCCCGAGGGTGGAGCCCGCCGGGATCTCGAACGACACGGAGTCGACCGCGCGCACGAGGCCGGTCGACCAGCCGAGCGCGCCACGGCGCACGACGAAGTGCTTCGTGAGGTTCGTGACCTCGAGCAGCGGCGTGCCGGACGCATCGCGTGGTCGAGGGGCGTCACGGCTTTGCCGGGGCGCCCCGAGCGGAGGGGGGGTATGGGGGGCCATGTCGGGGCCCCCCATGTCATCAGGCGGGCACATGCAGCCAGCAGCGCGTCGCGTGGCCCGGAACGACCTCGGTCTCGGGTGGGGCCTCGACGCAGCGATCGAACGCGGCCGGGCAGCGCGGGGCGAACGCGCAGCCGGCGGCCAGCGTCGCGAGGTCGGGCGGCTGGCCGGCGATGGCGGCGAGGCGCTCGCGGCGCGCGCCGAAGCGCGGGATCGATTCGAGGAGCGCGCGCGTGTAGGGATGCGCGGGCTGGGTGAAGATGCGGCGCACGGGACCGATCTCCACGATGCGCCCGGCGTACATGACCGCCACGCGGTCGCAGGTGCGCGCCACGATGCCGAGGTTGTGGGTGACGAAGATCATCGCGAACCGGTGGCGCTGCTGCAGCTCCTTGAGCAGGCCGAGGTACTGCGCCTGGATCGTGAGGTCGAGGCTGGTCGTCGGCTCGTCGGCCATGAGCAGGCGCGGCGGCCCCGCGATGGCCATGGCGCCGACGACACGCTGGCGCATCCCGCCCGACAGCTGGTGCGGGAACGCGCGCAGCCGGGCGGCGGGCGCGGGGATGCTCACCGATGCCAAAAGCTCTGCGGCCCGCGCCACCACCGCGCGGCCGCGCAGGCCGTGGTACATCGTCAGCGGCTCGCGCATCTGCATGCCGATGGAGAACACGGGATTGAGCGAGGACATCGGGTCCTGCAGGATCATCGCGACCTTGCGCCCGCGGATCCGCTGCATCTCGTCGTCGGTCTTCGTCAAGAGGTCGTCGCCGTCGAGGAGAACCTCGCCGCCCACGATGCGCGCGGCCGGCCGCGGCACGAGGCGGACGATGCTCAGGCACGTCATGCTCTTGCCCGAGCCGGACTCGCCGACGAGCCCGAGCGTCTCGCCCTCGCCGAGCGCGAAGGAGACGCCGTCCACCGCCTTGATCGTTCCCCAGCGGGTGACGATGTGCGTGCGGAGGTCGCGGACGTCGATGACGGCGGGCACGCGGCTCAGAGCTGGCGCAGCTTGGGGTCCAGGGTGTCGCGCAGCCAGTCGCCGAGCAGGTTGAAGGCGAGCACGACGAGCAGGATGGCCAGCCCGGGCAGGAACGACACCCACCACGCGCTCGTCACGACGTCGCGCCCCTCGGCGATCATCGAGCCCCACGCCGGCGTCGGCGGCGGGATGCCGGCGCCGAGGAACGACAGCGACGCCTCGACGATGATGACGTAGCCGACCTGCAGCGTGACCAGGACCACCAGCGTGTTGAGCGTGTTCGGCAGCAGATGGCGCGTGATGATCCGCCAGGCGCCGGCGCCGGCGATGCGCGCCTGCGCGATGAAGTCCAGCGTCATGAGCGTGAGCACCTGGCCGCGGATCACTCGCGCGTAGCGCGCCCACAGGATCACCGCGATCGCGATCACGACGTTGCTGAAGCTCGGGCCGACGGTGACGGCCAGGATCAGCGCGAGCAGGATCACCGGGAACGAGAGCGTGGCGTCGGTGATCCGCATCAGCGCCGCGTCGACGCGGCCGCCGTAGTAGCCGGCCACCAGTCCGACGGTGGCGCCGACCGCGCCGGCCAGGAGCACCGCCAGCGCGCCCACGGCGAGCGAGACGCGCGAGCCCCAGATGATGCGCGTCAGCATGTCCCGGCCGAGCCGGTCGGTGCCGAGCGGGTGGGCCCACGAGCCGCGCTCCTCCCACACGGGTGGCCGGAAGCGCAGGCGCAGCGACTGCTCGTAGGGATCGCCGGGGCTGAGCAGCGGCGCCAGCAGCGCGATGAGCACGAAGACGGCGATGATGCCGATCGAGACGACGGGCACCCGGCGCCCGCGCGTCCGCGGCTCGGGCCGCGCCGCGCGGTCAGGAAGAGCGATGACGCTCATTGCCCGTACCGGATGCGCGGGTCGATCAGCGCGTAGAGACAGTCGACGCCGAGGTTGACGGCGGCGACGATGGCGGCGGTGGTGAGCACGACCGCCTGGATCACCGGGAAGTCGCGCGAGGTGATGCCGTCGTAGGCGAGGCGCCCCAGCCCCGGCCACGCGAACACCGTCTCGACGACGATGGCCGTGGTGACGAGGATCGCGAAGTAGATGCCGGCGAAGGTGACGACGGGGATGAGCGCGTTCTTGAGGGCGTGGACCCACACGACCTTGCGCTCGGCGACGCCCTTGAGCCGGGCAAGCTTCACGTACTCGGAGTCGAGCACCTCGAGCATCCCCGAGCGCAGCAGGCGCATCATGCCGGCCACCACGAACCAGCCGAGCGTGAGGCCGGGCAGGACGTAGGAGGCGAGGCTGTCGGCGCCGCCCGCCGGCAGCCACTGCCAGCGCCCCGCGACGAACTCCACGAGCACGATGGCCACCCAGAACGTCGGCAACGACTGTCCGAGCACGGCCACGATCTGCGCCGCCCGGTCCACGCCGGTGCCCTTCTTCACGGCCGCCATGACGCCGAGCGGGAAGGCGATGGCCAGCGACACGCCCATCGCGAATGCCGCGAGCTTGAGCGAGTTCGGCAGCCGCTCGCGCAGCAGCTCGATGACGGGCCGCCGCGCGCGGATCGAGGTGCCGAAGTCCCCGGTGACCGCGCGGCCCACGAACGAGAGGTACTGCTCGACGTATGGACGGTCGAGCCCGAGATACTTCCGGGCGTTGGCGTAGTCCTCCTCGCTGGCGTTCATCGGCAGGATCATGTGCAGCGGGTCGCCGGTGGCGCGAGCGAGGACGAAGACGACGACCGATAAGATCGCGAGGGCGATCAGGGATTGGAGCAGCCGGAAGAGGACAAAGCGAAGCACGGGTTGTTGAAGGTTGGGGGGAGCCCGGCTCCGCCCCAACTCCCCCCCAGCGCTTATTTCCGGGCGAGCTCGTCGATGAACAGGTCGTACATCACCGTGCCCGGGTTCCACTTGCCGAGCGTCTTGGAGGCCGCGTACGGCGAATGCACGTACACCACCGGCACGCCGTGGTGCTCGGTGCGCATCCGCGTGTAGATGTTGCGCATGAGCGCGTTGATCTTCTCCCGGTCGGTCTGGCGCATGACCTGCGCGATCATGCCGTCGATCTCCGGGTCGTTGACGGTGTCGTTCAGCTTGGACGGCGTGTAGGCCTGTTTCTCCAGGAGGGCGTAGGTGCCGATCCAGTCACGGTTGGCGATGTTGTAGTAGCCCACCGCGCCGGGCGCCTTGCGATCCACCCACTGCTTGCGGAAGGCCGGGTAGTCGACGGGGATGAGCTTGCTCTTGACGCCGATCTTCTCCCAGTAGCCCGCCACCGCCTCTGCGAACGACTTGCCCTCGGCGAAGCCGGGGAGCTGGAAGGCGTAGACGTCTTGCGTGAAGCCCCCCGCGAGGCCGGCGTCGGCGAGCAGCTTCCTGGCGCGCGCGGGGTCGTACGGGTAGGCCATCTCCGGCGTGACCTTGAAGCCGACCTCCTTGAACGCCCACGACAGCCCCATCCCAATCGCGGCCGGCTCCGCGTAGCCGCCGAAGATCGACTGCGCGATCTCGGCACGATCGATGGCCAGATTGAGCGCCTCGCGCACGCGCTTGTCCTTGGTGGGCGGTGTCCGGCCCTCGGGGCCGAGGATCCACCACATGTGGATGATGGCCTCTTCCTTCCGCATGTGGACCGGGAAGCCTTCCTTCTCCAGCTCCTTCACGCGCTCGCGGCTGACGTCGGCCACGTCGGCCTCGCCGCGGCGCAGCAGCGCGATGCGCGTGGTCTCCTCGGGCACCAGCTTGAACGTCACGTTCTTGTACTTCGGCACGCCGATGCGCCAGTGGTTGTCGACCGCCGTCAGCTTGATGTGCGAGCCGACCACCTGCTCGATGAACTTGTAGGGGCCGGTGCCGACGGGCTTGCGGGCGAAGACGTCATCGCCGGTGGCCTCGATATATTTCTTCGGCAGCACCATGCCTTCGGTCGACAGCGATCGGGACAGGTAGGTCGGAATGATGAGGGTCGATTCTTTGAGGACGATGACCACGCGGTCGGGCGCCGGCGTCTCGATGTCGGCGATGAGCGTGCGCAGCGGGCCCGCGTAGCCCGTCGTGGAGCGCTTGCTCATGGCGCGCTGGAGGCTGAACTTCACGTCCTCCGACGTCATGTCGCTGCCGTCGTGGAACTTCACACCCTTGCGGAGATGGAACGTCCAGCGCTTGTGGTCGGCGGAGCTCTCCCACTTGCTGGCCAGTCCGCCTGCTTGCGACGGCTGGCCGTCGGGCGTGACGCCGACGAGGTAGTCGAACATCAGCGACAGGTAGTACTTCACGTTGTGGCCCTGGAGCGCGGGGTCGAGGGTCTCGGCGGAGAAGCTCGACAGCGCGACCGTGAGCTCCGACTTCGCCTGGGCCCACGTGGGGCTCGCCACGCCGAGGCTCAGCAGGGCGAAAGCGAGCAGCGACATCACGATGATCCGGGTCGTTGATTTCATTGGTTGGGTCCTCCGAGAGGCCCTGACCGTATCGCGGGACGGGCCGGCGGCGCAAGTCCGCCTCGCGGCCTGTTCGAGCGCGGGAAGGGGGGCGAAGCCCCCCTCCGAGGATCTATCCGGCGGGCTTGAGCTGGCCGCGCGTGGCCTGGACGACCTGCTCCTGCGCCCACTCCATCGCCCGTCTGGTCGGCATGCCGTTGATGGCCTTGGCGACCATGTCGGGCAGCACGTAGTTGTTCTCGATCCGCCGCACGGCGTCGTTCGGCTTCGCGGGCCAGCCGCGCGGATGCGCGTACTCCGCTTCTTTCGGGAGCATCGCGAACTTCGGATTCCGCACCCAGATCGGATGGTCGGCGAGGTTGCGCAGCGGCGGCTGATTGAAGGCGTTGGACGCCACTATCCACGCGTCGAAGTTCTCCTTGCGGAACAGGAACTGGATGAATTCCTTGGCCGGCTCGGCGTTCTTCGAGAATTTCCAGATCCCGATCCCGTTGATGCCCGGCGCGCTGTGCGTGCCCGCCGGCCCCGCCGGGCTGGGATGGTGGTTGATGTCGTCGGCGATCGGCATCTTGTTGGCGAGCGCGGTGTTGTACGGGCTGATCGGGTTGTGGATCCACGAGCCCTTGCCGGACAGGATGAAGCGGTTGTTGGAGGCGTCGTCCCACGACAGCACTTCCGGCTCCATCGCGTCCTTGTAGAGCTCCTTCCACCACTCGATGACCTGCGCCGTCTTGTCCGAGTTGATGGCGGGCGTCTTGCCATCGGTCTCGATGACCTTCGCCCCGTACGACCACAACACCGACCACGCGGTCGTGTTCGCGTCCCCGCAGTGGCTGATGGCGATGCCCACGGGGTTGCCCTGCTTCTTGAGAGCCTTGCCGTGGCTCAGCAGCTCCGCCCACGTCTTGGGAGTCTCGAGTCCGGCCTTCTTGAAGTGAGCCATGTTGTAGGTCGCGGGAAATGAGATCCAGAACCACGGCACGGCACGCCAGCCCGACTTCGTCTGGCACGCCTCGGCCGCGAACGGATACCACCCGCCGAATTGCTTGCCGAGCTTGTCGACGACGTCCCCCACGTCGGCGAGCTGGCTCTCGTAGAGGAACGGCACCGCGTCGTGTGTGCGGATCATGTCGTGGCCCGACTGCGACTGCGCCTCGGCGGCGAACTTCGCGGACAGCTGCAGGTGCGCGATCGTGTCCACGCGCACGCTCACGCCCGACTGCTTGCTGAACGCCTCCGCCTGTTTGCGGAGCTCGTCGTCGGACGCCGGGACGAAGTGATTCCAGGACAGGAACGTGAGCTCACGCTTCTGGGCGAACGCCGGAGCACGGCCCAGCGCCAGCCATGTCGCGACACCGGTGGAGGTCGCAGCCGACTTTTTCAGGAACTGACGGCGGGTCGTGCCGTTCATGGGCACACTCCTGTGGGGACGGGTAGGTCGCGAACCGTGGCGGACTAAGTAGCATCCGGCCCCCGTCAAGTCAAACCGGGGCGGGTGTATACTCGGCCCTGGCGTTGTGGGGGGAGGATTCCTGAGAACCGGGTGCGGCCCGGGACCCCTCGAACCTGATCCCGGTAATGCGGGCGAAGGGAACACGGCGCGAACACACGCGGCCGCACCCTCGACAGGGGGAGCGGCCGTTTTCGTTTCGATGAAGATCACGGTGAACGGACGCGAGATGGAGGTCGCCGACGGGCTCAGCGTCGAGGCGCTGCTCACGCACCTGGCGGTGAAGCGCGAGTACACGGCGGTGGCGGTCAACCGCGAGATCACGCCGAACGCCGCGTACGGCTCGGTGGCGCTGCGCGACGGCGACCGCGTGGAAATCGTTCGGCCCATGGGTGGCGGTGCGAGGTGAGGCGCGCCTCGCGCCGAGCCGAGCCTGGAAATTTGGCAGGTGCGAGGTGAGGCGCGCCTCGCGCCGAGCCGAGCGGTGAGATGATCGAGAGGAGAAGGTGATGCAGGACACGAATCTGGTGCTGGGCGGCAAGGACTTCACGTCGCGGCTGATCGTCGGCACCGGCAAGTATTCGAGCAACGAGATCATGCGACAGGCGCACGAGGAGTCGGGCGCCGAGATCGTCACCATCGCCGTGCGGCGCGTCAGCCTGCCGGGCAAGGGCGAGTCGATCCTCGACTTCATCGACAGCAAGCGCTTCACGCTGCTGCCCAACACCGCCGGCTGCTACACCGCCGACGAGGCGATCCGCACCGCGTATCTCGCGCGCGAGGCGGGCCTGGGCGAGATGGTGAAGCTCGAGGTCATCGGCGACGCGCGCACGCTCTTCCCCGACGTGCAGGGGCTGCTGGAGGCGACCAAGACGCTCGCGCGCGAGGGCTTCGTCGTGATGCCGTACACCAACGACGATCCGATCATCGCCAAGCGGCTCGAGGACGCCGGCGCCGCGTGCGTGATGCCGCTCGGCGCGCCCATCGGCTCGGGCCTCGGCATCCGCAACCCCTACAACATCAAGATCATCCTCGAGACGGTGTCCGTGCCCGTCATCGTCGACGCGGGCGTCGGCACCGCGTCGGATGCCGCCATCGCCATGGAGCTCGGCTGCGACGGCGTGCTCATGAACACCGCCATCGCGGGCGCCCGCGATCCGGTGGCGATGGCCCGTGCGATGCGGCTGGCCGTGGAGGTCGGACGGCTCGCCTCCAAAGCGGGACGGATCGGCAA
>Ga0137403_10004380_pt1 | contig 16639 bp, 15 predicted proteins | sample CZOMad2_1_16fung_FD_122057 | JGI IMG/M metagenome (GOLD analysis project Ga0137403, IMG submission 122057) | Vadose zone soil fungal communities from Angelo Coast Range Reserve, California, USA - CZOMad2_1_16fungal (Hybrid Assembly) | ecosystem: Environmental > Terrestrial > Soil > Vadose zone...
GATCTGCGCGCACCACCGAACGCCGGGGCTGCTGCGTGGAAGCCACCGCCACGGAAACCGCCTCCGCCTCCAACTGGCCCCGCGCGGCCGCCCCCGCCGCCGACATGGCCACCGCTGAAACCACCACCACCGAAGCCTCCTCCACCGCCGCCGTGGGGACCCGCCCACGCAGCAGAAGTGAGTGCGATCGACGTGATGCCGACTAGACTAAATAATCTTAACTTTTTCATATTGGAAAGATCGTTACGGTTCCGTTTCGCAGCCATTACGCATGCGGGGGATTTTCTTATATCCCGCGCGGGAGATGCCCCGTATTCCTGCTCGCGAATGAGAGCCATGCGGCGCCGCCTTCCGCATATTCTGACATCTAAACCCTGTCCCTCCGCGTGGAAGCGGTGCCGGTCTGAACTTGATCGCGGGCTGCGACAGCAAACTCAGCGCGAGCTTCGCAAAAAACGCATGGCGATCCGGGCGGAATATCCCGCCGATTGTTGTTCGCATAATACGTCCCTGTTCGCACCTCTCGTTTATTGAGCTGATAGCCGGCCGCGGTGCATAGAATCCTGCGTTAGCTGAATAACAGCCCCAACATCAATGCGACGGCAAAGGCGATAAGAGGAATAAGCAGAGCGAACCACAATGGTGCGAATTCCATGAAAAAGCGGTTTGTTTTCATGCTCTCAATTTACGCTCGACGATCAAAGAGCCGCTATTGCGCGGGTGATGGATTTTCTGATGCCCTATTCGAGGGGTGCTCCATAAATCTTTTGAAATTGCGCAGATAGCTGTGCACCCGATGCGAGACGGAGCCGTTAAAGCCGGGGCATATTTTTAGGATCACGCAGGTGCTTCGATTGGGATGTGACGTGAAAGACACGACACCGGAGGCGAGATAATTGGAAGCTCCTCCGGCCAGCGCTCGCCAAGCCAGTCTTCGTTCGGGTGCTCGCAGCATGATCTCGAGCACGCCTTCATGCCGCTTTCCATTGAAGGAAATCACGATGGCAAAATGCCCGCCATCCAGCTTTTGCACCTCTTTCACCGCCGGCATGAATTTCGGGAAATCTTCAACTCGTAACCATTGTCGGTAGACATCGCCGACCGGCGCGCTTACCACGATCGATCCCTGTGCTGCACTCATAGCGCGTGTGTGTTAGGCATTGAACCCCGCGCTTTCATGTCTCGAAAGCGTGCGGCACCATCCATCGCGGATATGTCCAGCGTGAGCAGGGAACCTGTCTCCGCCGGCGGCGTCCAAGAATCTTGCCTGGTCCCAGCGGCGGAATTATTTCCACGTCGTTTGGTTTTCATTTTGCTGCCGTTCGCTAACAAAATTAGAAGCGGCCCCACTTCTCACCACGAAACAATTGCAGGATTCTCAAATCCCCTTTTCGGGGGACTGGCGGTGCCAGGGGGGATCAGTACGTTTTAACTCAGCACTGAACTACCTCAGGCATCCGGAAAATCGTCATCATGAAATCGATTTGTAGCGCCCAGCTAAGACAGCAACGATGGAGCATTTTGTGAACGCCAACCGCAACCCCGATAGCTTCATCAAACACCTGGGTGTGGTTGGTCACGGCCAAGGAAGTGAGTCGGGCGAACTGGAGTTTGTTGGAGCAGCGATGGACGTCACCGCAGCAAAGGAGGCGGAAGAAAGGATCCGGCAAAACGAAAGGGAACTTCGCATCACGCTCGAAGCAATTCCGACCTCAGTCCTGAGGACTCTACCTGACGGCGCGGTTGATTTCGTAAATCAAAGTTGGCTGGATTACCTGGGATGCTCCAGGGAAGAGATACTGGGCTGGGGCTGGATGAAAACGGTCCATCCTGAAGACGTCGACAAGTTGCTGAACAATTGGGAGGAGGCGTTGGCGGCTGGGGAACCTCTCGAGATAGAAGCGCGCTTTCGGCGGGCGGACGGAAAATATCGGTGGTTCCTGAACCGCACCGTGCCATTGCGCGATGAAAAGGGAAATATCGCGAAGTGGTATGCGACGATCCACGACATCGAGGACCGCAAACAGGCGGAAGAGAAGCTGCGCAGAAGCGAGGCTTATTTACTCGAGGCGCAGAGACTCGGACACATGGGCAGCTGGGCAATCAATGTTTCCTCGCGAGATTTCATTGCCTCGCCGGAGTTGCTTCGAATTTTTGCCTGCGATCCTGAAAAAGAGAAACCGACGTTGGAAATGTTTCGAAAGCGAATTCATCCTGAAGATCGTCCGTCCCTCGTGCGAATGTTTAATAAGGCCAGGGACGCAAAGACCGACTATGAGATGGACTATCGAATTGTCCTTCCGGATGAATCGATAAGGTACGCCCACAGTGTGGGCCACCCGGTCTTTAACGCTTCCGGTAACCTGGTCGAGTATGTTGGCACGACCGTGGACGTAACTGAGCACAAATGCGCCGAAGCAGCGTTGCGCGCTTCCGAGCGAGTTGCGCGCGGACAAGTTGAAGCATTAGCGCAGAACCTCGATATCTTGGCCACCGCGACCGCGCCGAAAAACCTAATCGGCCAAATGCTGAGCACGATCGGACGCTTTTTGAAGGCGCAAAGCGTGGTTTTGTGGTTGTTAGACGAAGTGAACGATTCGGTCATTTTGCGGGCCGCGGCTGAGGGCGCAAATTTTGCGGCGAGTGATCCGGAGCATCCGCTTATTAAGAATGCCTTATCGTGGAAAGAGGATAAGGTGCTTCAGGAAATTATTTTTACCGGAGCGCCGGTCGTTTGCGAGGACGTAGAACATGATCCGCGGATCTCCAGCGCCGGGCGCGATTATTTCCGATCAAAGGGAACCAGGAAGTTATTAGCAATTCCAACCTTGGTCGGCGGGCATGTTAAGGGGTTTATCGGCATTCGCCATGGAGATCGGCCGCCCTACCGGCGGGAGGAGGTCGAATTAGCGCAAGCGCTCGCGCACCAGGCGATGTTTGCAGTTCAACTCGATCAATTTGCCGAGCAAAGCCAGCAGGCCGCCGTGCTCGAAGAACGAAATAGAATGGCGCGCGATATCCACGATACGCTGGCGCAAGGTTTCACCGGCGTAATTATGCAATTGGAGGCGGCCGAAAAAGCAATTGAGCATCATCGCCCAAAGCAAGCAGACGAACATTTGCGATGGGCGGGCGGGCTGGCACGCAAGAGTCTGAGCGAAGCGCGTCGATCTGTGCACGCGCTTCGCCCGCAAGCGTTGAAGAAAGAGAACTTTTGGGACGCGCTTAAAGACATGATCAAAAGCATCACGGTTGGAACGGCGCTTCACCCAAGTTTCAAAATTCAAGGCAAGATCAGCCCGCTTCCGCCCGTTTGGCAGGAAAATTTGCTGCACATTGGGCAGGAAGCTTTGGCCAACACGATCAAGTATGCACACGCCCACAAATTTGGAACTCGGGTAATGTCCGGTCCGAAGAAACTGCGTTTGGAATTTTCCGATGACGGTGACGGGTTCAAACCGCAAGATCAACATGATGGTCGGGGCCTTGCTGGCATGCGGGAGCGGGTTGAACAAATGGGAGGCGAATTAAAAATCGCAAGCTCACGCAGCAAGGGCACAAAGATCACCGTGGTATTGCCCAGTAACGGGAAATCGATGTTATGACTTCCAAAAAGAAAGTGACCGCGAAGTTTCAGAAACCGGGAAAGAAACCAACGTCTGTTGCGATGAAAACACCGAAAGCTAACGACACGTCAAAAAAGCCTCGGATCGGCATACTTATTGCCGACGATCACAGCGTCTTACGCCAGGGGTTGGTTTCGCTGATCGGGTTCGAATCAGACATGATGGTTGTCGGAGAGGCCGGTAACGGACGTGAAGCGGTCGAACTTTGGAAGCGGCATCGACCGGAGGTGACGATGCTCGATCTGCGCATGCCTGAGCTCGATGGAGTCGGCGTAATCAAACAGATTCGGGCTGAGGATGAGAACGCGCGGATTATCGTGCTGACGACGTTCGATGGTGACGAAGATATCTACCGCGCCATTCAGGCGGGAGCGAAGGGCTATCTGCTCAAGGACGTTCCGCGCGAGGCGCTGATTGATTCCATTCGCCGCGTGCACGCTGGGGAAACTTGCGTTCCCGTGCATCTGGCAAACAAGTTAGCGGAACGCGTCGGGAGCGAAAGCCTCAGCGAGCGCGAAATCGATGTCCTAAAGCTGATGGCTCAGGGGAAAAGCAATAAGGAGATCGGTTCGATGCTCTTTATTAGTTCTGGTACGGTCAAATCGCACGTGAAAAGCATATTCGCCAAGCTCAACGTTAACAGCCGCGCTGAAGCTGTGGCAAACGCCGCCCACCGCGCGCTGATTCAACTGTAGGTTTGTTATCGGTTTCTGGTCTGTGTTCGGAGAGCGCTAACGTCAGCGTTTCTCTCGGAACCGACGCGTCATTTGGTCCTGCGGGAGAGAAAAGAATCTCCCGAACGCGTCCTAGCGGCGAACGACATTCCGGCGGTAAGGGTTGGATATGAGGCGACGCAATGTCAGCAATATCATCGAGCGTTTCCGGACGAAACACGCATTGCAGGAGGAGCGCGAACGGAAGAATTTGCTTGCTTCGCCCAACGGGGAGTTCGTTTCAGATGTCCCCGGCAAAAACGGCACCCGACAGAAGGAGATCTTTGAGAACGAACAGGTTCGAGTATCAACCACGTCCGTTCCGAAAGGGACTGACTGGTCGGCGCCGCACGACGGGCGAGATCGGGTTGTTGTCTTGCTGGGCCAAATAAATCCGTTAGCGCAAACAAACGAAGCAGATTCGTCCTCTTCCGCTTGGCGCGTGACTCGGATTCCGGCAAACAGCGATATCAACGTGCCGAACAATTCAGATCAGACAAAGATCTTAATGATTCTGGAATTCAAAGACACGGATGGTGAGGAGTCGATTTCTCTTCATTGATTTCAATTGTCGGCTTCATGTTCAGGTCTCGTGTCCGATATTTCACCGGGCTGTAACACATACGCGAGAACGTGTCTTCTTCGCTCTCGACACTTACCAGTTGAGGTCGAAACAATGTTTCGCGTTCTTCGATCTCACCGTTTCTCAATTAGCCGCTTGAAGTTGCGCAAGTATTTATCGACTCGATTCGAAACACCGCCGCCGAAGTTTGAGGTCAGCTTCAGGGTCACGCGCGTGCCGTGATCAGAAAGCGAGGCGAAGGAAACGACTCCGGCGGCAAGGTGATCGTGCGCATGACCGTTGGAAATAGTTCGCCAGGCCAGCCGTCGCTCAGGGACACGCAGCGTGATCTCAAGCGTCGCCTCATATTGCTTTCGGTTGAAAGCGAACAATGCGACAAAATGGTTTCCATCCAATTTTCGCACACGTTTGATCGCGGTGATGAATTCCGGACAATCTTCAAACACCAGCCAGCGCTTATAGACAGCGGCAACTGGCGCGTTGACGGCGATTGATCCCTCCGCGGTGTGTATTCGCGGTCTGTTCCCCTTATTTGGCATCGGTCCGTTAGGCATAGAACCGCGCGTATTCATTGTTTGAAAACGCGCGGCTCCAGCCATCGGTGAAGAAATTAAAGATCGACATGTTAAAGACGAGCAAGGGATCGTGCTTGGGTGCGCGTCGTCGAAAAAGGTCGCGCACTCTGCTCCTGAAATTATTTTCACGTTGTTTAGCTTTCATTATGGAATTTCGTGTACTTCCGACGCTAACTGGCCCTGTGGCTTGTCACCACGCTGCAGTGGCGGGATTTTGGAGTGCCTCTTTCGGGGGATAGGAAACGAACTGACAAGATCAGTCGGCGATCATATAGTAAGCGGAAAGGTAATGGATTCCGCGGCCAACACTTTGGCTGATTTCGCGGGACGCGATATTTGCGTGAAATCGGCCATTAAAATTCAAATCCCCGCTGCAAAGGCGGGTGCGCCTATACCCGCGTTTGACCGAATCATTCTTCGTTACGGCCTGGCGATTGGTTCTGTCGCGGCTGCAACGGCCCTCGGTTTTTTGGCCGATCGCTGGGATCTTCACGAGTCGGTATTTACGATTTACCTTTTGGCCGTCGCCCTAACGAGTTGGTACGCCGGAGTGTGGCCGGCGGTCATCGCATTTGCAGTCGGAGAACTTGCCTTCGATTACTTTTTTACTCCACCGCTCTACAGTCTCAGTGTCACGCGTGAAGATCTCGCCTACTTCCCCGTGTTCGCCTTGTTTTCGGGGCTTCTAATTTGGTTCGGTGTGGTGCGGCGCTGGGCTGAGGCAGGCCTTCGGCAATCGCGCGATCTGCTCGAAGCGGAGGTGGAGCAGCGGCGGGCTTTGAACGTGGAACTTGCAAAGCGTTCCGACGAACTACAAGCGACTAACAAAGAATTGGAGGCGTTTGCGTATTCCGTCTCACACGATCTGCGCGCGCCGGTTCGGCATATTGCCGGATTCACTGAGCTTTTGCAGAAGCACGCTGACCCCGTACTGGACGACAAGAGTCGGCACCACATCAGCATGATTCTGGACGCGGCCTCCCGTATGGGCAGCTTGGTGGACGATCTTCTGGCGTTCTCGCGGATCGGCCGGGCCGATACACAAAAAACAACTATCAATCTTGAACAGCTCGTGAAAGCCGTGATCGGCGAAATTGCCCCGGACACGCAGGGGCGGAAAATTATTTGGCGGATCGGGGCTTTGCCGATTTGCTACGGTGATCCTTCTCTTCTCCGGCTGGTATTCAGTAATCTTGTTTCGAACGCGGTGAAATTCACTCGAACGCAGGCCCAGGCCGAGATAGAAATCGGTTGGTTAAACCACACGCCGGATGAACCCGTCGTGTTTGTTAAAGATAACGGAGTCGGTTTTGACATGAAGTACAAGGACAAGCTGTTCGGTGTATTCCAACGCTTGCACTCGCAGGAGGCGTTCGAAGGCACTGGGATCGGGCTCGCCACAGTCCAGCGAATTGTCGATCGCCATGGCGGTCGAGTGTGGGCGGAAGCTTCAGTTAATAATGGCGCCACCTTTTATGTTGTGCTGCCGAATCTGGAAAGGCAAATCCATGAGTAACAGCTTTATCGAAAAGCGCGCTCGCTGTAGCGAAGAGGTTTTAAACCAAGGGGGCTTTATGAATCTGGCACCACAGAGAACTCCACTTATCGCGGCGCTCGAACAACTCGGCCCACACGATCATTTCTGCTCGATATACGAGAACCGTGACGAACATTACGGGGTTGCTATTCCCTTCATGCAGATCGGGCTGGATCGCGGCGAAAAATGCATCTACATCGCCGACGACGGCACGGTTGGCGACGTTCGCGAAGTCATGGAGTCGGAAGGAATTGACGTAGAGCGTGCGACCGCATCCAAAGCCCTCGTTCTGGCAACCAAAGAGCAAGCATATCTAAAGCATGGCTCTTTTAACCCCGATTGGATGTTCACCTTCTGGAAGGAAGCCACGCAGTCGGCCCTGAGCGAAGGGTTTTCTGCGCTCCGGGCCACGGGCGAGACAGAATGGGTTGTAAGAGGGGCCCGTGGGCTTGAACGCTGGATGGAATACGAAAGCAGGTTAACTCACGCGGTCGCGGAAAATAACTGTTCCGCGCTTTGCCAGTACAATCGGCGCCTTTTTCCACCGGAGCTCATTCTCGACGTCATCCGCACGCATCCCGTGGTGGTCTACCGTGGCACGGTCTGCCGCAACATGTATTATGTGCCGCCTGACGAATTTCTGGGGACTAACGAAGCAGAGCGTGAGGTGGAGAGGCTGTTAACTAACATTCAGGAACGCGAGGATGTAGAGCAGGCCTTCCGCGAACAGCTTAGCGAACGGAAAAGAGCCGAGGAAGCTCTTCGCCGATCTCGCGACGAGTTGGACGTGAAAGTGAAAGAGCGGACTGCCAAGTTGAGGGAAATAAATGACGACTTGCACTCGGTTAATAAGGAATTGGAGGCATTCGCCTATTCTGTTTCTCACGACCTGCGCGCGCCCCTTCGACACATCGCGGGATTTACCGAGTTGTTGCAGAAAGATGCTGAACCCGTTCTCGACGACAAAAGCCGGCTCCACATCACCAAGATTCTGGAATCAACCAACCGGATGGACAACCTGGTGGACGATCTTCTGGCCTTCTCGCGGATCAGCCGCGTCGAAACGCAAAAGGCAACCATTCATCTCGAGTCCCTCGTAAGAGGCGTGGTTGCTGAAATTGCCCCAGACACGCAGGGGCGGAGCATTGTTTGGCGAATTGGGACTTTGCCGATTTGCTACGGCGATCCTTCTCTACTCGGGATGGTGTTCACTAACCTCATCTCGAACGCGGTGAAATTCACTCGAACGCGCCCGCAGGCCGAGATAGAAATCGATTCGTTAAACAACAGACCGAATGAGGTGGTCGTGTTTGTTAGAGACAACGGAGTCGGCTTCGATATGAACTATAAGGACAAGCTGTTCGGTGTATTCCAACGCCTGCACTCGCAGGAGATGTTCGAAGGCACCGGGATTGGGCTCGCCACGATCCAGCGAATTGTCCACCGCCATGGAGGTCGAGTCTGGGCAGAAGGCTCCGTTGATAACGGCGCGACCTTTTTCGTTGCACTGCCGAAACCCGGAAAGGTCAAAGGATGAACGGTCTAAAACGTATATTGTTAGTCGAAGACGATCCCAAGGATGTGGAGCTTACCCTCACCGGCCTGGCCGAGTACAACCTCGCTAATGAAGTAGTGATCGCGCGCGACGGCGAAGAGGCGCTCGATTACTTGTATCGCCGGGGCAATCACCAGACGCGCCCCAACGGTAATCCCGCGGTGATTCTGCTCGACTTGAAACTGCCGAAGCTCAATGGGTTCGAGGTGCTCGAGCAGGTTCGAGCTGATGAAAACCTGAAAATGATTCCGGTAGTGGTCCTTACCTCTTCCCACGAAGAGCGCGACCTTGTGAAAAGCTACAAGTTAGGGGTGAACGGCTTTGTCGTTAAGCCGGTTGATTTCCACCAATTCGTCAACGCCGTGAAGGAGCTGGGCGTGTTTTGGGCAGTGATCAACGAGCCTCCACCCGGCAGCGTCAAAAAAAGGTAAAAGATGAATTTTCCACTCCGAGTTTTGCACCTTGAAGATGACGTCAGGGACACAGAACTCGTCCAAGCCACTCTCGAAGGGGAAGGAATCCCGGCCAACCTAACGAGAGTTGAAACCGAGCAGGATTTTCTCGCCGCTCTCAAGCGGGAGAGCTTAGATCTCATTCTCGCCGATTACACACTGCCGTCCTTTGACGGATTATCGGCGCTGAGAATCGCGCAGCAGCACTCGCCCGAAGTGCCATTCATATTTGTTTCCGGAACGCTCGGCGAAGACGTCGCCATCGAAGCGCTCAAGACCGGTGCCACCGATTACGTCTTGAAAACGCGATTGACCAGGTTGGGACCTGCGGTCACTCGCGCACTAGGTGAAGCTCGGGAAAAGGCAGAACGCGCTCGCGCGGAGACGGCACTCCGGCGCAGCGAAGCGTTCCTAGCTGAGGGACAAAGAATCAGCCACACCGGAAGCTGGAGCTGGAATGTTTCCAGCGGAGAGGTGTCCTGGTCAGAGGAACATTTCCGGATCTTCGGCTTCGATCCTGAGAAGACCAAGCCATCTTTCCACCTATTCATGGAAACGGTTCACCCCGAAGATCGATCGTTTATTGAGCGAAGTCTCGATGAAGCGATTAAAGAGAAAAGAGGATTTGACCTGGAATTTCGAATCGCGCTTGCGGACGGATCTATTAAGCATGTCCAGGGCGTGGGCCGACCCGTCGTGGAGGAGTCCGGCGAAGTCCATAATTATACCGGCACCACGGTTGACATCACCGAGCGCAAGCGAGGAGAGGCCTTGTTCATCGGTGAAAAGCGTCTCCTCGAGATGATGGCGACCGGCGTTCCGCTGGAGCAGATCCTGAATGTCCTGTGTCAGATAATCCAAGAGTACCGTCCTGGCACGCTCGCCTCTGTCTTGCTGCTTCGTCCCGATGGCGTTCATCTGGAGTCCATCGCGGGGCCGAGTCTTCCCAAAGGATGGAGGCAGGAGATGGAAAAGCTGCCGATTGGACCGTGTGCCGGCTCTTGCGGGACGGCGGCATATCGCGGATCAGCGGTAATAGTTTCCGATATTGCGACTGATCCGCTTTGGGACGTACCAGAACATCGCGCTGCGGCATTAAATCACGGGCTCCGAGCCTCCTGGTCCAATCCAATCTTGTCGTCAGAAGGAAAAGTCCTGGGAACTTTCTGCATTTATGAGCGCGAAACGCGCAGCCCGAATCTGCACGACCTCGAGGTTATCGAGAAGGCGACCTACCTGGCACGAGTTGCGATTGAACGCGATCGTGCCGAGACGGATTTGCGGACAAGCGAGGAAAAATATCGAGATCTCATCAATGCGTCGCCCGATGCCATCTGCGTTCTCGATGCGGATAGCAAATGTGTCCTGGTGAACCCGGCAGGCATCGAGCTGGCAGGTCGTCCGGAAGAGGAACTGATCGGCTTGTCAATTACCGACACCTACGTTGCGGAAGACCTCCACCTGTTTCGGGACCGGATCGAGAAATTGAAAGCGGAGGGATCTTTTCGGTTCGAACGAAAATTCCTGCGAAAAAATGGCGAGGTGATTCCGGTGGAGGTTTCTTTAGCAGCGCTGCGCGGCCGATATTACCAGGCGATCATCAGAGACATCAGTAACCGTAAGCGGCGCGAAGCGCTGTTGGCTGGAGAGAACAGAGTGCTTGAGATGGTCGCCAAAGGCGATTCACTGGCTGACATCCTCGATAATTTATGTCGGCTGGTGGAAGAGCAATCTTCCGGTGTTCTTGCCTCGATCTTATTAATGGATCCAAATGGCAAGCAATTGCGGCACGGCGCGGCACCGAATCTTCCGAAAGCTTACAACGACGCAATTGACGGGCTCGTCATTGGTAATTCCGAAGGCTCATGCGGAACGGCCGCTTACCGAGCGGAACAGGTGATTGTGTCCGACATCGCGACCGATCTTTTGTGGGCTGATTTTCGCGAACTGGCTTTGGCGCACTCGCTCCGCGCGTGTTGGTCTACGCCGATCTTTTCCACCGAACGCAATGTGATTGGAACATTTGCCATGTACTATCGCGAGCCCCGTAGCCCGAGTCCGCGTGAGCAAGACACGATTAAACACGTTACTTATCTCGCGGGCGTCGCCATCCAGCGGAAGCTGGCGGAAGCGGCCCGACGCGAGAGCGAAGCCTATCTCGCGGAAGCGCAGCGGCTCAGCCACACTGGAAGTTGGGCGTGGGCGCCGGCGACGGGCGAAATCAGGTATTGGTCGGAAGAAAGTTATCGTCTACTCGGTTTCGATCCGCATGCGGGACCGCCGCGATTCGAAAAATTCTTTGAGCGCCTTCATTCGGAAGACCAGGTCCGAGTCAGGCAACTATTCGAAAGCGCAATTCGGGAAAAAACGGATTTCGAAACCGACTACCGAATTGTTCATCCGGGCGGTGCGATTAGGTATCTCCACGCGGTCGGTCATCCGGTGAGCGATGAGAGCGGGAATCTGGTGGAGTTCCTCGGCACGGTTATGGATATCACCGAGAGCAAACGCTCCGAAGAGGCGTTGCGTGCTTCCGAGCAGGTAGCGCGCGGACAAGTGGAAGCGCTGGCGCAAAGTTTGGATGTCTTGGCAACGGCGCCAAAGCCGGAAAAATTCATTGGCCAAATGTTGAATACCATTGGCCGCCTCTTGAACGCGCAAAGCGTGAGTTTGTGGTTGTTCGACGAATCGACGGACTCGCCCGTTTTGCGGTCAATGGTAGACGGCGGAAGATTGGTCGCGCCTGATCCGGAGCATCCACTTATGAAGGACCCGTTGTTTTGGAAACAGAACGCTGTAATCCAGGAACTCCTTTTCACGGCAGGTCCGGTGGTTTGCGAAGACTTGGAGACTGATCCGCGCATCAAAGCCGAATGGCGCGAGTATTTGAAGCGAAAAGGCGCAAAAAGATTTCTCGCGGTCCCGCTTTTGGTAGGTGGACAGGTGAGAGGTTTTGTCGGAATCCGACATCCCGATCGAGCAGCTTATCGGCCTGAGGACATTGAATTGACCCAGGCCCTCGCCCATCAAGTCATGCTTGCCATTCAACTGAACGAGTTTGCCGAGCAAGGTCAGCGAGCTGCGGTCTTTGAAGAACGAAATCGCATGGCGCGCGACATCCACGACACGCTCGCGCAAGGTTTCACCGGTGTGATTGTGCAATTAGAAGCAGCCGAGGATGCGATTTCCTACGGCTGTCGCAAGGAAGCTGACAATCATTTACACCGCGCTGCTGAATTAGCTCGGCGGAGCCTAAGCGAAGCGCGCCGATCCGTGCACGCATTGCGTCCTCGAGCTTTGGAGGAACACAATTTTTGGGACGCGCTCAAAGGTGCTATTAAGAACACAACCGCTGGGACGGCGCTTCACACAACTTTTGCCGCGCAAGGCAAACTACCGGACCTTCCGGAGCCCTGGCAGGAAAATCTTCTTCATATCGGACAGGAAGCGTTGACCAACACGCTCAAGTATGCCCACGCTCGCAAGTTCGAAACGCGAATAAGCTACAAGGCCAAAGAACTTCGTCTGGAACTGCGTGACGACGGCGATGGATTCAAAGTCAAAGATCGGCATGACGGCGTGGGTCTCGCCGGAATGCGCGAGCGGGTCGAGCAAATGGGCGGCGAATTGGAAATCACCAGCTCACGTGGTAAAGGCACGAAGATCACTGTGGTATTGCTTGGTAACGGAGAGTCGACGTCATGACATTAAAAAAGAAAACAGCGGCCAAGTCTAACAAGCGTGCAAAGAAGCCAAACTCTGCTGCGAAGAAAACGCCGAAAGTTAAAGACACAAAAAAACCTCGTATCAAGGTTCTCATCGCTGATGATCACAGCGTTGTCCGCGAAGGCTTGGTTTCACTCATCACCCGGAAAGCAGACATGATCGTTGTCGCCGAGGCGGGCAATGGACGCGAAGCGGCCGATCTTTGGAAGCAACATCGCCCTGATGTGACACTGCTGGACCTACGAATGCCCGAGCTCGATGGCGTTGGCGCGATCAAGGAGATTCGGGCCAGTGACGAGAACGCGCGCATCATCGTGCTGACAACGTTCGACGGCGATGAAGATATCTACCGTGCCATTCAGGCGGGTGCGAAAGGCTATTTGCTAAAGGACGTTCCTCGCGAAGCGCTGATGGATTGCATCCGCCGGGTGCACGCCGGCGAAACTTGTGTTCCCGTGCATCTCGCGGCCAAGCTGGCGGAGCGTGTCAGCGGCGAAACGTTGAGCGGACGTGAGATCGACGTACTAAAACTGATGGCTCAAGGAAAGAGCAACAAAGAGATCGGCTCCGCCCTTTTTATCAGTGAAGGCACTGTGAAGTCGCATGTGAAGGCAATCTTCGCCAAGATGAACGTCGTCAGCCGCACCGAAGCCGTGGCTAACGCCACGAGACGCGGCATGATTCAGCTGTAGAAGCGTTTTTCCCTTCAAGTTCGCCTCTCAGTTTATCTCAAACGAGGGAACGAGCATTATCTCATTCTTGGCACTGCAAAATCTCGCGAACGCGAAATAGCGGCGGTTCGATCAGGGCTGACGTTTGGCGTGATGCTTTTTCTACACGGTACAGAAAGGAATGTTATGAAATCTCCAGAAGAGATTCATCAGGAATTACGACACAGGATCCTCAATTTGTCCGGTGTGACGGAGCGACAGAATGCGGGAATCCACGAAGACGCGTTTTTTGTCGGACGCACAATGTTCATGCATATCCACCCCGAAAGCTTTCGGGGCTGCGAGATTCATATTCGATTGCCGAAGAGTGTTCAGGAGCGAGTTCTTGCGCAAGGCAAAGCACATCCGCACCGCTGGGCGCCGGAAGCAGGATACGTCACGTTTCTTGTGGACGATGCAAAGAATTTGGAACCGGCAATGGAGCTGATTCGGATGTCACATCAGCATTTTGCCGCCAAGCCGAACGTTCTGCGGGCGGAACACGAATTGAAATAATAACGAGCGACCGACTATGAAGCTATTTGTGATCGGCGCCACTGGGCGGACCGGACTGGCGATTGTTCAGCAAGCTCTTGCAAGAGGTCATCATGTAACCGCGTTTGTCCGTTCACCTGAAAGCATCACCGTAGAAAATGAGCGGCTTACCGTGCTCAAAGGTGATGCCGTGGACGAAGACCAACTTTCTGACGCGATGCAAAATCACGATGCGGTCGTTTCGACATTAGGACCGCGAGAAGTCTTCAAACCGAGCTCACTTCTGCACGACAGCGCGCTTGCGACGACTCGCGCAATGAAGCGCTCGGGAGTGAAGCGGCTCGTCGTTCTCTCGGCGGCAGCGCATTTCCCTGGTATTCCCAACCGGATCGCCAGTTTTGTCCTTCGAAGTCACATGCGCGACTCGCTAGCCATGGAGGAAATTGTGCAAGCCAACGGTCTCGACTGGACGATCGCACGGCCTCCACGCCTCACTCGGCAAGATTACAGGAGCTATCGGAGCCGGGAAGGCGCCGCTCCCCCGATGGGTTTCACTCTCTCCCGCAAAGCGGTTGCGGCATTCATGCTCGACGCGATCGAGCAAAAGAAACATCTCAACAAGATCGTAGGCATCGCAAAATAATTATTGGATCTCACTATGTTTGTCCCCTACCCCATCGTCACCGTCCTGGCCGCGGCGGCCAACACATATGCGGCCGTTATTGACTTTCTTCACCCTCAGTGGGTCTTGGACAACATGTCGAAATGGGGCGGGCCGCATTCGTGGCGGTTCACACTGGGCGCCCTCAAAGCAGCTGGCGCGCTTGGACTATTGGCGGGTATCGGCGTTCCTTCGATTGGAGTTGCGGCCTCGGTCGGTCTAGTCTTGTACTTTGTTGGCGCTATCGCCGTTGTGATACGCGCTCGCTGGTACTCTCATATTCTTCTGCCGAGCGTCTATCTCCTGCTGGCTACGGCCACGCTGATGTTGAGGCTCAACGTGTCGTGAACAGCGAGACGTTCGCGACGAGGAGGCTAATGTTCATACCTCGAAAGAGAGACCACGAATGACCCCGAAGAGGGAGCGGAAAATCCCGCGTACGCGAAATGGCGACGCCTCGCTCACCGCCGAGGTTTTTGGGCAATGAAAACGAACGCTCTTCCGAAGACGACGGACGAGATCCGCTCGTACACTGAACTTCAGCGACAGATGCACTACGCGTTGCGCGCCGAACATCCTGAATGGGTGGAAGCCAATGGTGATTGTCCCACGTGCGAATCTTACGAATCGCGCCTTGCCGAATTGCTTGGGCTCTCTTCGCCGAACGAGCATGGATCGGTCGTCTAATTAACTGCACGAAAACAAGAAGAAAATTCGTCAGCGCGTGGTTGGTCCCTTGACTGACGGCCTGGCAAAAACAACCTGATCAAAGATATGAACAAGCTAATCGAAGCAGATTTTCTTCCACGGGATACCCACGGCGGCTTTTCCTGGCCGAGTTCAATCGGCGGTTCGGAAAGACGGCGGATCCTGATCATCGATAACGACCCTCGCACCACTCACCTTGTGAAAGTTCTCCTCGAACGGACCGGTCACTATCTGGTGTTCGAAGAAAACGACGCTGCTCTGGCTCATCAGAGCGCCCGCAATTTTCGGCCAGATCTGATCTTGCTTGATATCGTGATGCCGGAGACGGACGGAGGGGAAGTAGCAGCGCGAATCCAGGCCGACCCTGAATTGCATAACACGCCGATCATATTTCTCACGGCGCTGGTAACTCGAGGCGAAGCAAAGAGTGGTCTCAACATCCATGGACATCCGTTTCTTCCCAAGCCGATCAGCATTCCGGAGTTGATCAGCGCGATTGAAAAAAATTTGCCACGTCCAGCGCTCGCGAGATGAAATTTGAATGACGAATGGCTTCGCGCGGGCGCGGAAGCATTAAACAAGGAGCGCATTCGCGATTCGAACTTCACTTGTAGATCCGATGTGCGGTTTCCGCTTGGTACCTGTCGAAAGAGGCGCCCCGCATCTCCCTTTCGTAGCAACCTAAAATCCCACAGACGCGCAATGGCAGCGAGCGGACTGGCAACGAGATTTCTCTCATGAAAAAGACCAGACTACTCACATTGATAGGCACCGCTGTCGTGGGCCTTACTCTGCCAGCATTGGCAGCCCCTCACGGCGGTGGAGGATTCGGTGGCGGCTTCGGCGGTGGCCACCCTGGCGGCGGTGGAAGCCGTGGGCATGTCGGTGGCTTCGCCGCTGGTGGCGCTCGCGCAGCCCCGCATGCGTTCGGAGGCGCGCGTTTTTATACTGGAAGAACCATGGACGGATTCAGCCGCGCGCGGCAATTTAGTTCCGTTCGCGCTGGAACCGATGCCGTCCGGTCACACGGATTCACTGCTTCCGGTAGGCGATCCGCTGCCCTCGGTAACGGATCGGTGGCGCCGCGCGCCAACACGAGCGCGACAATTGGTCGCCAACAAAGCCGCACCGGATCAGTAGCGAGACAAAACATGCGAGCTTCGAACTCGCAAATCTCAAGAGCAGCCGCCCGACGGGCAATCGCGAATAACCAGGTGGGTGCGCGGCATGACGGGAACTGGCATCGCGATTGGGACAAACATCGTGTACACTTCCATAATAACCTCGTCTTTGTTTTT
>Ga0137403_10004381_pt1 | contig 16638 bp, 13 predicted proteins | sample CZOMad2_1_16fung_FD_122057 | JGI IMG/M metagenome (GOLD analysis project Ga0137403, IMG submission 122057) | Vadose zone soil fungal communities from Angelo Coast Range Reserve, California, USA - CZOMad2_1_16fungal (Hybrid Assembly) | ecosystem: Environmental > Terrestrial > Soil > Vadose zone...
CAACCGATCGAAAGGAGTTCACAGTGAGTGATCGCGAGAAGGGGACTGTGAAGTGGTTCAACGGAGCGAAAGGATATGGATTTATCCAACGCACCAGTGGGGAGGATGTATTCGTACACTTTTCGGCCATCCAGGAAAACGGCTACCGCACCTTGAACGAGGGCGAGACCGTGGAGTACGACTTGATGACCGGACCGAAAGGCTTGCAAGCCTCCAACGTCGTTCGGGCCTGAGTCTCAAGGGCGCGAGCAGAAAATCAAACCCTCTCGCTAGGCCGGGAGGGTTTGATTTTGGATCCACTCTTGGGCGGTTAGGCCGCGCGGTTTCAATGGCTTGCCAGAGAGACCCAACTGGTCAAGAACTTTGAGATTCCATCACCCACCAACTTGGTGCGATCGCCATCCGGCCATGCTGAATTCCAGACCAAATAACCGCCTGGCAGCCGGAGAGTTTTCTGCCGGCTACCTACGGCGCTGAGCACCGTGATTTCCCACGCGTCGTGTTCAAGATCGAAAAAGCTCTTCTCTCTACCCGGCGTCGGGTCCTGATGTCCACAATGTGAGAGCCGATGTGGGTGATAGCTCTCGTCAAACTTTCCCCTTTCAAGCGCTCCATGTCGAAGGTACAACTGAGGACCAAGCCGTCTGGAGAATTCTTATCGCTTCCCGGGCCGTCACTCTTCGGAATCTCATTTGATGCGCCAAATCCCACCTCGACACCGTTGTTCTCGCCCTCTTTCCCGTAGGCTGCTGCCGCTTTTTCTACTTGCTCTGCAGCTCTGCTACCGGGACCGAAAGCGTTAGCGATCTGATGCGCTTCGTCGAACGGATCGCCGCCAGCCGAATCTTTCTGAGAGTCACTTGCGGCGGTTGCATCCCCGGAGTAGTCGATTTCCTGGGAACTCACGTCGGAGACAGATTGCAGAACGAGCCGAGCAGCGTAGAGGTTCAGGTTCCCGAATCCATTCACCGCAACAAACTTGCCTGTGCTGTCCCGGGAGACGCCAACGCTCTTGGCGCCGTCAAGCCTGCCAACGAGCGTGGCCGTGACAGTGAAACGCACGCACCCCAGACACATACCGCCGCTCTTGTAAGCCGTCGTGAGCAACGAGTCGAACTGCTTGAAGTCCTTGTTCTTCTCGATTCTCACCGGCGGTCTGCTCGCGTTCGCAATCGCGGCAGGGTTGTTCTTCGCAAGTTGTAGCTGAAGAAATCCTACGGGACCCGCCTTGGCCTTTGTGCCTTCCGGATACGCAAGCCAAATCGCGTTGTTACCGAGGTTGCAGCCAGTGGACTTTATAGCGAACTCCTCAAAGCCAGCGACAACGGTTCCCTTGACGCGAACCGCTTTCCCGTCGAATGAAGCAGGATTGGCGAGAATGTCACAAACGGCAGCGTCAACGACCTGAGCTGCTGATGAACTCGCGAGAGCCGGACAAAGGAGAATAAAAGCAACCAGATATCGCATCAGTGACCTCTCGGATGCACCAATTAGAACACAGATGCAGGGTCGTCTCTCTTGCTACGATTGCCATACGGAGTGATCGCGTGCCAAACCAATCTGTGAAAGACAGAATCCTAGCTGCGGCCCGGGCGGCGGGTTTCGAGCTCGCTGGCGTAGCGGCAGTGGGCGACTTTCCGGAGCACCGCCATTTCGAGGCTTGGATCAACGCGGGTCGCGCCGCCGAGATGGGCTATATGGAAGCGCGGAACGAGGCCGGCGCGCTAAAACGGTCGTCTCTGATGAGAGTGGCGCCGTGGGCCAGGAGCGTGGTGGTCTGCGCTGCGAACTACAACACCGCCCAGCCTTACTCAACAGCAACGAACGATCGAAGCCGCGGATGGATCGCCCGCTACGCCTGGAGCCGCGAGGACTACCACGATGCTGTGTTGCGCAAGCTTCGCGCCGTGGAAGCCGAGCTGCGGTCAGCCTACGAGTCTGACGGGAATGGAAGAGAGTTGGTCACGCGCTGCTACGTCGACACCGGTCCAGTAGCGGAAAGGATCTACGCGAAGTACGCCGGAATCGGCTGGAGCGGCAAGAACACTTGTCTGATCAACCAGAAAATGGGCTCATGGCTTTTTCTCGGCGTGATTCTGACTTCGCTCGAACTCCCGCCTGATACCCCCGCGCCAGATCGCTGTGGCAGTTGCAGCCGTTGCATCGACGCGTGCCCAACGCAGGCGATTGTCGCGCCGCATGAATTGGATGCCAATTTGTGCATCTCCTACCTGACCATTGAGAAGCGCGGTTCGATTCCGGAGCCTCTCCGTGAGCGCCTGGGGCGGCATGTGTTCGGCTGCGACATCTGTCAGGATGTCTGCCCCTGGAACCGCAAAGCGCCGGTCACTTCGGCTGCGGAATATCAGCCGCGCGAAGGTCTGGTAAATCCAGCATTGGAGTGGCTGGCGGAAATGGACGAAGCCCAATTCCGGGAAGTGTTCCGAGGTTCGCCCATCCGCCGCGCCAAACGCCAGGGCCTCCGCCGCAATGCCGCACTGGCGATGGGCAACAGCGGTGAGGCCAGGTTTCTTCCGGTTCTCCAGAAGATGGAAAATGACGAAGATCCCGTCGTCGCAGAGGCCGTAACCTGGGCGACGGCAAGAGTTCGTTCCAAAAACACAACGGACAGGGCCTAGCCTCGCCGAATCTTCAATGCTTCGTCAGTAGAGTCTTGCACGCAGAATTGCAGGCCTTCATGATGTCCTCGCCTCCGTTACCGTGGTGCTGAGCCGCGATCAGCAGACTGGCCGCGCCGTGGAGCAGGCACCAGAGTTGCAAAAGGAGAGAAACCTGCTGCGCGGGCTTGCCGGGAAACTGCTTTCTGATATGTTCCTTGGCCGCGAGGAAGACAGGGCCCTGATACCCGGAGGCCGCCGCATCGTGCCAGCCAGTGCGCATGACCAGCTCGTATTCGTGCGGGTGCTTTTGCGCGAACACAAGATAGCAGCGGCAAGCCTCCACTAACGAGGGCATGCGTTCGACCTCCCTTGCGAGGCGCTGGCGGGCATCGTCGCAGATGGCTTGCAGGATGGCGTCGCGGTCGGCAAAGCGCTGATACAGCGTGGGCGTGGTGGTTCCGGCGGCTTTGGCCACGGCACGCATGGTGAGAGCATGAACTCCCTGCCGGGCGAGCAGAGTAAGGGCGGCTTTCAGAATTGCCTTTTCCAGCAGAGGGTCGGGTAACTTTGGCATCTTTCTCTCTCGGCGGTCATCCAAACAAAAACAACCAACCAACTAGCAATAACACTAACATCGTCAAAATGACAGTGTTTCTTTCACGTCGTTACCTTAACAACGTTAATTTGACGCTGTTAAAGAATCGTGGTATACTGGTCTTATAGCTGCAACTCGAAATCGGCCTTGTGACCGCAAGTTGTGTCTGCCGCGTGGTTTTCGCGCCATCCCGCATGCCGGGCTCTCGCGCCTGGGAAAACAGAGAAGTTAGCAGGGGAAGGAAATTTCCGTACATGGTTTTGGAAGAATCGCGCGAGGGAGAATCTCGCCTGGAATCTCGCGAGGAAAACCCGCGCTTGGAAGACTGTCGCGATAGATCGCAAACCGAATCGCAAGTCGAAGCCCGCGTCAAGAGACTCGGAGCCCGCGTGGCCGAGCTTTTACTGGCCGGCGACGCTGCCTCTCTCGAAGGCCTGCTCGGCGAAGGCTTTGTCCTGCGCATGACCGACGGCGAACGCATCTTCAAGGAACAGCTGCTGCATCTGGTGGCTGATCGACAAATGCGCTACGTATCTCTATTCCTGGAGGTGAGCGGCGTTCACGTCTACGACAGCCAAGTCGCTTTTCTTTCTGGGCACTGCAATACCGACAAGATTTTCCGCGGCCAGCGCCTGACGGGAAGGTTTCCTTTTACGGCGCTCTGGGTGTGCCGCCACGGCAAATGGAAGATCGTCGCCATTCATCACCTGGAATCGGACAACGCGCTCGCGCCGTAGTGCCCTAGCAGGTTGCGGAAATATGCTGTTCCAAGTTCCAAGCGTGATGCGGAGATTCTAAGCAGAAGGCCAGAGGTCTACTGCGATACCGAGCCTCTTGAGGAGCATCAGCAGCCTTTTTCGATTGGCCTCGATGCGCGGTAGATCCCCTTCTGATACTAATCCGATGTCCTGAACTGCCACAACCAAGCCATATGGCCATGCTGAGTCCGGTGATCCCTTCAATAGTCCCGGAATCGAATCGACAGGGATGGCTTGTCCGACAGCGGTCAGTCCAACAATTTCTATGCCGTCACGTCGAACAATCAGGTACGGATTCTTCCAATCCTTTGCATCTTGTACGGAGTGGTACCTCTTTGGATCGGCCTTCAGGATTCGACTTTGCAGGGATCGAGGAGTTTGCGTCCACCCGATAGGGGTCAAAGCGACCAACTGGGCGACGAAGATTGCAACGAGCAATCCCCTCTTTAAGACACTCATGCGCACTCCTCTGTACTACTGACACCGAGCATCTACAACGAGTTCCCAACGAACACCTTTTCTCCATCCAGCTCCGATGGAGGCACGGGAGCTCCTCCCCTACGCATCAGACCCATTGCCGGCGTCGGAACCGCTGCGCAAAACCCGTGTTAGCATCGACCCAGTTGGTTCTTCCCACGGGTCGATTCCGTTATGGCATGGACGCAGCGCACGGGTCGGATTGTCCTACTTTGCTCGTTCGCGGCAATCCTGGCCGCGCCGCGTCTCTACGCCGCCGACTCCGCATGGACCGAAATCCGCTCCCCGCACTTCGACGTCATCACCGACGCAGGGGAAAAGCGCGGCCACGAAGTCGCCCTGCGTCTTGAGCAGATGCAGGCGGTTTTCGCCGGATTCCTCCTCAAACAGGAACTAGCGCGCCCCATTCCGCTTACCGTCATCGCAATTCGCGGCGATAAGGACTATTCAGCCATAGCTCCCCGCCAGCCCGCCGGCATTCTCCCCCCACCCGCATTCTTGCTGCGCGGCGAGGATCGGACCTTCCTGGTTCTCAATCTTGCTCTTCCCGACCCTTGGCTTAGCGCAACTCACGAACTTGCGCATTTCTTCCTGGAAGGGAACTACCCCACCACCACTTCGTGGTTTGACGAAGGCCTGGCGGAATACTTTTCCAGCATTCAGCTCGATAGCAAAACCATAAACATCGGCGGCGATCCCGAACTCCTCCCCGAGCGTCAAAACGATCTCTTCCAGCGCAACGAAGAGAAATCCCAACCGCCCAAACCGCTGACCGATTTCCTCACGGCCCCCATCTGGATTAGCATGGCCGACCTGCTCACCATGCAGCGCAACGGTCCCGAGGGCACGCACCGCACCCAGTTTTATGCCCAGAGCTGGATCACCATCCACTATCTGCTGGCGCAAAAGAAGATGCCTGAGACCGGTACATTCTTCGATCTGTTGCAAAACCAGAAGCTTCCCGTGGAGCAAGCCATCCAGCAAGCCTACGGTATACCCAGCAAGCAGCTCGAGCAAGCGGTCAAAGACTATTTCAAATCGCAAAAAGACCTCCTCGCCGCCCGCGATACGGCCCGCACCGCTACCGGCCAAATCGGCGAACTCACCATTCCGCAGCCCATTCACTATTCCTCCCCCATCGACCCCGAGACCGCCCAATACACCGTCATCCGCCTCCCAGAACCAGAAGGCGAAATCCTCGTCACCGAGATGGAAGCCCGCCTCCCCGAACATCGCGCCGAGGCTCAAGCCACCGTCGAAGCCTTCATGAAAGCCCCGCCCGAAACCTCGTCCGAGCACCGCGTCCTGGGCTGGATCGCCATGGCGACGCAGAAATGGGACACGGCGTTTTCGGAATTAGGCCAGGCGATGGAAATGAATAACAAAGACAACTGGGCCCGCTACTATCTGGTGATCACCAAGTTCCACGAAGCTCAGGCGGCCAATCAATCGATCAAGGGCTTGGCAAATGCACTCCTCGACCTCCGGGTCGTCATCGACTGGTACCCAGAATTCGCCGAAGCCCACAATCTCTTGGGCTTGGGCAGAGTGGAAGGCGGCGGCATCACCTCGGCCATGCAGGCCGAGCAGGCTGCCATTCGACTGAACCCGCGCCACGAGCAGTATCAGCTGAACCTCGCCAAAATCTGGACCGAAGGCAAGAAGTTCGACGAAGCGCGCGCTCTCCTCGCTCACCTCAAGCTCAGCAGCGATCTGCAAATCGCCGCCGGCGCCAAACAGCAAGAGAAGGATTTGGAACTAACCCAGAAGTACGGCGTCTCCCCCGAACACGAACGCATGCGCGCCCAAGCCGAAAAGGAAGAAGCCGCCCGCCAACGCCAAGAAGCTGTCGAAAACGCCCGCCCCGAAGAAGCCCCGCCCGACAAGCGCCCCATCCTGTTCGCCAAAGGCCGCATCGTGAGCGTGAATTGCTCGCAAGACCCCGCCGCCGAGATCACTTTCGCCACCGGCAACCGCACGCTCCACCTCCACACGAGGGACCACGCCAAAGTCATCGTCATGGGCGACGACAAATTCTCCTGCCGCTGGGAGGACCTGCGCGCCTCCGCCAACTACAAAGCGGGAGCCAAGTCCGGCGAAGGCGACCTGGTCAGCATCGAAGTCCAGTAGCCACGAACCCGTGTGATGCCGAATCATGTATGCCGTCTGGGCAGGCGAGCACCGCTCGCCTAGATTTTGTTCGAACGGGAGTCCACTCTCCGATACTCGTATCCCGCCATTTCTCGTCCTATTCTTAAAGTGATCCAACACCTTCCGGAGTCCCCATGAAAAAAGCCATAGTCCGCTTCCTAGCCTGGTTCGGAGCCGCCGTAATCCTCTACTCCATCTACTTCGCCATCATGCTGAACTACAAAGGCTCCATCCCGTCGAAGACGATCCTCGAAATCAATCTCGACAGCCAGATGATCGAGGACGCCCCCGACTCCGCTGTCGCCAAGTACATGCTCTCCGACCGCCCCCGAGTCCGCGACATCGTCGACGCCCTCGACCGCGGCGCGAAAGACGATCGTGTAGTCGGCCTGGTAGCCACCATCGCATCCGTTCCCACAGGCATGGCCGAAGCCCAGGAAGTCCGCGACGCCGTGTTGCGATTCCGGGCCAAGAAGAAGTTCGCCGTCGCCTATTCGGAAACCTTCGGCGAATTCGGCCCGGGCAACGGCGCCTACTACATCGCCACCGCCTTCGATCAAATCAACCTCCAGCCCTCCGGCGACGTGGGCCTCACCGGGCTCATGATCGAAACTCAGTTCGAGAAAGGCACCCTAGATAAGCTCGGCGTCAAGTTCCACGGCGACCACCGTTACGAATACAAAAACGCCCTGAACATCTACACCAAAACCAAATACACCGACGCGCACAAAGAAGCCAACAGCAAGGTCATGAACTCCTGGTGGGGACAGATCAAAACCGGCATCTGCGACGCCCGCCACATCGACCCCGCGCAGTTTGACGCACTGGTCGACAAAGGCCCATTCCTCGGCAAAGAAGCACTCGACGCCAAACTGGTCGACGCCATGGCCTACCGCGACGAAGTTTACGCGCGGGTAAAAGAAAAAGCCGGCAAGGATGCCAAGCTCCTCTACCTTCCGGAATACCTCTATCGCGCCGGACGCCCGCACGATAGCGGCAAAAAAGTAGCGCTAATCTTCGGTGCAGGCCAGGTCATGCGCGGCAAAAGCGACTTCAGCCCCATCAACGGCAGCGTCACCATGGGTTCCGAAACCGTAGCCGGCGCCTTCCGCGACGCCATCGAAGACAAAGACATCAAAGCCATCCTCTTCCGCGTCGATAGCCCCGGCGGCTCCTACGTCGCTTCCGACACCATCTATCGCGAAGTTCTCCTCGCCCGCAAAGCCGGCAAGCCGGTCATCGTTTCCATGGGCAACCTTGCCGGTTCCGGTGGATATTTCGTAGCCATGGCCGCCGACAAAATCATCGCCGAGCCCGGCACTATCACCGCCTCCATCGGCGTTCTCGGCGGTAAAATGTATGCCGCCGGATTCTGGAACAAGCTCGGCCTCTCCCACGACGAAATCCATACCTCGCAAAACGCCACAATGTTCGCCACCACTCACGACTACAACGCGACCGAGTGGCAGCGGTTCGAAGCATGGCTTGATCGCGTCTACGCCGACTTCACCAGCAAAGTCGCCGAAGGCCGCCACCTCCCCAAGGAAAAGGTGCTCGAAATCGCCAAAGGTCGCATCTGGACCGGAGAAGACGCGAACGCCATCGGTCTGGTCGACGAACTCGGCGGCTTCGACACCGCCGTCCGGGCCGTAAAGAAATCCCTCAACGTGGCCGATGGTGACGATATCAACCTGAAGGTCTTTCCCAAGCGCAAAAAGCTCTACGAACTGCTCCTGCCCCGCGCGGCTGAGAACAGTGAAAACGACGCCTCCGCACAAGCGCTGGCCGCAATGTTCCAATCCGTGCAACCCGTAGCCCAGAAGCTTCACGCGTTAGGAATCAGCGCGGACGAAGATAGCAGCCAAGATCGCGGAGAAGACGTTTTGATGATGCCGGAGATTGGGGCACAACGGTAGCGTCAGCTACGGCATCGTAATGGGACCAAGATTCAGAACCAATTGAAGAAGCTATTTTGCTTCTTCCGGCCCAAAGCCTGTAAGCTACGTGCGCGGGCCGAGCAAGTTGCTGACGAATTGCTAACATCGATCTCCGCATTGAGAGGTTCGCTGTAAATGCCAAGACGGAAAAGTCACCGCGCACTATCCCGCCCTCTCTCTCCCATAGCTCTCTTCACGCGCAATTTGTTTCGTCACCCCACCATGCTGGGCGCGGTCGTCCCCTGTTCGCCGTTCCTCATTAACGACATGCTGGCTGCCGTCGAATGGGATCGTGCCAAGGTGATCGTCGAATACGGCCCCGGCATTGGAAACATCACCGAAGAAATTCTCAAGCGCATGGCGCCCGACGCAACGCTCATCATCATCGAGCTCAACCGCGAATTCGCCGACTACCTCCGCCAGCGTGTCCGCGATCCCCGCGTCCACCTCGTCCGCACCTCCGCCTCACACGTCCGCGAAGTCCTTGCCGGCCTCGGCCTGCCTCACGCTGACTACATCATCTCCAGCCTGCCCTTCGGCGCCATGCCCGGCTCCGTCCGCCAGCACATCATGCGCGAAACCCGTAGCGCCCTCCGCTCCGACGGCGTCTTCGTCGCCTACCAGTATTCCGGAGTGATGCTTCCGTTTCTGCGTGCGTGCTTTCGATCTGTGGAGCAGGGCTTCCAACCACTGAACATTCCGCCGGCGCGGATCTTCTCCTGCACTCCCTAACCCTTCGGCCAACCCAAAGAGCTGATGAGATGACCGTATCGGCTTTTGACGAACGAGGTCGCGCTGGCAAGCGCTCAAGGCGCGACTAGGATGAAAGGAGCCCCCCAATCTTTCGTCAGCCGATGGTGAGAGGGTTGTTACTTTGGGGAGATTTCGGCTGGCCGCAGTTCGCGCGCGCGGGCCAGCAATTTTTTCAGTTTGCCTTCGATAGACGCGTCGCCAACGTGCTCTTCTTGAAGAACACCATCGGCATCGATGGTGAAAGTGTGTGGAATAGAATTTACGCCAAACAATTTGGCGACGGGCCCGGTGAATCCATTGTCGCAAGACTGCGGCCAAGTCATTTCGTTCTTGACGATGAAATCTTTCCACTTCTCCTGATCGGTATCGATGCTGATGCTAAGGACGACGAGGGGCTCGCTCTGGAACTTTCTGGCGACGTCGCGGATGCGGGGTAAGGCCTCGCGGCACGGGGCGCACCAAGTAGCCCAGAAATCGAGCAGAACGACCTTGCCTTGCAGGTCATCCATGCTGATACGTTTGCCATCGGTGGTGGTGACGGCGAAAGCTGGGGCCATGCGAGCACGGGCAAGTTCGGGACGGCTGATGTAGCGCATGGCGCGCTGGCGGACGGGATCATCCGCTGGCGTCATTTTCGCAAACTGTTCGAAGCGGGCTTTGGCCGCATCGTCCTGTTCCAAGTGGGCGAGGGCTTGCCCATCAAGAAATATCGCATCGGGGAAATTGGAGTAGGCGATGAGGGCCTGGGTGAGTTCGTCGTGGGCGCGGGTGAAGTATTCGTCTTTGCGGCGCTGGAGGGCTTCATCCATATAGACAACAGCGGCCTCGTGATGGGCGATGGCTGTTTCCCTTTGCCCCTGGGCTTCAGCCACCATCTCCTGTGCGGCGAGTTCGGCGGCTTTCCAGTCTTCCAGTTCCACGCCGTACTTGATCATCTTCCCTTGACACGCGACGCAATGGCCGTCGTCCTGCTTATCGGCCTTCTTGAATCCTTCGAGTGCCCTGACTAGTTCGTGGGCATGCAAAGACTCCATGGCGTTTTTGTAAGTCTTCTGAGCCTTTTCGTTGGTGGGGCCGTCGGATTTGGGCGGGGAAGCCTTTTCTTGCTGCGCTGCCGAGAGCGCTGCAAGAGCGGTAAGAGCCAAGGGCAGACTTCGAGTTAGGAATGGCATGCGAGGCATTCTCAAAACCGAACTATCTTACCTGTTTGCCAGTGTGCTCGCAGAGTTATTTTGACAATGAAGAAAATCCTGAAGGAACGCGGGGAAGATGGGACAATCTCCTGAACCCCTCCCGCCAAGGCGCTTTCCAAAAAGGCGGGTGGCCGACCCTTCTAGTCAGTTGTGATCTCTCTTCCACAACCAGAATCTCGGGTGCCCCGTCCTTGCGTTCTTTGCAAGGGCGGGAGTCATTGCTGCCTGGAACAACAGCCTTAAACCGCAGATCCCGAGACAGAATCTCCTGCGGAACACAGGCATTCGCCGATAACAGGAACACGTGATACAGTGCAAGCGAAAGGTGCTGCAAAACCGCAGCCACGGGGTGCCACGGCAAAGCCTTTCGTTTCGGCAGTATCACTCCCGCCCTTGCAAAGAGCGCAAGGACGGGGCACGCGAGATTCTGTTTTGGGAAGAGAAGTCAAAACCTTGAAAGGGCCTGCCACACGCCAAGGGTGGGGCACCCGTCGTTCCGTTATGGGAAGATAGATCAAAAGCTCTGAGAGTCTGGGCCAGCTGGCCCCCAACGATCACTGAGGTGGTCACGATGAAGTCGGTCCGACCAGTTTGGCGTATTGCAATTGCGACCTTGATCTCCATCGCACTGCATGGAGTTCTGTTGGCCATAGACTTTTCCATTGACTTTCGACAGGACAAGCTTTCGAGAGTTGAGAGTGTTGTGGTTGCTGTGCTTACTCCAGCGGAGAAATTCACAGCCTGGCTCGCGCCCGGCCATGGGGGAGCCCAGATATTGCTTCCAATCGTATTCTCGGTTGTTATCTATGCGATTGTTGCGTGGGCGGTTCTCAGTTTGCCTATATGGTGGCGAAATCGAATATAAGAAGTAGATCTTGCCAGATTCACGGGTCGGTGGTTTCAAGAGCTGCCCTGAGCGTAGGCTGGGCCCGCCCCACAAAACAAAAAGCGGCCCGCAGGCCGCCAGATCAAATCCTTGCCAGAGCTACAGCTTCTTCACTTCCTCGTTGTAATACTTCCGATAGAGAATCTCCCACTCCTGGCTGCCTTCCAGAATGGTCTTCTTCTGGCTCTCAATCTTCATCTTGGCCGCTTGATCCAGGCGCACGTCATGCAGCAGCAGAGCCTCGATAATCTTGCGAGTTTCCTGCTTGATGGTGTTGGGGTCTTCGACGAACTCCACCTGCTCCAACTGCTTGAGCACTTCCATGACGCCCTTGGCCATCATGCCCGCTTTGTCCCGGCTGATTCTCATGATTTTCTAAATTAAAGTACGGCCTTGTATTTCTTCACCAGCTCGTTCTTCACCTTCCGAAACATTTCCTGGTAATCTGCGCCGGAATTGCGCATCTCGTCCGAATACGTCTCCAGAATGATCCGCACCTCATCGTTGATGCGGTCTTCCAGGCTCAATTCCTCGAGCAGCGCCCCGTTTACCCGCTCGGTGACGACCGGCAGACTCTTGACTTCGATCATCTGGGCGGCGACTAGTTTTTTTACAATCTCACGGGCCATATAGGCCACAAAGTCTTTAGAAACCAGCATAAGAGTCGCTAAGGAGTGCGGAACAAACATTAAATTTTAGCACAAGCCTCGCGTCCGGCCCGCGCGCTGGCGCTCCCCGTGCGAAAGTCTTACAATCCGCAAAGAGCCTCATCCCATGGTCGACGATCTCTCCACCCTCAAAGACGACATGATCGCCTTCATCGAAGGCCACGGCATGCGCCGCTTCCACGGCTACGCCTCCGAGGATGAAGTCCAAGCCATCATGTGGCACAGCCCTGACCACTCCGACGGCTGGAAGGATTTCGTCGAGCTGGCCAAGCATTGCGCCGCGCCGTTCCTGACCATGCATGCGACGACGCTCGAGCGTTCCGATCTCGATGACCTTGTCCAGCACCTCGCCGACTCCCGCTTCGGCGGCGAAGATGATGCTGAGGACGCTCGCTGGCTCCGCCAGCACATCGGCAAAGTCGGATTCATCCAGCTGGGCTGGGCCTACCAGGGCAGCATGTTCCTCTACGAAGCCTCGACGGAGTGGTACGAGCAGTACCAGCATCTGCTCGAGTTCAGCGAAGAAATCGGCGGCTTCACCCTGGGCGAATCCAGCCCCGACGACGAACCCTAGACCTCCCCGCTGTGCCCTGTTGTAAGATGGCCCTATCGTCTGATGCCATCGCATCCCAAGGCTCCCGTCGAACTCCGCACGGCCCCCGAGGAAGAAGTTGCGCTCCTGGCCGCGCTCCCCGAAGTCCAGCAAGCAAGCGATTGGCTCCGCGCCGCCGAGCCCAAACTCCAGCGCTGGCAAATGGAACTGGCCCGCATCCCGGCCCCTCCGTTCGGAGAAGCCGCCCGCAGCGAATGGCTGGCCCAGCGCTTTCGCGAACTCGGCCTCGACGATGTAGGCATTGATGAAGCCGGCAACGTCCTCGGTGTTCACCCCGGCGCATTGCGCCCCACCAAAGCTGGCTCCTACGTGGCCCTCAGCGCTCATATCGACACAGTATTTCCACCAGAAAGCCCCCTCGAAATTCACCAGGAGGGCAACAAACTCCTGGGTCCCGGCGTCTCCGACAACGGCGCTGGCGTCACCGCTATGCTGGCGATGGCAGCCGTCCTCCAAGCCACAGCCATCCATCCCTCACTACCTTTATTGTTCATCGGCAACGTAGGCGAAGAAGGCGAAGGCGACCTCCGCGGCATGCGCCACATCTTCTCGCAAGCGCAATGGCTCGATTCCATCGCCTGCAACGTAATCCTCGACGGCGCGGGCACCGACGTCATTGTCGCCGAAGCCCTCGGCAGCCGCCGCTTCGAAGTCACAGTCCGCGGCCCCGGCGGCCACTCTTGGTCCGACTACGGCATCCCCAACCCCATCGTCACCCTCGCCCGCGCCATCGATTCCTTTAGTCGCGCCAACGTCCCGCTTAGTCCCAAGACTTCCTCGAACGTTGGTGTCATCCACGGTGGCACCTCGGTGAATTCCATCCCGGAGTTTGCCAGCATGCGGGTCGACATCCGCTCCACTTCCACCGACGAAATCGATCGCCTGGAGCGCGCCCTACGTTTGGCTCTCGACCAAAGCATGGAATTGGAACGCGAATCGCGCCGCTCGATAGTATCGGTACTTACCGCAGAAGTCGTCAAGATCGGCGACCGCCCCTCCGGCGAACTCCCCCCTGACGCCCGCATCCTGTGCGTCGTCCGCGCCGTCGACCAGCATCTTAATAACTCAGCCCACGTCCAGCGCGCCTCCACAGATGCCAACATCCCGCTCTCGCTAGGCAGGGAAGCGGTCGCTCTCGGCGGGGGCGGACGCGGCGGCGGCGCCCACACTCTCCAGGAATGGTTCGACTGCTCCGGCCGCGACCTCGGCCTGCGCAGAATCCTACTGACAGTCCTAGCTCTTGCCGGGGTGAAAGAATGACGCTTATCCAAATGAAACAACGTCGCGACACCACGACTTCCCAGGCATCTCCCGCCCCTCAGCTAGGATTTGTCATCCCGACCAACGGGAGAGCCTGCCCTGAGCTCGCCGAAGGGGATCTGCATTGCTCGAACAACCTCGAATCCCAGCCATCTAGCGAGACCCGGGTGCCCCGTCCTTGTCGCGCGTTGTCTTTTGCGAAAGGGCGAGGCTCTTCGATGGTACAGTTCTTTGGTTCCGGAAAAGGCTTTTGGGAGGCGCAGCGCTTCAGCGCTGCGATATCACTGCCTGGAGTAGCGGCTTTAGCCGCTGAGGCGAGGGGTAAGTTCAAGATCCTAGCCACGTTCGCCATGTTCTCTGTCACGCTTCCTGCCCTCCAAGCCCAAGCCCCCGTCCCCAAAGCCGACATCATCTTCACCCATGCCAACGCATACACCGGCGTCCCCGGCGGCTCCTCCTTCCACGAAATCCAGCGCGTCGACTCCATCGCCATCCAGGGCGACCGCGTCCTCGCCACCGGAAAAGCCGCCGACCTCATGAAGCACAAAGGCCCGGCCACCCAGGTAATCGACCTGGCCGGACACTTCGTCATGCCCGGCTTCAACGACGCCCATTGCCACCTCAGCGCCGGCGGCTTCCAGGAACTCGAAGTCAACCTCACGGGAGCCAAAACGCTCGAAGAATTTCGCCAGCGTATTCGCGAAAAAGCCGAGCACGCACTGGCCGGTGAATGGATTCTCGGCCGCGGTTGGGATCACACTCTCTGGCCCGTCAAAGAACTCCCCTCGCGTTGGGATCTCGACGAAGTCTCCGCCAAGAATCCCATTTTCCTGGTCCGCGTCGACGGCCACATCGCCGTAGCCAACACCAAAGCGCTCCAGCTCGCCAGCATCACCGTCGCCAGCAAAGACCCCGCCGGAGGCAAAATCGACCGCCTCGACACCGGCGAACCGTCCGGCATCCTCCGCGAGACCGCGCAACAAGCCGTCCGCGCAGTAATTCCAAAACCAGATCACGAAGACCGCCGCAAAGCCATCGAGTTCGCCCTCTCTGAAGCTGCCCGCTGGGGTGTAACCTCCGCCCAAGACAACTCGAGCTGGGACGATTTCCTCATCTACGAAGAGCTGGAAAAAGAAGGCAAACTCACCCTCCGCATCAGCGAGTGGCTCTCCTTCGACGACCCGGTCGATGTTCTAAAATCGCACCGAGCGGCCCATGCCCACGACGACCTTCTCCTCCATACCGGCATGCTCAAGGGCTTCATGGATGGCTCGCTCGGCTCCCGCACCGCCGCCATGCTGGCCCCCTTCGCCGACGATCCGACCAACTCCGGTCTTCCGCAATACGAACAGGATCAACTCAACGCACTAACCAAAGAGCGTCTCCAGGCCGGATTCCAAATCGGCTTCCATGCCATCGGCGACCGCGCTGTCGACATGGCCCTAACCGCGTTCGCCGAAGCCCTGAAAGCCACCAAACCTCCCGCCAAGCCCGACTACCGGCTCCGCATCGAACACGCCCAAGTGCTCGCCCCCAATCAATTCGCTCGGTGCAAGGAAATGAAGGTCATCGCTTCCATGCAACCCAGCCATCTCCTAACCGACATGGCCTGGGCCCAAGCCCGCCTGGGCGAAAAGCGCGCCGAACATTCCTACGCCTGGGCCGAAATGTTGAAGAACAACATGCCCCTGGCTTTTGGAACAGATTTTCCTGTCGAATCCATCAATCCCTTCCGCGGCCTCTACGCCGCCATCACCCGCCGCAGCGAAGACGGCAAGAAAGAATTCTTCCCCGCCCAGCGCATCGAAATGGGCGAAGCCATCGCCGCCTACACTCGCGGTTCCGCCTACGCCGAATTTTCGGAAAAAGAGAAATGGTCTCCGTCGTAAAAGGAGATGTCCATAGCCACGTGCTAACACCCAGTTGTTTCATAAAGAGAAATTTCGTTTCGTTGTCGAACGTGAGCGAGCAAGACGCGGTGAGCGTCGAACTGTAAAGCGACAATTGACTGGGACTGATAATGTCCTCGTCTTAGTTCTCTGTTATTCCCCCCGCCTCCTCGCACCCCTGTCACGCTTTTCCAATGATTAAAGTTCCTTTTTCTCTTCTGATTGCCCCGTTCGCGTTAACTGCTTTCGAAGTCCGCGCCGACCCGATAACATTCGCCGCTGCAACGGCTGCAGCTCACGCGGCAAACGCCACGACCGAGCCAATGGCCGCGGGCAAATTTCAGCCCACGTGGGAATCGCTCGCTCAGTACGAGACACCTGAGTGGTTTCGTGATGCGAAGTTTGGCATTTGGGCTCACTGGGGGCCGCAGTGTCAGCCAGAGATGGGCGACTGGTATGCCAAAATGCTCTACCAGACAAACAGCAAAGGAAAGCACCCGAATCTGATTCCCTCGTTTCACAACGCTCGGTACGGGCATCCCTCCCAGTTTGGCTTCAAAGACGTCATCGAAACGTGGCAGGCCGAGCGGTGGGATCCGGAAAAACTCATGGCTCTCTACAAACGCGCCGGCGCCCAATATTTCATGGCGCTCGCAAATCATCACGACGGCCTCGATCTCTGGGACTCTAAGTATCAACCTTGGAATTCGACGTTGGTCGGGCCGAAGAAAAATCTCGTGGGCGGCTGGGAAAAAGCCGCCCGCAAAGCGGGCCTACGATTTGGCGTGAGCGTGCACGCCTCCCATAGCTGGAGCTGGTACGAACCTGCCCAAGGTT
>Ga0137403_10004382_pt1 | contig 16637 bp, 11 predicted proteins | sample CZOMad2_1_16fung_FD_122057 | JGI IMG/M metagenome (GOLD analysis project Ga0137403, IMG submission 122057) | Vadose zone soil fungal communities from Angelo Coast Range Reserve, California, USA - CZOMad2_1_16fungal (Hybrid Assembly) | ecosystem: Environmental > Terrestrial > Soil > Vadose zone...
CAGCAGGACATCCGGCACGATGAAGAACAGCGTTGCCTCGGCGAAGCCCCACAGCGCCGCCGCCGCCATCAATCCCATGCCGCGAACTTTCCCTCGGCGGCCAGGTCGTGAATGCGACGATCGAGATCGGCCATGAACGACGCCCTGTCGCCGCTCCAGCGCATGGCCTCGCCGATGAAGACATCGACGAAGAACGGCACCGGCAAGATTTCGCCGCGCGGCAGCACCTTGCCGAGGCCGTGGAGAAAAGCCGGCACGATCGGCACGTCGGGATGCCGCCGCGCCAGGTGCGCGATGCCGGTCTTGAAGGCGCCGATCTTTTCCGGCTCGCCGCGCTGGCCTTCGGGGAACAGGATCAGGATGGCATCATCGGCAAGCGCGGCATCGCACCCCGCGAGCGGATCGCTGTGGCTGGCACGGACGTCGCGGATGAGCGGAATGATGCCGATGATATCGAGGGCGAACCAGGCGAGATCGCGCCGCTTCAGGAAGTAGTCGGCCGCCGCCACCGGCCGCAGCCAGCGCAACATCCGCTGTGGGAACAGGCTCATGAGCACGAGGGTATCGAGGTGGCTGTTGTGGTTTGCGACGACGATCGCGGGGCCGGCGGTCGGCAGCCGCTCGCCGTGCCGCAGGTTGACCCCGAGCCCGAGCAGCATTGCCGGGCGCACGATCAGCAGGAAGAACAGATAGCGCAACGCCGCCGTGAACACCGCGAAGCCCCCGCACCCTTCAGAAGTAGAAAAACCGCACGTAGTGGAAGAACAGCGGCGCCGTGTAGGTGAGGCTGTCCAGGCGGTCGAGGATGCCGCCATGGCCGGGCAGCATGGTGCCGCTGTCCTTGATGCCGAGATCGCGCTTGATGGCGGAGATCGTGATGTCGCCGACGAAGCCGGCCACGCCCAGCAGCAGCCCGACGATGAGGGAATGCTGCAACGAGAGCGGCGTCAGCCACGGCGCCAGCGCGCAGGACAGTGCGGCCGTCGTTGCCACGCCGCCGATCAGGCCCTCCCACGTCTTGCCCGGACTGACCTTGGGAATGACCTTGTGGCGGCCGAGCAGCTTGCCCCAGACGAACTGCGCCACATCGTTCGATTCCGTCAGGATCAGGAGGAAGAGCAGCAGGCCGGGGCCGCCGCCGATCGGATTGCCGGAGAGCGGCAGCACCAGCAGGAAGGCGGCATGACTGACCGAGAACACCGTCGCCATCAGGCCCCAATGCAGCGTGCCGATCGCCTTCAGGAAGCCCTGGGTCTCGCCGATGATCAGCATGGGCAGCGGCAGCAGCAGGAACATGTAGATCGGGATGAAGATGACGAACATCCCGTACCACTCGGTGCCGACCCAATAGTACTGCAGGGGGATCGCCAGGTACGCCCACAGCAGCACGCGCCGGTCGGCGCGCCGGGTCGGGATGACCGAGAGGTATTCCTTCAGCGCGAGAAAGCTGACCAGGCCGAGGAAAATCAACATGGCGAGGCGGCCGAGCATCAGCGCGACCGCGAACACGCCGATCATCAGCCACCAGGTCCAGACGCGGGCCAGCAGCTCGCGATAGTCGCGCTGCGGGCGCCAGCTCGCGAGCGTCGAGGTCCCGGCGGTCGCGACCGCCAGCGCGGCGAAGATGCCGGCCGAGGCCCACATGACGGTGACGGTGAGATGGGGGGCGATCACGCAGGCGGACTTTCTTGCGACTTGAGGCGCGCTTCCGGCCGGCTGCAGGCCCGCGCCTGAAACGACCGAAGATAGCACTGTGAATCCCGTTTCTCCCACCGAATCAACAGACAACCCGCACCGCCCGCGAACGGACCGCGACCGCCGCCGCGCCATTGCAGGCCCTGCTAAACCCCTTTATATCCTTGCCTCCGCCGTTGTGCGCCCTGCTGTGGCCGCGCCGGCGAGCGTTGCGAGCGAGCGATGACCCAAGTCAACACCTATCGCGCCGGCCCCGATGAGCGCGGCCATTTCGGCCTCTATGGCGGCCGCTTCGTGGCGGAAACGCTGATGCCGCTCATCCTCGAGGTCGAACGCGCCTATGAGGCGAGCAAGACGGACCCGGGCTTCGCCGCCGAGCTGGCCTATTACCACGAGCACTATGTCGGGCGCCCCAGCCCGCTCTACTTCGCCGAGCGTCTCACGCGGCTTTTCGGCGGCGCCAAGGTCTATTTCAAGCGCGACGAGCTGAACCACACCGGCGCCCACAAGATCAACAACTGCATGGGCCAGATCCTGCTGGCCAGGCGCATGGGCAAGACCCGCATCATCGCCGAGACCGGCGCCGGCCAGCATGGCGTGGCGACGGCGACGGTGTGCGCGCTCTTCAACCTGCCCTGCGTGGTCTACATGGGCGAGGTCGACATCGCGCGGCAGCAGCCCAACGTCTTCCGCATGAAGCTCTTGGGCGCCGAGGTGGTGCCGGTGAAGAGCGGCAGCCGCACGCTGAAGGACGCCATGAATGAGGCGCTGCGCGATTGGGTCGCCAACGTCGAGAACACCTACTACATCATCGGCACGGCGGCCGGGCCGCACCCCTACCCCGCCATGGTGCGCGACTTCCAGTCGATCATCGGCCGCGAGGTGCGCGAGCAGATGACGAAGGCCGAGGGGCGCATTCCCGACACGCTCGTCGCCTGCATCGGCGGCGGCTCCAACGCCATCGGCCTGTTCCATCCGTTCCTCGACGATCCCGGCGTGGCCATGTATGGCGTGGAGGCGGCGGGCGACGGCCTCGACACCGGCAAGCATGCGGCCTCCATCACCGGCGGCCGGCCCGGCGTGCTGCACGGCAACCGCACCTATCTGCTGCAGGACGGCGATGGCCAGATCACGGAGACCCACTCGATCTCCGCCGGCCTCGACTATCCCGGTATCGGGCCGGAGCATTCCTGGCTCAACGATATCGGCCGCGTGAAATATGTGTCCGCGACCGACAAGGAGGCGTTGGCGGCGTTCCAGCTGCTGTCGCGCATGGAAGGCATCATTCCCGCGCTCGAGCCGTCCCATGCACTGGCGCAGGTGTCGAAGATCGCGCCGACATTGCCGAAAGACCACATCATCTGCATGAATCTGTGCGGCCGCGGCGACAAGGACATCTTCACCGTCGCCGACGCGCTGGGGACCAAGCTGTGAGTGCAGGCGGGGGCGCCCCGGATTCCGGACGCATCGCGCGCCGCTTCGGCGATTTGAAGGCCGCCAAGCGCGCTGGCCTGGTGACCTTCGTCACCGCCGGCGATCCCGATCCCGAGAGCTCGCTGAAGCTCGTCAAGGGCCTGCCGGCGGCCGGCGCCGACCTCATCGAGCTCGGCATGCCCTTTTCCGATCCGATGGCCGATGGGCCGGCGATCCAGGCCTCCAGCTTGCGCGCGCTCAAGGCCGGCATGACGCTGAAGAAGACGCTCGAGCTGGTGCGCAAGTTCCGCGCCGGCGACGGCGACACGCCGATCGTGCTGATGGGCTACTACAACCCGATCTACCAATATGGCGTCGACCGCTTCCTGGCCGACTTCAAGGCCGCGGGCGCCGACGGCCTGATCGTCGTCGACCTGCCGCCGGAAGAGGACGAGGAGCTGTGCGTGCCCGCGCTCAAGGCGGGCGTGAATTTCATTCGCCTGGCGACGCCGACCACGGATGGCAAGCGCCTGCCGGCCGTGCTGCGCAACACCAGCGGATTCGTCTACTATGTCTCGATCCTCGGCATCACCGGCACGCGATCGGCCGGGGATGCCGACGTGAAGAAGGCCGTCGAGCGCTTGAAACGCCACACCGAATTGCCGGTCGCCGTCGGCTTCGGCATCAAGACGCCGGAGCAGGCAGCATCCGTCGCCCGCGTCGCCGACGCCGCCGTGGTCGGTTCGGCGCTGGTGTCGCGCGTCGCCGACCGGGTAGCGGCCGGCGGGGCCGCCAACGGCGTCGCCGAGGCGGTGCTCGGACTCGTTCGACAGCTGGCCGCCGGCGTGCGCGGCGCACGGCTCACCTAGGATACTCTGACCCCATGAGCTGGCTCACCAACTTCGTCCGTCCCAAGCTGCAGGCGCTGACGCGCAAGCCGGGTCCGCCCGACAATCTCTGGGAGAAATGCGCGAAGTGCGAGCAGATGATCTTCCACCGCGAGCTGGAGGCGAACCTGCGGGTCTGCCCGCATTGCGGCCATCACTTCCGCGTCGGCTGGAAGCGTCGGCTCGAGCTGTTGTTCGACGACGGCCGCTATGAGCGCGCCGAGCTGGCGAAGAGCGCCGTCGATCCGCTCAAGTTCCGCGACCTCAAGCGCTACACCGACCGGCTGAAGGAATCGCAGGGCAAGACCGGCGAGAGCGACGCCATCGTCGTTGCCCATGGCCGGCTGGGCGGCCAGCCGCTCGTGATCGCCGCGTTCAATTTCGAATTCATGGGCGGCTCCATGGGCGCGGCCGTGGGCGACGGCCTGATCAAGGCCGCGGAGCTGGCCGTGGAGCAGAAGGCGGCGCTCCTGGTCATACCGGCTTCCGGCGGCGCGCGCATGCAGGAAGGCATCCTCTCGCTCATGCAGATGCCGCGCACGATCATCGCCATCGATCTGGTGAAGGAGGCCGAGCTGCCCTACATCGTGCTGCTGACCGATCCGACCACCGGCGGCGTCAGCGCCTCCTTCGCCATGCTCGGCGACATCGCCGTCTCCGAGCCCGGCGCCATCATCGGGTTCGCCGGCAGGCGCGTCATCGAGGACACCATCCGCGAGAAGCTGCCGGAAGGATTCCAGCGCGCCGAATATCTCTTGGAGCACGGCATGGTCGACATGGTGGTGCCGCGGGCCGAGCTGCGGGCGACGCTGGCGCGGGTGATCGCGCTGCTGCGCAACCAGCCGCCCGCGCCGATGGGCGACGGGGCGAAGCCCAATGGGCCGCCACTAGTAGATGCAGACGCAGCGGCGCCGGCGGCCGCTGCGGCCGGATAGCTCGCGCGTATCGCCGCACACCGATCGACATCGAGGACGCATCGCCGAGGCACCGCCGATGCCGCCAGCGCCGGTTACCACCGACATCGTTCTCGAGCGGCTGTCGAAGCTGCATCCGAAGCTGATCGATCTGTCGCTCGATCGGGTCTGCCGGCTGCTCGACGCCCTCGGCAATCCGGAGCGCCGGCTGCCGCCGGTCGTGCATGTAGCCGGCACCAACGGCAAGGGCTCGGTGATCGCCTATCTGCGTGCCATGCTGGAGGCCGCCGGCCGGCGCGTGCATGTGTACACCTCGCCTCATCTCGTGCGCTTCCACGAACGCGTCCGCCTCTCCGGCCGGCTGATCGCGGAGCCGCACCTGCTGGAGCTGCTGGAGGAGTGCGAGCGCGCCAACGGTCCGGCGCCGATCACCTTCTTCGAGGTGACGACCTGCGCGGCCTTCCTGGCCTTCGCGCGCGTGCCCGCCGACATTCTCCTGCTCGAGGTCGGCCTCGGCGGCGAATTCGATGCCACCAACGTGATCGACCGCCCCGAACTCACGGTGCTGACGCCGATCTCGTTCGACCACATGCAGCATCTCGGCAACACGCTGACGGCCATCGCCGGCGTCAAGGCCGGCATCATGAAGCGCGGCGTGCCCGCCGTCCTGGGGCCGCAGCTGCCGGAGCCGCTGGCGGTATTCGAGGCGCGGGCGGCGGCATTGGATTGCCCGCTGTCGCGCCACGGCCGCGACTGGCAGGCAGAGCGCGCCGGCGACCGGATGGTCTTCCGCGGTGCCGGCGGCGAGCGGCGGCTGCCGCTCCCGGCCCTCATCGGCGCGCACCAGATCGACAATGCCGGCACGGCGCTCGCCTGCCTGCCCTATCTCGGCGCGCCTGGAGTCGATGACGCCGCCATCCGCCGCGGCCTCGCCGAGGTCGAGTGGCCGGCGCGCATGCAGCGCCTGCGGCGTGGGCCGCTCATCGAATTGCTTCCGGCCGGCTGGGAGTTGTGGCTCGACGGCTGCCACAATGCCGACGGCGGCCGCGTCGCCGCCGCGGTAGCGGCATCCTGGGCCGCCGAGCAGCCGGCATTGCCGCTGCATCTGATCTTCGCCTCGCTCAGCACGCACGACCCGCTGGGCATCCTGGAGCCGTTCCACGGTCTGGCCCGCGATGTCCACACGGTCGCCGTTCCCGGCGAGCACAAGACCCTGAGCGGCGAAGAGTCGGCGGGCGCCGCGCGCCGCGCCGGCATCGCGGCCCGACCATCCGCGAGCGTGCGCGACGCGCTGTCCGATATCGTCGCGCAGACGCGCGGCCCGGCCCGCGTGCTGATCTGCGGCTCGCTCTATCTGGCCGGCACGGTGCTGGCGGAGAATGGCTGACGAATCGAAAGCCCCGCCCGGTCAGTGGGCGGGGCTCACACCAGCGACTGGCCTCGGCTGCGTCAGATCACCGATTCGACCCACTTGAAAAGATCGTTCTTCGACATGGCGGTCAGGCGGCTGCCCGCGACCTGCCCGTTCTTGAAGATCATGAAAGTCGGAATGCCGCGGATGCCATAGTTCTTCGAGGTCTTCGGATTGTCGTCGACGTTGAGCTTGGCGACCACGACCTTGTCCTTCATGCTGGCGGCCAGCTCGTCCAGGATCGGCGACATCCGGACACAGGGGCCGCACCACGGCGCCCAGAAATCGACGAGCACCGGCTTGGTCGCCTTCAACACATCGCTATCGAAGCTGGCGTCGGAGACGTGGGTCGTATGCTCGGAGACCTGTGTCGTACTCATTGTCTCTCCTCGGTTAATGCGGAATTGCCCGTCATGGCGGGCCGAATGGCTTGGTTGGAATCTATGGACGGGGGCCGCCAACGTCAAGGCGAGTAACGATCCAGTAACCATACCGGCAGCGGCATCAGCCGCGGCCCGTCCGTCCACAGCAGCGCGCAAGTCACGGACCTGTCGGGATAAATCCGCCGCAACACGGCGCGGTAGGCGGCCATCTGCCGGAGATAGATCTCCGCGACCTCGCTCTCGCTCGCCGGCGGCGGGCGGTTGGTCTTGTAGTCGAGCACCAACACTTCGGCCGCCGTAACGACGAGGCGATCCACCTGGCCGGATAGGACCATGGTCCCACGTTCGCCCGCGATCTCGCCGACCACGCGCACCTCGGCCCGGCTGCCGGGGCCGAACAGCGGCGCGAATACCGGGTCTTCCAGGACGCGCAAGGTCTCGCGCGCTATCTCCTCCTGGGCGGCCGCATCGAGCTCGTGGATCGGCCGCGCGAGGAAGCGGCGGCAGGCGTCCACCCGCAGCTCGCGCGGCAACTCCGGCAGCAGCTCCAGCAGCCGGTGGATGACGAGCCCGCGACGGAACCGCAGGCGATCGTCGGGACCGGTCGGCGTCCTGACCGCTGGCTCGACCCCGGCGGGACGCGACGGCGCCAGCGGCCGCGTGCCGGCGCCTTCGGCGCGTGGCGGCGCGCGATACCAGGGCGGCAATTCGGTCGGCACCGTCTGCATGCCGGATCGCACCCGGTCGTCTGGCCGCGGCGGTGCCGTCTGTGGCGTCCCCAGCCGCCGGCCGGTGCCCGCCCAGCCCTGCGGGCCGAGGTCCGCGCGGCAATCGAAGTCGAACGGCTCTCCGAGCTTGGCGATCCCGTCGGCGCTCCGGTGATACCAGCAGTCGGCAGGCGGCGTCTGGCGGCCATGCCAGCCGCAGATATAGAGCCGGTCCTCGGCCCGCGTCAGCGCGACATAGAGCAGACGATTTTGTTCCTGCGCCTCCAGCCGCTGCCGGTCTTCGCGGGCGCCGCCTGTGCGCGTGTCGTCGAAGCCGGTGCGCGGCGACCACAGCGGCAGGCGGCCGCCCGCCTTGTCATCGATCCACAGCAGGCGCGCCGTGTGGCGCGGCGTCTGCATGGTATCCGGCAGGAAGACGATCGGCGCCTGCAGGCCCTTGGCGCCGTGCACGGTCATGATGCGGACCTGACCGCCGGTCTCCCGGTCGAGATCGCGCTTGATCTCGACGCCGCCACCGCCGAGCCACTGCAGAAAACCCTGCAACGACGGCACGTGGCTGCGCTCATAGGCGAGCGTCAAGTTGAGGAACTCGTCGATGGGATCGGCGGCATCCGGCCCCAGCCGCTCGAGCAGCGCCCGCCGCCCGCCACGGCGGCCGAGCAGGTCGGCGTAGAGCTCATAGGGCGGTACGAAATCCGCCTGCGCCAACAGCTCGGCCAGAAACTCATGCGCGCGCGCGAACGCGGGCACTTCGCCCCTGCGCTCCTTCAGCTCGCTCCACAAGCCGCCCTCGCGCGAATGGGCGAGCGCAAGAAGGTCGTCCTCGCTCAGCCCGATGAACGGGCTCTTCAGCACGGTCGCCAGCGTCAGGTCGTCTTCCGGCAGCAGAAGGAACTGACCGAGCGCCACCAGGTCCATCACCGCCAACTGTTCAGACAGCACCATGCGATCGACGCCGGCCACCGGCACGCTGCGCTGCTTCAACTCGCGCACCAGTTCCTCCACGAAACTGTTGCGGCGGCGGACCAGCACGAGGAAATCGCCGGCCTGGACCGGTCGGCCGCGCGATTCGAGCCGCTCGCCGCTGCGGATCATGGCCGCGATACGTTCGGCGACCAGCCGCGCCAGACGGCCGCGCGGCGAATCGCCGGCGCGCCGCTCGATGGGCGGCGCCCAGGGCGAGGGATCCGATGCCTCCAGCGGCAACGCCGGCGGCCACAGCTCGACCAGGCCCGCCTGCCCGACGCGCGACGGCTCGTGAAGCGGCCAGCGGCCCGCGGCGAAGAGTCCCTCCTGCGCCTCCGGCAGCGAGAAGATCGCGTTCACGGCATCGAGCACGGCCGCTGTCGAGCGGAAGGAGATCGTGAGCGGAATATCGTCCCACAATGCCCTGGCCTCGTCGACCCGGCGCTTGAAATGCTGGCGCATGCGCGTGAAAGAAGCGGGATCGGCGCGCTGGAAGCCGAAGATCGACTGCTTGGGATCGCCGACCGCGAAGACCGTCCGCACCTCCGCCCGGGCGCCTTCGCCGGCGAAGAATTCATGGGCCAGCGCGGCGACGATCTCCCATTGTTCGGGATTGGTGTCCTGCGCCTCGTCGATGAGGATATGGTCGAGGCCACCGTCGAGCTTGAACAGCACCCACGGCGCCACGCCCGTGCGCTGCAAGAGGTCGCGCGTCGCCAGCACCAGGTCCTCGTAGTCGAGCATCGACCGCGATCTCTTATGCTCGTCATAAGAGCCGAGCATCTCCGCGCCGAGGCGCAGCAGGGCGCCGGTCGCGGTCGCAACGACGGCGGCATTGCAGCGGTCGCGCAGATCGACGAGCCGCATCGCTTCGGCCAGCAGGATCTCGTCGACGCCGGGGTTCGCGGCGAGGGCCTTCGCCGTGATCAGCCGCTGGCGGATCATCCCCTCCTGCGTGAGATATTGCTTGCTGTAGCCGTCGAATTCCGCCGCCCGGATTTCGCCATCGGCAGTCAGCCAGCGCAGGATCGCTGCGCCGCGCTCGCGGTCGGTCTTCGCCGCACTCTCGCTCAGCGCCCGCGCGGCGAGCCCGAGGCCGAGGAGATCGAGCGTCTCATCATCACAGCCCGCAACCCGAATCCGTTCGGGCGTATCGCCGGCGGCGACCCCAAGCCGGGCATAGACGGCCCGGATCAACGTCTCGACATCGCCCAGGCGCGCGAGCAATTGTGCGAGACGCGCGCGCTCCAGGGTCAGCGCCCGCATGAGCTCGTCGAACTCGCCCTCGCCGACCTGGCGCGTCACCTCGGCGAGGGCGGCGGCCAGCGACGGCGTCGTTGCGGTGCGGGCGCGATTGATGACCGCTTCGCGGGCCTCGACCAGCAGTTCGGCGGCGCTGCGCTCATCCAGGACGTCGAAGTGCGGGGCGATGCCGGCCTCGAGCGGAAAGCGCTTCAGCAGCGACTGGCAGAAGGCGTGGATGGTCTGGATCTTCATGCCGCCGGGCGTGTCGAGCACGCGGGCAAAGAGCCGGCGCGCCGTGCGCCGGCGATCCTCGCTCGGCGGCGCGTTCGTCAGCGCGAGCAGGCTCTCGTGAAGCTCGCCGTCCGGCATCGCCGCCCACCTCTGCAGCTGCGTGGCGATGCGGTTGGCCATTTCCGCGGCCGCGGCCTTGGTGAAGGTCAGGCAGAGGATGCGCGCCGGCGGCGTTCCGCTCAGCAGCAGGCTGAGGACGCGGTTCGTGAGCACGGTCGTCTTGCCGGTGCCGGCGGAGGCATCGACCCACACCGACGCCTGCGCATCGGCGGCGCGGCGCTGGGTCGCGCTGGCCTGCTCGATGACGGTGGCGACCGGCCGGCTCATTCCGCCTCTCCCGGTCCGCCGGCCGACCATTCCTTCACGCGCGCCAGATGGGCGTAGTCGCTGAAGCGCGGCGCGAACTCCGCGTCGGGCACGGATTGATAGGCCGTGTCGGGCGAATCGAAAGCGGCCACCAGCCGTTGCAAGCCCGCGAGCGCCGCTTCGGCGGACTCCGTCGGATCGGCCTTCACTTCCTTGATCTCCGCCACGGGGTTGCCGCCGCTCAGGCGCCAGAATTCCAGCCCTGCGACTGCCGCGCCGTCGATGCCCGTGAAGCCGCCGGCCGCCGCGATCGCTGCCTCCAGCGGCAACTGCGGAGCGAAGCCGAATCCGATATCCCGCGCATTCGGCACCGCGCCGGTCTTGTAGTCGATGATGGTGAGTCTGCCATCCTTGCCGTACTCGATGCGATCGGCAGTCGCCGTAAGTGTGAAGGCGCCGGCGGGCCCAGCGAATTGTAGCTTGCCCTTGATCTCCGCCAGGATTGTCGCGAGCGATGACCGGCGCTGCTGCTCGTTATCGACGAACCAGCGCGCAATCCGCTCGAAACGCGGCCACCAGAAGGCGCCAACCGCAGGCCGGTTCATCTGCGGACCGAATTCCTCCCGCCCGATCGCCATCAGGCGATCGAGCGCGCCGTTGGGAATCTCCTTCGGATATTCCCGGATAAGGCGCTCGAGCGCTTTGTGGATCCATTTGCCACGGTCGGCGGCAGTGGGTTCCGCATCGATGGGATCGAGCGGCTTCAGCCGCAGGATGTGCCGGGCGTAGATGGCGTAGGGATCACGCCGCCACACTTCGACCTCCGTCACGCGGATCGTGCGCGGCCGTATGTCGATCGGAGGACACGGCATCGGCGGCCCGATCGGCCTGACGGCGGCTGGCCGATCGAGCTTTGCCTGCCAGTCGAGCCAGCGGCCGCCATGGATCGATGCCGGATCGATGCCGATGCTGCGCAACAGACCATCGAGCCTCAGCAGCCAGCGCGACGGCACCGTCGGCGTGCCCTCGACCCGCAGCGCGCGGGTGAGAACCACCTCCGGCGCTCCCATCGCTTGCGCGAAATCGTGCGCTGCCAGGCCGATGCGGCGCTCGGGCGCCGGCAGGCCGAAATCACGCCGCATCGGGCGGCTGAGCCAGGGATCGGCAGCCACCTCCGCCGGCCAGGTGCCTTCGTTGAGGCCGCCGAGGATAAGCAGATCGGCATGCTGCAGGCGAGCCTCGAGCGGTCCCCAGATGGCGAGGCGCGGATGACGGCCGTAACGCGGCCGCACCACCTGCATCGACAGCAGGCCGCCCAGCAAGGCTGGATAGCGGTCGCCCGGCAGCGGCGCGAAACCGGACGCCGCCTGTAGCAGATTGGCGATGAAGGTGGCGGCGGCCTCGCCGGCTTCGCCCGCCCACAGCCGCGCGGCGCCGCTTTCGCCGTCGCTTGCCGCCAGGCCCTCGGCAAAGGCCACGTGGGCGTCGATGAGATCGCCAAGCCGCGCCTGTGGCGCGGTGATGAGCCGATCGAGCGGCGCGGCGAGAGCGGCCAGGCGATCGAGCAGATCGCCGAAGGGCGCCGCCTCCTCGTCGGAAAGAGTGCTCTTGAGTCCACCGAGGCCCGGGGCCGGACGCGAGCCGCGCAGGCCCGCGACCTCGAAGCGGCGGACCCAGGCGCGGAACGCGGCGACATCGAGTCCGCCGGCGGCCAGCGGGTGCTTCAAGGCGGCCAGCAGCGGGACGGGCGCGAATTCCTCCGCCAACATCTCTGCCGTGAGGCGCAGGAACGCGCCGGGCGGCGTCTGGTCGAGGGGCTGGCCGGCGGAATCGTCGACGTCGATGTCCCAGCGCTTCAGCTCCGCCGCCACGCGCCGGGCCAAGCCGCGGTCGGGCGTGACCAGCGCCGCGCGCTTGCCCGGCCGCTCGGCGACGGAGCGCAGCAATAGCGCGATGACGCCGGCCTCCTCCTGCGGGCCGGCGCAGTCGATACGCTGCACGCCGTCGAGTGCATTACCTGCGGTTGGTGGAAGCGCGCGCCACCTCTCGGTCGTGGCTGCCGGGCGGAGTGCTTCATTCACGAGTGACGCGCGCGCCGGTGGAGTCGAGGGCAGGCCTTGGTCCGGCCACGGCGCGACATCGGACGGCGATACCTCCAGGCGCCGCAGCAGCAGGCACAGGCCATGCTGGGGATGGGCGGGATCGTCGAGGACGGCCGCCCGCGTCTCGTCGTCGAGATCGCGATCGAGGCCGGGCAGCACCACGCGGCCGGCGGACAGATCGGCGATCACTTCGATGAGCGCGGCGGTGGCGGGAATGCTGCCGGTCGAGCCGGCGGCGATCACGGGATCGGGGGGCGGCTGCCTGCGCCAGGCCGCGGCCTGGGCGGCGAGCGCGCGGTTGCGGCGTTCGGCCGGATCGATGCAGCCCTCGGCGGCCAGGAGCTTCGGCCACTCCTCCGTGAGCACGGAGAGGAACCGCAGGGTGATCTGCCAGTGGCTGGCGTAGTCCTCGGGAACCAGATCGCGCAGGCGATCGAAGGTGAGCTGCTCGGTCTGCACCTGGTCGAGGAGGCGCGCCAGCTCCGCCGCCAGGCGCGTCGCCTGATCGACGGTCATCGCCGAACTGCTGGCGCGGCCGGCCGCTTGGACGGCCTGGGCCAGCAGCAGCTGACGGCGCAGCGCCGGAATGGCGGGTGGCAGATCGGCGAGCTCGGGCGCCGATTCCATCGCCGTAGCTTCGTCGCCGCCGGCGAGCATGGCGTCATCGGGATCGAGGTCGCCCAGGGGCAGCGTGCGCGGCAGCAGGAGCGGCCGGCCGTCGGACTGGCGCAGGAAGGCCTCGTCGAGGGCGCGGCGCGCGCGGCGGGTCGGCAGCAGGATCGTGTAGTGGGCGAGCGCCAGCGGATCGCCGGAGGTCTCCGCCAGCAGGCCGGCGGCGAGCGCGTCGACGAACGACACGCCGGGCGGGATGGTGAAGAGGCGGGCCGCGCGCTCAGCCACGGCCGATGTATCCTTCAATAGAGCTGGTCGCCGCCGCCGCGGGCGATGCGCGCCTCGACCTCGGCCAGCTGCTTCACCGTGCTGACGTGGAACCACTCGCCGTCATGGCGAATGCCGAAGAGACGGCCGGCCTCGATCGCGCGGTCGTAGAGGACGTTGAGCGAGAAGGCGCCGTCGGGCGCGTCGGCGAACAGGCGCGGATGCAGGATCTGGATGCCGGCATAGACGAAGGGCGCCACCTCCCACTCGCGCCGGCGGCGGATGCGGCCGACCTGGTCGATGAAGAAGTCGCCGGGACCGTCATAGCCGATGGCGGAGGTGGTGGGCTGCAGCAGAAGCAGGCCGTCCATGTCGGCGTCGCTCCAGACCTCGGCGAGGCGGATCAGGGCGTCGGTCTTGCCATTGAGCCAGATGATCTTGCCGTTGATGGCGTAGAACGGGTCCGCGCCCAGCAGGGGCAAGGCCTTCTTGATGCCGCCGCCGGTTTCCAGGATCTCCTCTTCGCGGGAGAAGACGATACGCGGTTTCGCCCGCGTCTTGAGATGGGTCTCGATGACCTCGGCGAGGTGATGGGTGTTGACGACGATCTCCTGCACGCCGATGGCGCCGAGGCGGTCAATCACCGTGTCGATCATGGGCTTGCCGGCGACGCGCACCATCGGCTTCGGGACGGTGTCGGTGAGCGGGCGCAGGCGCGTACCGAAGCCCGCCGCAAGGACCATGGCGCGCGGCGGGATGGCTGCCGCGGAGCGGTTGGCTGGCGGCGCGTCGCTGCGGGCCTTGTCGGCCACCAGCTGCGCGAGCCGCGCGCGTTGCGGCGGTGTCAGGGACATTTTTGCGGTGCGCGTCAGCAAAATTTCGTCGAGCTGGGCCGCGCGCCGCGCGGCAGCCGGGATATGGCGATCGAACCAGGCGCGGACAAGGGCGAGTGCCGGGTGGGCGAGATCATTTTCGACGTGTTTCCAGGCGCGCGGGATGTGCTGCTGATAGCCGGACTTGCCGTCGCGCAGCAGGAGCCGACTGAAGGTGCCGAGGATGCGCGTGTTGCGCTGGGCGCCGATGATGGCGTAGCTCGAATCGAAGGCTTCGCGATCGAGAGTCGGGAAGGCCGCGAAATAGCGCTCGCGCATGGCGGCGGCCAGCTGGGGCTTCACGTCGCGCCGCACGTCCTGCAGCAGCGAGACCAGATCGAAGGGACGCGGGGCGACCAGAGCGTCCTGGAAATCGAGCAGGCCGCAGGCCGCGATGCCATGGCGGTCGGGCAGCACCATGAGGTTGTCGACGTGGTAGTCGAAGAGGACGAGGGTGTCGGGCATGGCGTGGCGCTTGGGCAGTACCGCGCGCCAGGCCGCAAGGTAGCTGTCGCGCAGTTCCAGCGTGACCGGGCCTTCCTGCGTGGCCGGCCAGTACCAGTCGAGCAGGAGCGAGACCTCGCGGAGCGCGCGGGTGTCGTCGAAGGCGGGGAGGCCGGAATGGCGGGCGGGGGCGAACTTGCGGTGCAGGTCGATCAGAAGGTCGACGGCGAGGCCGTAGAGCTTGGCCTCGTCATGGCCGCTGGCGAACAGTCGGGTGTAGGTGTCGTCGCCGAAGTCCTCCAGCAAGAGCAGGCCGTGCTCGGCATCGGCGGCGAAGATGCGGGGGGCGCTGTAGCCCATGTTGCGTAGAAGCTCGGCCACCGCGGCGTAGGGGCGGACGTCCTCGACCGGCGGCGGGGCGTCCATCAGCACGGCGCGCTTGCCGGCCATCTCCAAGCGGTCGTAGTGGCGGAAGGAGGCGTCGCCGGCGAGGCGGCCGCGGGCGGCCTTGCCCCAGCCGTTGGCGGCGAGGAAGCGGGCGATGTGGGCTTCGCGGTCGGTGGCGGCGGGTTCAGCCATTCGGGAACAGTCCGGTCAGGCGGTCGGCCCAGGAGCCGCGGCCGACGAGGCGGGCGGTGCGGGCGTTCGGGGCGGCGGCGAAGGCCAGGGTGAGGTCGAGGCGCTGGTCCGGCAGCAGGGGCGCCGCGCGGTCGGGCCATTCGATCAGGCTGATGCCGTCGGCCAGGGCCTCCTCGATGCCGAGCTCGTAGGCTTCGTCGGAGCGGGACAGGCGGTAGAGGTCGAAGTGCCAGATGGTGCCGGCCGATGACTCGTAGGTCTGGACCAGGGTGAAGGTGGGACTCGGCACTTCCTCGCGCTCGCCGGTGAGGGCATCGACGAAGGCGCGGGCGAAGCGGGTCTTGCCGACGCCGAGGTCGCCCGCCAGGGCGATCACGTCGCCGGGTCTTGCCACGGCGGCGATGGCCTGTGCCAGCGCGACCGTCGCCGCCTCGTCCGCCAAGCTCGCCACCCGCTCCACCTGCCTGCCGGCCGCCGCCTCCATGTCCGAGGGTTGTAGCCGGACGGCCTTGCGTGGTCTACCGGAAGCCATCATCTTAGCCGCCGCCCAGTTTGGAATTGGTCCACGCTTCCCCGCATGACTTCCCCAACCCACACCACAGACGTCGTGATCATCGGGGCCGGGCCGGTCGGCCTCTTCGCCGTGTTCGAGTGCGGGATGCTGAAGATGCGCGCGCACGTGGTCGACGCGCTCGACACCACGGGCGGGCAGTGCGCGGCGCTCTATCCGGAGAAGCCGATCTTCGACATCCCGGCCTATCCGCGCATCGACGCCGCCGACCTGATCCGCAAGCTCGAGGAGCAGGTGGCGCCCTTCCACCCGACCTACCATCTGGGCCAGCAGGTCGAGAGCCTGACGCCGGCCGCGGGCGGCGGCTGGATCGTGACGACCACGGCGGGCACGCGCATCGCCTGCAAGGTCGTGGTGATCGCCGCCGGGGTCGGCGCCTTCGGGCCCAACCGGCCGCCGCTCCCGGGCATCGAGCAGTATGAGGGCCGCAGCGTCTTCTACCTGGTGAAGCAGCGCGAGGACTTCCGCGGCAAGCGCATCGTCATCGCCGGCGGCGGCGACTCGGCGGTGGACTGGACGCTGCTGCTGGCCGAGCTGGCGGCCAAGCTCTACGTCATCCACCGGCGGCCGAAGTTCCGCGCCGCACCCGAGAGCGTGGCCCGCATCGACGCGCTGGCCAAGGCCGGCAAGATCGAGATGGTGGTGCCCTATCAGCTGGCGCGCCTGGAGGGCAGCGACGGCCGGCTGGCGGCGGTGGTGGTCGCCACGCTCGACGGCCAGGAGCGCCGGCTCGAGGCCGACGTGCTGCTGCCCTTCTTCGGCCTCGCCATGAACCTGGGGCCGATCGCCCAGTGGGGCCTCAACCTCGACCACAACCACATCAAGGTGGACCCGGCCAGCTGCGCCACCAGCCAGGCCGGCATCTTCGCCATCGGCGACATCGCGGCCTATCCGGGCAAGCTGAAGCTGATCCTCGCCGGCTTCTCCGAGGCGGCGCTGGCGGCCCATGCC
>Ga0137403_10004384_pt1 | contig 16627 bp, 17 predicted proteins | sample CZOMad2_1_16fung_FD_122057 | JGI IMG/M metagenome (GOLD analysis project Ga0137403, IMG submission 122057) | Vadose zone soil fungal communities from Angelo Coast Range Reserve, California, USA - CZOMad2_1_16fungal (Hybrid Assembly) | ecosystem: Environmental > Terrestrial > Soil > Vadose zone...
GGTGGCGTGCGACGCCGGCTGCCTCATGCAGATCCGCGGCGGCCTCCTGCGCCGCCGCTCGCCGCTGCGCGCCCTGCACCTCGCCGAGGTCCTGAAATGACTGAAATGACCAGGCGCGACGATTCGCCGACCGTCGGGCGCCGGAGCCCTGCGCAGGCGCCCCGACGGCTAATCCAATGACCGAGCCGATCGTGACCACGCCGCTGCGGCAGCGCGCCACCCAGGCCCTCGGCGACCGATTCCTGCACGAGGCGCTCGATATCGCGACCACCAAGTTCATCACGCTGCGCCGCGAGGCCTTCGGCGACTTTCCCGAGGGGGAGCGGCTGCGCGACCGTGCCCGCGCCATCAAGGAGGCGACCCTCCAGCGCCTGGACGAGCATCTCGAGAAGCTCGTGGCGAACGTCGAGCGGCTCGGCGGCCACGTGCACTTCGCGACGACCGCGGAGGAGGCGCGCGACGTCGTGCTCGACATCGCCCGGCGGACCGGCGCGCGGATGGCCGTGAAATCCAAGTCGATGGCCACCGAGGAGATCCATCTCAACGACGCGCTGGAGGCCATCGGCGTGACGCCGGTGGAGACCGATCTCGGCGAGTACATCATCCAGCTCGCCCACGAGCGGCCCTCGCACATCATCGCCCCCGCGATCCACAAGACGAAGGGCCAGGTGGCCGAGCTGTTCTCGCGCGAGCTGAAGCGGCCCGGCCTGCCCGCCGACCCCGAGGTCCTCACCAAGATCGCGCGCGAGGAGTTGCGCGAGAAATTTCTGACCGCCGACCTCGGCATCACCGGCGCCAACTTCGCCGTGGCCGAGACGGGCACGGTGGTCCTCGTCACCAACGAGGGCAACGGCCGCATGGCGACCTCGCTGCCCCGCGTGCACATCGCCGTGATGGGCGTGGAAAAGGTCATCCCGTCCATGACGGACCTCGCCGTGTTCCTGGCCATCCTCGCCAAGAGCGCGACCGGCCAGAAGCTCTCCGTCTACACGACGCTCGTGCAGGGACCGCGGCGGCCCGGCGAGCTGGAGGGACCCGAGGAGTTCCATCTGGTGCTCCTCGACAACGGCCGCATCGCGCAGATCGCCGGCACGCTCCGCGAGTCGCTCTACTGCCTGCGCTGCGGCGCGTGCCTCAACGTGTGCCCCGTCTACCGGCAGATCGGCGGCCACGCGTACGGCTACACGTATCCGGGTCCGATCGGCATCCTCTTGACCGCGATGCTCAACGGCCCCGGCTCGGTGAAGGAGCTGGCGCACGCCTCGTCGCTCTGCGGCGCGTGCGCCGACGCCTGCCCCGTCCGCATCGACATTCCCCGGATGCTGATCGAGCTCCGCCGCCAGGTCGACGAGGAGCACATCGCGCCGTGGACCGAGCGTGTCCTGTTCAAGACGTTCGCGCGCCTGCTGGTGCATCCCACGCTCTATCGCTTCGGGGCCCGCATCGGCCGCATCCTGCAGCGTCCACTCATTCGAGAGGGCCGCATCCGGGCCCTGCCGTTCTTCTTCGGCCGGTGGACGAAGACGCGCGACCTGCCGCCCGTGGCCGCGCGCACGTTCCAGGAGCGCTGGCCTGAGCTCTAAGGCCGAATTCCTGGCGCGCATCCGTGGGGAGATGGCCAAGACGCGTGGGCTCTTCCCCGCGTCGCCGGCCGAGCGCCCCGCCGAGCCGCGGCAGCGGCTGGAGCTCTTGCGCCGGGAGCTCAGCGAGCGCTGGCCCCAGACGCTCGCGCGGTTCCGCGCGGAGTTCGAGCGCGTGGCCGGCGTGTTCCACCGCGTGCCGAGCGCCGCCGACGTGCCCGCGGAGCTCGAGCGGATCTGTCGCGAGCGCGCCGCACACCGGCTGGTCGCGTGGCCGGCGGAGGACCTGCGCGTGGCGATCGCTCCCGCGCTGGGCGCCGCCGGCATCACGGTGGAATCGATGCCGCGCGCCGTCCCGCCGGACGCCGAGCGCCGTCGGCTGCGCGCGCTGATCGCCGAGGCGGACCTCGGCGTCACCGGCGCCGACCTCGCCATCGCCGAGACCGGCACGCTGGTGCTCGTCTCGGCGGCCGGGCGGCCGCGTTCGACCTCGCTGCTGCCGCCCTGCCACGTCGCCGTCTTCGACCGCACGGCGCTCGTGGAGTCGCTGGAGCAGCTGGGCCTCGTGCTGGAGGCCTGGCACGACGGTCCGGCGCCGCCGGAGCGCGGGGCGGTGATCAACTTCATCACCGGACCGAGCCGCACGGCGGACATCGAGCTGACCCTCACGCGCGGCGTGCACGGGCCAAAAGAGATCCACGCGATCTTCGTGGATGGCGGCCTGGGCCTTCATGGCTGAGCGCTACTTCGAGCCGGCCGAGGTCGAGACGCTGATCCCGACCCTGGCGCGCGTGATGGCGAAGGTGATGGGCGCGAACGAAGAGGCCACCACGATCGCGGCAAGGCGGGAGGCCGAGCGCGAGCGGATCGGCTTCGCGGGCGGCGGCATGATCGACCGCACGGCGTGGAAGGCCGACATGGACCGCGTGGAGCACCTGACCGAGACCGTGAAGGCGGGCCTCGGCCAGATCACCGAGATGGGCGGCACCATCAAGGACCTGGCCCTCGGGCTGGTCGACTTTCCGCACCGCCGGAACGGGCGCGTGGTCAACCTTTGCTGGAAGTACGGCGAGACCGCGATCACCCACTGGCACGGCCTGGACGAGGGCTTCGCAAACCGGAAGCCGCTATGAAGCCTGCGTCGAGGCGCTACGACGCGATCTTCTTCGACCTCTTCGACACCCTCGTGCACTTCGATCGCGAGCGGCTGCCGGAGATCGACGTGGGCGGCCGCACGATCCGCTCGACGGCGGGATGCCTGCACGCGCTGCTACAGCCGCACGCGCCCTCGGTGAGCCTCAGCCAGTGCTACGACGCGCTCGTGGCCTCGTGGAAGGAGGCCGAGCGGCTGCGCGCGATCGACCACCGCGAGGTGGGAGCGCCCGAGCGCTTCCGCGACTTCTTCGACCGGCTGGCCCTCGAGCACGCGACGCTCGCGCCGGAGCTCGCCTCGGTGCTCATCGAGGCCCACAAGGCCGAGCTGTCGAAGGCCGCGTCGTTTCCGGCCCACTACGGCCCGCTGCTCCGGCGGCTGGCCCGGGACTACCGGCTCGCCGTCGTCTCGAACTTCGACTACACGCCGACCGCCATCGGGATCCTCGAGGCCGCCGGCGTGCTGGAGCTCTTCGCCGCGGTCATCGTGTCCGACGCCGTCGGCTGGCGTAAGCCGCGCCCGGACATCTTCCGGCGGGCGCTGGCCGCCACCGGCGCCGATCCAACGCGCACGCTCTTCGTGGGCGATCGCGCCGACATCGACGTCGAGGGCGCGCACCGCGTCGGCATGGACGCCGCGTGGATCAATCCCGAGCGCGCGGCGCTGCCCGAGGGGATCGCCCCGCCGGAGTACGAGATCCGCGACCTCGCCGACCTCGAGCCCATCCTCGGTGTGAGGTGACGCCTGCATCTCCCGGCATGTCCCCTGCATCCCAAGGGGCGGGGGAGGATCGAGAGCACATGGCGACGCCGCGGAAGATCATCATCATCGGCTCCGGCCCGGCCGGCTACACCGCCGCGATCTACGCGGCGCGCGCGAACCTGGCGCCGCTGATGATCAACGGCCTGCAGACGGGCGGGCAGCTCATGCTGACGACCCACGTCGAGAACTATCCGGGCTTCGTGGACGGCGTGCTCGGACCCGAGCTGATGGAGACGATGCGCAAGCAGGCCGAGCGCTTCGGCACCGACATGCTCGGCGAGGACGTTACCGGGGTCGATTTCACCCGCCGGCCTTTCGTCGTGCGGACCGACGATACCCGGTTCGAGGCGCAGACCGTCGTCATCGCCACCGGCGCCTCCGCCACGATGCTCGGGCTGCCGTCGGAGACGCTGCTCATCGGCCACGGCGTGTCGACGTGCGCGACGTGCGACGGCTTCTTCTTCAAGGACAGGGACGTCATGGTCGTGGGCGGCGGCGACTCGGCACTGGAGGAGGCGCTCTATCTCGCGCGGCTCGGTCGCAGGGTGATGGTCGTCCACCGGCGCGAGACGCTGCGCGCATCGAAGATCATGCAGGACCGCGCCTTCGCGCATCCCAAGATCGCCTTCCTGTGGAACAAGGAGATCGTGGACATCCTCGATCCCGCCGCCGGCAAGGTCACCGCGGTCGTGCTGCGCGACGTCGTCACGGGCGAGCGCACCGAGCATCCCGTCGACGGCGTCTTCGTCGCCATCGGCCATCAGCCGAACACCGCGATCTTCGCGGGACAGGTCGAGCTGCTTCCGAGCGGCTACATCCGCGTCGAGCCGGGGACGACGCGCACGTCGGTGCCCGGCGTCTTCGCCGCCGGCGACGTGCAGGACTCGGTGTTCCGCCAGGCGGTGACGGCCGCGGGCACGGGCTGCATGGCCGCCCTCGAGGCCGAGCGCTGGCTCGAAGCCCAGCGTTTAGGCTGAGCGCGGCATCGCGTCACGAACTCGCGCGCGCGGCCACGTAGAGCCGCTCGGTCGCGTGCTCGAAGGCGTAGGGCGGCCGCACCTCGACGACCTCGACGGCGAATCCCGCCTGGCGCACCTGGGCCGCGAACACCTGCGGCCGACGATGGTGCAGCTCGACGTCGATCGCAGCGCCCTTGTATTCCGTGAAGCGCTGCGCGCCCGTCCCGGCGTGGACGGCCGCGAGCAATCGACCGCCGTCGCGCAGCACGCGCCGTAGCTCGGCCAGAAGGGCCGCCGTGGCCTCGTCGCCCGCGTAGATCAGCGAGTAGAACGCGAGGATGCCGGCACAGGCGCCGCCGGCGAACGGGAGCGCGCCGACGTCGCCGGCGACGAAGCTCAGCGCAGGGTTCAGGCGCCGCGCCAGCGCCGCCGAGCGCTCCGAGAAGTCGACGCCGATGACCGGTCGGTCGGCGCGCGTGTCGAGCTCCGCCAGGAAGCGTCCGATGTGGCCGGCCGCGCCGCAGCCCACGTCGAGGACCGGCCCCGGCGGACACGCGGCCGCGAAGCGGCGCAGGCGCTCGACGTCCCACGGCTTGCGCGTCAGCTCGTCGGCGAAGTCCGCGGCATACTGCTCCGCAATGCGATCGAACGCCGCCCGAACAGGATTCATCATCAGTATCGAGAGTGCCACGACAACGAAGCGGCCCCGAAACCGCGGAGTGCTACGGCTTCGCCGGGCTGTCCCGGAATCGAGGGGTGCCACGGCTTCGCCGGGGCATCTCGAGCCGCCATGGGGGGTTTGGGGGGCTCTTCGAGCCCCCCATGTGCTAAGCCGCCCCCCATGTCCTAAGCCGCGCGGCGGGCGGGGCTCTTTCGGCGTTGCGCGCTCATCTTGGCCTGGCGCGAGAGCGCCGTCCGCGAGGCCGCGCGCCGCGGCTCGCGCTTCAACGCGCGCTCCGTGGCCCGCGCCCGGCGCGCGGAGGTCTTGCGGTTGCCGTGCTGACCGGCGCGGTACGCCGAGATGGCGCTGCGGCGCGTTCGCGCCGACGTGCTCCCCTTCTTCGGCGGCGGCAGCTTGACGCCGGCCCGGCGCGCCTTGGAGAGGCCGATGGCGATGGCCTGCTTGGCCGAGCGCGCGCCGTGCTTGCCCTCGCGCACGTGGTGGATCTCCTCGCGCACGAACTCGCCGGCCTGCGTGGTGGGACTCTTGCCCTCGCGGCGGTCGCGTCGGGCCCGTTCGAGCGTTCGCTTCTCCGGCATAGTCCACCTCCTACCCCGGTGGCGTGCGAGCGCTGTGCCAGCGACTACGCTTTCTTGCTCGTCTCCTTGTCGGCGTAGGAGACGGCGAGACCGGCGCCGGCGTCGGACTGGATGCCATACGGAGGGATCGGATAGCGCAGGCCGTTCTTGTCGAGCGCGGCGAGGCCTTCGATGACCTTTGGCAGGAAGCGCGGCGGAATCGCCATCAGCAGCTCGTCGTCGGCCACGCCGCCGTAGCGCCGCTCGGCATAGCACGGGATCGTGAGCGCGGGCTCGCCGGTCTTGAGCGCCTTGCCCCAGGAGTCGGCGCACGCCGACTCGCCGACCGATGTGAATGACATCTTCTTGTAGCCGCTCCACTGCAGCCCGTTGATGAAAAAGATCATCTGGCCCGGGGTGCCGTAGATCAGGCAGATGTCCGGGGGGTTCAGACGGCCGGACGTCAGCGGCGCGACCGCCATCGCGCGATAGCGGCCGTGCGGCACGCAGTCCATGGCGTGCTGGTGCGCGCTGGCGTCCTCTCGCGTCTTGAACCACACGCCGGCCATGCGCGTGCCCGACAGCCACTCGTCGTCTTGCGGGTGCAGGCCGATCACCGCACCGCACTGTGCCCCGATCAGGTCCGCCATCGTGATGCCGACCGTCCAGCCGAGCTGACGCGCCTGCGCCACGATCTGATCGGTGGTATGCCGGACCTTCGGCCGGCGGATCTTCGGGATCGCCTCCATCGCCTCCACCGTCTCGAAGAGCTTCATGCCGATGGGAATGGAGCGCAGACGGAGATAGCGGTTCAGTCCCTCGACGATCGCCGGCCAGTCGTAGGTCTCCGTGGTCATCGCGTTCCTCCGGACCGCCATGATACCGTCACAGCTCGCGGAGGCGGTCGAGCGCGCGGCGCTCGCGCTTGGTCGGACGGCCGGCGCCCGGCGGCCGCAAGGGCGGCGACGCCCAGCGCGGGCGGGGTGGCTCGGGCGGCGTGAGGTCGTCGTAGAGCAGGCGTGCGTGGGCGGCCGCGCCCCGGCGCTCATCGAGGCCGACGACCTTCAGGACCCGCCGGCGCCCCTGGGGGAGCGTAACCTTTATATAGTCGCCCGGACGCACCCCCTTGGCCGGCTTGACGGCCTGGTCGTTGATGTCGACCTTGCCGCCGTCGCAGGCGGCGGCCGCGAGGCCGCGCGTTTTGAATACGCGCGCGGCCCACAACCATTTGTCGATCCTGACCGAATCCACGTGACGACGGTATCATAGGGCTCGCCGTGTCCTGGGATCCCGAGGTCGAAGAGCTCAAGCGCCGCCAGCAGCTGGCGCGCGCGATGGGCGGCGCCGAGAACATTGAGCGCCAGCACAAGGCCGGCCGCCTCACCGTGCGCGAGCGGATCGAGCGCTTGCTCGACGGGGACTCGTTCCACGAGACGGGCGCCCTCGCCGGCGTCGCGAAATACGAGGGCGAAACGCTCGCCTCCATCCGTCCGGCGAACTTCGTGATGGGCACGGGCCGCATCGACGGCCGCCGCGTGGTGGTCGGAGGCGATGATTTCACCGTCCGCGGCGGGGCCAGCGACGCCTCCATCGGCGGCAAGCAGGGCTACAGCGAAAAGATGGCGCGCGAGCTCCGCCTTCCGATCGTCCGCCTGGTCGACGGCACGGGCGGCGGCGGCAGCGTGAAGACCTACGAGATCGCGGGGCGCACGTACGTGCCCGGCAATCCGGCCTGGGACGTGATCGCCGCGTCGATGTCGGAGATCCCGGTCATCGCGGCCGCGCTCGGCCCGGTGGCGGGTCTCGGCGCCGCGCGCGTGGCGTGCTCGCACTTTTCGGTGATGGTGCGTGGCATCGCCCAGGTCTTCGTCGCCGGTCCGCCGGTGGTCGAGCGCGCCTTCGGCACGCCGATCGACAAGGAGTCGCTCGGCGGGTGGAAGATCCAGGTCGAGGCGGGCGCCGTCGACAACGTCGTGGACTCCGAGGACGAGGCCTTCGAGCAGATCCGCCGCGTGCTCGGCTACCTGCCGCGCAACGTGTGGGAGATGCCGCCGCGCGCGACGCCCGCAGACGATCCGCGGCGCCGCGAGCCTGAATTGCTCTCGATCGTCCCGCGGAACCGCCGCCGCCCATACGACGTTCGCAAATTGGTGAGCCACGTCGTCGACCGCGGTTCGTTCCTCGAGATCGGCGCAAAGTACGGGCCCTCGCTGGTGGCGGGGCTGGCGCGGCTCGACGGCTATCCGGTCGGCGTCATGGCCAACGACCCGATGCACGCGGGCGGCGCCCTCACCGCGGATGGGTCGGAGAAGATGACGCGCATGGTGGACCTCTGCGACACGTTCCACCTGCCCGTCGTCAACTTCGTCGACAATCCCGGCTTTCTCATCGGCACCCAGGCCGAGAAGGCGGGCACGATCCGCAAGGGCGTGCGCGCGCTGCAGGCCGTCTACCAGGCCAGCGTGCCGTGGATCACGATCATCATGCGCCGCGTCTTCGGCGTCGCCGGCGCCGGCCACGCCAACGTGCAGGCGCTGAATCTACGCTATGCGTGGCCGTCGGGCGACTGGGGCTCGCTGCCGCTCGAGGGCGGGATCGAGGCCGCCTACAAGCGCGAGCTCGAGGCCGCGCCCGACCGCGCCGCGCTGCTGAAGGAGATCGAGGCGCGGCTGAACGTGTATCGCAGCCCGTTCCGCACGGCCGAGGCGTTCAACGTCGAGGAGATCATCGACCCGCGCGACACGCGGCCGCTGCTGACCGACTGGATCGCGCTCGCCTACGACAACGAGGCCACGCGCCTGGGTCCGAAGACCCGTGGTATGCGCCCGTGAGGAGACCCATGCGCGTTCGCGCCGTCATCGGACTCGTCGTCCTGCTCGCCGTCGCCGGCGTCGCCATCGCCGCCGACCAGGTCGTGATCGAGGACTGGAACGCGTACCCGGTCGGCACCACCGGCCTGCCCGGGGATTGGAAGCCGCAGAACTGGGGCACGCCGCACTACGGGAATCTCAAGATCGTCGAGGACGAGGGGCGTCGCGCGCTCTACGTGAAGAGTGTCAACGACAGCTCGACGATCAACAAGGAGATCAAGGGCAAGGTCCGCCTCAAGGACACGCCGATGCTCGAGTGGCAGTGGAAGTCGATCGTGCTGCCCAAGGGCGCCAACTCGTGCAAGAAGGCGACGGACGACCAGGCGGGCCAGATTTTCGTCGTGTGGCCGCGCTTCCCCGAGGCGGTGCGGTCGCGCATCATCGGCTACGTCTGGGACACGACGCAGCCGGTGGGGACGATCTGCAAGAGCGAGAAGACGGGTACCGTCAGCTACGTCGTCGTGCACTCGGGCCCGGCCGATCTCAACAAATGGGTGACCGAGAAGCGCAACGTCGTCGAGGACTTCAGGACGATCTACGGCGAGGCGCCCGACGATCCGTCGGTCCTCTCGCTGTCCATCGACAGCAACGACACCAACACGAGCTCCGAAGCGATGTACGGGCCCATCGTCTTCAAGAAGCAGTGAGCGCCGCGCGCGACTTCGTCAAGGCACTCGGCGACGAGAACGCCGCGTTCTGGACGGATCGCGACGTGCGGCTCGACGCGGCGGCCCCGCCCGCCGTGCGGCTCGAGCAGATCCGGTACCGGATGCGCCAGGGCGTCTACAACGAGCTGCGCTCCGTCGAGCTGATCGCCGCCTGGATCCCTCACGTGCCGGAGCGCGAGATCCGCGACCTGCTGCCGGGGCAGCTCGACGACGAGCACCGGCACTACCACCTGCTGCGGCGCCGCCTGCTCGACCTCGGCGAGAATCCCGACGCCTACCGACCGCTGCCGGAGTGGGAGGCGCTCTTCGACTGGCTCGTCGCCTGCCGCGCGCGCCCAACGCTCCAGAAGCTGGCGATGTTCCAGTTCGCCGGCGAGACGCAGTCGTGCGAGGGCTTCGAAACGCTCATCGCGCTCGCCGCGGATATCGACCCCGAGACCGCCGCTCTCTACCGCACTGCGATCCTGCCCGACGAGCGGCGCCACGCCGCGATCGGCCGGCGCGCGCTCACGCTCCTGTGCGACACGCCAGGCGCGCAGGCCGCCGCGCGCGCCGCGTGCCGGGAGATGAACGAGCGCGTCTTCGGCGCCTACCGCGCCCACCGCGCGCGCGTGGATGCCCGATTTCCCGGCTAGGCATCGCGCTCACCGGCGAGACATGCGGAGCCGCGCTCGCCATCCTCATGTTGGCCGGTGCGCTCGAGCCCGTTGATCTCACCGTCGACGACCACCTGTTCGAGTGGCGTGGTCCGCGCCGGCCCACGCTGCCCGTGGTCATCGTCACCATCGACGAACCGACCTTCGCCGAGCTGAACGAGCCGTGGCCGTTCCCCCGCGCCATGCACGGCCCGGTGCGGAGGGCCATCGACGGCGACGTCTGGTTCCGCGCGACCGGATCGGGCCTGGCGCTCGCCGTCGGCCTCGTCCTCTCGATCGTCGCCTGGGGACTCCCGCCCGCTCCTTCCGCCTGATTTCACGCGAGGTTCGGTGCGTTTGGACGATTTCGCTCACACCCGGCTCCCCGAAAACGCCACTATGGTTCCGGGTGGGTTTTCGCTCACCCGGAGGGACAGAACAATGGCTCCACGAGCGGCGCGCCGCAGCGCGCGGGTTGTGGTCGTCCTTCTCCTCGGCAGTGTCGTGTTCGTCGCGCTCCTCGTCCTGGCCGGTGTGCCCGTGTCTCAGCTCCGCGCCGGAGCGTGCGGCGCGCTCGGCGCCGTCGTCGCGCTCGATCGGATCTTGCCGAGCTGCGGGGGGCCGGCCCAGGCCAGCGTCGCCCTCTCCGCCGGCCGCGCGGCGGCCGATCGGCGCGCATTGCGCGAGGCGCTCGGCCACTACCGCACCGCCGCGGCCGCCGCGCCCGACCTGGCCCGCGCCCACGTGGCCCGCGGCGAGGTCGCGGAGATGCTCGGCGAGTACGACGAGGCGCTGACGGCCTTCCAGCGCGCTGTCGCGATCGTGCCGTCGGTGGACACGAGCCTGCGCATCGGCGCCACCGCCGACCGCCTGGGCCGCGTGGACCTCGCGGTGCAGACGCTCGAGGGCGCGTACGGACCGTGGCGCCGTCACGCCGGCGCGGGCGCCCGCGCGGCGGCGGCGAGCTTCGCCGTGTGCGCACCGGTCTCCTGGACCAACCCCGTGCGGCTGTGGCACACGTGCGTGAACGGATCCCGTGACGCCTACGACTTCTCCTTCGAGGCCTCGCGCGAGACGGTGCCGCGCTGGGTCTTCCGCATCCTCGTCGAAGAAGGACGGCGCGACCGCGCGCTGGCCTTCGCGCGCGACCGCGGCTGGGTGCGCGAGGACGTCGAGTATTGCGGGGGCCACCGCCTGCCGATCGACCACGAGACCTCCGCCCTCCTCGCCATGCTCACGCAGCCGGAGCGCGCGGACTGCGCCGTGACGGCGGCGGTGGAAATCGCCGACGACGGCGGCGCGCGGCTGGCGCGCATGATGCTGCTCGACCGCATCGACCGCTCACCGCAGCCGGAGACGCGCCAGCGCGCGCAATATTTCCTCCGCTACCGGCTCCCCGATCACAACGTCCCCCGCATGGCGGAGGCGCTCAACGCCACCGGCTGGCGGCTGCAGCACGTGCACGACGCTCCCGACGAGGCGGTCGCGGTGTTCCAGAAGGCGATCGAGGCGGATCCGCGCTTCTCGTGGCCGCATCACAACATCGGTCGCGTCTACATGGCCAAAGCGGACTACGAGCAGGCACGCCTGTGGCTCGAGCGGGCGCTCGCGGTGAATCCCGATCACTGGCGCGCGCTCTACAACTACGGGGTGACGAGCGCAAACCTCAAGCGGTGGCCGGATGCGCTGAGCGCGTACCGCAAGGCGCTGGCCATCAGCCCGAATGACGCGAGGCTGCACGCCAACGTCGGCTGGACGCTGATCGAGCTCGGGCAGCAGGTGGAGGCCGATCGCGAGCTGCAGATCGCCCTGCGCCTCGATCCGAGTCTGCAGGCGGAGCGCAGCTATCTCAATTCTCGCTATGGACGCGACGCGCGCAGCGGGCCGACGCCGTTTACCACCCGGTGAGGAGCGGCATGAGAGCACGCGTGACGCTGGCGGTGGCGATCGTTGTCGTCATCGTCTCGGTCGTCGCCTGGGTCGCGGAAGCGCAGGAGCGGCGGGCGACGGCGGGAGAGTCGCCCGGCGCGCTCGTGGAGCGCGCGCGGGCCGCGTACACCCAAGGCCGCTTCCAGGAAGCGCTGGAAACGGCGCGGCGCGCGGCCGAGGCGGCCCCGCGCTCGGTGTCCGCGCAGCTCGCGCACGGCGGAATGGCAGAGTTCATGGGCGAGTTCGACGAGGCGTACCAGGCGTACGCGCAGGCCCAGGCCCTCGCGCCGAACGACAACGCCACCCGCTATCGCATGGCGTCGTTCGCCACGCGCATCGGCGACTACGATCGCGCGCTGCGCGAGCTCGACGCCATCCTCGCCTCGCAGCCGAAGGCGGCCCAGTTCTTCTTCCGGTGGGCGCCGCCGTTCGTCCAGAAGGCGCTGCTCAAGCGCAGTCCGCCCCTCGAGCAGTTCGTCGATCTGCAGATCGACATCCTGATGGAGAAGGGCGACCTCGCCGAGGCGCGCCGGCTCGCGCGCCGTCACGCCATCGTCGAGTCGGGCCGCGACTATTGCGCCGAGGCGAACGAGAAGAAGACCCGCAAGGGCTCCTCCGACGAGGTCTTCAGGGCGTTCCGTCTCGCCGCGCTCGGCCAGCCGAACGCGGCGGACTGCATCTGGTGGTACGGCCAGTGGCTGGCCGATGAGGGCTACATGCGCCTCGGCCGTCTCATGGTGGAAGAGGGTACGCGCCTGACGAGCTCGCAGGGCAACAAGGACTCGGGCAACCGCTTCGTGCGGATCCGGCTCGGCGGGGCGCGGCCGGTCGCCAAGCGCGCGGAGTCGCTCTTCCTCATCGCCAAGCAGCGCTATCTGCGCGACGGTGACTTCGAGGGCGCCACGCGATTGTTCGACGAGAGCCTGCGCCTGTCGCCGACCTTCGCGCGTCCCTACTCGTACAAGGCGCGCCTGGCCGAGGACGAGGGCGACCGCGAGGCGGCGCTACGCTGGCTCCGCCGGGGCGTGGAGGCCGATCCCGACTCCTGGCGCACCTGGCACAACCTCGGGCGCGCCCTGCTCGCGGTCGAGCGCTGGGACGAGGCGGAGCGCGCGCTCATGAAAACGGTCGACCTCTTCCCCGACGACGTCGGTGGCCGGCTGGCGCTGGCGCGCGCGTTCTACGCGCAGGGCAAGTGGGACGGCTACCGCAAGCAGACGGAGTACGCCGTCGGCTTCGCGCGCGGCAACCGCGGCCCGGACGCCGTGAAGGCACCCGCGGACTTCTTCGATAAATTCCAGCGCTGGGGTCCCGGCGCGGTGCTGCCGCCGACGCCCGACCCGCGCGTGATCCTCGGCTGGTACCAGGACTGATGGGGAGACCCGCATGACGCGAGGCCTGAACCGAGCCCTAGCGACCACGCTCATGCTCGCCGTGCTGGCGGCGCCCGCGCACGCGGGCGACGTCTATCGCTGGATCGACGGTGCCACCGTGGTCTACAGCGACCAGCCGCCTCAGGACGGCGTGATCCTGACGTCCATGCCGGGTCGGCCGGCGCTGCCCGTCGTCAAGGCGCCGGACGCGCCGCCCGACGAGGCGACGGTCCTGGCGCCGGCGGAAGCCGAGGTCGTCGTGAGCACGGCACCGGCGACGGTGGACGAGATCTTCGAGCTGTCGGGAATGCGTCCGCAGCTCCCCGCCATCGCGCGCGCGCTCGGCGCCGAGTACCTGCCCCGCCCGGGCCAGCTCGGTGAGCGCGACACCACGCTCGTCGCCCTGATCGTGGCCCGGCAGTTCGCGCCCGAGCGGCTCTACACGGTCATCCGCGACGATTTCCGGCGCCGCGTCGATCAAAAGCAGCTCGACGCGATGGCCGTCTGGTTCCGCTCGCCGCTCGGCCGGAAGATCACCGCGCTCGAGATCGCCGCCTCGAACCCGGACGCGGCGCCGAAGATCGCCGCCTTCGCGGCCGGGCTCAAGACCGCGCCGGCCGGGGCGTCCCGCCTCGACCTCGTGCAGCGCCTCGACTGGGTGACGGGCACGAGCCAGGAGACGACGGACCTCGCGCTCGCGATCACCGGCAGCGTGGCCCGCGCCGCCGCCGCCACCACGCCCGCCGAGCGTCGCGCGCGCGCGGGGCTCGTGGACCGCCGCGTCGAGGAGATGCGCGGCCAGGTGGCCGTCGTCATCGCAGAGAACGTTCTTGCCCAGATGTTCTACGTCTACGCGCCGCTGAGCGACACCGAGCTCACGCAGTACGTGGACTTCCTCGCGTCACCGTCGGGCCGCTCGTACGGCCGGGTCGCCCACAGCGCGCTGCTGCGCGTCGTGCGCGAAGTCGCCGATCTGACAGCGTTCGAGGTCCTGCGCACCGTCCCGCCTCAGCGCTGGGCGGCTGCGCAAAAGGCTGTGGGTCCATCGACACCGCGCTGAGTCGAAGTCATGGCAGACCTCTTGCAACGATAGAGGCAGGAGGAGATGCACGATGAGCCGACTAACCGCCGACGAACGGCGCCGCGCGAACGAGCTACGAAGGCTTGGCGCGAGGATGCGTGCGCCGCGGGTCGTCACCATCGAGCAGCTTGAACCACGGGAAGTGGCCTGGGGACGTGGTGCGCGGGTCACCACTCTGGTCACCCTGGCACTGGGCGGGGCGCTCGCCCTCCTCCAGCTCGCACAAACGCTCTCGCTCTACGGCCCCGGCTCGTTCCTCGACTGGCTGCTTCCCCGGCTATAAATATGGGGGGCCCCGAGATGGCCCCCCAGACCCCCCAGCGTTCGCCGCGCCCCGGCGAAGCCGTGGCGCGTCTCTACATCAAATCGCGAGGGCGTAACCGTCGCGGCGGGGATCGGCGCCTGCCATCAGGGCGCCCGTCGCCGCGTCGCGCATGAGCCCCTGCCCCCCTCCGACGATCCACGACCAATCACCGATCTCGTTCACCTGGTGGCCGCGCGCGGCCAGCCCGTCACGGACCTCGGGAACGATGCGCGCCTCCGCGTCGACGAGGCGATCGCGATACACGCGCACGCGCGGGGCCTCGATCGCCTCCTGGACGTTCATGCCGAACTCGAGGACGTTGAGCAGCATCTGCGCCGTCGTTTGCAGAATTCCGTACGAGCCGGGCGTACCGATCGACAGGGCAAAGGCTCCGTCCCGGAAGACCTGCGTCGGCGACATCATCGTTCCCGCCTTGCGGCCGGCGCGGACGGCGTTCGGGGACGCCGGATCGAGGTCCATCCACTTGAGGATGTTGTTCAGCACGAGGCCGGTGCCCGGGATCGCGAAGCCGGAGCCGAACGGCACGCCGAGCGTCTGCGTGACGGACACGACGGTGCCGGCGGCGTCGGCGCAGGCGAAGTGCGTGGTGTGCTCGTCGGCGAACTTCGCCGCGGAGCCTTCCGTGATCTGGTTCGGCAGCCGCTCGCGCGTGTGACGCTCGCCCTCGCTGACCGCCGCGCGCTTCGCGTCGATCCGCGCGCGCTGGCTGTCGGCGTATTTCTTGGAGAGGAGCCCCGCGATCGGCACGTTCGGGGAGTACGCGTAGGCGAGCCGATCCGCCGAGCCCAGCTTCACAGCCTCGATCAGGTGGTGGAGGTAGTCGACCGAGTTGTGACCCCACGCGCGCAGGTCGTAGCCCTCGAGGATGTTCAGCGTCTCCAGCATCTGGAAGGCTGAGAATGGCGGCGGCATCGAATAGACCTGCTGGCCGCGATACGTGATCGTCGCCGGCTCGCGCCACTCCGGCTTGAACTCCGCGAGGTCGTCCTCGCCGAGCCAGCCGCCCGCCTCTCGCACGGTGCGCGCGATCGCCTTCGCCACCGGGCCCCGGTAGAAGACCTCGGCGCCGCCCTCGGCCACCTGGCGGAACGTCGCCGCCAGCTCCTTGTAGGTCACCACGCCGCCCGCGCGTGGCCCGCCGTTGCCGAGGTAGAGCCGCTCGGCCTCCGGGGAGCGGCCGAGCGTCGCCCGCGCCGCCTCGAAGAACTCGACGTTCTTGAACGTCAGCGGCACGCCGCGCTCGGCGTGGCCGATGGCCGGGGCGAGCACGCGCCCGCGGTCCATGGTGCCGAACCGCTCGAGGGCCGCCAGCCAGCCGCCGAGGTTGCCCGGCGTGGCGCACGACTTCGGCCCGCCCGCCAGCTCGTCCTCCGTGCAGCGCGCGGCGTCGGCGGCCCGCGGCGCGCGGCCGATGAAGTCGAGCACGTGCCGCTCGCCGCCGCGCGAGATCAGCATGAGCCCGATGCCCGCCGCGCTCGACATGAACGGCTCGACGACGTTGAGCGTGGAGCCCACGGCCACCGCCGCGTCCACCGCGTTGCCGCCGGCCAGCAACATTTCGATGCCGGCCATCGACGCGAGCGGATGCGCGGAGGTGACGACGCCGCGGCGGCCCATGACGGTCGGACGGTAGGCGAGACGATGGGGAGGCATGGTGGCTCCTTCAGGCACGCTCGCGAACGGCGCCGCGCAGCCGTGGATCCAGCAGGTCGCGCAGACCATCGCCGAGCAGGTTGAGGCCGAAGATCGTGAGCATGATGGCGGCACCGGGATAGAGCACGAGCCACGGCGCCTGCTGCAGGTACAGGCGGCCCTCGGCCAGGATGTTGCCCCACGACGGCACGTAGGGCGGCACGCCGACGCCGAGGAACGACAGCGCCGCCTCCGTGAGCACGGCGGCGGCGAACACGAACGAGCCCTGCACGATCACGGGCGACAGGCAGTTCGGCAGCACGTGACGCGTGACGATGACGACGTCGGAGACGCCGAGGGCGCGCGCCGCCTCGACGTACGTCGTCTCGCGGATCACCAGCACCGAGCCGCGCACGATGCG
>Ga0137403_10004385_pt1 | contig 16627 bp, 15 predicted proteins | sample CZOMad2_1_16fung_FD_122057 | JGI IMG/M metagenome (GOLD analysis project Ga0137403, IMG submission 122057) | Vadose zone soil fungal communities from Angelo Coast Range Reserve, California, USA - CZOMad2_1_16fungal (Hybrid Assembly) | ecosystem: Environmental > Terrestrial > Soil > Vadose zone...
AACGTCGGCCCGCCCGTCACGTCGGGCCCGATCGGCGGGAACGGCGGCTCGGCGACGCCCCAGGCTGGGTTGGGCGCGCCCACCACGCGGGGGCCGTCCTCCACGGGCAGCGCCGCATGTGGAAGTGGCAGTGGCAGATAGGGCATTCCGCACCCCTATGTGAAAGGGTTTGCACGGTCTCCGCTCTGCCGTCCGGCCATAAGCCCATGGGAACGCAGCGAGGTCCCGGCCGGCATCGCTGGCACGGATCTTCCTTAAATGGTGGCGCTTGCTTCACCACCCGGAACGATGTGGAGGTGTCCCAATGCGGACTCTCGCTCTCCTCGCGCTAGCGCTCCTCGCCGCCGCCCCGGCCCATGCGGACGTGATGTATAGCTATGCCGGGGATTTCTTTCGGGGACCGATGACCGGCGGCTATACGAACCAGGATCACGTCACCGGCTCCTTCGTCGTCGCCAGCGCGTTCACCGAGAATCCAGCGGGTGGAGGCACCACGAGTGATCGGAGTGATCTGATCCTCAGCTACCGCTTCACTGATGGCATGCAGACGCTCACCGAGGCGAACTCAACGGCGCGGATTGGGATGTACGTCGCCCTGCCGGATAGCCCTCTCGCCGCTCCGGGGACGCCCATGCAGTGGGTGGTGCTGCTCCAGACGGCCACCGATGCGATCAGCTCCTATGGCATCAAGGGCGGCGTGTACGGGGAAGGGTCGGATCAGGGCTGTCTCGGCTGCATCGGGATCGGCCCGGTGACCGGCAACGGATCAGTCGGGATCGGCAGCGGCGGACTCTACCCGCGACCGGAATTCGGCGGAAACGGCGGCGGGGCCATCGGCACGTGGACCGTCCAGACGGTCGCCGTCCCCGAGCTCGCGATCCTGCCGCGCGCCTGGCTGCGCGGGTTGAAGTTCGGGCCCGGCCTCGGGATCGACGCGGCGATCACCTCGCGCTTCCAGAACGCGACGGCAAAAGTCGCGGCAATTATGCTGGGGATTATTCGGGTGCCCGCACGCCGGGATGGGATCTTCATCGACCTGCCGCGCGTCCGCGTCGAGGTTGCCGAGGCCTGCTCGGGAGTCCAGACGCTCGTGCTGATGCTCGCGGCCGCCGCGCTGATCGCCACCGTGCTGCCCACGCGCCGGCTGCCCTGGGCGCTCGCGCTCTTCGTCCTGGCGATCATCCTGGCCCTTGAGGCGAACGCCCTCCGCGTGGCCGGGATCGCGATCGGCCTCGAGCATCTAGGGGCCATGTCACGCGGCGCGAAGGACTGGATCCAGATCGGGACGACGGGGATCGCGCTGGCGCAGCTGGTGGGGATCGGGCGGCTGGCCGGCCGATAGATTGTGGGGCCGACAGCGCTCGCCATCGTGTAACACTCCCCGACGTGCCCTGAACCGTCCCGAGCGTCCGGGCGACGTCCCGGCCGCGGCGTTTCAGTTACCTCAGGATGGCCCAGAGAGACTTCAGCCAGCCATGAACCTTTTCGATCCACGTCTCCCCTTCCGGCACCCGTCGGACGACGACATCGTCGACCCACACCTTCATCGGCCCTTCGGCCACGAAGCGAAGGTCGAGATCGGCTCGATCTCCGGAGTTGAAGTCCAACCGGTAGAGCTTCCACCCTTGGCCGGCGCCCGACACCTGAATCCTCGGCTCGTCCCAGGCCACCGAGCTTCCGTTCGGGCTCAGCCACAAATCACCCTCGCGCTCCATGCGGTCGACCTTCGCCCAGAAGCTCACGTTGTAGCCGGTCCGCTGCTTGACGCGGATCCTCTGGGCGAGAGTCGAGTAGACCTCGGGCTGCTTGTCGCTGCGATGCTCGATCGCGAGCGCGAACCGGCCGCCCGGCCGATGCTCGGTCGGGTCGGAGCGCCAGTCGGCGACCGCCATCTGGCCCGTCTGCGCGTTCTTGGTCGCGAGGTAGTGGTTGAGGCGCGCGGCTCCACGATACGCGGGGAAGTCCTCGAGCCATCCGGTGCCCCAGCCCACCAGGCGCGCCTCGAAGGAGCCATTCGCGACGTTGTTCGAGCTCGCGGGCACCAGCACGAAATACCAGAGGGCACCGAAGAAGACGACCAGCCACACCGCCAGGAGCACGGCGATCGAGAGCTTGGGGGCGTGCAAGTAGAATTCGACGAGGAACTCGCTCGCTCCGTCGGACATCCGATCGATCGCGCGATCGTACATCGTGGCTCTTCCCTTCCGGCTCTGGGCCTGTACCCACCCTAAACCACCCAAAGAGGGCCAACCAAGCAAAGAAAAGCACCTCCGTAAGTCAGCGATGTCGTCGGCTTGCGAGGAGTCGGTCCGAGGCTGTCTACCGCGCGGACACGCTGCGGTGGTCGAGGTCGTGCTCCCACGTCGGATCCGCGACGTGACGGAGCTCGTGGGCGAGGCACTCGTAGTCCCCGTCGGCACAGTAAACCTCGATGCGGCCGTTCGGATAGCGCATGGTGCAGCCGCGATTGTTGCCCCCACCGGCCGCACAGACGTGACGCACGTCACCGATATAGAGCGTGACGGGACCGTTCTTGTAGCCGACGAACGGCGCCGCCGAGCATCCGCCAAGCATGACGGCCAGCACGCCCATCGCGGCGATCAGCACCGTGCGCATGACGACGGAACACAGCACGAAAGGTGCCAGCGAGCGAGGGCCCGCAAACGTCGATGAGCACGGAATTTATTGCGGGGGCGCCGCAGGCCCTCGCGGAACAGGCTGGCACGGCGGGTGACAATATCGGGAGGGGGCTCCCCGCCGGAGCGCTCAGGCCTGGAGCCCGAGCGCGGCCAAGCGTCCGCTCGTCGGCACGCCGTCGGCGTCCCAGCCGCGCAGCGCATAGTACGCGTCGAGCATCGCGGCGAGCTCCGCCGGCGGGCAATACATGCCGGCCGAGGGCCCGTCGGGGATCGGCTCGTGCATCACCTTCCACGGCAGGACGTCCTGGCCGCGGCGCACGCCCTCGCGCACGTTGAACAACCGCTCGAGGTTGATGATGCGCTCGCCCACGCGCTCGAGCTCCTCGACGGTCACGTCCCAGCCCGTGACCGCGCGGACCATCCTCGCGTAGGGATCGCCGATGAAGAGGCCGAAGCCGCGCTCGGACGTGAAGCGGCACATGACGAGCGAATCGCCGAGCGCCGTGAAGTGCTGGCTCCGCGCGGCGAAGGCGGGCTTGTCCGTCGTGCCGCGCCGGTCGAAGCCCTGGGCGTACTGGGGCGTGGGCCGCGTGTCGTGGTGGCTTCCGCCGCGGGTCGCGGTGGCGTAGCCGATCGAGAGCCCCTTGAGCGCGCGTGCCGAATGGGCGGGCAGCTCGAGCCCCTTGACCGCGTACACGAGCTTCGTCCCCTCGGGATGGACGGACGCGGCGAGCCGCCAGGCGCCCTCGGCCAGGCGCGTCCCGAACCCCTCTCGGCGCGCGGTCATCTCGACGAGGCGGAGCATGCCGCGCCAGTCGCCCCAGCCGAAGGGCACGCCGACCTCGCTCTTGTCGAGCCAGCCGCGCTCGAGCGCTTCCGCGACGAAGGCCAGGGTGACGCCGAGCGAGATCGTGTCCATCCCGAGCAGGTCGCAGAGGTCATTGGCCAGGATGAGCGCCTCGGGGTTCGAGATGCCGAGCATCGGGCCGAGCGCGAAGATCGTCTCGTACTCGGGCATCTTCGCCTTCGTGCCGGCGAACTCGCCGTCGGCGATCGCGTACTGCTTGCCGCAGGCGACCGGGCACTTGAGACAGGTCGTGTCGCGATCGTGGTAGTGGAGCTTCATCTCCTCGCCGCCGACGGCCCGCGCCTCCGCGAACGTCTCCTGGCGCAGGTTGTAGGCGCCGAGACCGCCGAGCGCGTTGATCGGGCCGACGAGGAACGGCGTGCCGAAGGTCGTGAGCGCCTTGGTGCCGGTCTTGAGCGGCTCGCGCGTCTCGTCGACCAGCGCCTTGAGCGCCGCGGCGTCGGCGATCTCGGTCTTGCGCGCGCCCTTCACCACGACCGCCTTGAGGTTCTTGGCGCCGAGCACCGCGCCGATGCCCCCGCGCCCCGACACGCCCTCGCGGTTCTTCCAGTAGTGGGCCATCGCCGCGAAGCGCACGCGGCGCTCGCCGGCCGGACCGATCGCGATCGCGTCGGCGTCGGCGCCTTCGGCGGCCACCAGCGCGTTCACGGCGTCGCGCGTCGTCGTGCCCCAGAGCTCGGGCGCCGGCTTCACCGTGGCGCCCGCCTCGGTCACCGAGAGGTACGAGGGCGCCGCCGCGCGGCCCGAGATCACGACGGCGTCGAAGCCCGTGCGCTTGAGCGTCGCCGGGAAGCGTCCGCCGAAGGTCGAGTCGAAGAAGAGGCCGGTCAGGGGTGACTTGGTGGCGACGCAGGCGCGGCTGTTGCCGGGCACCGTCGTGTCGGTGATCGGCCCGACGCTGAAGACGACTGCGTTGCCCGGGTCGAATGCGTCGGCACGCGCCGGGACGTGATCGTAGAGCAGGCGCGCGGCGAGGCCGTTGCCGCCGAGGAGCGCCCGGGCGGTGCCTTCGTCGAGCGACTCCTGGCGCGTCGTCCCCGCCGTGAGGTCCACGAACAGGAGACGGCCGCCGTAGCCCTTCACCTCCCGATGTCTTTCAGTCCCTTGCGGGCCTTTTCGAGCACGTCGGCGGGAGCATCCTTCTGAGCCAGGAGCTTTCGGTACACGACCTCCGCCGCGTCGTTCTGCTTGAGCGCGGCGAAGCAAGCACCGGCGCCAAGCAGGCCGCCCCGGCCCGCCGGCGAGTCGGGCGCGACGTACGCGGCGGTCATGAAATACTCGGCGGCGGCGAGGTTGTCGCCCTCGCCCTGGTAGGTCTCGCCGATGGTGCCGGCGGCGGCGGCGGCGACGCCCTTGTCGTCGGCTCGTACCAGGCGCTCGAGCACTTTGCGCGCCTCTACCCAGCGCTTTTCCTGCGTGAGCAGGCGCGCGTAGCCGAGCGCCGCCTCGGGGCGAAGGTCGGACGCGTTCACGTCCTTCAGGGCGCTCGTGTAGGCGTCGAGCGCGCCGGCGCGGTCGCCCGTCGCCTCACGGGCGCGGGCCAGCGCGAGCCAGGCGCGCGGCGCGCGCGGGTCGGTCGGCGTGGTCGCCACGAAGCGCTCGAGCGCCGGCCGCGCGGCCTCGGAGCGCCCCGTCTCCACCTGGGCTTCGGCGAGCGCGAGCCGCGCGGGCTCGAGGAACGGGCTCTTCGGATAGAGCTTCTCCATCAGCGTGTACGCCTCGATCACGACCGGCCACTCCGAGGCCGCCGCGGCGCCGGCGCCGACGCGCTCGAGCGCGTCATCGGCCGCCTCGTCGGCGGGAAAGTCGTCCGCGAGCCGTTTGGCGTTCGCCAGGGCCGCCCGCCAATCCTTCTCGTCGACGGCGATCGCTGTCAGGACGTAGAGCAGTCGCGGAGCGGCGCGCCCCTTCGGAGCGAGACCGAGCGCGGCGAGTGCCGGCTGCTTGAAGTCCTTCACCGCGCCCTGCTGGAAGGCGACCACCGCCAGTCCGTATGCGGCGACGGCCGCGACCTCTGCCGTGCCGCCGTCGCGCGCCTCGGTGAGCTTCTTCACCGCCGGCTCCCACTGTGCCTGGGCGATCGCGGCGGCGCCGAGGCCCAACGCCGCCAGCGGTCCGACGCCCTCGCGCTGGGCCTGCGTGAACGCGCTCGCCGCCTCGCCCGGGCGCCCGGCGGCGAGGAGTGCCGCGCCGAGCGCGGCCTGGGCTCGACCCAGGAGCGGTGGAAACGGGGCTTGTCTGATCCAGTCGCGGAGCGGAGCCTCCGCGCCGGCCGCGCCGCCGACACGGAGCATGAGGATCGCGCGATTGAGTCGGGCGAATTCCGTGCGCGGAGCTCGGGGAAACGTCGTGATGACGCGGTCGAGGAGCTGCCGCGCCTCCTCGCGATCCGCGTCGCTCCGGAGTGCCAGCTCCGAGGCGAGCTCGAGCGCGTCCGGGGCGCGCGGATCAGTGGGGAGCGCCTGCGCGAACTCGAGGAATTCCCGGCGCGCGTCCGCGAGCCGGTCGTGACGCATCAGGGACCACGCGAGCCCGAGCCGCGCGGCGGGCGCCTGGGCGTGCCCGGGGACCTCGACGAGCACGCGGCGGAAGGCGGCCGCGGCGGTCACGTGATCGCCCGCGTAGTATGCGGCCTCGCCCCGCAGAAGGAGCGCGGCGACGCGCGCGTCAGGGGACGCCGCGGCGGAGACGACCCCGGAAAGATCGCGCGTGGCCTGGCGGAATTCGCGCAGCTCGAAATTGGCCTGGGCCAGGCGGTACGCCGCGTACCAGCCGGTGGCGCTCGTCGGTTCCATGCGCTCCGCCAGCTCGTATTGCGTGCGCGCCTCGTCGCGGTTGCCGGCGAGCCGATATCCCTCGCCCTTCAGCAGCAGCACGTACGCGCGGATGCTCGTCGTCAGCGAGCCGCCCAGCAGCTCCTGCGTGACCGCCGGCACCTCCGCCGGCTTCTTCGCCTCGATCAGGGCGCGCGTGAGGCGGATCTGGAGTGGCACGAGCAGCGGCGAGCGGCGCGTCTCGAGCCCGCGGACCATGGTTCTGGCGGCCTCGGGATCGGACGGGAACAGCGCCAGCGCGAGCCCGGCTTCGACCCACGGGCGCTCCGCGCCGCCGCTCTTCAGGGAGCCCAGATACGCGCGGAACGCGCTCACGCTCTCCGGGTAACGCTCGGCCGCGAGACTCCACCAGCCGAGCCGGGCGCGCCCGGCGTCGAGCAGCGGGTGCGGACCGCCCTGCACGAACTGGGTCAGCTCCTTGATCGATTTCTCGTACTGACCGGTACGCCCGAGCGATTCCCCGAGCCAGAAGGAGACGTCGCGCGCCAGCGGCGTGGGCACACGAGACGCGAGCGCCGTCCACGCGGCGACCGCGTCGTCGTGCCGACCGAGCGCGTAGTTGGCCAGGCCGAGGCCGTGGCGCGCCCAGGCTTCGAGCTGGGGCGGCGTCGCCGAGGCAAACTGCGTGAAGGTGTCGCGCGCGCGTTGCATGTCGTTGAGCCGGAGCGCGGTCCAGCCGCTCGAGTGCAGGCTCCACACCGCGAATTCCGAAGTTTTCGGGCCACGGGCGAGCTGGCGGAACAGCGTGTCCGCCGGCTGGAACCGATCGAGCCGGTAGTAGGTCTCGGCGAGCCAGTACCGCGCCTCCGTCAGGAGGTCGCGGTCCTTGCCGCGGCGCACGGCCGCCTCGAGATCCTGGGCGGCTTCGTCGTACTCGCCCTTGGCGTAGTGCGCGCGACCGCACTCGAGGGCGTTCGCCGAAATCCCGAAGGCGGCGCCGACGCACGCGAGGGTGCCCGCCGGAGCGACGGGGGCCGTCGGCTTGGCGGCGACGGGCGCCACGATGGGCGCCAGCGGCAGCGCGGGCAGGTCCGAGGGCGACGGCGGCAGCGGCAGGTCGGTCACCGCGACCGGCGGCTTTTCGATGGGCGCCTCGGCGAAGGGGACGAGTCCCGTCAGGTCGGGCGGCGGGGGCGCGAGCGGCAGCACCGTCGCCGCCGGCGCCAGGCGCGGCAACGCGACGAGCGCGGCGAGCAGGACGAGCGCGAGCGCGCGTCGCATCACGACCGTTTCTCGCCGCCCGTGGCCGGCTTGCTGGGCTGCCCCTGCGCCCGGATCGCCGCTGCGCGGCCGCGCGCCCAGTCGCGCAGCGTCGTGTCCGGGCTCTTGCTGGCGACGGCATCGTAGGCGGCGAGGGCGGCGCGCACCTCTCCGAGCTGCTCGCGCGCGAGGCCGAGGCCGGCGAGCGCGCGATACTGGTCAGGCGCCTCGAGATTTTTCATGCCGCCGACGGCCTCGAACGACTTCGCCGCGTCCCGGAAGCGGCTGAGCTTCAGCTCCGACTCGCCCTCGAGCAGCAGCGCCCGGGCGCGGAGACTTTCCTCGCTGGTGGCGGCGGCCGCCTTGGCCAGCGCGGCGGCCTCCTTCCAGTCCTTCCGCTTGAAGGCCGTCTCGGCCAGGTCGAGCGCGGCCTGGGAGGCGAGCGGATGGCTGGGGAACTCCTTGCGGAGTCGTGCCCACGCCGTCTGCTGGTCCTTGACGTTCCCAAGCTTGCCGGCGAGCGCTCCGGCGTCGTAAAGGGCGTCCGGGGTCGCCGACGGCTGCTGCATCAGTTGCGTGTAAGCGCTCTTCTGCTGGCTCGGGCTGCCGGACTTGGCGACCGTCCCGGTGATCGTTCGCCGTGCGGTCGCCGCCATCGGGTGGGACGGATACGCCGCGACGAACGCCTGCAAATCGGCCAGCCCCGCGTCCCGCTCGCCCATGGCCAGGCGCGTCGATCCGAGCAGGTACTGCGCGTCCGGGAGGAGCTTGTGCTTGGGATACTTCGTCGGGAACGCCGCGAGGAGCGGCAGGGCCTCGGGGTAGCGCTTGAGGTCGACGAGCGTTTGCGCGAGGTAGAAGGTGGCGGACGGCGCCTGCGTGTGCTCGGGCCAGGCCGCGAGGAGGTCCCGGAAGGCTTTGACCGCGGGCTCCGGCCGCCGCAGCTCGAGGTCGCACAGGGCAAGACCATAGAGGGCCTCGGACGCGAGCGGCGAGGCCGCGTCCTTGCTGATCACGTCGTCGTAGCCAGAGCGCGCGGCGGCAAACTGCTTGAGGCGATAGAGTGCCTCGGCTTCCCAGAAGCGTCCCTCGAGTTGCTGCGCGGGCAGCGTGGCGACCGCCCGCAGTCGGCGGAAGGCGTCGAGCGCCTTGTCCGAGTCGCCGAGTGCCAGCCGCGATCGCCCGAGTAGAAGCATGGCCGACGGCAATCGGCTGTCGCTCGGGTACTCGATGACGAAGCGCTCGAGCACCCGGCGCGCGATCGGGTGCAACCCGTCGGCGAAGGACCGCTCACCGACGAGCCAGAGCCGGTCGGCCTCGTCGATGGCGAGCGCGGGCGAAGCAGGGAGGCCGGCCAGCAGGATCGACGCCAACGCCGAAATGGAAAGCAGGCGGCGCGTCATGATGACAACTCATGGTAGCACGCCTGTGGTACGGTCTCACCGTGGCTCTGTGCGTGTTCGACCTGGATCACACCCTCATCCAGACACCCCTCGATCTCGCCGCCATGGCGGTCGACATGCGCACGCTCATCGAAGGGGCGAACGGCTCGCTGCCCCCCCGGAACGAGCGCTACCGCGTCGGCGAGCTGATCGCGTACTGCCGGGCGCAGACGCCGGCGCTGGAGGCCGCTGTCTGGGAGGTGGCGCTCGACCACGAGCGGCGGGCGATGGAGGTCGCCGCGCTCGAGCCCGGAGCGCTCGCGGCGGTCGCGGGGGCCCGGCGCGGCGGGTTCGCGACCGCGATCTGGACGAACAACGCTCGGGAGCTCACGCTTCCGGCACTCGAGCGCCTCGGCCTGGCCGGCGAGCTCGACCTGGTCGTCACGCGCGACGACATGCGCGCGCTCAAGCCGGACCCCGACGGGTGGCGCGTCATTTCAGAGTACTTCGGGGGTCGCCTCGCCGGAGGTACGGGCTCAGCTCCCACTGCCACACACTCCGGGGATCCGCACGACGCGGTCGTCGTCGGCGACTCGTGGGTCGACGGCGTCGCCGCAGCCAAGGCGGGCGTGCCGTTCATCGCCTACCGCGCCCAGCAGGAAGACCTCGACCGCTGGCACGTGACGCCGATCGCTCACCTCGCCGACCTGGCGCTCCTGCCCGCCTGGCTCGAGACCCGAGGCAACGGACGGCCCTAGCGTGGAGCTCTTCGGCGAGCCCGAGCGCACCGCGGCCGCTCAGCGGACGCCGGCGCCCCTGGCCGACCGGATGCGACCGCGCTCCCTCGACGAGATCGTAGGCCAGGAGCACCTCCTGGGGCCCGGGCGCGTGCTGCGGACCGCGATCGAGACGGGCGAGCTGCACTCGATGATCCTCTGGGGCCCCCCGGGCTCCGGCAAGACAACCCTCGCGTCCCTGATGGCGAGCGTGGCGGGCGCGCGATTCGTCGCGTTCTCGGCGGTCCTGTCGGGCGTCAAGGAGATCCGCGAGGTGGTCGCCGAGGCGGAGCGCGAGCGCGCCCGCCGAGGGATACGCACGATCCTCTTCGTCGACGAGATCCACAGGTTCAACCGCGCCCAGCAGGACGCCTTCCTGCCGCACGTCGAGAAGGGTACGGTCGTCCTCGTCGGCGCCACGACCGAGAACCCGTCGTTCGAGGTGAATTCGGCGCTGCTCTCGCGCTGCCGCGTCTATGTCCTTCGGGCCCTCGAGGACGACGCCCTGCTCGCGATCGTGCGCCGGGCCCTCGCGGACGGCCAGCGCGGCCTCGCTCAGCTCCGCGCCGAGGTGACCGACGAGGCGCTCGGCTCCATCGCTCGCGTGGCGAACGGGGACGCGCGGGTCGCGCTGAGCGTGCTCGAGGTGGCCGTGCTGCTGACGCCGGCCGCCGGCGGGAAGCGGCAGGTCACCGAAGCCTCGATCCGCGAGGCGTCCCAGCGCCGGACGCTCCTCTACGACAAGACGGGCGAGGAGCACTACAACCTCATCTCGGCGCTTCACAAGTCGCTGCGCGACTCGGATCCCGACGCCGCGCTCTACTGGCTCACGCGCATGCTCGAGGCCGGCGAGGATCGGCTCTACATCGCCCGGCGCCTCGTCCGCTTCGCCTCGGAGGACGTCGGCAACGCCGACCCCGGCGCCCTCTCCCTCACGCTCGCCGCCAAGGCGGCCTACGACTTTCTCGGCGACCCCGAAGGTGAGCTGGCCCTCGCCCAGGCGACGCTCTACCTGGCCCTGGCGCCGAAGTCCAACGCCGTGTACGTCGCATACAACGAGGCCAAGCAGGACGTGAGCGAGCGGCCGGCGGAGCCCGTGCCGCTCCACATCCGCAACGCGCCCACTGGCCTCATGAAGGATCTCGGCTACGGCGCCGGCTACCAGTACGCCCACGACGCGCAGGACGCGCGGGTAGACCAGGAGGACCTGCCGGCGGCGCTCCGCGGGCGCCAGTACTATCGGCCGACCGACCGGGGGCTCGAAGCGGAGCTCGGGCGGCGGCTCGCCGAGTGGCGACGCTGGCGCTCCGAGCGCCAACGGCCTAGGGTGTAGCCCATGTGGCCGCTCAATCTGCTCAAGAGGCGCCACTGGATCTTCCTCGGGTTCTGTGTCCTCTTCCTCGCCTCGTACTCCGGCTTCATCAGCTGGGGCAAGGTCGCGCAGGCGCTCGAGCACCTCGCCGATCAGCCCGCGGTGCGCCAGAAGTTCGCGACCCCCATCGGTCGGGGCGAGGCGATCGTCACCTCGTTCATGTTCGTTCTGCTCACGCCGCTGGCGCTCGCCGCCGCCGGCGGCGTCGTCGCGTTCATTGGGGCGATCGGCGCCGGCATCCTCCGCACGATTCTCCCCGTCCGCGACGTGCCGGACTGGATCTTCCTGAGCGCCGCGTATATCGGCGTCGTCATTGCGGTATGGCTCCTGCGTGGCCTGTGGGCAGGGCCGGCGTGGGAGTTCCTGGGCCTCATCGCCAAGGCGATTCTCATCGCGGCCGGCCCGGTCTGACCGGGATCGGGCGGACGGCCCGCGCTCTGCTGCTAGAATGATTTCTATGCCTCGCTTACGCGTGGGCGTCGTCTTCGGCGGACGCTCCGGGGAGCACGAGGTGTCGCTCGCCTCCGCGGCCTCGGTGATCGCCGCCCTCGAGGAGCGCGGTCACGCCGTCGTCCCGATCGGCATCGCCCGCAACGGGCGCTGGGTCGTCGGCGGCGAGCCCCTGCGGGCACTGGCGGCCGAGGCGCGCGTCGCGCTGCCGTCGAACGACGCCGACGGAGCCGTGAAGAAGGCGCTCGCGGACCGCGCCGAAGCCGTCGAGAGCGCCGCCGTCGAGGGCCTCGCGCGCTCCGAGCCCGCCGGCAGTCTCCCGCCCGAGCTCCGCCAGGGGCTCGACGTCGTCGTGATCATGCTGCACGGTCCATACGGCGAAGACGGCACGATCCAGGGGCTCTTCGAGCTCGCCGATGTTCCGTACGTCGGCGCGGGCGTCCTCGCCTCCGCCGTGGGGATGGACAAAGCCGTGATGAAGGCCGTATTTCAGGCGCACGGCCTGCCCATCGTGGAGCACCTCGTGGTCACCCGGCACGAGTGGCGCCAGGCCCCCGAGCGCGTCTCGGCGCGTGTGGCCGAGACCATCCGCTTTCCCTGCTTCGTCAAGCCCGTGAATCTGGGCTCGAGCGTCGGCATCAGCAAGGTGCCCGCGGCGGGAGCGCTCGCCACGGCGGTGGAACTCGCCGCGCGCTACGACCGCAAGATCATCATCGAGCGGGCCGTGCGCGCGCGTGAGATCGAGGTCAGCGTGCTCGGCAACGACGAGCCGATCGCCTCGCTCCCCGGCGAGATCAGCTATCAAGGCGAGTGGTACGACTACTCGACCAAATATCAAGAGGGTCAGTCGCGCCTCACGGTGCCGGCGCCGGTATCGCCGGAGATCACCGCGCGCATCCGGGCACTGGCGATCGCCGCCTTTCGCGCGATCGACTGTTCTGGCATGGCCCGCGTCGACTTCTTTCTCGAGGGCGACCGGGTGCTGGTCAACGAGATCAACACGATCCCGGGCTTCACCGCGACGAGCGCCTACGCCAAGATGTGGGCGGCCTCGGGGCTCGGCTATACCGCCCTGGTCGATCGCCTGATCGAGCTCGCCCTCGAGCGCCATCAGGGCAAGGCAACCGCCGGGTGAACGAGGCCCCGCTGGACCAGGGGCTGACAGGGTGACCGTAGACGTCGTCATCGCCGGCGGCGGCACGGGGGGCCACACGAGCCCCGGCCTCGCGGTGGCGGCCCTCCTGCGCGAGCGCTCGAGAACGTGCGCGTGGATCGGCTCTCGCTCCGGCATCGAAGCCCAGCGCGTGCCCCAAAGCGGCATCCCGTACGTCGCCATCTCCACCGGAAAGCTCAGGCGCTACTGGGCGTGGCAGAACGTGGGGGACCTCGTCCTGAACGTCCCGGCGGGCATGCTGAGCGCCCTTCGCGTCCTGCGAGCCCTTCGTCCCCGCGTCGTCTTCGGCACCGGTGGCTTCGTCGCGCTCCCCGTGATGCTCGGCGCCGCGCTGCTGCGCGTGCCGATCGTCCTGCACGAGCAAACCGCGGTGCCGGGGCTCGCCAACAGGGTCGGTGCCCGGTTCGCGCGCCGCATCGCGGTCACGTTTCCGGACCGGGCCGGGCGCTTTCCCGCCTCCCGCGTGGTCGTGACCGGCAATCCCCTCCGGCCCGAGCTCCGGGCCGGCTCGAGGTCGAGTGCAATCGCCCGCTTCCAGCTCGATCCGGCGGTGCCCCTCGTGTACGTCACCGGGGGCGCCCTGGGCGCCCACCGGATCAATCGGGTCGTGGGTGAGGCGCTGGCGCCGCTCCTCGAGCACGTGCAGCTGATCCACCAGTGCGGAGACAACCCCGCGACGGGCGACCGGCCGTGGCTCGAGGAGCGCCGCTCAGCGCTGCCGGCACCCCTGGCCCGCCGCTACACCGTCGTGCCTTACGTCGGCGCCGAGCTCGCCGGGATCTACGCCGCGGCGGCGCTGACGGTCGCCCGTGCCGGGGCCGGCACGGTGAACGAGTGCTGCCAGCTCGGCGTGCCCGCGCTGTACGTTCCGCTGCCCGGCACCAGCGGCGACGAGCAAACGGAGAACGCGCGGCTCGTCGAGCGCGTCGGGGGCGCCGTCGTCCTCCCCCAGCCTATGCTCACGCCGGAGCGGCTCGTGCGCGAGATCCGCGTGCTGCTCGCCGACCCAGGAAGGCTGAAGCAGATGGGCGAGCACGCGCGGACCCTGGCGGTACCCGACGCCGCCGAGCGGATCGTCGCTCTTCTCTCGGAATTCTGCCGGTGACCTCCCTGCCGGGAGTGAATGGGTGGGCATCGGGCCCCCCATCGTCAGTACGTCGCGGGTCGGCGACCGCGGAGGTCGAAGCGCAGCGCGCAGTCGTCGCAACGCGGCACCGCACGACAATTCGATTTACCGACCGCCACGAGCAGCGCGTGAAACTCGTTGAACAAGTCGGGATCGGACGGCAGGTGTGCCTCGAGCCACGCGCGCACCTCTTCGTAGCCCGCCCGAGGGTCGATCAGGCGGTGGCGCGCGAGGACGCGGCGGGCGTACGCGTCGGCGACGAACACCGGCCGGCCCGCGGCATAGAGGAGAATCGCGTCGGCCGTCTCGGGACCCAGGCCGGGGATCTCGAGAAGGCTGGCGCGGAGCGGGCCGAGCGGCATCGCCCGCATCCGGCCCAGTCTTCCACCCAGGCGCTCCAGGAGCCAGCGGGTCAGCGCCTGCAGGCGGCGCGCCTTCACGCGGTGAGTGCCGGCGGGGCGGATCAGGCGCGACAGGCTGGAGACGTCGAGGGCGGCCACCTGCGGCGGCGTCAGCACCCGGCGGGCGCGGAGCGCCGCGATGGCGCGGGCGGCGTTGACCCACGCGGTGTGCTGGGTGAGCACGGCGCCGACGGCGACTTCGTACGGGGTCCGGCCTGGCCACCAGCGCTGCCGGCCGAAGCGACGGAGCAAGGCCCGGTACAGGCGCAGAAGCCGGGCCTTGAAGCGATCGCGCGGCGGTCCGGGAATCCAGCCCCCCCGCCGCAGCGTTTGCGGCGCTGAGCCGATGCTCGGGCTCATCGTCCTCCTGCAGACCCTGATGCTCGCCGTGAGCGGCCCGCCCACCTCACCGGAATACCTTCCCATCCGGGTTGCAGAGGCCGAGGGCTACTTCGCGCTCGAGGGGCTGGCCGTCACGGTCAAGACGACTCGCGCCGAGTCGGGAGCCGCCGAGGCTCTGGTTCAGGGTCAGGCCGACCTCGCCGCGACGACTCTCGAGGCGATCTTGCGCTTCGGCCTGCGAGCGGCGAGCCAGGCCCCGCGGCTCGTCTTTGGGCTGACGGCTGCGCCCCCGGTCGCTCTGCTGGTCGCGACGCCCCACGTGGCTACCGTCCGCTCCATCGAGGACCTGTCCGCGGTGCGGGTGGGCGTCACGACGCCGGGGGCGCCCGAGCACGCCTGGTTCGGCTGGCTCCTCGCCCGGGCGGGGATGAGCATCGCCCAGATGCGTGTGACGAGCCTCGGCGGACGTGGCCTCGCGGCCGCGATCGACTCCGGGGACGTCCACGTCGCGCTCGTCCCGGAGCCGATGGCCACCCAGCTGCTCAGCCAAGGCCGAGCCAAGCTGCTCGCCGATTTTCGAACTCCGAGCGCCGCCGCGGCGACACTGGGCTCCAGTACGGTGAACGCCGCGGTCTTTGCGCGTGCCGACCGGCGTCTGTCGGACCGCGACCTGTCCGGCCTGGTCCGCGCTCTCAGAAAGGCCGAGCAGCGGATCCGGAGCGCCGAGGCGCGCGAGCTGGCCGGCAAGCTCCCGACCAGAGTGGTCGGCGAGTCCGACGACTTCGAGGCGCGGCTTGCGACCTCGCGTGCGCTCTATCTGCCCGACGGCCTGGTCTCGGCCGACCAGCTTCAGCAGACGATCGCGATCATCCGGACGCACACGCCGCTGCCGCAGTCGGTGCGCATCCCGCGCCCAGAGGAGATGCTTCAGATCAAACCCCCTGCTCGCTGACGACGACGCCGAATTTCTCCAGGAGTCGGCGCGTCGCCTCCAGAGGCAGCCCGACGACGTTGGTGTACGAGCCGACGACGCCATCGACCAGCGCGCCCTGAAGGTCCTGAATGGCGTAGGCGCCGGCCTTGTCGAGGGGCGAGCCCGACGCCGCGTACGCCTCGATCGTGGCCTCCGGATACGCCGCCATCAGCACGCAGCTCACGACCGTCGTGGACGCGGCGCGCCCGGTCGCGGCGTCGACCACGGCAACGCCCGTGAGGACCTCGTGCTGTCGCCCGCGCAGTCGGACGAGCATCGCCCGAGCCTCCTCCGCTCCCGACGGCTTACCGAGCGCCACACCGTCAATGACGACAATGGTATCCGCCGCCAGCACGACCCCGCTCCCAGCCCGGGCGGCAACCGCGCGCGCCTTCCTTAGCGCAAGCCCGGCGACGGCCTCTGCCGTCGGGCCCCCCTCCAAAACTTCGTCGATGTCACTCGGAATCACTTCGAACTCGGGACAGATCCTACGCAGAAGCTCCCGCCGCCGCGGGGATTGAGACGCCAGGATCAACCTCATGGCTCTAGTCGGGCCGCCGGGGGATGGCGGGCGGGCGGAGGGGGCACGCGACCGGCGGAGTGGGACCCCCGAGTCCCGTCCGCAGCTCGAAGAGCTGCGATTCGGGCAAGTGGGTGACGAAGCCCTCAACCGTCGGGCCGCCCTCCAAAACCTCGTCGATGTCACCCGGCGTCACCTCGAACTCGGGACAGATCCCACGCAGATGCTCCCGCCGCCGCGGGGACTGAGACGCCAGGATCAACCTCATGGCTCTAGTCGGGCCGCCGGGGGGATGGCGGGCGAGCAGCGGGGGCACGCGACCGGCGGAGTAGAACCCCCGAGTCCCGTCCGCGGCTCGAAGAGCTGCGATTCGGGCAAGTGGGTGACGAAGCTCTCAACCGTCGGGCCGCCCTCCAAAACTTCGTCGATGTCACCCGGAATCACCTCGAACTCGGGACCGATCCTACGCAGAAGCTCCCGACGCCGCGGGGACTGAGACGCCAGGATCAACCTCATGGCTCTAGTCGGGCCGCCGGGGGATGGCGGGCGGGCGGAGGGGGCACGCGACCG
>Ga0137403_10004386_pt1 | contig 16627 bp, 16 predicted proteins | sample CZOMad2_1_16fung_FD_122057 | JGI IMG/M metagenome (GOLD analysis project Ga0137403, IMG submission 122057) | Vadose zone soil fungal communities from Angelo Coast Range Reserve, California, USA - CZOMad2_1_16fungal (Hybrid Assembly) | ecosystem: Environmental > Terrestrial > Soil > Vadose zone...
ATTGGTGGAGCAGAGGAGGGTCGAACTCCTGGCCTCCGCATTGCGAACGCGGCGCTCTGCCAACTGAGCTACTGCCCCACGCCGAAAGAGAATACAGTTTCGAGTTTCGGGTTTCAAGTTTCGAGTTTGAACCAATCCGCAGATTACGTAGATTTCACAGATTTCCGATACAAAATTGGCGCTGCGACAAATCTCTTTTTGACTGAGGGTCGGAGGTTAAATCCGTGAAATCTGCGGAATCTGTGGATTGATTACGCTTGAGATAAAGCACGTGTCGCAATGTCGATTGCCTCGTCGAGCTTCTCGACCTTTCGCCCGCCGCCTTGCGCGAGGTCAGCTTTGCCACCGCCACGCCCGTCCAGCTTCGCGCACGCATCGCGCATTAGCGCATTCATCTCCCCGGGCGCATCAGCGGACCTGGCAAACACCAGCCGTGCCGATTCCTCGTCATGCGAGCCGAGCAGTGCGATGGTATTTGGATGGGCAATCAGCGCCTGGGCGATATGTTTCAGCGACTCGGCGTCGCGATCATCATAAATCTTAGTAACAATCCGAATACCGGCTGCGTTTGGTGAGGCGCTAGCCAGTAGTTCCTGGGCCTCGACGCGAGCGGCAATCTCTTCAAGCGCCCGAACGCGCCGATGAAGTTCCTTATTCTCTTCAACCATTCGCGCGGCGAGCTTTGGCGCGTCATCACGACCGGCGCTGAAGAGGGCGGCCACCGTGCGCGCGGTCTGGTTGGCGCGCCGGTAGTCGGCGAGCGCGCGCGTGCCGGCGGCACACTCTATCCGTGTTAGTCCTTTGGCGCGTTCCCAGGTCCGCACCACAATCATTCCGACTTCGCCCGTCCGATAAGCGTGAGTGCCGCCGCACGGCGTCAGATCGAAACCTTCAATTTCAATCAACCTCAGTTCGCCGTCGCGTGAAGAGTCCTTTCGCAGCGGAAGGCGAGCTGCTTCGTCCGCTGTGACATTCCTGATAGTGATTTCCCGATCTTCCCAGATGACATTGTTCGCCAACACAACCGCACGTTCGATTCGTTCATTCGTGGGGTTTATCAACTCAACATCGACCTCGCACGACTCGTGCAGTACACGAAAGCCTCGGGTCGGCGCGTTGAAAAGCGTTACCAAAGCCTGCGAAAGAATGTGCTGGCCGGTGTGCTGCTGAATGTGATCGAGGCGGCGTGCCCAATCGATTCTTCCTTTAACGGTCGCGCCCACTTCCGGCGCGCGTCCCTGAATGACATGCAGTATGCCGCTCTCCTCGTCATCGATACACTCGAGCACGTGATTGCCGTCCAGCGTTCCCGTATCACTCGGCTGACCGCCTCCAGTCGGATAGAAAGCGGTGCGGTCAAGGGTCACGGCGGTCCAGCCGCTAACGCGCTCGGTTTTGTCGATGACTCGCGCTTCAAACTCAATCAGATGAGAATCGCTATAGTAGAGGCGTTCGGTTGCAGGCATGCTGAGTTAATAAACCAACATGCGAAGGCATGCAAGAGAAGACAGGAGAACCGCCAACTCTTTGACAGTCTTTCCTGAAAACCAACATAATCCGCGACTGCTTCCTGTCGCTTGAGCTTCCCGTGTTAACCGGGAGACTGGTTTTTTATGAATGGCTTCATTCGAAAAAGTGGCTGCTGCCTGACTGTTGCCCTGGCACTTCTCGCTTCGTTCAGTGCCATTACCAGTGCGCAACAAGCGGAGCCACTGGGTTCGGTAACATATCGTCTTTCAATGTCGCGTCCGGTTTCACACTTGTTTGAAGTAGCCATTGAGGTCGAGTTGCCGAAGGATTCGACCGCAAAATCGCTGGACTTTCAAATGCCCAAGTGGTCGCCCGGCCGTTATGCGGTCTTCGACTTCGCCAAGAACGTGCAGGAGTTTCAGGCGCTGGGCGGGATCTGCCCGCCGGCAGAGGTCAAGTGTGTTCAGCCAAACTTTCCGGTTAGTCGCGTAGACGATCAGACGTGGCGCGTTGAGACGATGAACACGCATAGCGTGACGATTCGCTATAGAGTTTTTGGCAACGATCTCTCCGGCACGTTCTCACAACTCGATTCTCGCCATGCAAACTACAACGGTGGTTCTATCTTTATGTACGTCGTTAACCACAAGCCGGATCGAGTCAAGCTGGTGATTGAACCGCCGCCGGGCTGGCGAATTGTCAACGGCAGAATGGATCGAAGCGATCAGCGCGAATGGCAGTTTCCGAATTACGACATCATGATCGATACGCCGACGGAAATCGCTGCAGACTGGACCGAAGACCAGTTTCAGGTTGACGGCAAGAGATACCGGGTCGTCGTTCATTCATTCGGCGATGAAGGTGGAAAGCGTGCCGGCCTCGTTCGTGATATCGAAAAGATCGTAAGAGCGGAGACCGCCATGTGGGGTCCGCCGGAGTTTGATTCATACACGTTCCTGATCCACTTCGCCGCCGACGACCACTCCGGCGACGGCATGGAACATCTGACTTCGACGCAGATTATCGAACCCGGCGCACTTTGGGAAGAGGGCGTTTACGGCAGCACGCTCGATACCGTGGCCCACGAGTTTTTCCACGTGTGGAACGTCAAACGACTTCGACCGGTGGAGCTTGGCCCATGGGACTTCACGCGGCCCGTTAGCACGCGCGGTCTTTGGGTTGCGGAAGGAATAACCAATTACTACGGCCACCTCATGAGGCGCCGCGCCGGGCTTTGGGACGACAGCGCTTTCTTGCGCCGTGAAAGCGAAACTATTACCGGAATCGAAAACGCTCCCGGCGCCCATCTGATGAGCGCAGAAGACTCTTCGCTTTCCGCGCCGTTCCTGGATGACGCACCTCATGCGCAACGAACGAATCTGCCGAACACGTCCATTAGCTATTATCCGAAGGGCGAGTTGATCGGACTGGTTCTGGATTTGATGATTCGGGGGAAAACGAACGGCAAGGCTTCGCTTGATGATGTTATGCGTCGAATGTACGACGAGTTTTATCTTAAGAGTCCGAATGCGAGCTACTACCTGCGCGGGCGCGGATACACAACCGAAGACTTCGAGCGCGTCGCTTCTGAAGTCGGGGGTCTCGATCTGAGCAGGTTCTTTGGATACTACGTACGCGGTGTTGGAGTGCTGCCCTATGAGGAGGCGTTCACTTCCGTGGGGCTCTCTTTAGTTCGCGAGCAGGCACGGCAGCCCTTTAACGCCGGAATCGGGATTGCCTGGGAAGACAAAGACCGCCTCACGATCGGAGTAGTACGCCCCAGGTCTCCCGCGGAAGAGGCTGGCCTTGCGGAAGGTGACGAAATCATTTCGTTAGGCAAGAAAAATATTTCGCGCGAAAACTTTCTAGTCTCGCTCAGTCGATTCAAGCAGGGTGATCGGGTTCCGATTACGGTAAAACGTGATAGACGCACGATCCAGGCGACACTTGTGCTTGGGGCTCCCGAACGCTTTGAGTATCGAATCACGGAAAGAAAAGACGCCACGCCGGAACAGAAAGCCCTTAGCGCAGCCTGGCTGAAGGGCTCGTAAGCTCCTCAAGATTCGTCGCGATGCTAAGAAGGAAAACCAACAGCGCAGCGTTGGCCGAGCCGGCAACCAGACAACCCAGGTTGCTCGGCATCAGATATTTTCTGGCGCTGTGGCCGCTTTTTTTTGCGATCTGTTTTGGCCTGGGTTACCCGACGCTGCGACGTTACGACCCGCGCACGACCGAGGGCCTAAGCGACGCGTCGAAGTATTACGCGATAACCACTGGCGCGGATGACTCTAACTTTAAAGAGATGTTCCGCTGCCGCATCCTGGTTCCTTATGTTGCGCGACCCTTCTATTGGTTTGCACAAACCTACTTACACACATGGAATCCCGGCTTCTTCGGTTTGCTGATGGCCAATGCGCTCTTTTGTGCGACCACTGCATGCTTCACGGTGAGCATTGGAAACAGGTTGCTTAACGATCTGGGCGCAGCATTGTTTGGCGCGACGCTTTACCTGCTCAGCTTCACCATTCCTAACCTCCAGCTTGCCGGACTGATTGACGCCGGAGAGGCTTGCTTCATGGCTGCGGTGATTTGGAGTCTACTAACCGGCAAGTGGTACCTGCTGCCGATATGGGGAGTGCTGGGAGCGCTGGCAAAGGAAACGTTCGTGCCTTTTTCGTGTGTCCTTGCGTTTACCTGGTGGTTAGTGGAACGACGCCAAGACAAACCTCGAATGCCGAAAGGCACATGGGGTGAGTTCAAATGGATCGCGGGGTTGGCAATTGTGGGGTTGGCGACGGTGATGGCAGTTCACTCTGTCGTTGCTGGGCAACTCAAGTGGCCGTGGAACATCGCGGGCCAGGCGAGAGCGCCCGTTAATTTTTTGGTAGCTCTCTGGAACTGTCTTACGGAGCGTAGCTTTTGGTACGTATTTGGTTGGTTGATCCCATTCGGGATTTGGCGGCTAAAATGTTTCCCCAAACCCTGGCTGGTGGCATCCATTACTACATCGGGCTTGGCGATCATGTTAGGGGCGTATAGTGGCGCCGGCGGGACGGTGGGCCGTGCTGTCTTTAACATCATCGGACCGCTGCTGAGTCTTTCAGTTGCGTTGTTGATATCGCGACCGTCGGACTATTTGGCTCCGGCCAAAGCCGAGTCGCTTTAAGTGGAGTAACTTCATTTGTTAACCAATCACAACTAAGTTATGAACGCTGAGACTACGCAGAGGCAGCATTACAACCGCATTGCGGCCGAATATGAAGCGCAATACGGCGACCCGGATGGTCTAACGTACCGGGAGAAGTTCCTGTATGAACCCATGTTCGCGGGGTTGGACCTCGAAGGGCGTCGTGTTCTCGAGGCATTAAGCGGCAGCGGCCACGCCACCGGCTACCTACTGAGGGAGAAAAAGGCATTAGTCACGGGTCTGGATATTTCTGAGGAAGCGATAGCAAGTTTTAAAACGCGGTGGCCGGGGTGTCAGGCCATTTGTGCCCCGATTACGGAGTCAGGCCTGCCAGATGAATCGTTCGACTGCATTATTGTAGTTATGGGCTTACACCATCTCCATCCAAACCTCTCTGACGCATTGCGCGAGATTCATAGGCTCTTGCGCAAGGGTGGCTTCTTTTGCTTCACCGAACCGCACCGGGAGTCAGCCTTCAGTTGGTTGCGAGCAGTCTGGTACCGGCACGATCCGCTTTTCGCCGAGAACGAGGAGGCGCTTGATATCGAAGCCCTGAAACGTGAGTGTGAAGGTCTCTTCGAATTCACGATGGAGCGGCATGTTGGGAGTGTGGCGTATTTGCTGGTTCTGAATTCAATGATCTTTCGCGTGCCCCTGTGGCTGAAAAGAATCTACTCGCCTGGCCTCATGCGACTGGAAAGAATGCTGGCCGGTTTTCACTCGCGGACCTTCTCTCTGGGAGTTATTTGCCAGTGGAAAAAGAAATAAAGCCTCATTTCGCACTTTATTGCTAAATAGCAACCCCCCAAGCCTGAGGCATTTGGTTTGCTATTGAAGGAACCCGACGTTTTCAGATTAAAGGAAACTCAGGGCGCAATGGCTTAAGGTGCGCCCGAGCAGTCTAAGAGGCTAACTGAACCGTCGACCGCGATAAGTGCGGACCCGCGATTTTGGCGGTTTTTCAAGGGAGGAAGTATGCAAGCTGCATTGGAAACACTAGAGCATTATTCCCAACGTGACCAGGCAAGAGTGTCGAAAATGACCCTCGCCGTAGGGCGTTGGGTAGGCGAATTGTTCGGTTGTCAACACAAGGAGATGAGCCGTCCTTTTTCGAGACAGGGCGAAACCTACCGTGTCTGTATAGCTTGCGGAGCGCGGCGGCAGTTTGACCAGGAAAAGTGGAATACGGAAGGGCCTTATTATTACAAGGCGGCCCGCACGTCGGACCTCCTGCGATATTAAGGTCGGCGCTTCGAGCGTATACGAGTTTGAATTTTTCAGACGGGATAGCTGGAGTTTATTCCAGCCGGTAATTTGGCGCTTCCTTCGTGATGATCACATCATGGACGTGAGACTCGCGCAGGCCGGCCGAAGTGATGCGGATGAACTTGCTCTTCTCCTGAAATTCTTTGATTGTGCGGCAACCCGTATAGCCCATGCCGGAACGAAGGCCGCCGACCAGTTGCGTCGTCATTTCGGCAATCGTGCCTTTGTAAGCTACGCGACCTTCGATTCCTTCCGGCACGAGTTTCGATTCGCTCTCAGCCATCTCCTGGGCATATCGGTCGCGCGAGCCTTCGCGCATAGCACCAATCGAGCCCATGCCTCGATAGGTCTTAAACGAACGACCCTGGAAGAGAATCACCTCTCCCGGCGCTTCTTCTGTTCCCGCAAAGAGCGATCCGATCATTACCACGTCGGCGCCGGCGGCGATTGCCTTGGCGACATCGCCGGAAAACTTTACGCCGCCGTCGGAGATGAGTGGTATGCCACCAGCACGCGCCGCCTTCACACAAGACTGGATCGCCGTCATCTGCGGCACCCCAGCGCCGGTTACGACCCGCGTGGTGCAGATTGAACCAGGTCCGATGCCTACCTTGATCGCGTCCACACCCGCATCAACCAACTCCTGCGTGCCCTCAGTCGTGCCAACATTGCCGGCGATTAGGTCTGTATCGGGGTGACGCCGTTTGATCTCGCGCACCGCTTCGATCACGCGCAATGAGTGTCCGTGCGCGGTGTCGATAACTAAACAATCAACGCGCGCTTTCACCAACTCGTCAGCGCGTTCACGAAAATCGCCGGTGGCTCCGATGGCGGCGGCGACGCGCAAACGTCCGAGATTGTCCTTGGCAGCGGCAGGATATTTAATTGCCTTTTGAATGTCTTTGACTGTGATCAGGCCTTTGATGCGCTTGTCTCCATCCACAACGAGCAGTTTTTCGATCCGGTGTTTTTGCAGCACCGCCTTCGCTTGTTCGAGCGTAGTACCAACTGGAACTGTGACCAACGGCTGTTTGGTCATCACCTCGGAGACAGGGATCTCGAAGCGAGTTTCAAACCGCAGATCGCGATTGGTAATGATGCCGACGAGGTGACCATCTTCGTCCACTACCGGCACACCGCTGATGTGAAATCGTTCCATTACCTGAAGCGCTTCCCGCACCGGTTTAGTTGGAAGAATCGTGACCGGGTCAACAATCATTCCTGACTCTGAACGCTTGACCTTATCAACTTCCTCCGCCTGCCGTTCGACGCTAAGGTTTTTGTGAATAACGCCGATGCCGCCCTGTTGCGCGAGCGCGATCGCCAAAGCGGCTTCAGTCACTGTGTCCATCGCGGATGAGCAGAGGGGAATCTGGAGTTGGATGTTGCGAGTGAATTGTGTGGAGGTATCGGTCTCATTCGGCAGAACGTCCGAGCGAGCCGGGACCAGGAGCACGTCATCAAATGTTAGACCTTCAGGTAAATCTGCAGAGATCATACTGCGTTATTCAACTCCTCAAAGATTATGAGATGAAACTTATTAACAGAAACACAACTGCCCGCCACCTGGTGCGGGCAGTTTCTACGTCTTCTTTCCTGCTGACTATAACGCTGCGAAGTTCGCGAGAGGTTGCACACACGCTTATGTCTTGAGCCCGGCGGCACAAACCCTTTGGACAACTACTATTGCAGGAACTGTTCGTAATCAGCTTTCCGGTTATTCAAACTAACAACGTCGAAATCTCTCGCGACCTTGTCACAGCTCATCATCGCAAAGGGCGCTTCATGAATTAAGCTTGCGGACCGTCGTTGTACCCAGTGGAGCACGGTTAGCGCTATCCCTGTTAATGCTGCCAGGATCACAATGGCGAGTACAACCGTCAAAATCGGTGATCGCGTTGCGGGTGCGTCGGTATAGACCTTCGAGTGATATGGCGTGCTTGCTACTTCGTCGCCTGAATCGCCGAGTTCACGCATGTAGCGCGTGTAGCCTTCGACAGCCTCCTTCTCATCGTATCCTACGTAGCGCGCGTAAGCTCTGACGAAGCTGCGATTGAAAATCCCTCCCGGAAGCCGCTTGTAATCGTTGGTTTCTATTGCTTCAAGATAGTGCATGGAGATTCGCGTCTGATCGGATATTTCACGCAACGGAATACCACGCCCTTCGCGTGCGAGTCGCAACTGTTCGCCGATAGTCGCTGCCATCACCAATTCGCGTCAGCCTTTGCGCTTGCTCATTCGGTGGATGTGGGCCTCGTTGGATACCAGTTGAAGTAATGCACCCATGTTTTCTGGGATCGGAGGCGGTTTTTCTCGCTCTGCTGGATCACTTAACTGTTTAAGCGAATATATCTTGCGTTGCTAAACGCTGTCAAACTTTCGGGTCAGAAAGATGGGCGTCTCTTGATTCTTAGCGCTTGCGGTGATAGGTTTGCGCCAGTGACCGAACATCGACTTTAATTTCTACAACAACAAAAGTGAGGATACATGAGATGCCCTTAGAAGCACTCGGAATGGTGGAGACCAAAGGTTTCGTCGGAGCCGTCGAAGCTGCTGACGCGATGGTCAAAGCTGCGAACGTTCAGCTCTTGGGAAAAGAGTACATTGGCGCCGGGTACGTGACGATCTTTGTTCGTGGAGACGTCGGTGCGGTGAAGGCAGCGACTGATGCCGGAGCCGCGGCGGCGCGCAGAGTCGGCGAGCTGATAAGTGTTCACGTAATTCCTCGCCCACACGCTGAAGTTGAGCGCGTCCTGCCCGTTGATGGCCGCACCGGATTGAGCCCCGATGAGCGTTCGCTGCAGGGCGGGTCGCGTGGTCAGCTCGGAGAGGGTGACCAGGGACGCTCGCTTCAGGCTGGCGCGCGCGAGGGCAGCAAGGAAAAGGCGAGATGATTGTCGATTGCCAATTGCCGATTGCCGAATGAGCCGAATGAAAAGAACCGTTGCAGTCTAGTTCCAATCGGAAATCGGAAATTGAAAATCGGCAATGGCATGGAGGTTCGTCATGTCCGCAGACAAGGACCTAATATCAGTACAGCAGGCGCGGGACCTTGTGGAAAGCGCTTCGAAGGCCCAGGCCGAGATTGCAAGTTTTGACCAGGCAAAGATCGATCGAATTTGCGAGGCGATGTCCAGGGCTGCTCTGCGTGAAGCTGCACGCCTGGGAGCGATTGCGGTCGAAGAAACGGGCTTCGGAGTTCCAGATGACAAGCGAGAGAAGAATCGCTTTGCAGCCGAGGATGTTTGGAACTACTTTCGCGGATTGCGCACGGTAGGTGTCGTCTCCGAGTCGAAAGACGTTGTAGAAATTGCCAGCCCTCGCGGCGTTGTTGCCGGCATCATTCCTTCCACTAACCCCACCTCCACCGCCATTTTCAAGATCCTGATTGCCATCAAGTCAAGAAACGCTGTCGTGTTATCGCCGCATCCTTCCGCCGCTCGGTGTATCAACGAAAGTGCGCGAGTCATGCGCGAAGCGGCTGTCAAAGAAGGATTGCCCGTTGATGCCATTGGCTGTATGACAACGGCTACGATCGAAGGCACCGAGGCTTTGATGAAGCACAAGCAGACTGCTGTCATCCTGGCTACCGGCGGCATTGGTCTGGTGCGCGCTGCATATTCATCGGGCAAGCCGGCATTCGGGGTGGGCCCTGGTAATGTTCCTGTTTTCGTAGAGCGGACCGCAGATGTTCCCAAAGCGGTGCAGGATATTTTGACCGGCAAGACCTTCGACAACGGAACAATTTGCGCTTCGGAACAAGCTGTGATTTGTGACGCGCCCATCGAAAAAGCGGTGCGCGATCAGTTCAAAGCGCAGGGTGCTCACTTCCTTTCCGCGGCTGAAGTTGATCAACTGGGCAGGGTGGTAGTAACTCCGCAACGTTCTCTTAACCCGGCAATCGTCGGTAAGTCTGTAGAAGTGATTGCGAAGTTGGCGGGGTTGAGCGTGCCGCAAGGGACGCGCTGTCTGATGGCAGATGTAGGTGGCGTTGGGCGCGACTTCCCGCTTTCGATCGAAAAGTTATCGCCAATCCTCGCTTTCTATGTTGCCGATGGCTTATTGCTCGGCGCTGAGCGCTGTTATGAAGTATTGCGATATGGCGGCATGGGCCACACTGCGGGTGTTCACACTCGTTCGCGTGAGGCTGCGGTTCGCTTTGGCAGCGAAATGCCGGCTTCCCGCATAACTGTCAACACTCCAACAACGCATGGCGCAATCGGATTTTCAACAGCGCTGCCGCCATCGATGACGCTGGGCTGCGGTTCCTGGGGCGGTAACGTAACTTCAGATAACGTCTCGCCCCTCCACTTGCTGGATATTAAGCGTGTGGCCTTTGAAACAAGACCGGTGAAAAGTACACGGCCCGCAGTTTCGGCTTCAACCATATCTACCCCGGCGCCTTCGCCGGCGCCGTCGTACGCTGCATCACCGGCCCCTGCCGCGCAACGAACAAGACAACGGCAGACCGTGGTGGGTTCAGGCGCCGGCAAAATCAACCGTGAAGACATCGCAGCGATCGTCGATAAGTTTCTTGCGGGACGCCAACCGGACGAAACATCGCGGATAACAAGTGAGTCGCAGCAGCAAGCCTCGCGCACGTCAGCCGAGCCCGAAGCCGAAGCGGGAAGCATGTATGCCGGGCCAAGTCAGAGCGCGCGTCAGACAGAGAACGCAGGCCAGGCAGGTAACAGGGGGCAATCTGGTTCAACGCCTTCTTCGGCTCCGTCAACCGCCAATGCGTCGAACAGTTCCGCGATGGGGACTAACGGAAAGTCTCCGGTGGACTTTGTTAGCGAAGATGACGTCAAACGGGCGATTCAAAAGGGTGAAAAAATCTATATCAACGCCAAGACCATCATCACCCCGGCGGCGCGCGACATTGGCGAACCGGCCGAGGTGTTCGCGAAAACTTGAAGACAGTCAGTTGTCCTTGGTCCGTAGTCAGTTGTTACGCTACGGCCACTTAGCAACTGACCACAGACTACTGACCACTGACATGTTTCTAGCCAAAGTCGTCGGCACAGTTTGGTCAACAAAAAAGAGCCCGGATCTTGAAGGCATTCGCTTCCTGGTGGTCCATCCTTACGATTTGGAGAAGGAGCCAACGCGAAACATTGTCATCGTTGCTGATCGGCTGGGCGCTGGAACCGGTGAGATGGTGATGTGCGCCTTTGGCAAAGCGGCGCGCACGGCAATGGGCAATCAGGATATGTCGATCGAAGCAGCGGTGGTTGGGATAGTCGATCGAGTGGACATAACCGACTCTGTTTCCGAAGAGATGCGTGAAGCGGCGGTGAAACTGGCACGCGACAATGGCAGACGGTAAAACCAGTGATGAGTCATGAGTGATGAGTGATGAGTCATGAGTAGTAGTCTTTGGTCTTTGTACTTGGTTCTTTGAACTTTGAGCTTACTTTGTTTTTCAAAGCGTAGAGACGCAAAGAGCAAAGCACAAAGTTCTAAGTACAAAGATCAAAAACCAAAGAACCAAGACCAAGTCCATTACTTATTACTCATCACTGTTTCAAATGGCGAATGAAGATCTGATCTATCGACTGACGAAGGCTGTCTATAGCCGCTTGGGCCCGGGAGCGGATGAGCAGACCGTCGAACAGCTAGTCACAGAAGTCTATCGGGAGATCGAACCCTTTCTTAGCGCAAACGGATCCTCGTATCCCTCTCTACAGTCTTTTCCCTTGAGTGGCGGCGTTGCCTCCCAATCGCAGGAAGGCTCGTCTGACCGAATGATCATCTCGGTATTCGGTGTGGATCATCCGGGTATCGTGGCGGGAGTTGCTAAGATACTCGCCGAAGCTGGTTGCAGCATTGTTGATATCAACCAGACAGTCGTCCAGGGCAAGTTTGCCATGGTCATCATCGCCAACGTCTCGCGGGCTCGCGAGAGCGCGGCTGAGTTAAAGGAGCGACTCCGGCGCGAAGGAGAAAAGCTGGGAGTGCGCATCTACGCCCAACGCGAAGATCTCTTTAACGCGATGCATCGGATCTAAGAATTTCGAAATGCGGATTTCGAATTTCGAATTTGAAGGACGACCCTACATGTGCAAAATCCGAAATTCGCAATCCGAAATCCGAAATTCTTACCATGTCTGAACCCGAAATCGCCCGACGTTGTCCATCATGTGGCGCTTCAATCCGTGACCGAGCGCTTTTCTGTCCCCAATGTGGTAACGCGGTGCCACCGCGGGATTTCAGTCAGACGCAACCACTAGTCACCCCACCAGAGGAAGAAAGCATTCCCCAAAAGCCGGCGGCCGCAACCGATCAGAGGGTTGAACCTTGGAATGCGCGCAGCAGCGATACTCAGGCGCTTCCATCGAAGGACTCGCATAAGGAAGTTCAAAGCCAAAAGGCAGCGCCGGTGAATACCCCGGCCAATGAGACCGCCAGGGCCCCGGTGGGGCAGGCCGCGCGGGGCGCCGTGGGAGCCAGAATTCAACGCGCCACCACACTGGCCCGCGACGTTGAAGGTGATGTGATTCATCGCGCCCGGCAAGTGCGCGAGATCTCCAGCATTGTCTTGGACGAAGCTGGAGACGATCCCAGTCTGCGCTTCGTGCTTGTTGCCGCGGTCCTGTTTCTGCTGTTTCTCGTAATTGTGGTCCTGAATAAGTTGATTAGCTAGAAAAGTTTCGAGTCCCGGGTTTCAACCGAAATTTAGAGCTGTATCCCCAAAAGTTCTTTAACTCGAAAGACGAAACTCGAAGCTTAAGACAAATGGAATACTCACAAGCAGAAATCCTCCAGACAGTCGCCATGACTGAGATGGAGCATCTGGACGTCCGCACCGTAACGCTGGGCCTGAGTTTGCGAGACTGCGCGAGCGAATCACTGGCCCGAACTACTGAACGTGCGGTTGAAAAAATTCACCGCTTTGCCGATCGCCTGGTGGTCACCGTCGACGAGATCGGCGACGAATTCGGCATAAGGATCGCAAACAAGAGGATTGCCATCACGCCCGTGTCAATGATTACGGAAGGCGCAAGCGGCGACCCCGTCAGCCTGGCACGCGCAATTGACGAAGCGGCCGGCGCAGTCGGCGTGGATTTCATCGGTGGTTATTCCGCACTTGTTCACAAGGGCGCCACCGATTCAGAGCGCGAGTTTCTCAACTCAATTCCGGAAGCATTGTCGACAACGAAACGTTTGTGTTCCTCGGTCAACGTTGCAACAACACGCGCCGGGATAAACATGGACGCGGTCCGGCAGGTCGGGATCATTATCAAGGAGGCTGCCGAGCGGACCAGCAACGAAGGCGGGATCGCCTGCGCCAAATTTGTCTGCTTTGCAAATTCTGTCGAAGACAATCCTTTCATGGCCGGAGCTTTTCACGGCGTTGGCGAGCCCGAGGCGGTAATTAACGTGGGTGTGTCGGGCCCTGGCGTGGTTAACTACGCCGTGAGACATGCTGCACTGGATCTGCCGCTGCAGGACTTGGCCGAAATAATCAAGAAGCTTTCGTTCAAACTTTCGCGCGCCGGGGAGCTGGTGGGGCGAGAAGCTGCGCGCAGGTTAGGAATCCCCTTCGGCATCATCGATTTGCCGCTCGCACCGACTCCAGTGCCCGGAGATTCGGTAGCCAACATAATCGAAGCTATGGGGTTTGAAAGAGCAGGAACGCATGGCACCACGGCCGCGCTCGCTTTAGTTACCGACGCCGTGAAGAAGGGCGGGGCCATGGCCAGTGGGTCGGTGGGCGGGATGAGTGGCGCCTTTATTCCCGTTTCAGAAGACGCCGGCATGATCGAGGCAGTCCAGCTCGGCGCGTTATCGCTGGATAAGCTCGAGGCGTGGACCAGCGTCTGTTCCGTCGGCATCGATATGGTGGCCGTGCCCGGCTCGACTTCAGCGGAGACGATCTCGGCAATCATTGCCGATGAGATGGCCATCGGCGTAATGAATAACAAAACGACGGCCGTGCGCATCATTCCGGTTCCCGGTCGAGCTGTGGGCGAAATGGTTGAGTTTGGTGGGCTGCTGGGCAGCGCTCCGATCATGGCCGTGAACGCCTTTTCCTCGGCCGACTTCATTCGCCGCGGCGGCCGGATTCCGGCGCCGATTCACTCGCTGCGCAACTGAAATTCCCTCCGGACAAGACCCTGGACAAATCGCAATCCAGGGCTTAACTTTTACGTCTATTTGGCAGCGTAAGGAGTGTATATGGCAGAAGCACTCGGCATGGTTGAATGCATGGGCCTGGTAGCTATGATCGAAGCCGCTGACGCAATGGTTAAGGCTGCTAACGTGCGCCTCGTCGGCTGGGAAAAGATCGACGCCGGCCTGGTCACGGCGATCGTGCGGGGCGACGTCGCCGCTGTGCGTGCCGCCGTCGATGCGGGGGCCGCGGCCGGTCGCAAAGTCGGCCAGGTAGTTGCCACGCACGTGATCCCTCAACCTCATAATGATGTGGACGTTGGGTTACCGGTCCTGAAGACAGGCGAAACTACCAAAAAGAAGATAAGCGGCTCTGTTCGTCCCAAGTGAAACGTCATAGGTAATACTATGAACATAACCAGGCAAACTGACTTTCTCTGCAACACCCTTACCGCAAACGTGCCGCTCAAACAATGAGCCTGAGCCTCTACCTCCTTCGTCATGGGCAAACCGAACTTAGCCGCCAAGATAATTTCTGCGGATCGGGCCTGGACCCGGAACTGACAAAAGAAGGTCTGGAAATGGCCCACGCTTTTGCAGCTTCTTATCGCACCAAACCCTGGCGCGCAATTTACTGCAGCAGTCTTCGGCGAGGCATCGCTACTGCTCAACCCCTTTGCGATGTGCTGGGAATTGCTATGCAAGTCCGACCGGAACTAAACGAGATTGGTTATGGCAAGTGGGAAGGATTAACTAAAAAGAAAGTCGACAGGGAGTATCACGACGATTATGTTAGTTGGCTTGCCGATCCGGCCTGGCACGCGCCCACTGGAGGAGAGTTAGCCATTACGGTAGCCAGGCGTAGCTTACGAGTCATTGATGAAATCAAGCAGCAATTTACGGATGGAAACGTCCTGGTCGTTTCTCACAAGGCAACCATCAGAATCATGCTTTGCAGCTTGCTGGGGATTGATGTGGGCCGCTTTCGTTACCGGCTTGGGTGCCCAGTCGGTTCAGTTAGCCTGGTTGAGTTTACGTTGGCAGGACCGCTATTACACTCACTGGCCGACCGCTCTCACTTGAGTGAATCCCTGCGATCTTTGCCGGGGACTTGATCAACAAACATCCAATATATGATTGTCGTGAAGCGATTGCGACTTTGGTCCCGGAGGGGAAAAGCGAATGGGACACGGCCACGGCAGTAGTGCAGCCCTAACGGGCCGCCGTTTGTCGCTTTCAATTATTATCACGCTGCTTTTCGTGGCAGTCGAGGCAACTGCTGGCTACTTCTCCCATTCCCTCGCGCTACTGTCTGATGCTGGTCACAACCTCGCCGACGCATTAGCTCTGGTGTTTTCCTGGTACGGCATTTGGATTGCGCAAAGACCTTCTACAGCTCAGCGAACGTTCGGCTATCACCGCGTTGGCATTCTCACCGCTTTAGTCAACGCTGTATCTCTGGTCGTTATCGCCCTGCTAATCTTCTGGAAGGCCATTAATCTGCTGCGCCAACCCGAGCCCGTTCAAAGCACACCGATGATCGTGGTCGCGCTGATCGCGATCATGATGAACACAGTGATTAGTATCTGGTTAAAGAGTGCAGCCAGGAACGACCTCAATGTGCGCAGTGCTTACATGCACATGCTCGGAGACGCCATCTCGGCGACAGGCGTAGTAGTAGCGGGAGTGATTGTCGCTTTTACCGGTGCAACAATTGCCGACCCAATTGTTTCTGTCTTGATTGGCATTCTGATCTTGTGGAGCTCATGGGGAATTCTTAAGGAGTCGGTCAATGTCCTTCTGGAGGCAATTCCGGAGGGGATGGATATGGCTGACGTCGAGAGAACCATTGGCGCCGTCCATGGCGTGTTGACTGTCCACGACCTGCACGTGTGGACCGTTGGTTCCGGGATGATTTGTTGTAGCTGCCATGTAATGGTCAATGAGCAAAGCGTCCGTAGTGGAGAAAACGTGCTCCGTGCAGTCACGGAAGAGTTGCAACATCATTTTGGCATCGCTCACACAACTATTCAGGTGGAAGTGGAGGGCTGTGAGCCAAATGATATGTACTGCATAAAGAGGGCAGCTGAACACGCCGAGAATTACCATTAATGAAGAAACGCAGGTGGAGGGCCGACAAAGTTAACTAGGGAATATCAGTCAAATTCCTCTTACAATGTGCCCCCGATGACTAAGTCACGCAGACCCCATACTCTTTCCCGTCTAAGATTCGTCCTGTTCCTCCTGATTCTTCCTGCTGCGACAGCGCAGGCCCAGCAACCTTTTGTCACCGATGACGCAGACACAACGCCCAGGCGCCATTTCCATTTCGAGTTCAGCAACGAATTCGATCTGCTTCAGGGTTCTTCCTTTCCCAGCCGCAAACAGAATACGGCCGACTTCGAACTCGATTACGGACTCTTCGACCGGGTTGAGATCGGAATAGAATCCCCATTGCTCACAATCTTCAATGCCCCGGGTACTATTCCAAAGACGCCTTCGGGAATCGGCGACACCAACGTTTCGCTGAAATACAACTTCCTGCGGGAACGTGAGAATTCGCGAATGCCGGCTATGGCAGTTGCCTTC
>Ga0137403_10004387_pt1 | contig 16623 bp, 14 predicted proteins | sample CZOMad2_1_16fung_FD_122057 | JGI IMG/M metagenome (GOLD analysis project Ga0137403, IMG submission 122057) | Vadose zone soil fungal communities from Angelo Coast Range Reserve, California, USA - CZOMad2_1_16fungal (Hybrid Assembly) | ecosystem: Environmental > Terrestrial > Soil > Vadose zone...
GCCGTGGATGCCGAGGGCAATCCGACGACCGATCCGAACAAAGCCGTCGCGTTGCTGCCGTTCGGCGCGCACAAGGGTTACGGCCTCGGTTTGATTGACGAACTAACAGCGGGCTTAATCGGCGGAAGTTTGCCGTCAATTCGCGGCACGTCGCGCGGCGGCGAAGGTGAAAAGCGCGGCTCGACGTTTTATTTTCAAGTCATCCATCCCGAAGCGATGAAGGGCAACGACTACGTCAAAGGCCGTTCACAAATCCAAAACGTGAAGGCGATCATCGAAGACGTGCTCGGTCACGGCAACGAGAAGTGCATGCTGCCCGGCCAGCCAGAAGCGCGCTGGGGCGGTTTGTCCAAACAGCACGGCGGCTTGCTTTTCACGAAGGCGGAGATTGAGGAACTGAATCATCTCGCGCACGAAGTTGGCGCGGCGGCGTGGAATTTGGCTGATTTCAAATCGGTGCAGGTTTGAGATTTGCCGCGCAGAGCGGAAAACTCAATTAAAACCGCATGATTTGGAGGACGCATTCAATTCAATTTTACCAAATACCAATCCATCGGGCCTTGTGATGCGCGCAAATTGAGCGAAATTGTTTGGACGACTTGTGCGTTCATGTTTTTGAGCCAATCGTCCAACGAATCCGCAAAATGCTTTTTGAAAGCATCTCCGCTCACCAGAATGTATTCAATGCCGCGCGCTTTCAAATAAGCGGAATTATCTTCGGGACAAACATGGATGATGCGGCACGAACCGAAGGGACGCCAGAGCGACGTTTCAGGATCGTCGTAAGTGACGAATCCTAAAACTTTCAACTCCGGCGGCAAAATTTCTTTTGCAGGGGCGAAAGCGTCGTTGCGGGCGGCATATACGGAATAAACTTTACGCACTCGCGCCGGAGCGCCCGGAATTTTTTCTAAAATAGTTTCAACCGGAAACAACGGTCGCGCCGGCGAAACGATCAAAAGCCCGGCAGCCATCGTAAAAACAACAAACGCCAATGCGCGCCACCAGAATTTTTTGACAAGTTGTTCGTGAGCCGGGTTTGCGAGAAAAAGCGGAAACAGCAGGGCATAATACGGCGCAAGGATTCGCCCGATGGGATAAACTTCCGATTGGCTCAAGAGCGCAATGAGCGAAATCCACGGCGCGATGCGAATACCAATTTGCCAAATCGTTCCGGCAGAATGTGGCTGAAAATTCAAAAACGAACCGACGCACTTTGCCGCTGCGGCTGCGACGCTGACGAAAAATAAAAGCGTCACGCCAAAACCGAGGCCGGTGGACTCCTCGACTTGCATTTCTTGGGTGTGAAATTCGGCGGCTTCAGGCTCGACAACTGCTTCATGCATACGTTCGCTCAAAGTGGCGGGAATAAATTTTTGAATGCCCTGATTCCATTTGTTCGCAATCGGAAAAACTGGCGGCGTGAGATTTTGAGCCGTAATCAGCGCGGCATTTGCAGGCACGCGCAAAATGGGCGCATTTTTTTGCGGCGTGCCTTCGGATTTCCAGCCCGTCCAGTCGCTGCAAAAATGGGCATTGAGAACGGCGGTCGGCAAAAATGAAGCGAAGGCGGCAACAACACAAATCGCCGCCGTTGCCAATGGTCGCCGCAATAAAAATTTCAGCGACGGCAAAATCGCAATCGCCCACGGCAACAGGAGCGGCAGGTCGCTGGTTTTTGCGCTCGTCATCAACGCCGCCGCCAAAATCGAGGCAAAAAAGTCGCGCGGCGATTTTGAAATTTTCGCGCGCAACGCAAAATCAATCGCAGCCAACGCGAACGGCGCGCCGAACAAATCGTTTCCCATGCTGCCGGCTTGCAATAAAAAACAATAGCCCGTCGGCACAATCCACATCCAATGCCGCGCGACGCGACGGCGCACACCAAGTCGCGTGAAGACGCTGAAAATCAATCCGGGCAAAAATAAAAACGAAACGATATTGATGAGAAACAGCAACCTGTCGGTCTTGAAAAGCGCTATGAGCGGCGCGGAAACCCATTCAATGCCGCAGGCGCGTTGATTGACGCGCGGAAAATTGGCGTGAATCCAGTGCCATTGATCCGCAGCGAGCCAGTGTAAAATTCTCGGAATGCGATAGGCCAGCGCGTCGTAATTCGTCGGTGCATGAATGGCGCCGCCGAGAAAAGCCATCGCCGCCAGAATCAAAAATGCCAGCGGAAATGGTTTGCGGAAGCGGTGAAGAAATTTTTGAAAATGAAAATCGTGACAGGGCGAAAAATTCTTTCGCCAGACAAATAGCACCGTAAAAAAAACTACCAGTGCAATTGAATAACCCGTCGCATTCAGTTGACGAATTGCCGAGAGAAACCAGCCAGCGCAATTCAAATAGGCGCAAAACCAAATCCAAATGGCAATGGTTCGCATGGCAGGTTCAGAAAAAATTGTATTTCAAAATGCACCACAGCGCATGAACGCCGTCGCGCCAGCCGATTTTTTTCCCTTCGGCATAAGTGCGTCCGTAATAGGAAATGGCCACTTCGTAAATCCGCACTTTCATTCTTGCCACTTTCGCCGTGATTTCCGGTTCGAATCCAAACCGGTTTTCTTCAATTTTGATTTTCTGGATGATTTCGCGCCGGAATGTTTTGTAGCAAACTTCCATATCCGTCAGATTTAATCCGGTCGCCATGTCGGAAAGTGTCGTGAGAATTTTGTTTCCGACGGAATGCCAGTAATACAAAACGCGATGGCCGCTGGGACTGCCCAAAAACCGCGAGCCAAAAACCACGTCCGCCTTGCCGGACAAAATCGGCGTGAGCAATCGAAAATATTCCGCTGGATCATATTCCAAATCTGCGTCCTGAATAATCGCAATTGGCGAAGTTGCGTGCGTAAATCCCGTCCGCAACGCCGCGCCTTTACCTTGGTTGATTTCGTGGTGGACAAGTTTGATGCGCGGTTCATTTTGCGCGAGCGGCTGAAGTTTTTCCCATGTGCCGTCCGTCGAGCAATCGTCCACGATGACGAGCTGTTGCACCGGACGTTGAACCAAGACCGTTTTGATGACTTCGCCGACCGTTGCCGCTTCGTTGAAGACGGGCATCACGACCGAAAGACACGGCTCGATGTCGGCGTTGGATTTGATTTCGGTCATTCGCGGCTTCGGATTTGCGGCAAACTGGCAAAATTTTCCAAATTGTTCAATCCGCAAATGCAATTAAGAATTGCGCCTTTCGGCAAAATCCTCAATCGTAAATCTCAAATCATAAATTGAATTATGCCTTCATTCGACATTGTTTCGCAGGTCAACTCGATGGAAATCGAGAACGCCGTCAACCAGGCCAAAAAAGAATTGGCCAACCGCTTCGATTTCAAAGCCAGCAAATGGGAAATCATTTTGGAAAAGGCGGAAATCAAACTGACCGCCGACAACGAGTTCAAAGTCGCCACGCTGAATGAGATTGTCATCGGCAAGCTCGCCAAGCGCGGCATCAGCATGAAGAGCGTGGAGCAATGCGAGCCGGACATCTCGCCGCTCGGCCATGCGCGGCAAAGCATCAAGATCAAGCAAGGCATCGAGAGCGCGGTGGCCAAGGAGATCACCGGCTTCATCCGCGACGGCAAGTTCAAGGTGACGACGCAGATTCAGGGCGACGAAGTGCGCGTGAACAGCAAGAGCCGCGACGAATTGCAAACCGTTATCGCCGCCGTGCGCGCCCATGAATTTCCCGTGGCCGTGCAGTTTGTGAATTTTAGGGAATGATTAGCATCACCACAGGAAATTTTTTTTATGAAAACGTTTATTCTGCTCGTTCTTACAATAATCGTTTTGCTTGTTGCATTTGTGATCATTGACAACATCCTGTGGCGACTCGAAGTCAAGCGTGTGGAACGCATGAATGAACACATGGCCGCCCTCCGAGATCATGTCAAAATAAATCCGCCTGATACAAATGCTTTAAATTCGTTAATTCTATCGCTTCATTCCAAAGATCCGTGGGAAAGAGGCGCAGCTGCTGGTTTCTTGGGACAGGCAGGCAGTAATGCAGAACCTGCAGTTGATGGTCTTATAGAAGTTTTGAATGGCAATGATCCATTCGATACAAAACTCGCAGCCCAAAGTCTGGGTGAAATCGGTCTCGGCGCTCGGCGGGCCATTCCAGCTTTAATAAAAGCCGTGCAGCAACATCCGGAAGAAGGGGCTGGATTCTCTGCAGCTAAATCTCTCGGTCAAATTGCAAATACTAATGATACAGAGATAGTGACAGTATTGGATCAAGCAGCTAAAAGTTCTGATGAAAGTATGAGATTTAGCGCAAATGAAGGATTGCAGGCACTAAAATCGAGCCAAAAATAATTTCGTCGATCTTACTAAATCTCCACCACCCGCTTGTATTCCAGCACGATGACTTGGGCTTTCGGTTTCATCGCGCGCTGTAAAAAATTGGGGAGGGACGGCGTGTCGCCGTCCTAAATTTTGGGTCGCCGACACGGTGACCCTCCATTAAATCTTATTTCATCCTAAAACTTGCGGAACATCCCGCGCGCCGTGAAGAATGCGAATTATGTGCAGGCGACTCGACTTCTCAATCACGCGATAGAAAATCAGATAATTCGTGAAGCGGCGCACCGGCCAGAAGCGCAATCCCGCAAGTTCGGCGCGATTGGATTGATAGCGCGGGCCGATTTCCGGCCATTGCGCCAGCGTCCGAAAACTTAATTGCAGCGCAGCCAGAAATCTTTCGGCGGCATCAGGATTTTCCACCGCGATAAACAAATGGATGTCCGCGATGTCGCGAATCGCTTCTTCGCTGCGGATGATTTTAAGCGGCTTCAAGTTCCTTGAGTTTGCTGCGGGTGCGCGCGCGGATGCGGTTGAAATCAGAATCGGTCAGCGCCTTGGCCGGACTGCGAATGCCGGCGAGAAGTTTTTTGTCCAGATCGGGAATGTTCAAGGCGGCCTGCTGCTCGGCTTTTTCCAAAGCGCGCAAACCGGCGCGCACGACTTCGCTGGAATTGCCGTAACGTCCGCTTTCAATCAAATCCCCGACCATGTCCTCGTAGTATTTGCTCAAGGCGACATTCATGGAATCATTTTAATCCGATAACATTAGTTGTCAATAGCCGTTATCGAGATGATTGTGGAGGGACGGCGTGTCGCCGCCCAAATTTTGGGTCGCCGACACGTCAACTCTCTCGTTGAAAACGAAAATTTTAGAACAATGGGGTGTTGACCGGATGCGGCGGCAGGTAAAGACAGTTGCCCGACCGGATTTTCTACGGCAAATTCATCGGACATGGCCGATATCGGCAAATCATTTGGTTCACTGCGATTCAACCGTTTCGACATCGAGCGGTTGATGGTCGTGTTCACGTTTTCACTCGCGGCACATCTGGTCGCGTATGGCGGTTATGAGATCGGCAAGAGTTTGCATCTGTCGCTGCCGCATTTTTTGACAAAAAAAATCGCGGCAATTCCGCTGGTTCAAAATCAGGAACCGCCGCTGGAATTTGCCATGGTGCAGCAACCTTCGACTGAAGCGCCGAAAAATGCGAAATATTACGGCGCTCAAAATTCCCGCGCCGCAGACCAAACGCACGGGGACCAGAACGAAGCGCAAATCAACGGCACACAAACCGAGATTGTGAAGACCGAAGATGCAACGCGAACGGATTTCAATAAATTGCAGCCGCAGCAGCCGTCGCCAAATGAATATCATCCGACAGTCGAGCCGGGCGAATTGACTTTGGCCAAAGCGCAAGAGCCGCAACCGCAGACGAGACCACGAACGTTACAACAGGCGCTGGCGCAAAATCATTTGCTCGGCCCGCAAATGAAACAAAATGGCGGTGCGCATGAATTTCGTGCGCCGTCATTTGATGTCAAAGGCTCGACATTCGGAGCGTATGATCAAGCCTTCATTCAAGCAGTGACGCAGCGCTGGTATGATCTGCTCGACAGCCAGCGGTTCGCGCTCGACCGCACTGGCAAAGTTGTGCTGCGATTTCATTTGCACGATGACGGACGCATCAGCGACATGACGGTTTTGCAAAACACCGTCGGCGAATTGCTCGGCAACGTTTGCGCGGATGCGATTCACGATCCCGCGCCTTACGCGGTGTGGCCGAAGGAAATGCGGCAAACTATCGGCACAACTTTTCGTGAAATTACATTTACGTTTTATTACTATTGAAAACTTATGGACGAACTCATTTACATTTTACTGGGACTGACTTCGGTCGTCGGGCTGGCGTTCATCGTCGAACGCGGACTGGCATTGCGCTGGAACAAAGTTGTGCCGCCGGAAATCGCCGACGTGCTGGAAAAATGCCGGACGCAAAATGATTTGAAAAATTTATATCGCGCGTGCGAACAAAAACCGTCGCCTCTCGGACGATTGCTCATGCTCGCGTCCGACCGGTTGGATTGGCCGAAAGTGGACAATGTGGACACGTTACAAACCGCCGCGCGCCACGAAATTGTCCGGCTCGAACGCGGCCTCGTGGTTTTGGAAATCATCGTCGGCATCGCGCCGTTGCTTGGACTGGTCGGAACAATTGCGGGCATGATGACTGTTTTCGGCGACGTCGGGCAAACCGGTTTGAACGATGCGGCGAAATTGGCAACGGGTATCGCGTTGATTTTGCGCGCGACGCTCATCGGTTTGCTCATCGCCATTCCATCGCTCATCGCGTGGAGTTATTTCAGCAAAAAAGTCGAGGTGCTGGCCGTGGAAATGGAGGCGCTGTGCGATGATTTCATCCGCCGACAATACACCGGCAAGGAATAATATGCGTTTTCACGTCCGCAAACGCCGAACCACGCCCGCCGTCATCATCGTCGCGCTGATTGACGTGCTGATCGTGCTGGTGATTTTTTTGCTGGTGACGACGACGTTCAAGCAGCAATCCGCGCTCAAGGTTGCGTTGCCGGAGTCATCACAATCTCAAAAACCGGGCGCGAGTGAGAATCTACCGTTTGAGGTTAACATTGATACAAATGGCATTTATTACATCGGCAAACCGTCGTTGCCGGTGACTTTGGAGCAATTGCAGGACAAATTGAAATCGGAGGCGTCAAAAAATCCGAATCTGGTTCTTGAAATTCGCGCCGATGAAAAATCGCCGTGGGGAAAAATTGTGAAAATCCGCGATATTGCGGCGGAAGCCAAAATCAAAACGCTTCGGGCGGCAACGAAAGAACCATCAAGGCCTTGATTCAGAAAATCTTTTTGGCCAAAAAAATCCGATTCCGCAAACAAAGAACGTCAGCGCCGAAACCATTGCGCCGACGCGGAACATCCAATCTTCGTAGCGCAGCATGACTTCGTGTCGCCCGGCAGGAACTTGCAGCGCCTGGAATGCGTGATTGGCCCGCCATAAACGCGTCGGCTTGCCGTCAATATACGCGTGCCAATTATGATAGAACGATTGGGCAATCACGACCATTGTCGGTGATGGCGTTTCAACATTCATTTGAATTCGTTGCGCGGCAAATTGCGGCGAGATGATTTTTGCCGTGGACGAATTATTGGTCACGGTAATTTCGTCGCGCGTTTCCGGCGGCAAATAGACGACATGGCGCGGATCGAAATCGGAGGAATCCATTTCCTTCAGCGTGTCCAGCGCGGAGGAAAAAACCGGTTGTTGCCCGGCTGTGATGAGTGGCAAATAGGAATTTCGTTCATGCCACGCGAAAATAGTGTTGGTCTCGGATATTTGCGAGACGCCGAGAAAATCCAGCAACGGCTTGGACGCCAGTGGATTTGTGTTATTTTCATTGACGTAAGCTCGGGATAAAATGCCGTCAACGTCCCATTGTTCTTTGAGATTCAGGGAACAAAAGCCGCCTGTTTTTGGAATATGTTCAGGAATATTACAGTTTTCAAAAAGCGCACCGCGAACGCCGGCATAATGATAAAGCGGATCTGTGGTGCCGGCAAAGGTGAGATACATCGCCGCCTGTTCGCTGATCATGGCGCGCGACTGGCCGTATTTCGGAAGGAACGACATATTGAATTCCAATGGGCCGAATGCTTTGGTGACTACGGTGGGATTTATGTGTGTCCCCGCCATGTCCAGATCAAAGGCGATCAAGATGGGAATGGTCATCGCCGTCAAACCACGCATTCTTTCCGCCTTCGCTCGAATTGTGGCGGTCACCGCCACGACAGTGGCAATAAGAAAAATCGCGCGAATTCCGCCATCGTTCCATGCCGCTTGCCATTCAAAAACAGGATTAATAAGCCAGCGGGCCGCTGCAAGGATGATCACAACCATGAACAAAAGAAAGGCAGCGGAAAAACAGAGCGGGCGTTCGCTCTGTTTTACCCTTTGGGAATTACCGTTTCCAAAACTGCTCAATCCATAAGCTGCTAACAATGGAATTGCAAAAACAGGTATTGAAACAAATTTAATCGGATAGCGCGCAAAGCCAATCCACGGTGCGATGTGTTTGAGCCAGGCATAAACAAAACCACTGTTGCCGAGCGCCAATATGAGCCCCGCAAGCGTGGCTGCAGCCAGCACGCGAACAGGGGATTGCCTCATTCGCCAAACCGCCAAGATTGCCAGCGCCAAAGTTCCAATCCCTGTGTAATATGAAGTAATCCACGCTTGCTGGGGCTGCAGATAAACATCAAAAATAAATTTGAAATTATGAAAAACAGGCACGATAAAATCCGCCCAACCCCAAATCGGCATGGGAAATCCATCTGACATTGTGAAGGCGGAGTCACGTTCCGAATGTTTCAATAAATCAAAAAACGGCAGCAGTTGGATCGCCGACAATCCCGCAATCAAAACTATCAGGGCGAAAAGCCGTCTCAATGTTAGCATTAATGAGGTTTTTTTGTTCAGCACTTGGACTAGCCACATTGCTCCAAGAATGACCCAAGTGAATACAATGATTTCCGGCGCGCCCGATAGCATTTGCATGGCACCGGCAAGCGCGGCGATGACAATTTTTCGCCGTCCGCCAATTCTCCATGCTTGTTCAACCCAAAGCACCACCAAAGGTTCCCAACTCAATGCCGCCAGATTGCTTGTCCACATCAGACAATTGAGCATCAGCCCGTTCAACGCGAAGGCGACGCCTGCGACACTTGCAGCCAATCGGTTTTGCGTCCAGTGATACGCCAGCAGATACATTCCCACGCCGGCCAGCACCAGATGTCCCAGCAAAAAATAATTCAGCGACCACGGCAACGGGAACAGCATGAAAATCAGCGATGGCGGATAACAAACCGACGTGTTCCATTGAGCTAAAAATGGAATGCCGCAGTTGTTCAGCGGATTCCAAAGCGGCACTTCGCCATGCCAGAAACTTTCATGGGCGAAATAAGCAACCGGATAAGTGAAAACTCCGTAATCGCGAAAAAAGAAACTATGCGTCCCCAAAATCACTCCCGGATAAAGCGCAAAAAGAAGAACCACTATCAATCCGGCCACGTGTCCGGCGGTCAAACGATTCATCCAAGACGATGAATCAGGAGATGAAACATTCTCCGCAGACGAATTGTGATCGGATTCTGGATTCATTCCGCAACGATTTGCATCCGTCGAATCGTAACGAAAATCATTTATCGAAGCAATTCTTCCGCGATTTGCACCGCGTTGAGCGCCGCGCCTTTGAGCAATTGGTCGCCGCTGACCCAAAAGCACAGGCCGTTGTCCAGCGCGCAATCCATGCGGATGCGGCCCACTTCGCAATTGTCTTTTTCCGAAGTGAAGAGCGGCATTGGATATTTTTTGTTTTCCGGCTCGTCAATCAAATCGAGGCCGGGCGCGTTTTTCAAAACAGCGCGCGCGGCTTCGACGGAAACCGGCTTTTCAAACTCCGCGCTCACGGCGACGGAATGCGACCGATAAACCGGCACGCGCACGCACGTCACGCTCGCGCGGAAATTCGCGTGATGCATGATTTTGCGGCCTTCGTTTTCCATCTTCATTTCTTCTTTCGTGTAACCGCCCGGCAAAAATGAATCCACCTGCGGAATCACGTTGAAGGCAATCTGGTGCGGAAAAGTTTCCTTCGTCGCCGGTTTGCCGGAAACGATTTCGCCGACCTGCCGTTTCAATTCCTCAATCGCCTGCGCGCCCGCGCCGCTCACAGCCTGATAACTCGAAGCGAAAATTCTTTTGACGCCGAACGCCTGATGCAACGGATACAGCGCCATTAAAGTAATCGCCGTCGTGCAATTCGGATTGGCGATGATGCCTTTGTGCAGCTTCACATCGGCGGCGTTGATTTCAGGAATCACAAGCGGCACGGAATCGTCCTGCCGGAACACGCTGGAATTGTCCACGACGACGCATCCGGCTTTCGCGGCAATCGGCGCGAATTCTTTTGAAATGCTTCCGCCCGCGCTGAAGAGCGCGATGTCAATTCCCGCAAATGAATCTTTGGTCAATTCTGTGACCGCAATTTCCTGTCCGCGAAATTTCAATTTCTTGCCGGCCGAACGCGCCGACGCAAGCAACGTCAGTTTGCCCACGGGAAAATTTCTTTTTTCCAGCGTCTTGATCATTTCGATGCCGACGGCGCCGGTCGCGCCGACAACTGCAACGTGCGGGTTTCGGTTCATAAAGGGCGCGAATTTTAACAAAAATTTCACTCGCGTCAATGCCAGCGCGTTGCCTGTGCATAATTTCTTTCGATTTATGATTGACCGGAGCTTGCGCGTATGACGAAATGATAAGCCTAAATCTTTAATGCCGAAAATTTCAGTCAGAAACGGAAACGGGCATCGGGCCGGAACGACGAAATACGACGCGCACCACAAAGTGCTCTCGCAAACTTACGGCGCGTTCGCCGATTTGCGCCGCGAATTGTCGGACTCAAAGGAAACCGTCGTCAATCGCGAAGAAATCTTGCGCAACTTCGCCGCTTGCCCCGATTCGCAACGTTCGTGGCTGCTGCTCGAAGATTATTTTGAAAAGCTGCTGCTCTCGCGCAAAGATTTTCCCGACACGAACTGGTGGCCGAAATTGCTGAACGCGACGGGCAAGATGCGATTGGAAGAACTCGCGTTTTTATTTCTGCACGCGAAACGTTCCGTGCCGCCGGAATTGCAACCGCACGCAAGCCTCGACCGTTTTGCCAAGGCCGAGGAAGCCGAGCAGGAAGTGAAATTGGTTCAGGAATTGGAAAACTGGCTTTCGCCGCCCGCGATGCCGCTGCTCGATACGCCGCGCGCCACGCTCCGAGTAATTTGCAAAGCGAAACCCGACGACGAAGAGCCATCGCGCCATCGTCTCGCCGTGCAATTTTTGCTGTCGCGTCCGCGCACTGGCGAGAAGGCGCGCACGTTGCGCGAGATGATTGACCTCGTCGTCCGCGCGACGCATGAGCAGGAGCTTTTTCCGCCGCACGATTGGGAATTCATCCAGTGGATCGCCGACACGCACCGTAACCGGCAGGACGGCAACGACACTTTGATTTTGTCCGACGGCGAACTGCTCCAATGGCTCGCGCGCTGGGGAAACACGAATCGTTTGGAATTTACGGACAACGGCCAGCCGCTGCAATTTCACGGGCAAATCATCTCGCTCGCGCCGCATCTGGAGAACGGCGACAAGGAATTGTCGTTCACGCACCGATTCAATCTGCCGGGCGGCGAAAATCATTCCGTCGCTGCCGCAAAATTTTTCAACCATCAGCCGCCGCTCGCGCTCGTGGGCAACGCATTTTTCCTTTTGCGAAATGCGCCGCCGTCGCGCGTGCTGAAATATCTCGCGCACAAACCGTCCGTGCCCGTCCGCAAATTGAGTCACCGTTTGCTTTTGCATCTTCGCAAAACGCAATCGAACGGCGCGGATTGGGAGCAGCTTTGCGTCACGCACAAGGCCGCGCCGCAATTTGTATTTGAATTGCTCGACGACACGGTGCGTTTGCGACTGCTCGCCAAAAGCGAACGAGACCAGAGCATTTGGTTTTGGAACGGCAACGAATTTGTCGCCAACGACGCAAAGAAACGCCCGCACGACAAACCGGAAATTCTCGACGACGCACGGCTCGAACCGGCGACGCAATGGCTTCGCAAACTCGATTGGTTCACGCCCGAACCCGGATTGTGGATCGGCGACGCGAACGAAAACTTTCTCGGCTTGCTCGCCGAAGCGTGGTCGTTGCGACCGGTGGATTCGGAATTTCTCGGCAACGGCGCGTTCCATCGTTTGTTTCTGACACCGCGCCAGCTCAAGCCGAAATTGATCGTCAAAGGCAGCGGCATTGACTGGCTTTCCGTGAGCGCCGAGTGGGAGCAGGAAGGTTTGAAATTGAGCAAGGCGGATTTGGAACGGCTCGCGAGCGCAACGGGACGTTTTGTAAAATTGCCGAATTCCGGCTGGGTCGAACTCGACGCCGCCGCCGTGCAGGGCGCGCACGAGGCGATGGCCGACATGGGCGTTGACGGATTGATCGCCGTTCCACAAAAAGTCGGATTGGAAAATGTTGCGCACTTGGACGACGACGAATTTTCGCGTTTTGCGGAAACGCCCGAGGCGAAGGAATTGCGAAAGCGCGTTTCCGAATTCAAAGGCGTTCCGGGCATTGATCTGCCGAAAATGTTGCAGGCGGAATTGCGTCCGTATCAGAAGGACGGCTTCGATTTTCTCGCGCACCTTGTCCGAATCAAGCTCGGCGGAATCCTCGCCGACGACATGGGTCTCGGAAAAACGTTGCAAACGCTGACGTGGCTCGCGTGGTTGCAGGAGCAGAACAAAAAAAACCACAAGCCGTCGCTCGTGATTTGTCCCGCGTCCGTGCTGCACAACTGGCGGCGCGAAGCGGAAAAGTTCACTCCGCAATTGAAAGTGCTCGTGCTGGAAAGCGGCGCGGCGCGTCATAATTTGCGCAAACAGATTCCGCAGCACGATTTGATTGTCACGAATTACGCGCTGCTCCGGCGCGATCTGGAGGAATTGCAAAAATTTGCGTTCCGCGCGGTCATTTTGGACGAGGCGCAGTTCATCAAAAATCCCGGCGCGCAGGTCACGCAATCGGTGAAACAGTTGAAATGTGAAAACAAAATCGCGCTCACCGGCACGCCGCTCGAAAATCGCCTGCTCGATTTGTGGAGCATCGTGGATTTCATCCAGCCCGGCTACCTCGGCAATCAGGAGCAATTTTTGGAAACTTACGAACCGCGCGGCGAAAATGCCGAAAGCGAACAACGAATCGCGCGGCGAAGACTTTCTGCAAAATTGCGTCCGCTTTTGTTGCGCCGTTTGAAGAAACACGTCGCGAAAGATTTGCCGGATCGAATCGAAGAGCGACGTGATTGCCCGCTCGGCGACGAACAGCGCAAATTGTATCTTGCCGAACTGCGCCGCAGCCGCGATCAAGTGATGAAAGCCGTCGAGACGCAGGGTTTGAACAAATCGAAGATGCACGTCCTCGCCGCGCTCACGCGGTTGCGGCAGGTTTGCTGCCATCCGTCGCTCGTCGGCAGCAACACGGCGAGCGGAAAAACGGAAACGCTTTTTGAATTGCTCGACCCGCTCATCGCCGACGGCCAAAAAGTTCTCGTGTTCTCGCAATTCGTGCAGATGCTGCAAATTCTCGAAAAGGATTGCGCGGCGCGGAACATCCACACGCATATACTTACCGGCCAGACGAAAGACCGGCAGCAGGTCGTCAATGATTTTCAAAAGGAAACCGGCGCGTGCGTTTTCCTGTTGAGTTTGCGCGCGGCGGGAACGGGATTGAACCTGACGAACGCCAGCTACGTCGTGCTTTACGATCCGTGGTGGAATCCGGCGGTCGAGGCGCAGGCCATTGACCGTTCGCATCGCATCGGCCAGACACAAACCGTGAACGCATATCGTTTGATCGCGCCCGGCACGGTCGAGGAAAAAATTTGGGAACTGCAACAAAGCAAAGCACAAACGATTGCCGACGTTCTCGGCGAGGAAGGTTTCGCCCGCAGCCTCACGGCGGTGGATTTGGAATATCTGTTCTCGGAGGATTAAAATTATGCCGACCGTTTTTGCGCAAAAATGGATTTCGGTTTCATTTTTATTTTGCCGACGAATTCGAGCCGCCGCATATTCACGTTGAAAAAGCGGAGAACAATTGTAAATTCTGGCTGCAACCAATAGGTTTGAGCCGGAACGAAGGATTCAAGCAGCATGAACTCAACAAAATTTTCGACATCATCGAAGAGAGCCGCGAGCATCTCCTCGCCGAATGGCGTGCGCGCTTCGGACACCTCTGATGAATTGCGGCTGGCCGGCGTGGATTTTGACGGCGACAAATTGATTGCGCGCTTTGCCAATGGCGGCACGATTGCGGTTGATGTCCGTCGTTATCCGCGTTTAGAACGCGCAACGCCCGCGCAACGGAAAAAATGGCGCTTGATTGGCAAAGGTTCCGGCATTCATTGGGAAAGCCTTGACGAAGATTTGTCCGTGGAAAATTCATTGTTCGCCAGCGCAAAAAAGGCGGCTTGAAGCTCGCGCGCAGCCTCGCGGCGGTGGATTTGGAATATCTTTTTTCCGAAGATTAAGCCACCGGCGGATTGAGCCGTTTGTCCGGCACAAGATAATTTTGGACGTAATCGGCGACGGCATTTTCGAGCGAAGTGATTTTTTCTCTGTAACCAGCAGCGCGTAGCCGCGAAATGTCCGCCTGCGTGAAATGCTGATATTTGTCGCGAATCGTTTCCGGCATTTCGATGAATTCAATTTTCGGTTTCTTCTTCAACGCGGCGAAAACGGAATTTGCCAAATCAACCCAAGTCCGCGCTTCGCCGGAACCGATGTTGAAAAGTCCGCCGGCCTTTTTGTTCGCGGCCAGGTGCAACGTCATCGCGACTGCATCTTTGACGTAGAGAAAATCGCGCTTCTGTTCGCCGTCCTTGAAATCCTTGCGATAACTTTTGAACAATTGAATCACGCCCTTGCCTTGCACCTGTGCAAAACTTTTGTGGACGAGCGAACGCATGTCGGCTTTGTGGTCTTCGTTCGGACCGAAAACGTTGAAATACTTTAAGCCGACAATTTTGTTCAGAAATTTCCCGCGACGCGCATACAAATCGAAAAGATGTTTTGAGTAGCCATATATGTTCAGCGGACGCAGTTTTTCAATTTGTGATTCATCATCGTCCATGCCCGCCGAGCCGTCGCCGTAAGTTGCAGCGGATGACGCATAAACAAACCGCGCCTTATTTTTCAACGACCACGCGCATAAATCTTTTGTGAATTCGTAATTGTTGCGGATGAGATAGCTCGCGTCCTTTTCCGTCGTGGACGAGCACGCGCCCATGTGCAAAACCAAATCAAACTTTCCGAGTGCGCCATTTTGCAAACGCGGCAGCAAATCGGCGGCTTCAACATAATCGGCGAAACGCAGCGGCGTGAGGTTGCGCCATTTTTCGTTTGTGCCGAGAATGTCGCAGACGACGATGTTGCCACAGTCGCGTCGGTTCAACGCCCAGACGAGCGCGCTGCCAATGAAGCCCGCGCCGCCGGTGACCAGCACGCGCGCATCGGAAAAATCGTTTGGTTTCATTTTTCTAAACGTTAATTTTTTTTGCAGATGAATACAACAATACGCTTTAGCTTGTCTTTACATTGGCCAATGGAGGAATTATCTCGTGAATATCTTTGGCTTTCACTTCATTTCCTCTGTCGAGCAAAGTGTTCAAATACTCTTTGCGTAAGCCAGATGTTTTCTTTTCCGCGTGTTGTTGAATTACTTTTAGTGGATTCACAATCAAAACATATGTGAATTCGCCATGTGCACCCTTTTCAACTTTGATGAAACCGAGTTTTGCTAAATACCGAAGCCTTTCTTTCCAAGTTTGCTCGCCTCGTTGTCCAGAAAATCCCGCGTAAAATGCGTATTCTTTTACTGGCCGATTCAGTGTGACAAACTGCTCTTCAAATTTTCTGCACCAAAGGTCGAGATACGTTGAGGCAACCGGACGCGTCGCCAGATCATTCATGATTTGCAATACTAGCGGCATAACGCGCGGAATCGGAATAAATCCATCCACTCTCCGATGATTCCAGAGATCATCATCTTTTATTTCAGGCCAGAGCTGTTTTCTCAATACCAGTTTCTTTTCAAGTATTTGCTTTCTGTGTGTTTTCTTTTCTGTCATACGTTTTTCCTAATTTGAGCGGGCCAAAGTTTGGCCCTTCTCGTCTGGCTTTTGCGAGGCGTGGAGCATGACTGGACAGTGTTGGAAGCTGTCCGTCATGCTCCTCAAACGAGTGATGCTAATATATTTTATGAATGACCAACCTACCACGATTCTTCCAAAGTAAGTTGTCGAGTTCCCATCAATTTATGCTGCTTCAGCATACCAGCTTGCAGTAAATAATGAAAACTCAATTTTTAGTTGTTTTACAAGGAAGTGATATTTTCTTCGTTTCAAAGGGGAATCTTCAAAGGGGAATCACGAGTTCCAACGGTGTTCAATGCGTGTTAACCTGTGTTCGCTATTGTAGTTCACAGGTTATCGTTCGGTGATGATTGGAGAGATTGTTAAGAGAGTTTTCGGATTTCACTTACCACCCCAGCACATGCGCAAAAATCAGCGGCGCGACAATCGTTGCATCGGATTCGATAATGTATTTCGGCGTCTTCACGCCGAGTTTGCCCCAGGTGATTTTTTCGTTCGGCACCGCGCCGGAATAGCTGCCGTAGCTC
>Ga0137403_10004388_pt1 | contig 16621 bp, 18 predicted proteins | sample CZOMad2_1_16fung_FD_122057 | JGI IMG/M metagenome (GOLD analysis project Ga0137403, IMG submission 122057) | Vadose zone soil fungal communities from Angelo Coast Range Reserve, California, USA - CZOMad2_1_16fungal (Hybrid Assembly) | ecosystem: Environmental > Terrestrial > Soil > Vadose zone...
AAGGTGAGGAGCAGTATCCCGGCGGTCAGGCAGTACGCGGCTGTGCCACGGCGGCACCGCGCGAGGCTCTCCGCGTCGTAGGCGGCCAGCGGCGGGCGCGCCGCTTGTGGGCCTGGCTCGGGCCCGGGAGCAGGGGTGGGATCGACGGCCATCGGTTCCTCTCCGGCGAGAGCGGTCACCCCCTCCCGCCGCACCCCGTCCCTCCCGGCGCTCGACCGGATGTCGCCACCGGTACCTAGCACGAGTCGTGTCTCGAGCGTGAACCCCCATCTCTTGACGAGAGGCCACCCCTCGCGGCACCAGGACCCGGGAAGGGGGAACCTCCATGACGCACCGGGTCGCGCCGCTGTGCCTCGCGCTCGCCCTCGTTGGCGCCGCTTACGCGGCCTCGCCCGAGAAGTCGTCGGTCGCCTACCCGACGGGCTTCCGCAAGTGGCCGTTCGTCAAGTCGATGGTCATCTACTCCGACAAGCATCCGCTCTTCGCGCAGTTCGGGGGCCTGCACCACGTCTACGCCAACGCCGAGGCGATGCGCGCGCTCGTCAAGGGTGGGACGTTCCCCGATGGCAGCGTGCTCGTCTTCGACCTCCTCGAGGCGAAGGACGAGAACGGCGCCTACGTCGAGGGCCGCCGCAAGCTCCTCGGCGTCATGGAGAAGGACCGCGCCCGCTTCAAGGCGACCGGCGGCTGGGGCTTCGAGGCCTTCAAGGGCGACAGCCAGACCGAGCGGCTGGTGACCGACGCGACGGCCCAGTGCTTCGGCTGCCACCAGCGGCAGAAGGACAACGACTTCGCGTTCTCCGGCTACCAGCCGTAGCTCAGCGGCTCCGCGTCACGCCCACCCGGTGGCAGAGGCGGGCGACCGGGCAGGTCGAGCAGCGGGGCGAGAGCGGCTGGCAGACGTTCTGCCCGAAGGCGACCAGCAGGTCGTTGAGCTGGATCCAATGCCGCCGGGGGAGCTTCGCGCGCAGCGCCCACTCGGTGCGCTCCGGGGTCGTGGTGCGCACGAAGCCGAGCCGGTTCGTGATGCGGTGCACGTGCGTGTCGACGCAGATGCCGGGAAGCCCGAAGGCGAAGGTGACGACCAGGTTCGCGGTCTTCCGGCCCACGCCGGGGAGCGTCAGGAGGGCGTCCAGGTCGGCGGGGACGCGGCCGTCGAAGCGGGCCAGCAGCTCGCGCGAGACACGCTGCACGACGCGCGCCTTGGTGCGGTAGAAGCCGACCGGGAAGATGGCCCGCTCGATGCGACGGCGGGTGAGGCCGAGCAGGGCGGCGGGCGTGTCGGCGAGGGCGAAGAGCCGCGCCGCGGCCGGCCCCGTCGTCTCGTCGCGCGTGCGCAGCGAGAGGAGGCAGGAGACGAGGATGCGGAACGGGTCGCGCGCCGTCGTGTCGGCCACGGCGGCGAGCGCGGTCGTGTTCCAGGACGGCTGCACGGCGCGGAGGCGTGCGATCACGCGGCTCATGGTCGCCGCGTCCATGGGCGCGCGGACGGCGCGCGCGAGCCAGGCGGGGCGCGCGCTCAGTCGCGGACCGCGACACCCTGGTGCCAGCCCGCGAGCGGGCGGGGGCGGAGCGCCGTCACGCGGAGCCCCGCGTCGCCGAGGGCGCGCCGGAACTCCGGGAAGTCGAACATGGTGTCCCACGGGTGCTCCGTGAAGCGCCGGAGGAGCGGGCTCAGCACCGGCACCTCCGAGAAGAACTCGCGCGACAGCTCCTCGAACAGGAAGACGCCGCCCGGACGGAGCACGCGCCGCACCTCGGCGAGCGCGTGCCGCCAGCCGGGCACGTGGTGGAAGATGGCCAGCTCGAAGACCGCGTCGTAGCGCCCGTCCTCGGCGGCGATGCGCTCCGCGTCGCCCACCCACAGGCGGACCGCGGCGCCGGCGGGCTCGGCGAGGCGCGCGCGGGCGCGCTCCACCTGCGCCTCGTCCAGGTCGAAGGCGTCCACCGCGCGCGGGCGGAAGCGGCGGATGATCTCGCGCACGCCGTCACCCTGCCCGCAGCCGATCTCGAGCACGCGGCTGACGGGCGGGCCGCAGGCGGCGCTCCACAGCCAGCCGACGGTCGAGCGCAGCAGCAGGTCCCGGAACGGGTTGTTCACCAGCAGGAGCTCGACCGGGTTCAGCTTCACGCCCCCGTCCTAGCATTGGGCTGGGCCTCCGGCCCAGGCCTCCCGCCCAGGCCTCCGGCCCACCCGCGCGGTGCCCCGCGCGCCGCTCAGGCGAGGAGCTGGTCGCGCCGCGCGCCTCGCGCACGCGGGGGCGGGCCGTCGGAAGGCCACGAGGGCCGCTGGGGCACGAGCGGGAGCGCGAGGATGCGGGCCAGGGCGACGTCCCCGGGCGCCTGATACGCCGGCACCCCGATCGTGATCTCCTCCTGCGCGACGTCGAGCCGGAGCGTCCCGTGCAGCCGGTCCCAGAGGGTGAAGCCGCTCGACCAGTTCGCGTCGGTCTCGCCGCGCACGGTGGAGTGATGGATGCCGTGCATGCGGGGCGTGACCAGGACGCGCACGAGCCGGCGCTCGAGCGCGATCGGCAGGCGCACGTTCGAGTGATGGAAGAGGATGGAGACGAGGAGCGCCGTCTGCCAGACCGAGAAGGCGAGCGGGGACACGCCGATCACGAGCACCTGCGCCGCGCGCCAGGGGATGGAGATCACGAGCTCTGCGAAATGAAAGCGCAGCGCCGTCGACGCATCGAGGTCGCGGTCCACGTGGTGCACCAGATGGAAGCGCCAGAGCCAGGGGACGCGGTGGGTGAGGACGTGCCAGACATAGAGCGTGTAGTCCATGAGGACGACGGCGAGCGGCACCTCGAGCGCGCCGGGGAGGGCAGCCCACTGGAGGAGCCCCCACCGCTTCGCGGTCACGAACCCCGAGAGCGGGCCGATCGCCGGCCGCTCGGTGAGCGCGACGGCCGCCGTGCTGAGCGCGACTACCGCGAGGTTGCGCGCCAGGCGCTGCCCCTTCGGCTCGACCGGACGCCTGAGCGGCTGGCGCCGCTCGAGCCAGAGGAGGACGGCGAAGGTGCCGGCCACCACGGCGCCGGCGAGCCAGAACGGCAGCGGGCGGCTGGTCACGACGCGCGCGGCGAGGCCGTGCCGCGGTACATCTCCGCCATGAGGCGCGGCTCGCCCTCGATCACGTAGCGGTCGAGGCGGGTGATCGCGAAGCCCGCGTCGCGGACGAGCGCGTCGATCGGGCGATTCAGGTTGCAGCCGACGCCGATCACCCGCTGGATCGGGTTGAAGCGCTCCTGCCAGCGGGCGACGCGCGGGTCGTCGCTCCGCCCGTGCTCGAGGAAGACGAAGAGGCCGCCGGGCTCGAGGACGCGGCGCACCTCGCGCAGCGCGGCCAGGGCATCGGGGATGCTGCACAGGGTCCAGGTGCTGACGACGCAGTCGAAGCGCGCGTCCGGGAAGGGCAGCCGCTCGGCGGTCAAGCGCACGCGCTCGACCGGGAAGGGCGCGGCGGCGATGCGCCGCCCGGTGCGCGCCGGCAGCAGGTCGGCCACGTCGATCGCCGTGAGGCGCTTCACGCCGGGCGGATAGTGCCGGAGGTTCAAGCCGGTGCCGAAGCCGATCTCCAGCACCTCCCCGCCGGCCGCCGCCAGCGCCTGCTCCCGCTCGCGCTGGAACCGCGGCCGGCCGAGCGCCCACTCCATGAGGCGGGGGAAGACGTGCCGCGCGTAGAAGCCCAAAGCACCGCTACATATAGTACCCGCGGCTCGGGCTCACCACCCGGCCGGTCACGGAGGCGGCGTCGTCGGTACCGAGCGCACCGCCGGCACGTCCCGCGGGGGCCGGTACGGCATCACCACCCAGAGCACGAGGTAGATGACCAGCCCGAGCATGAAGCCGCTCACCAGCGTGCCGAGCACGAAGGCGAGGCGCAGGATGGTGATGGAGACGCCGAACTGCTCGGCCAGGCCGGCGCACACGCCCGCGATCATCTTGCCCTCGCGCGCGCGGTACCAGGTGCGCGTGAGCGCGCTCCCGGGCTCGAGGAGGCTCCCGCACCAGCGGCACTTCACGGCCTCGGCGCGGATCTCCTCGGCACAATACGGGCAGCGCTTGGTCCCGACGTCAGGCATGGCTCTCCTGGCGGCGCAGGCGCACCTGGTGCTCGACGAAGATCGGGATGGCGGCGTAGGTGAGCGCGAGCAGGAGGCCGAGCGTCACAGCATAGTTGAACGTGAGGTAGGCGCCGAGCGCCGTGGGCAGGATCGTCGTCAGGAGCGCGAAGGTGCCGCGCACCAGGTAGAAGTCGAGGAGCAGGATCGCGGGCAGCGCCAGGAGCGCGACCGCGAGTGCGCGGGCGAAGGTCGGCCAGGCGGCCCGGCGCGCGTTGCGGGCGAGGAGCGGCTCGGCGGCGGCGAGCAGCCGCCACGTGAGCCCCAGCGGCGGGGCGGGGACGGGCGCCGCGGCAAGCGTCCGCGCCAGGCTCTCGACCGCTGCCCGCTCCGCGCGGCAGCGCGGGCACGCGGTCAGGTGGGCCGCCACGTCGGCGTCGGGCGCGCCGCGGAAGAGGAGCGTCGTGAGCATGTCGTCGCAGTCGGTCATGGTCGGGCCATCTCGAGCAGGCGGCGCATGGCGTGGTGGAGCCGGCTCTTCACCGTGCCCCGCGGGCAGCCGAGGATGGCCGCCACCTCCTCCTCGGGAAGATCGTGGTAGTAGCGCAGGATGACCGCGCTCCGCTGCGCCTCGGGGAGCGCGGCGAGCAGGCGGTGGGCGTCGAGGACGGCGTCGGTCGGCGCGGGCGCGCCGGCGCGGGCCTCCGCGTCGGCGGGATCGACGGGCTCGGGCGGCGGCCGGCGGTGCCAGTCCCGGCAGAGGTTGACGGCGATCTGGAAGAGCCAGGTCGAGAAGCGACGCCGCGGGTCGAAGCGGCGCGCCGCGCGCACCACCCGCAGCCACGTCTCCTGGTAGAGGTCCTCGACATCACGCCCCCCGGTGTGCCGGGCGATGAGCTGGTAGAGCGGGCGCTCCCAGCGCCGGCAGAGCTCCTCCAGCCGGCGCCCGTCGCCGCTCGCGACCGCCGCGATCAGCTCCTCGTCGGTCGCCATCGGCGCCCGCGCGGAGCTGTATCATGCGAGCGGCCCTCCGGGCACGGCCCCGGCGCCGAGATCGCTCCGGTCGGCGCCGTTGGCGGCGGACGGTGGGCGGTCCTGGCCCCGCAGGCGGGCGACCCAGTCCTGCGCCCGCGCGAGGCCGCGCTCGAGGAGCGAGGGGCCCTGCGGGGTGAACGGGACGATCAGCCAGAGCGCGCCGTAGAGGAGCGGCCCGATCAGGTGGATGAAGGTGAGCACGACGAAGCCGAGCCGGACGCCGGAGACGGGGAGCGCCACGGCGTGGCCGATCGCCGCCGCCACGCCGGCGAGACGCCGGCCGGGGTGGTCGCGATACCAGCGCGCCGGGTCGAGCGCCGCCACGCGGCTCCGGCAGTAGGGGCAGCGCACCGCCTCGGCGGCGATCTCCTCGGCACAGTAGGGGCACTTGCGGGTCTTTCCCTCCATGGGTCCCTCCTTCTTGCCCGGTAGTACGCGCGGCGGACCCGGGAGGTTCACGCGCCGGGGACCTCCCGCCCGCGCCAGATCGCGTAGATGGCCGGGTAGACGAGCAGCTCCATCGCAAAGGAGGTGAAGATGCCGCCGATCATCGGCGCGGCGATGCGCTTCATGACGTCGGCGCCCGTGCCGTGCGACCACATGATGGGGAGGAGACCCATGAACATGACGCCCACGGTCATGACCTTGGGCCGCAGGCGCTTGACCGCCCCTTCGATGATCGCCTCCTTCAGGTCGGCGAGGGAGCGCATGAGGCCGCGCCGCCGGCGCTCGTCGAAGGCGAGGTCCAGGTAGAGGAGCATGAAGACCCCGGTCTCGGCGTCGACGCCGAGGAGCGCGATCAGACCCACCCAGACCGCGACGCTCATGTTGTAGCCGAGCGCCCAGAGGAGCCAGATGGCGCCCACCGCCGAGAAAGGCACGGCCAGCAGGATGATCATCGTCTTCGTGACCGAGGCGGTGTTCAGATAGAGGAGCACGAAGACGATGAGCAGCGTCAGGGGCACGAGGAGGGCGAGCCGGCCGCGCGCCCGCTCGAGGTACTCGAACTGCCCCGCCCAGCCGAGGCGGTAGCCGGGCGGCAGGCTGACGCGCTCGGCGAGCGCGCGCTTCGCCTCCGCGACGTAGGTGCCCAGGTCGCGGCCGGCCACGTCGACGGAGACGTAGCCGGCGAGCGCCCCCTGCTCGTCGTGGATGGAGGGCGGGGCGGTCGAGACCGTGATGTCGGCGAGCTCGGCGAGCGGGATCTGCGCGCCGTCCGGCCCCGCCACCAGCACGCGCCCGAGGCTCTCGAGGTCGCTCCGCTCGTCGCGCAGGTAGCGCACGTTGATGCTGTAGCGCTCGCGGCCCTCGACCGTCTGCGACACGCTCGCGCCCCCGATCGCGGACTCGATGACGTCCTGCACGTCGCCCACGGTCATGCCGTAGCGCGCGACCGCGTCGCGCCTGACGCGGAGGTCGAGGTAGTAGCCGCCCGTCGTGCGCTCCGCGAAGGCGCTCCGCGTGCCCGGCACGGTGGAGAGCACGCCCTCGATGTCGCGGCCGATGCGACCGATCTCGGTCAGGTCGGGGCCGAGGACCTTGACCCCGACCGGGGTGCGGAAGCCGGTGGCGAGCATCTCGGTGCGGGTCATGATCGGCATCCAGAAGATGTTGGGCATGCCGGGGAAGCGGATCGTCCGGTCCATCTCGTCGTTGAGGCGCTCCCAGGTCATGCCTTTCCGCCACTCGCTCTCGGGCTTGAGGGTCACCACCGTCTCGAACATGCTGAGCGGCGCGGGATCGGTCGGCGTCTCGGCGCGCCCCGCCTTGCCGAAGACGCGCTCGACCTCGGGGAACTGCTTGAGCATGCGGTCCTGGACCTGGAGCGCGGCGCGGGCCTGCGTCACGGACATGCCCGGCAGCGCCGTCGGCATGTAGAGGATCGTGCCCTCGTTGAGATACGGCATGAACTCCGAGCCCAGGCGGAAGTAGACGGGGACGGTCGCCGCCACCACGAGCACCGCGAGCGCGACCGTGAGCCAGCGGAAGCGGAGCACGAGCTCGACCACCGGATGGTAGAGCCGCATGAGCGGGCGGCTCACCGGGTGCGTGTCCTCGCCGTGGATGGTCCCGACCAGCACGGCGTTGGCGACCCGACGGAGCCAGCCGGGCCTGAAGGTGAACGGCTCGAGGCGCGTGAAGAGGAGCCGCATCGCGGGGTCGAGCGTGATCGCCAGCACGGCCGCGATCGCGATCGAGAAGTTCTTGGTGAAGGCGAGCGGCTTGAAGAGCCGCCCCTCCTGCGCCTCGAGCGCGAAGATGGGGAGGAACGAGACCGCGATCACGAGGAGCGAGAAGAAGCTCGGCCCCCCCACCTCCTTCACGGCCGCGATGACGACATCCCGGAAGTCCCCGGGCCGTCCCTCCGCCTGCCAGCGCTCGAGCTTCTTGTGCGTCTGCTCGACCACCACGATGGCCGCGTCGACCATGGCGCCGATCGCGACCGCGATGCCGCCGAGCGACATGATGTTGGCCGTGAGCCCCAGCGCGCGCATGGGGATGAAGGCGAGCAGCACGGCGATCGGGATGGTGAAGATCGGGATGAGCGCGCTCGGGAGGTGCCAGAGGAAGAGGAGGATGACCCCGCTCACGATGAGGAGCTCTTCCACCAGCGTGTGGCGGAGGGTGTCGATGGCCCGCTCGATGAGCGTCGAGCGGTCGTAGACGGGGACGATCTCGACCCCCGGGGGCAGCGACGGCGCGATGCTGCGGAGCTTCTCCTTCACGCCGTCGATGACGCGCAGCGCGTTCTGTCCGTGGCGCATGACGACCACGCCGCCCACCGTCTCGCCCTGGCCGTCGAGCTCGGCGAGCCCGCGGCGCAGGTCGGGCCCCAGGTGGACGCGGCCGATGTCGCGCACCAGGGTCGGGGTCCCGCTGCCGTTGGTCCCGACCGCGATCTGCTCCAGGTCGGCGATCGACTGGACGTAGCCGCGGCCGCGGACGATGTACTCGGTGCCGCTGAACTCGACCAGGCGCCCGCCCACCTCGTTGTTCGAGCGGCGGATGGCATCGATCACCTCGCGGAGCGGGAGGCGGTGGGCGAGCAGCGTCGCCGGGTCGATCTCCACCTGGTACTGCTTGACGAAGCCGCCGACGGAGGCGACCTCGGCCACGCCCTCCACGCTCGCGAGCCAGTAGCGGAGCGTCCAGTCCTGGAAGGAGCGCAGATCGGCCAGCGTGTGCGTGCCGCTCCGATCGACGAGCGCATACTCGTACACCCAGCCGACGCCGGTCGCGTCGGGGCCCAGGCGGGGAGCGACGCCTTCCGGCAAGCGGCCGGTGATGCCCTGCATGTACTCGAGGACGCGGCTCCGCGCCCAGTAGAGGTCGGTGCCGTCGGCGAAGACGACGTTGACGAACGAGTAGCCGAACATCGACTCCCCGCGCACGTACTTGACGCGCGGCGCGGCGATCATGGTGGTGACGATGGGGTAGGTGATCTGGTCCTCGACCAGGTCGGGGCTCCGCCCGGGCCAGTCGGTGAAGACGATCACCTGCACGTCGGAGAGGTCGGGGAGGGCGTCGAGCGGGCTGGTGCGGAGCGACCACAGGCCAACGGCACTCGCGAGCGCGACCAGCAGGATGACCAGGAAGCGGTTCCGCGCGCTGTACTCGATGATGCGGTCGATCATGACGCCACCCGGAGCGTGAAGCGCTCGCGCAGCGGTGGCTTCCCGGGCCGCTCGATCTGCACCACCAGCGACCAGGGGCCGCCCATGGCGAAGCGCGCGGCCCCCTCGTAGACGCCGCCCCCGAGCTCGCGGGCGCGGGCCTCCTCGATCGCCATGCCCGGCATGTCCATCGTGTAGCTGAAGCTCACGCCGGCGCCGGCCACCGGCGCGCCCGCCGCGTCCTCGACGCGCACGCGGATGGCGTTCTCGCCCACGGTGGCGGTCTCGCGTGCCGGGAAGACGGTGACGCGGAGGTCGCCCATCTGCTTCGTCTCGCCGGCACCCGCGCCGCCCGGCGCGGCCGCCTCGCCGCCCCCCATCTGCATCGGCCGGGCACCCTCCATGGTCACGTGGCCCATGCCGAGGGCGCCCATCATCCCCATCATGCTCTCGGCCGCCTGGAGCTTGCTCTCCGAATCGACCAGGAAGTTGGCGCTGGTGACGACGCGCTCGCCGGCCGCGACGCCGTCCAGCACCTCGACCGCGTCGTCGAAGCGTCCGCCCAGGCGGACCTCGCGCGGCACGAGGCGCCCGTCGCCGCCGTCGGCGAACACCACCTGGCGCCGGCCCGAGTCGAGCACGGCGGTCCTGGGGACGACCAGGCGCTCGCCGAGCGGGACACGCAGCTCGACGGTGCCGTACATCTCCGGGCGCAGGAGCTGGTCGGGCGAGTTCGGGAGCTCGAAGCGGACCTTCGCCGTGCGCGTCTTTGCATCCAGCATCGGCGCGACGTAGGCGACGCGCGCCGTGAAGCGCTGCTCGGGGTAGGCGGTGAGCGCGAGCGCGGCCTCCTGGCCGACCTTCACGAACGGCAGCTCGTACTCGTAGACGTCGCCGTACACCCAGATGGTCGAGAGGTCGGCGAGCTTGTAGAGCGTCATGCCGGGCTCCACCCGCTGGCCGGCGACCGCCATCTTCTCGATGACGACGCCCGCGATGGGCGAGTGGATGGTGAGCGTGCGCCTGGCCTGCCCGCTCTCTTCGAGCTCGCGCATCTGCTGCGGCGAGAGGTCCCAGAGACGGAGCCGCTCGCGGCTGGCGCCCGCGAGCGAAGCCGCGGACACCCGCGCCTCGGGGAGCGAGCTCTGCCGGAGCCGCCGCTCCGTCTCGCGCGCGAGGAGGTACTCGCGCTGCGCGGTCAGGAGCTCCGGGCTGTAGAGGGTGAAGAGCGGATCGCCCTTGCGGACGGGCTGCCCGGTGTAGTTCGCGTAAAGCTCCTCGATGAAGCCGCTCACCTTGAGCGTCACCTGAGCGAGCCTGCGCTCGTCGAAGTCGAGCCGGCCGACGGTGCGGATCACCTTCTCGACCGGGCGGCGCTCGGCCGTGCCCCAGGTGAGGCCGATCGCCTGCTGCTGGGCGGCGTCGAGACGGATCGGGGCGCGCGAGAGCTCGGCCGGCTGGTCGACGGCGAAGGCGGGGCTCGCCAGCGTGGCGAGGATGACGAGCGCGAGCGGGCGGCTCATGGGCGCTCCTCCCGGGGCAGCTCGCCCCCGACCGCCGTCTCGAGGCTGGCGTAGGCCTTCTCGAAGGCGGCCGCCGCCTCGTGGTGCTCGAGGTGCGTGGACTCGATCGTGCGCAGGGTGTCGACCAGCGCCGTGAAGTCGAGGTTGCCGGCCACATAGGCCTCGCGCGAGGCGGCGAAGGACTGCTCGGCCTGCGGGAGGTGCGTGGCGGCGAGCAGCTCGCGCTCGGCGGCCGCGGCCTCGAGGGCGGCGAGTGCCCGCTTCACCGCGGCCGCGGTGCGGTCCTCGGCACGCCGCCGCATCGCCTCCTCGCCGGCGAGGCGGGCGTGCGCCTCGTCGAGCGCGGCGTCGCGGCGGTACTTGAAGGGGAGCGGCAGCGTCATGGCGATCATGGCGCCGTACCCGTCGCGGCCGACGCGGTTGTAGAAGCGCTCGAAGGTGAGGTCGAAGTCGGGGAGGTAGCTGCGGCGCGCGAGGGCGACGTCGTCCTTCTCGCGCGCGACGGCCGCGCCGCGCACCGCCAGCTCCGGGTGGTGCTCGCGCGCGAGCGCGATCAGGCGGTCGAGCGGCCCGGGCAGGTGCGCCGGCCCGGGATCGACGGGCGTCCCGAGCGGCTCCTCGGGGCCGCGCGAGAGGAGCTCGTTCAGGTGCGCCGCGGCCCGCTCGCGCTCGAGGCGCGTGGTGACCAGGCGGGTTGCGATGTGGGTGCGCTCGACCTCGGCGCGCAGCACGTCGGGCTGCCCGCCCATCCCGACGGCGTAGCGCCCGGCGGCGCCCGCTGCCAATTCGCGCGCCAGCTCGAGGTCGCGCGTGTAGACCGCGAGGTGACGATCGGTGAGCCAGAGGTCCCAGTAGGCCTGCTTCACGCTCTCCAGCACGGTGAGCTCGGTCATCCTGGCGTCCGCCGCCGCCATGTCGGCGTCGCGCTCCGCCATGCGCCCCTTCAAGCCGAGCTTTCCCGGGAAGGGGAGGCGCTGCGACAGCTTCAAGATGTTGTTGTCCGCGCCGTCGTAGGGGACGGCGCGCGGCGAGTTCCAGCTCTCGGCCGCGAGGGTAGGGTCGTCCCAGGCCGCCGCCTGCGCCGGCACGGCGCGCGCGGCGGCCTGGCGCTGGCGGGCCGCCTCCAGCTCCGGGTTATGGGCGCGCGCGTAGGCGACCACGTCGCCGAGCGGAAGCGGCCCACTCGCCGGCAGCTCCTCGGCGCGCGCGAGCGGGCAGACGAGGGCCGCGATGGCCGTCGCGATGAACGGGATGTGTCGATAGGGTCGCATGATGCTCCTCCCACGAGTAAGGCGCCGGGCAGGGCTCTGCCCGGGCGGACGCTGGTGCGTCGGGGCGCCGCGCTAGCGGTACGCGGCGCGGGAGGAGCTCAGAGGACGAGCGTGCAGCGCTGGAGGAACAGCGGGCAGTGCGGCGGCGCGTGCGCGTCTGGCGCGGGGAGCGCCAGTGCCGGCGCCGCGAGGCTCACGGTCGGCGCGACCACCGCCGCCCAAGCGGACGCCGTCGGCGCCTTCACCTGCGGGACGGTCGTGCCCGCAGCCGGCGCCTCTCCGGGCGCGCAGCAGCAGGGCGCGATGGTGTGCGCCCGCTCGTGCTGGCACCGCTTCTCCTGCTGGCAGCAGCGGGCCGCCGACGGCGTGCGCGGCGCCAGGCTCGCGCCCACGCTCGAGGCGGCGAGGAGGACGGCCGCGAGGGCGGCGATCACGCGCGGCGCGGGCGGGCGAAGCATTCAAGCCATTGTCCCGGCGCGGATCCGGGCTGTCAAGCTGCGGGCGTGCTCTGTGCGCGGGGCTACCGCCCCCCTTGCACCCTCTCGAGGCAGCGCCGGACGGTCTCCGAGAGGTTCGCGAGCCGCTTACCCTCGACCGGCGTCACCTTGCCCCCGTCGGCGAGCATGGCGGCGTGCTCCTGGAACTTCGTCACCTGCCTGAGGGACTCGATCAGGCTCGCCCGCGGCCGCTGGAGCGAGGCGTCGTCCAGGCGAGCGAGCAGCCGCTCGCGTTCGTGGCCGCTCTTCGCGTCGGCGACCGGCACGCTCGCGGTCTCCTCGCGGAGCTGTGCGAGCCAGAGCTGGCAGTCCTCCGCGCTGAGCGCCCGCGCCGGCACCGGCGCCAGCGACAGCAACGACGCGGCTGTGATTGCGGCGACGGTCCGTGCTGCCATGGGTGTCCTCCTGCCTGCCGATCTTGCCGCCCGGGAGCCGTTGCTGCAAGGCGCGACGCGTGCTCGGAGCGGCCGCTACGGAGCGAGCGCGTGGACCTCCGACACGGCCTCGTTCCCTAGGGGACAGGGGCGCGGGCAGTGGCGGGGGCCGGCTCGGGGCGCTAAGAGCGCGTTCGTGGAGCGGCGCGAGGCCGTCATCGTCGGCTCAGGACCCGCCGGAGCCGCCACGGCGCTCCGGCTCGCTGCCTTGGCGCCGGAGCTCGCCGCGGGCACGCTCCTCCTCGACAAGGCGCGTCACCCCCGGGACAAGACCTGCGCCGGGGGCGTCATCCCCAAGGCGCTGCGCATGCTCGAGGAGCTGGGCGTCCCGCTCGCGGTTCCCCACGCGCGGGTCGATGCCGCGGGCGTCGCCGTCCCGGGCCGCACCCTCGCGATCGCCGGCTCGGACCTCTGCCGCGTCGTCCGCCGGTGCGAGCTCGATGCCGCGCTCGCCTGGGCGGCGCGCGAGCGCGGCGTCGAGCTGCGGGAAGGCGAGCGCGTGGTGCACCTCGCGCGCGACGCCGCCGGCGTGTGCGTCGAGACGAATCGCCGCACGTACCGGGCGCCCGTCGTCGTCGGCGCCGACGGGAGCGGGAGCGTGGTGCGGCGCGCGCTCGTGGGCGACGGCGCAGGCGCCGTGGCGCGCGCCGTCATGTGCGACGTGCCGCTCGCCGAGACACGCTGGGACGGTCACGCCGCGCGCCGCTACGAGTTCGACTTCACCTCGTGCGCGGCGGGGCTCCGCGGCTACCGCTGGGCCTTTCCCTGCGTCATCGACGGCGTGCCGCACGCGAACGTCGGCGTCTACGCGCTCCCGCCGATCGACGGCGCCCGCCTCCGGGTCGAGCTGGCGGCCGAGCTGGCGCGCATCGGCGCGCGGCCGCGAGCGTGGAAAGCGTTCCCCATCCGCACCTACGCGCGCGGGACGCGGGTCGCCGCGCCGCGCGCGCTCCTCGCCGGGGACGCGGCCGGATGCGATGCGCTCATGGGCGAGGGCATCTCCTTCGCGCTCGAGTACGGGATGCTCGCGGCCGACGCGATCGTGACCGCGCGCGCGAGCGGGGACTGGAGCTTCCGGCGCTACGCGCGCGCCGTCGAGCGCGGCCCGCTCGGGCGGAAGCTCCGCTTCCTGCACCTGGGTACGCGGCTCTTCTACGGCCCGCGGCAGCGCTTCTGGTTCCGCCTCGCCGCGGCGAGCTCGCGCGCGCAGGCGGTCGGGCTCGCCTGGTACAACGGCGCCGATGGGTGGGACCGAGGCGGGACGCTCGCCGCCCTGGCGGCGCTCGTCGGGCTGAGGCCGCTTTGACAGCCTGCCGCGCTCTTTGCTAGCGGGACGAGCGGGGATGGGAGCGATGGGGGCGCGTCGGGCGAAGCGTGGTCGGGGACCGGCGACCGCCGCGCCGCATCTCGAGACGCTCCTCTGGCGGGTCGGCATCCGGCACGTCGCCGGCGTGGACGAGGTGGGCATGGGGCCGCTCGCCGGCCCCGTGGTCGCGGCCGCGGTCGTCTTCCCGCCCGGCACGCACCTCGACGGCGTCGCCGACTCGAAGGTCCTGACCGCCGCCCAGCGGGAGCGGCTGGACGTCGAGATCCGCCGCCGCGCCGTCGGCGTCGGCTTGGGCGTGGTCGAGCCCGACGAGATCGACCGCCTCAACATCTATCGCGCCGGGCTCGCCGCCTGCCGGCGGGCGGTCGAGGCGCTGCCGCTCGTGCCCGGCTTCGTGCTCGTCGACGGGCGTGAGATCCCCGACCTCCCGATGCCGCAGAGCGCCTACCCCAAGGGCGACTCGTTCGTGTGCTCGATCGCCGCCGCCTCGATCGTCGCCAAGGTGTACCGCGACGCGCTCATGCGCGCGCTCGACGGGCGCTACCCGGGCTACGGCTTCGCGCGCCACATGGGCTACTCGACGCGCGCGCACTTCGCCGCCATCCGCACGCTCGGGCCGTCGCCCGTCCATCGCCGCTCCTTCGCCCCGGTGCGGGCCGCCGCTCGGGGCGAGGCCGATCCGCAGCTCGCGCTGGGTCCGGTGCTCGCTGCGGACTGACGCCCGCGGCGCTTTTCCTGGCGCCGAGAACGCCTATAATCGACCACATCCCATGGACGCGACACTGCTCCTCGACCTCTACCGGCAGATGTGCCTCTCCCGCCGCTTCGAGGAGGCCGCGGCGAAGGCCTACTCGCAGGGGAAGGTGAGCGGCTTCCTCCACCTCTACATCGGGCAGGAGGCGGTCGCGGTGGGCGCCATCTCGGCGGCCGAGCCGACCGACTACATCGTCGCCACCTACCGCGAGCACGCGCACTACCTCGCGCGCACGGGTGACGCGCGCGGCGCGATGGCCGAGCTCTACGGCCGCGCCACCGGCTGCAGCGGCGGGCGCGGCGGCTCGATGCACCTCTTCGATGCGCGCAAGCGCTTCTTCGGCGGCTGGGCGATCGTGGGCGGCCACGTGCCGATCGCGGCGGGGGTCGCGTTCGGGAGCAAGTACCGCGGCGAGCCGGACGTGACCCTCTGCTTCTTCGGCGACGGCACGGCCAACATGGGCGCCTTCCACGAGGGCCTCGCGCTCGCCGGGCTCTGGAAGCTCCCCGTCGTCTTCATCTGCGAGAACAACCAGTACGCCATGGGGACGCCGCTCTACCGCACGCTCTCGGTCGAGGACGTCGCCGTGCGCGCGCGCGGCTACCCGATGGAGGCGGAGATCGTGAACGGCGACGACGTGCTCGAGATGCGCGAGGCGACGCGCCACGCCATCAGTAGAGCCAGAAAAGACAGCCTGCCCTTCTTCCTCGAGGCGAAGACGTACCGCTTCCGCGGCCACTCGGTCGCCGACCCGGCCAAGTACCGCACCAGGGAGGAGGTGCAGAAGTGGATGGAGCGGGACCCGATCGGCGTCCTCGCCGGGCGCATCCGCACCCTCGGCATCGCGACCGACGAGCAGCTGAATGCGGTCGACGACGAGGCCAAGGCGCAGGTGCAGGACGCCGTCCTGTTCGCCGAGGAGTCGCCGGTGCCCGCGCCCGAGTCGGTCGAGGACCACGTCTATGCCTGAGCCGCGTGTCATCAGCTTCCGCGAGGCGCTGCGCGAGGCGATGGTCGAGGAGATGGAGCGCGACCCGTCGATCTTCCTGATGGGCGAGGAGGTGGGCCACTACAACGGCGCCTACAAGGTCTCCGAGGGCATGCTCGCGCGCTTCGGCGAAGCGCGCGTGATCGACACGCCGATCGCCGAGACCGGCTTCGCCGGGGTGGGCATCGGGGCCGCCATGATCGGGCTCCGGCCGATCATCGAGTTCATGACCTGGAACTTCTCGCTGACCGCCATCGACCAGCTCATCAACAACGCCGCCAAGCTGCGCTACATGGCGAACGGGCAGTTCACGCTGCCGATCGTCTTTCGCGGCCCGGGCGGCGCCGCGCACGCGCTCGCCGCGCAGCACTCGCAGGCGCTGGAGGCGCTCTTCGCGCACGTACCGGGGCTGAAGGTCGTCATGCCCTCGACGCCGGCCGACGCGAAGGGGCTGCTCAAGGCCGCCATCCGCGACGACAACCCGGTCTGCTTCATCGAGAGCGAGGTGATGTACGCGCTCAAGGGCGAGGTGCCCGCCGGCGAGCACGTGGTCCCGCTCGGCGTGGCGGAGGTGAAGCGGCCGGGGCGCGACGTGACGCTCGTCACCTGGTCCAGGATGACGCACACGTGCCTCAAGGTGGCCGAGGAGCTGGCGCGCGACGGCATCGAGGCCGAGGTGCTCGATCTGCGCACCATCCGCCCGCTCGACGTGGCGGCGATGGTCGCGTCGGTGCGGAGGACGCATCGCTGCGTCGTGGTCCAGGAGGGGTGGCCGTTCGCCGGCGTGGCAGCGGAGGTGGTGGCGCTCCTCGCCCGCGATGCCTTCGACGACCTCGACGCTCCGCCCGAGCGGGTGACCAACCTGGACGTGCCGATGCCCTACGCGCGCAACCTGGAGGAGCTGGTGCTGCCGTCGCCCGCGCGCGTGATCGCGGCCGTGCGCCGGGTCCTCGGGCGCGAGGAGACGGTGGGTGCACCCATCCCCCCGGCGCGGGCACAGCGCGGCCGATAGGAGCGTGACCCGAGACGGTGGTGCGGGGAGGCGGGGGCACCCTCTCCGCTTCGATTCGGCGCCGCTGAATCGGGTGCTTCGACCGGCCGCCGCACG